>WNFI01453726.1_pt1 | contig 14090 bp, 19 predicted proteins | sample 5400471 | NCBI WGS metagenome assembly WNFI01 (sample SAMN13153348, study PRJNA577476) | soil metagenome | isolation source: 100 cm saprolite on Douglas fir-dominated hillslope | place: USA:California | collected 2013-09-17 | reverse complement strand
GTTCGCCACGCTGACCGCCCCGTACCAGGGCTTCCACAACATGGACTTCGAGGAGGAGTCGGGCACGCGCGCGTTCCTGCTGCGGGCGCGGCGCGAGGGGCTGCGCGACTTCGGCGCCTGCATGGCGCCGATGACGGCGTTCCAGATCCTCCAGGGCATCGAGACGCTGCACCTGCGCATGCCGCGGCATGTCGAAAGCACGCGAAAGATCGTTGCGTTTCTTGAAAAAAATCCCGCGGTGGAAAAAGTGATCTATCCCGAGCTGCCCGCGCATCCCGACTACGAGCTTTGCAAGAAGCTCTTGCCGAAAGGCGCCGGGGCCGTGTTCTCGTTCGAGATCAAGGGCGGCCGCGCCTCCGGGAAGACTTTCATCGAAGCGCTGCGCGTGTTCTCGCACCTCGCCAACGTCGGCGACGCCAAGTCGCTGGTGATCCATCCCGCGACTACCACCCACTACCGGATGAGCGAAGCGGACCTGAAGCACGCCGGCATCACCGCCGGCACGGTGCGCCTGTCGATCGGGCTGGAGGATCCGCAGGACCTGATCGCCGACCTGGATCGCGCCCTCAAGGCCGCGGTGAAGTGAATTTCAAGGTCGAAGGCAAGTCGGTCTTCGCCTATACCGCCGCCCACGAGCTCGACCCCAGGAAGCCGACGCTCGTCTTCGTGCACGGCGCCGGCCTCGACCATTCCCTGTTCGGGCTGCAGAGCCGCTACTTCGGCTACCACGGCTGGAACGTGCTGGCGCTCGACCTTCCCGGCCACGGAGGTTCCGCAGGACCGCCGCTTCCGACCATTGAAGGAATGGCGCACTGGGTTCTTGAAGTTCTCAAGCACCTCAAAATTCAAAAACCAAGCGTAATCGGCCATTCGATGGGGTCTCTGATCGCGCTGGAGTACGCGGCACGTCACGCTGCCGAACGCATCGCGCTGATCGGCACCGCTTATCCGATGCAGGTGTCGGAAGCTTTTCTCGAAGCGGCCAGAAGGAATCAGCACGCCGCCTTCGACATGGACACCATCTGGGGCCATGCGCCACAGGTGCCGCTGGGCGGCAATCCGAACCCGGGCATGTGGATGTACGGCGACACGCTGGCGCGCCTGCGCCGGCTCGCCCCCGGCGTCCTGTACAACGATCTCAAGGCCTGCAACGACTACTCCGGCGGGTTCGAAAGCGCCGCAAAGGTGCAGTGTCCGGCGCTATTCATCCTGGGCCGGCGCGACGTCATGACGCCACCCGCGACGGCGCAGCAGCTCATTGAGAAACTGAAAGGCGCAAAGGCAGTGACGGTGGATTTCTCAGGCCACTCGCTGATGGCGGAGGCACCGGACGCGACGCTCGACGCGCTGATCGAGTTTTTTGCTTAGCCTCTGAAGTTCGTCAAATCGATTTTGTGGTCAAAGGCTTTCCTTGCCCACTGCAGAAGGCTCTCTGTGCGCTCCCCCGGCCAGCCGCCGTGCGCGCAGTTGCGGCGGAATTTCTCCTCGATGTCGGCGCGCGACAGCGGCTCGTTCCGGCCACCGCGCAGGTGCCCCTGGCGCTCCTCGAGCGTGCGCCCGTCCTTCAACCGCGCGCGCACGTGACCGGTGAATTGGTCCGGATACGGATTGTCCGGGTCGATCTCGTAGCGCACTTTCGCCGCCAGCGAGCGCAGCCGCTCGTCGCGCACGCGCTCCTCGGTGAACGCCTCGAGCCCGGCGTGGCCGAGGACGAATCCGGCGGCGATGCAATAGGGCTGGCTGAACTTGGCGAAGTAGGCGTTGGGCGGGCGCTGCTTGTCGGCGAGCGGCTCCCATAGCCGGTGGACCGTGCCTTCGGCGGCCTCGCAAACCACTTCGACGACCTCCTCGGCACGCACACCTTTCTCCGCCAGCCTGCGCGCGCAGTCGACATAGGGCTGCGTCATCGTGCCGCAGGCGTAGAGCTTGAAGGCGAGCGAATTCGCCACCCAGCGCTCGCCGAAGCCGCCGACGAGCTTGTCCCAGTCGCCCTCGGTGGTGCGCGCGAAGCCGTGGTAAAGGCCGTGCGCGCCCTCGAACACGGCGCGCGGTCCGACGAAGCCGGCGCGCGCCAGATCGGCCGCGCGGATGCCCGATTGCGCGGCCCAGCCGGGATGCATGCGCTTGGTCCATGCGCCCTCGGCAAGATACTCGATGATGCCTGCGGCCATGGAGCCGGCGATGCCGAGTGCGTTGACGAATTGATTTTTCGAAGCTCGCAATGCCGTCGCCACGGACGCGGCTGCGCCCATCGCGCCGAGTACGGCGGTGGGGTGGAACCCCGCCTTGTGGATGAGCTTCGGCGCGACGAGGCTCGCGCGGCACATCACTTCGACCCCGACCGCGATGCCGAGCAGCGCGTCGCGCCCGCTCAAGTGCTCGCGCTCGGCGACGGCGAGCACCGCGGGAACCACGACGGCGCCGGCGTGCACCGGCCCGCCCTCGAAGCTATCGTCGAAGTCCTCGCCGTGCGCCGCGGTGCCGTTGACGAAGGCGGCGCCCGCGGCATCGAGGGTGCGTGAGTGTCCGATCGCGGTGCAACCGCCGGAAGCCTCCCATCCCGCAAGCGAGGCGCGCACGTAGTCGGTCCTGCGTGCCGCGACGCACAGCCCGGCGACGTCGATCAGGAGCTTCTCGGCCATCTCCCGTGGCGCGTTGCGCGCGTTCTGCACCGCGTCGGCGAGCTGTTCCGAAAGGGTCGACATCACCGGACGATTCTAATGACGAGGAACGCCATCCAGCCGAGGGCAACGCCGATCGCGTTGGCGAGCATGTCCAAAGGGTCGTACGTGCGGTAGACGAGCCAGCCCTGGATGAATTCCAGTCCGATGCCCATGGCAATGAATCCTGCGGCGTAAAGGAGTCTGGCCCTTGTTTTGAGATAAAGCAGGCAGAACCAGAACATCAGCGCGCCGTAGGCAAGAAAATGGCCCAGCTTGTCGCCGTGCTCGAAATCGAGCTTTGGCGGCGCCGGGGTGAGGGAAAGCCAGACGATCGTCGCCGCCCATCCCCAGCCGATCGCCAGCAGCGCGGCCCTCATCAAAAGAGCGACATCTGGCCTGCGGTGGAGGGCGGGCGGAAGCGGCTGCAGTTGAGGCTCGGCGGCTTGCGCCCCGCGCCGTGGTCGTTGAGGCCGAAACGGCGGCACGCGAGGTCGAAGCGCTTCTCGATCAGCTCAGCGAATATTCCCGTGCCGGTCATGCGGCTGCCGAAGCGCGGGTCGTTGTCACGGCCGCCGCGCATCTGGTGCACGATGCTGATGACGTGGCCGGCGCGCTCGGGGTAATGCGCCGCGAGCCATTCCTTGAACAGCTCTTTCAGCTCGTTGGGCAGCCGCATGATGACGTAGGCCGCCTCGGCGGCGCCCGCCGCGGCGGCGGCTTCGAGCACTTCCTCCAAGGTCTTGTCGTTGAGCCCCGGGATCAAGGCCGCCACCATCACGCCGCAGGGAATTTCTTTCTCGCTTAAAGCCTTCAGGACATCAAGCCGGCGCTGCGGACTGGCGGCGCGCGGCTCGAGCTTGCGCGCGAGCGTGCGGTCGAGGCTGCCGATGGAGACGAAAACCTTCACCAGGTTCTTCTTCGCCATCGGCGCAAGGAGGTCCAGATCGCGCTCGACCAGAGCGGACTTGGTGACCATCGTGAACGGATGCTCGCATTCCGCCAGGACCTCGAGAATCTGCCGGGTGATCCTGAACTTTCGCTCGATCGGCTGATAGCAATCGGTGTTCGCGCCGATGGCGATCGGGCTCGGCACGTAGCCCGGCTTCGAGAGCTCGGCGCGCAGCAGCTCGGCAGCGTTGGTCTTCGCGAACAGCTTGGTCTCGAAATCGAGCCCCGGCGAGAGCTCGAGGTACGCATGGCTCGGGCGGGCGTAACAGTTGTGACTCACTACGCCGTTCGCGATGAAGTCCTCGGTTTCCGTGGTGACGTCGTAGAGACGCATCGCTTTGCCGAGCGGCTCGATGCTGACGACACCCAGCGGGGCATCGCTCTTCACCGCTTGGCCGGCAACGTCGCGCTTGCGGACGATGGCGGGATCAACGCTGTGGAAGAATCGCAGGTGCTCTCGCAGTCCCCCGGTCAGGCGTACGACATCGATGGGTTTTGTGGTGACGCGGGGCACGTGCTCGATGGCAAACCGGAAATCGAGCCTGCGCAGGCAGCGGCTGATCCAGTCGATGATTTCCCGATCCGTATTGCTGATCCTCAATATGCCTTGGCTGTAGCTCCCTTCGGCATCGTAGATTCCCGCAAGGAAGCCCGTCGACCATTCGCGCGACGGCGCCGTCGGCCAGGCAATGAGTGTGCGAATCTGTTCCACGTTTGGCCGCGTCTGCGCGCGGATCGCGTGCAACAGCCGTCTGCCAACGGCCGCCTTCTGGAAGACAAAGTGCTGCGTATCGATCTGCCAGCGGCGCAGATACTCCTGCGTCCTAAGAAGCGCCTCCACGTCGCAGAGCGCCAGACGGAACTGGTGCACGGTCCCGACTGCGCCGTTGGCGCGTCCGTATTGATAGGACCCGAGCAGGGCATCGCCTCGGATGACGCCGCAGAGGTAGCCGAGGCGGTAATCTCTGTTCTTTACAGGCGCGCTTGCGAAGGCCCCAACGCCCATTAGCTTGTTGTTGGTCGTGAGATGCGGCCGGCACGCGCGGCCCTGCTCGGTTCCGGTAACGAACTTCCATCCGCGCTCGGTGAGGAAGCGATGGTCCGGTCCGGTCACAAGCTGCGTGCCGTCTTCCAGCGTGATCCTGTACGCCGGCTTGATTACGCTCCAATGAGCGAGGACTCGAGACTTCACATAACGCCGGTACCAGCCTTCGCGCGCCGTTCCATAGAGCACGTCACCAGCGCGCACATCGGCAATCGGTCGCACGCTGCCGTCAGCCATGAGAAGAGGGGTATCGCCGTGCATGCAGTACACGCACCCATGCTCGCAGCCCCTGTAGGGATTGATCGACTGCGAGAAGCCGATGTCGGGCGAGTCGTTGCGCGAGATGATCGAGCGCGCGCGCTCCTCGGTGACGCTGGTCTGGAGCTCGGCGGCATCCTTTTCCTCGGGCGTCCAGCCGTCGTCGAAAGGCTCGCGCGCGAGCGTCTCGAAGCGGCCGGCGACGAACGAGCGCGCGCCGCGCAGGTAGGTCGTTTCGTGTTTCATTTAGACTAGGCTCCTTCGCATTCTAATCCACTACTGTATAAATGTACAGTACAGGTCGCAACGTCGGGCTGCTCGCCGCCTGCCAGGCGATGCTGTTCACCAACAACACGACGCTGGTCGCGATCAACGGCCTCGCCGGGCTCGCGCTCACGCCCGTCAAGGCGCTCGCCACGCTGCTGCTGGATCCTGGGCAGCGCGATCGCCACCATGCCCGCTTCGCTCCACATGAAGCGCGTCGGCCGGCGGCGTGGCCTGACCCTGGGCGTGTTCTGGGGCATCGCCGGGGCGCTGCTCTGCGGCGCGGCGATGGGGCTGCAGAGCTTCTGGCTGCTCTGCTTCGGCACGCTGGTGTGGGGCGTCTTCAACGCCTACGGCCAGTATTACCGCTTTGCCGCGGCCGACGTCGCGAGCGCCGATTTCCGGCCGACGGCGATCTCGCTGGTGCTCGCCGGCGGGCTGGTCGGCGGCATCCTCGGGCCGGGCGTCAGCCGCTGGACGATCGACCTGTTCGATGTCAGGTTCATGGGCGCCTACCTGTCCCTGATCGCTTTCGCGCTCGTCACCGTGGCGCTGCTGCAGTTCATCCGCATCCCGCCGCCCACGGCAAGCGAGCAGTCGGCCTCCGGCCGGCCGCTGCTCGAGATCGCGGCGCAGCCCCGGTTCATCGTCGCAGTTCTGTGCGGCGCGACCAGTTACGGCGTGATGAACTTCCTGATGACCTCGACCCCGATTGCCATGGGCGTCTGCGGCCATCCCTATGCCGACGCGGCGTTCGTCATCTCTGCCCACGTCGTCGGCATGTTCGCGCCCTCGTTCGTCACGGGCACGCTCATCCGCCGCGTCGGCCTGCTGCCGGTGATGCTGGCCGGCGTGCTGCTCAACTTCGCGTCGATCGGCATCGCGCTGTCCGGCATCTCGGTGGCGCAGTTCTCGTGGGCGCTGGTGCTGCTCGGGGTGGGCTGGAACTTCCTCTACATCAGCGGCACGACACTGCTCACGCAGACCTACCGCCCGGAGGAGCGCGCGAAGGCCCAGGGAGCCAACGACCAGGCGATCTTCGTCATGATGGCCATTTCCTCGCTCGCTTCGGGCTTGACGGTGACGAGCGTCGGCTGGGAGCGCGTCAACCTGCTCGCGCTGCCGCTGGTGGCGCTGATGGCGGCCGCCACCGCCTGGTTCGCGCTGCAGGAGCGCTCGGGAAAGGCCGCGACGGCCTAGCCATGCGGGCACCGGCTTCGGTCGGCATGCGGCTCGAGGACGTCGATACTCCCGCCCTGGTTATCGAATTGAGTTCTTTTGAGAAAAACGTAAGGACTCTGGCCGATGCGGTCGGAGAGCGGGTGCGCATCCGCGCCCACGCCAAGACCCACAAATGCCCCGAAATCGCGAAGCGCCAGCTTACCGCCGGCGCGATCGGGGTGTGCTGCCAGAACGTGTCCGAAGCCGAGGCGATGGTCGAAGGCGGCATCGAGGACGTGCTGGTCTCCAACGAAGTCGTCGGCGCGCCGAAGCTTGGACGCCTCGCGGCGCTCTCGAAGCGCGCGCGGCTCGGCGTGTGCGTCGACCATCGAGACAATCTTCGTCAACTCGAAGCTTCGGGGGCGAAACTTGACGTGTACGTCGAGCTCGATATCGGCATGCGCCGCTGCGGCATCGCACCGGGCGAGGCGGCGCTGGCGCTGGCGCGGGAGATCGCGCGATCCCGGACGCTGCGCTTCGCGGGATTGCAGGCCTATCACGGCCGCGCCCAGCACGTGCGGTCCATGGCTGAACGCCGTGCGGCGATCCAGGCCGCCTGCGATCAGGTTGTTCTTACAAAGGGCTTGCTCGAGAAAGCAAAAATTCCCTGTCCCATCGTCACCGGCGCCGGCAGCGGCAGCTTCATGTTCGAGGTGGAGTCGGGCGCGTGGAACGAGATCCAGCCCGGTTCCTACGTCTTCATGGACGCCGACTACGCGCGCAACGAATGGGCCGCGCCGCTGCCGCGCTTCGAGCACTCGCTGTTCGTGCTCGCCACGGTGATGAGCCGGCCGGCGCCGGATCGCGCCATCGTCGACGCCGGCCTCAAGGCGTCGAGCGTCGACTCCGGCATGCCGAGCGTCTGGCAGAACCCCGGGCTCATGTACGCAGCCGCGTCGGACGAGCACGGACGGGTAGACATCGCGCCAGGAGTTGCCGCGCCCGCGCTCGGCGAGAAGCTCCTCCTGGTGCCCGGCCACTGCGACCCCACGGTGAATCTCTACGACTGGTACGTCTGCGTGAGGCAGGGTGTCGTGGAAGCGCTTTGGCCCATTACGGCCAGAGGGGCTTCACTTTGAGGAATGATTTCGCTACATGTGCTTCTTGAGCCAGTCGCTGCCCTTTTCTTCCAGGCCGCACCACGCCGAATCGGTGGAAAGGCGGCTGACGAAGACCTTGTCGTCCTCGTTGATCGACAGCCGGACGCGGTCGGCTATTTTGTAGGCGCTCATTTCCGACGACATGACGAACCACATGTTTGCCATCGCATGCCACGCCATGCCGCACGCTTTGATCGCTGGGTAGAGCTTGGGATAATTCTGCAGCGGCTTCTTCAGATCGTACTTGACCATGTAAAGCGCCATAGCGCAGCTTATCGAGGCGCCAAAGCAGGGGGTAGGGCATTTTTCTCACCGGCAATCTGGATGCTTCGCGGGGTTCCACGTTGAAAAAAGACCGAGCGGCGATCGCCGTCAGCGACGAGCGCGGCGTGAGGATGCTGCACGTCGGCGGCGAGGCGATCCAGAGCGCGATGCGAGTCGCCGAGCCCGACGCCCTCGCGCTCGACTACACGCGCTGCATGATGGGATTTCTCCTCTTTCATCCGGAGCCGAGGCGGGCGCTCATGATCGGCCTTGGCGGCGGGTCGCTGGCCAAGTTCTTTCACCGTCGGCTGCGCGGCACGCGGTTGCGCGTGGTCGAGCTTGATGCGCGCATCGTCGTAGCGGCGCGCACGCACTTCGGGCTGCCGGCGAACGACGCCCGCCTGGCAGTCGAGATCGGCGACGGCGCCGCGGCGCTCGCGCCGGAGTGCTGCGACGCGCTGGTCATCGATGCCTTCCAGGACGAGCAGCACGTGCCGCAGCTCGCCAGCGCCGAGTTCTACGACGGCGCTTTCCTCGCGCTCGCGGAGCCGGGCGTGATGGTGGTTAACTTCATGGACGACGACCCGAAATTCGACCAGGCGCTGCAGCGCCTGGAGCGCGCTTTCGGCGGCGCCGTGCTCGCGATGCCGGCGCTGCATGACCCGAACCTCCTGGTGTTCGCGCTGAAGGGAGCGCCGCCGAGCGTCGAATGGTCCGCGTTGCGGCGGCGCGCGGAGCGGCTCGAGTCGCGCCTCGGCCTGCCGTTCACGCGGTATGTGTCGCGCCTGCGCGCGATGAACTGCAGCACGCCACGCGATCTGATAATCGGTGCATGAGGTAGCACTACTCGCCGGGATCGCGTTCATTGGTGCGCTGATCTTCGGCGTCACCGGCTTCGGCGCGGCGCTGGTGACCATTCCGCTCGCCACGCACCTGGTGCCGCTCAAGTTCGCGCTGGCGCTGTTCGTCCTGGCGGATCTGGCCTGCGCGCTTCGCATCGGCTTCGAGAACCCCAGGAAGGCGCTGCGCGACGAGTGGGTGCGGCTGGTGCCGATGATTCTCGTCGGTACCGCGCTCGGCGTCACGCTGCTCGTCAACCTGCCGCGCGGCACGGCGACGCTGCTCCTCGGCATCTTCATCCTCGCGTTCGCCCTCTACAGCCTGGTGCCTCATCGAACAAAGCTTTTATCCGTGCATTGGGCCTGGCTTGCGGGCTTGGCAGGCGGCATTACCAGTACGCTCTTCGGCGCGGGCGGCCCGTCGTACGCAATCTATCTCTCGCACCGCGGGCTGACCAAGGACCAGTTCCGCGCCACCATGGGCTTTGCCACGCTCACCAGCATCTCGCTGCGCGCGACTGCGTTTCTTCTCACCGGGCTGCTGCTCGCTCCGGAGGTGTGGTGGGCCGCGCTCGCTGTGGTGCCGGCAGCGCTGCTCGGCATCAGCGTCGCGCGGCGGCTGTTCCTGAGAATCTCGCGCGAGGCGCTGCTGCGCGCGGTGTCGCTGATGCTGCTCGCCTCAGGCGGCTCGCTTGTCTGGCGCGCGCTGGGCTGAAGCGACATGACCAGGCTTTTCATCGGCGGGCAAGCCAGCGCTGGCTCACGTCGCCGACTTCGTCGAGAACGTCGGCGTCGGTTCTGCCCGATGACTTCAGCACGTGGAAGGAATGGTCGGCGCCTTCCAGCCAGTGCATCTCCCACGGCGCGCGCACGGTGGCGAGAACACTCTCCATCAGGTCGCGCCGGCACAGCGCGTCGCGCGTGCCGTTGAAGCAGAGCACGGGAACCTTGATCTGCGGCAAATGAGCATCTCGGAGCTGCTGCGGCTCGCCCGCCGGATGGAGCGGATAGGCGAGCAGCAGCAGCGCATCGCACGCCATGCCATCGGCGGCGAGCATGGAAGCGGCTCGCCCCCCCATCGAGAAGTTGAATCGGACGAGGTCGAAACCTCGGGCGCGCAGCACTGCTGCCAGGCGAACCATGCCGCGGTCTTCCCGATGACCGCCCGCGCCGTGAGCGCAGACGAAAACCGCCCGCGCATTCCGCGCTGCGCCGGGCTCGAAAATCGCGGTGGTCTCCTCCTCATCGACTGCAACACGCCAGCTAATACGTGGTTCCATGTTGCATCTTGCGTTTGTATTCTCTCAATAGCTCGCCGTAACTGGCCTTCAACGGTACCCACGCGCTGTCGTTGCCGGGGTCCAGAGCGACCAATACCTGGGCGCCCACCGCCGGCAGATCCAGCCCGCACGCGGTCCGCAGGCGAATAGGGATCTGCACAGTAGCGATGTCCCCTGCAGGCCCCTTGAAAGTCTCGACCACGCGCACGGTGATGATATCGAGCGACTTCTCCCGGTCCTGCTCGACTTTGGTCACTTCGCCGGAGAACAGAGCGCTCGCCCAGTCATACCAGCGCTCGGGCTGAACGTTCCGGGTAAATAGACAAGCCTGTGCCCAACCCGTCGCCAATGGGAAAATCGCAACCACTAGCAAATAGCGCAGTGTCATTGGGTGCTGAGCGCTGGTCAGGCGTAACGTAACTCAAGTACCACGCTAATCACCAGGGGCAGAAACGCTCCGATGCACGCAGCGGCCAATACGTCAGTCGGCCAGTGCACGCCAAGCACCAGCCGCGACAGGGCGACAAGAGATGTCCATAAGATCGCGATGGACAGCGCGAGCGGGCGCGCCGCCGGCCTGATCCGGCTCACGCAAAGAGCGGCGGCGGTAGCGAAGGCCGCGACGACCAGGGTATGCCCGCTGGGAAAGCTGGAACCCCAATAGGCTTCCGTCTCCCACAGTGCCGGGCGCGCCCGGCCGACCAGCGTTTTGACAACGTAAACCACAGCCGCAGCGCTGATCACAGAAGCTGCAAGGAGCAGCGCCTCGAGTCGGCGCCTCGCGAACAGCAGCGCGATCGTCGCTGCGCTCGCGAGCGGAAACAGAACTCTGGATGATCCGGTAAACGTAACCGCTTCGAAGAACCCGGTCAGCGTGCCCGCAGCGTGCCCGTGGATGAACAGCAAGATCGTTTTGTCGATCGGTCCCGATTCTCCGCCGATGACCTCCTCGCTCACTTTGACCGCGGACACCGCGAGGACGAGCACCGACAGAATGGTCAAACGCCGTCTCTCCAGCGGCTCGGACCACGCAGGTCGCGTGCGGCGCACGTACGCACCGAGGGCGAAATAGAGGCTGGCGACGATGAGCGCCAGCTTCGCGAGGTCTTCGATCAGCTCGAAAAGCAAACGCCTAACCTGTGGCGGACAGGGCCGTGTGCTTTCTCAACATCCAGAATATGAAACCAGCGTCTGCGACAAAGGCTACGCTCGCAATGCTGATGAGTGCCAATATCCATTGCAGCGTGCGCGCCATGAAATCGGCGTCGACTTGACGCGTTCGTTTGTCGGATTCCCGCATCTTCGTGAGCAGTGCCGCACGATAGCGCAGCGTTTCGATATCCGTGGCCGCCTGTATCTTGGCCAGCGCTTGCTCGGCCGTTTCTCCCGGTTCGAGCTTGAATGCCAGGGTTCCGCGGGTGAGATTTTCCGCGACGTGCCAAAATATTACCGGCAGTACAAATGCAACCGCAGCGGCAAGGTTCAGAAGAGCCAGCTGTCGCAGAAGCTTTGCCATTCGCTACCTCTCTTCGCGTTGCATGAGTAGCTCGCCAGGTTCAACTTGATGCTTCCTGTGCCGCTCACCCGAGGCTGGCGAGAACCCCAGGCGCTCGAGCAAGCGCATCGAGCGAAAATTGTTGCGTTTGAACACAGCGGTGAGATTGCGTACCTGGTAGTGCTGGACAAGCTCGGAGAGCATGGCTTCGACAGCCTGGCGCGCGAGCCCGCGACCCCAGTAAGCGCTGGACAACTCGTAGGCGATGGCTGCGCGGCCGTCGGCATCCACCGTCGCCTGAACATAGCCGACAAGCTCGGAAGTCGGCAGGCGGATGACCCAGTTGAGCCATTGTTCCTGACCATCCGCCGACCGCCTCGATTCGAGCTGCGTGAACCGGACTCGCAACCATTCGACAGACGGCGGAGGTTCGTTCTCATACTCGTAGATCGCCGGGTCGCTGAGGACAGCGAACATCTCTTCCGCATGCGCCGCGGTCTGTGGCTCCAGCGTGAGGCTGCCAGTGTCGATGACGTGCATCATTTCGCTTCCAGAAGCTGCTTGGCGGCTTTCAGATCACACATGACCCACTGAGCATCCGCTTCAAACCTGGCTTGATCCATCTCCGGCTGGCGAAAGAGAGTGAAGACCAGCTCGCATCCACGGCCGTTTTTCACGACGCGCAGCGGAATGTAGATCTGGGCACCAGAAGGCGGCGAAACCCAGTGATCGAGAACCCCGAACGCATTGGACTCCGAGAATCGCACGATCATCGGACCGTCGGGGGTTTCGGCGATCCACTGCTCGTCTGCCCGGTGAAGCGAGCCCAGTCCTGATGCCCACTTGGCAAAGTTCTCCGGCAGGGACAAGAACGCGTAGACGGCGTTGGCGTCGCGCTCGATGGACACGCTCAGGTTGCGGGATTCGGTGGTTCGCGCCACGGGATCTGACGTTCGCGCTCACCGCCCGCGAGCAGGCCGCGCAGCGCGACGCTTGCGCGCGGTCCGGTGCAACGCGATGTCAGGCGGGTTCGGATGGATACGGGCCATCGCGTAGGCATCCACGTATTTTCCGTCACGAAGCGCAAATGCCCGATGGGTGCCCTCGATGAAGAATCCGTGCTTCCTGTATAAGCGGACCGCCACCTTGTTATCGGTATAGACCGTAAGTTCGAGCCGCAGCAAGTGAAGCCAATTGTCGGCGAGAGAGATAGCCGCCTGCAAAAGCGCCGATCCGACTCCCTGGTGATGCCACTCGTCGTAAACTGCCATTCCGATATAGCCGACGTGGGCCCTTCTTGGGCGAGGGACCGTATGAATTCCGATCTGACCGACGACCCGCCCGTCAATGATCGCGAGCAATATCTTTCCGCCCGGCTGCTGCTCCGAGAGAAGCTTGCGCCATGCTTCTGCCGACGGGAATGGAACTTGAAGCGTGCCGGCGACCGCCTCGGGCGCCTCGAATATGCTTTGAACGGCCTCGAAATCACTCGGCTCAGCGTGCCGAATGACGATGCTCAAGCGTCGCTCTCGAACCGGCGGTTAGACGTCAGACTTTCTATAGTGGATCGCATATCGCTCGAACGGAAATGTACTGCGGTCTTTGGCAAATTGTGCCAGTTCAAGGTCTGATTCGATGACCGCTACCCGATGAGACACAAAATCAGAGTGGTGCTTTGGCAGTAGCTGACTTGCAGCGACAACCGTTACATCGGGTATTGGAAAGAGCTGCAGCAGGCGCTCCGCAAGCGCGCGAGTCGAGGCGGCGAGATACATGTTCTCGGTAGCCGAAGCTTTCACCATCACCAATGACCCCGCCCAATCCGGCCCTTCGGATACTGTAGCCCCCGAACAGAGAAAGTAGAGTTCGCGCACCGTTAGTCCTCGAAGCGGGAGTTACCTGGTGCCCGAGTAGATGTAGTCCCGCGTGAGAGGGAGCGGACTGGCGCGCGGATCGGAATTCTGCGTCGCGAGCACCTGCTGGATCGAGACCCAGCGCTGGTCGAAGGCATGCGCGCAGCCGGCGAGGTAGGTGCGCCAGATGCGCAGGCGCTTCTCGTCGGCGTGCTTGCGCGCTGCGGCGAGATTGGCCTCGAGCCGGTTCGACCAGTGCCAGAGGGTCTTGGCGTAGTGAAGGCGCAGCGTCTCGACGTCCATCACCTCGAGGCCGGCCGAGGCCATTTCCTTCAGCACCAGCGAGACGTGCGGCAGCTCGCCGTGCGGGAAGACGTACTTGCCGATGAACTCGCCGCCGCCGAGGCCGACGGCGCGGCTCTCGGGATCGACCGAGGTGATGCCGTGGTTCATGACGATGCCGCCGTCCTTGAGCAGCCGACGGATGGCGCCGAAGTAGAGCGGCAGGTTCTTCAGGCCGACGTGCTCGAACATGCCCACGGAAGCGATCTTGTCGTACACCGCTTCGCCCGGAACGTCGCGGTAGTCCTGCAGCAGCACTTTGCAGCGCCCGGCGAGGCCGTCCGCCTGGATGCGTTCGTTCGCGAGGCGATGCTGATTCTGGGAGAGCGTCACTCCGGTTGCCTCGACGCCGTAGTGCCTGGCGGCCCAGCGCACCAGCGCGCCCCAGCCGCAGCCGATGTCGAGGAGCTTGTCGCCCGGCTGCAGGCGCAGCTTGCGGCAGAGGTGGTCGAGCTTCTGCGCCTGCGCGAGGTGGATGTCCTCGTCGCCGGTCTTGAAGTAGGCGCACGAGTACACCA
>WNFI01379801.1_pt1 | contig 14092 bp, 10 predicted proteins | sample 5400471 | NCBI WGS metagenome assembly WNFI01 (sample SAMN13153348, study PRJNA577476) | soil metagenome | isolation source: 100 cm saprolite on Douglas fir-dominated hillslope | place: USA:California | collected 2013-09-17 | reverse complement strand
GGGGAGATATCCGGAGCCCAGCTCGGAGACTTTTTCCAGCGCCGCGACACTCGCGCGCGCATTGCCCGCCTCGGCCTGGAAGCGCGCGAGATAGAAATACAGCGCGGCATCGTTCGGCCGCTGCTTGAGGGCTTCCTCGACCGCGGCGATGCGTCCGCCCTGTTGGCCGAACGCGGCGGCCGCCGTGAGGCAGATCGCGAAGAGAAGGGCGCGCATGGGCGGGATTATGCCCGCGCGCGTCCTCGACAAACGTTACCGATCGTTACGCGGCAGGCGAATTGCGGCCCGCGGGACGCGTATCGTCGCGATCCCTGCCGCCCACGAGGTGCGGCGAGGTCCGCGGATCGAAGTCGGCCCAGACGCCGTCCTTCCATCGACCCTCTGCGCGCTCCACCTGCCATGCTCCGCTTTCTTCGAAGATGCGCACGATCTTGTCGGCGCCGATTCCGGCGTGGTCCGTGTCGACCGCCACCAGCACCTCGGCGGGACGCACATCCTCGTGGCCGGGCTGCGGCTCGTCGTTCGTTTCCTTGAGGCTGCCCACGAGGGAACCGGTGTAGGCGCCCGCGCCCACGCCCGCGACGATTCCGAGCGGGCCGAGGAACGGCACCATCACCGCGCTCGCGGCGAGCCCCACCGCCGCACCCACCGCCGCACCCTTGGCCGCGCCGTCCTCGGTATGCTTCGCACCCGGCGACTTGTCGCGATCACCGCCGAGCGGATAAGTGCCGTGCATGCCCGGCGGGTTCACGCGGTAAGTGCAGAGGTATTTCTTCGCGACCCCAGCCTCGGTGAGGCGTTGCAACGCCGCGTTGGCGCCGTCCAGCGTTTCGAAACCGCCGGCGATGATCTTGCTCATGGTGTCTCCTGGTTAACACGAGGTTGGACAGCCTTCGCGGGGCTTAGTGCCGCAGGCGCGCTATTGGCCCAGGAGCTCCGCCACGGGCTTCCAATCCTCGTTGTGATCGCAGATCGTCTTCACGATCGCGATCAGCGGGATCCCGAGGAGGATGCCCCAGAAGCCCCAGATCCAGCCGAAGAACAGCAGTCCGATGAAGGACGCCGTTGTGTTCATGCGTGTCTGCCGGCTCGCGAGCCAGGTGGTGAAAAGCGATCCCACGAGCGCGGCGACGAGGATCGAAGAGCCGGAGACGACGAGGGCCTTTCCCCAATCCTCGAACTGCACGAAGGAGACGATGAGGCTGCCGGTGGCCACCAGCGTCGGGCCGAAATACGGCGCGGTGTGGACGACCGCGGCCACCACACCCCACAAGCCCGCGTACTTGACGCCGAGCGCCAGGAAGGCGAGCCATGTGCCGACGCCCACCAGCACGTTGCTCACCAGGAGCACGACGAGATATCGCCGCACCTGTGCGTCAATCTCCTCGATCACCTTCAGCGTGAAGCGCTTCTTGTTGTACCCCGACGCGATGGTGAGGAGCTTGCGCTTGAACAGATCTCCCGATGCGAGCATGAAGAACACCAGGAACACGACGACCATCATCTGCGCGCCCGCGAGCATCACGTTCTTCCAGCCCGCCCAGAGCACCTGCCAGAAGGGAATGGGCACGGCGGCGGGAGCGGGGGGCGGGGAAGCGCTCGCGGGCTTGCCGGTCTGCGCCATGGATTCGATGTCGGCGGCCGCCCGCTTCATTTCCGTCACCGGCTGCGACGGCCTCTGCACCAATTTCTGCAGCGACCTGGAGATGCTCTTGGTCGCGGCCGGCACTTCCTCCCAAAGCGCCTGCGCGTCGTCGCTATACGAATAGGCGGCAAGGCCGAGTATCGCCATCACCGCGCTGACCACGAACGCTGCGGCGAGCGCTCTCCAGCGCACCACCAGCGTCATGGCGTCCACCACCGGCGAGAGCGCGTACGAGATCAGCAGCGAAACGAAGAGCGGGACGAAGAAGGGCTCGCCCCAATACAGCAGGAATACCACCGCGATCCCCGCCAGCACCGTCAAGGGGCGGTTGCCGTTCATTGTGGGTTCTCCTCTATAATCTCGGTCTTCTGGGGTGGTAGCTCAGTCTGGGAGAGCGCCGCGTTCGCAATGCGGAGGTCGAGGGTTCGATCCCCTTCCACTCCACCAATTCAAAAGGCAAGACGATCCTGCCGGATGTAACCGCGGAAGGCCTCGCCCTTGCGCGGCTTCACCTTCCACCACTCGGTGGAAGTCGACTGGACCAGCACCTTTTCGTTCGGAGCGAGCTGCACGACCACGGCGGAATCGAGGCCGGGGGAGGCCCGGACGTTGGTCCTGCCCTTGGCCGTCGTGCGCGCCGGCTTCCACGAGTCGTCGGATTTTCGATCGCTCGACGCGACCGCCGCCGTCTCGCCGCAAGCGGAAAGAACGGCGTCCACTTCCTTGCTGGACGCCGGCAGCGCGAATTCGATCCGCTGGGTGTCCCGGGCCCAGCCCTTGGGCAAGGCGACGTTCTGAACGACATCGATCGACACGCATCGTCGCAAGGCCGAAGGCGATAGCCCACGCGCCATTGCGTCGCCGATCTCGCTGACTTCCCAGCTCGCGGCCAGCTCGCTCTGGCGCATCGCGTTCCCGGACTGGGCGAGCGGGGTGTTGCAGATCAGCTGCGGCATCTCCCTGGGTTGCAGGCCGCCGCGAGCGTCCGATTCGGATGCGTTCGCCAGCTCGATCGCGATTTTCCGGGTCGCCTTCTCGCAGGAGAAGAAAACGAGCGAATCGATCTTGTCCTTTCCTACCGGCGTGACGACCGGATCTCGCGGGACCGCGACCTTGATGGGACCCAGGCGCGGGTGCTCTACGTCTCTCACGTCCCACCGAAACGCGCTTGCCGCGCACGACAGGCAGAGCATCGCAAGGAACAGGGGTCGTTGCACTTGAGGCGGTCTCTCGCGTCACGGATCCGTGGACCGGGCGCGACTATTCTATTTCACCCGCCCGTTCCGTCGATCCACGACGCTCGGACGACGAGGCGATCGTCGACCGCGATGAGGTTCGCGCGATAGCCGGGCGCTATGCGTCCCAGCTCGCCGCCAAGCCCGAGGAATTGCGCCGGGTAGGTGCTCGCCATTCGCACGGCGCGTTCGAGAGGCACGCCGAGCATCTCGACGGTATTGCGCACCGCGCTCGCCATGTCGATCGCCGCGCCCGCGAGCGTGCCGTTCTCGTCGACGCACACGCCGTCCTTCACCGTGATCCTGCGCCCCTGCAGCATGAACGAATCCTGGTTCGTGCCGACATTGGGCATCGCGTCGGTCACGAGCATGAAGCGATCGGCCCTCTTGCATGCAAGCGCGATCTTGAGCGCCGCCGGATGCACGTGGCGCCCGTCGACGATGATTCCGCACCAGCAATCGGGGTCGTACAGCGCGGCGCCCACCGCGCCCGGTTCGCGATGCGTGAACGGCGACATCGCATTGAAGAGGTGCGTGATCCCGGTGACGCCGCTCTTCAGCGCGCGCGTGACCTCGTCGAACGTGCCGTTGGTGTGGCCCGCGGAGATCACCACGCCTTCGCTGGCGAGGAGGCGAATGGTCGCCGGCGTGGTCATCTCGGGGGCGAGCGTCACCAGCGTCTTTCCCACCTCGAGCGAGGACAGGAGCGCCACGTCGCGAGCGTCGAGGTCGCGGATCTTCGCCGGATCGTGCGCGCCCTTGCGCAGCTCGTTGACAGGAACGCCGTGGTGCCGAAGCGGCGGTGCGCCTCTCCGATGGTGCGGATCGTCGCGACACTCGGATCGTCGTTGAAGAGCGCGCCGCCGCCGCCGTTAACCTGGCTGTCGACGAAGCCCGGCAGGAGCATGGCACCCTCCAGGTCGTGGCGGCGGGCTCGCGTGGAGCGCGGATCGTCCCCGGCCGTGACCGCGACAATGCGATCGCCGTCGATCAGCACGACACGATCCTCGACGAACCCCGCGTCGGTGAGAACCCGCCCGTTGGCGAGGACTTCCACTCTTATGTCGTCCGCGTGATCTTGCGCAGGTGCGGCGGCCGGTCGGGGTCGCGTCCCCTCGCGATCGCGAGCGCGTTCGCGGCGCGGTAGAACGTCTGAACAATGAGCAGCGGCTCGATCGCGGGGTGCGCCGCGATTGCCGGGAGGTTCGTGGTGCCGGCGACTTTCGCCCCGGCGATCAGGACTTCGACGCCGCGATCGGCGAGCTCCGCGGCGAGCGTTTCGATTCCGGCGCGCGTTTCGTCGTCCTGCGTGAGGAGCAGGGCGGGGAAGCCGCCTTGCAGCAGCGCCTGCGGCCCGTGGCGCACTTCGGCCGAGCTGAAGCTCTCGGCGTGCAGCCCGCAGGTTTCCTTGCACTTGAGCGCCGCTTCCTGCGCGATCCCCAGTCCCACGCCGCGCGAGATGACGAAGAGGTTGCTGGCACCCCGCAGGTGCCCGACCACCTCGCTCCAGTCGAGCTGCCACGCGCGTTCCAGGTCGCCGGGCGCGCGCGCGAGCGCGGCGAGAAGCAGAGGGTCGTCGACCCATTCGGCTACGAGGTGCAGGATCGCCGCGAGCGAAGCGATGTACGACTTGGTCGCGGCCACGCTTTGCTCTTCTCCCGCGCACAGCGGCAAAGTGTGGTCGGCCAGCGAGGCGAGCGGCGAGGCCTCGTCGTTCACGAGCGCCACCACCATCGCTCCCGCCTTCTTCGCCGCCTGAGCGGCCGCGAGGAGATCGGGACTGCGGCCCGATTGCGAGATCACCAGGAAGAGGCAATCGCGCAGGTCCTGCTGCATCCCGTAGACCGACGATACCGAGGGCGCGGCGGAAGCGGTGAGCACGCCCAGGCGCGTCTCGATCACGTACTTCGCGAAGGTCGCGGCGTGGTCGGAACTGCCGCGAGCGCAAGTGACAACCGCGCGCGGGGCGCTCGCGCGCAGCGCCGCTCCCAGGCGCGCCGCCCCGGCGCGGTTGCGCTCGAGCTGCACGCGAACCGCGGCTCCCGCTTCGGCCGCCTCCCGGAACATCCGCGTACAAGCGGGATCGACGACCGGGCTATTCATTCGGCGAGCTCAGCTCGGCGACGAAGTCGTAGGTGTCGCCGCGATAGAACGACTGGCAGAACTCGACCGCGCGCCCGTTGCGAAGGAATCCCACGCGCTCGACCAGCAGCCCCGCATCGCCCGGGCGCGCATGGAGGAGCTTCGCGTGCTCGGTATTGAGGAGCAGCGCCCGCAGGCGCTGCAGGGCCCGCACCGGGCGGTTGCCCGCGCGCTCGAGCGCTTCGTAAAGGGAGGTGTCCACGGCTTCGAGCGACGGCAGGCACGAGGCCTCGATGGTCGCGAACTCCAGGCACATGGGGGCTTCGTCGGCGAAACGCAGGCGGTGAAATCGATACACGGGGGCACCGGGGCTCAGGCGCAAGGTGAGCGCTTCCTCCGGGGTGACCGCGCCCGCGAAGCGCTTCAGCCACACGCTGCGCGGGGTGCGCCCGCGGGCGCGCATGTCCTCCGAAAAGGAGGTGAGCTTGGCGAAGTTCTTCTCGATGCGGGCGCGCACGAAATTGCCGGAGCCCTGCCGGCGCACCAGCAAGCCCTCCTCGACCAGCCCGTCGATCGCCTTGCGCACCGTGATGCGCGAAACCGCAAGCTCGGCGGCGATCTGGCGCTCGGCCGGCAGGGCGTCGTCGGGCGCCAGGACCCGGGTCTCGATCGCCTCGCGCAGGGCCCGCTGAAGCTGCTGGTAGAGCGGCTGGCTGTTGCCCGGGTCCAGCGGCTTCAGGATTTCGGCAAGGGAAGGCATCCTTCGATGCTACCAGTGAAATACCAATTCACACAAGGCTTGACAAAGTGGTACCTAATTGGATTACATTGGTAGTGTATTGGCATCTGAGCATCTTGAGGCGAACCGACGCATAACGGGGGAGAACATGAAATTCAAGCAAACGCCGATCGCATCAGCCGTCGCGCTGGCGCTCGCCGGCGCCGCAATTCCGGCCTACGCGCAGCAACAACCGCCGCGACCCACGGAAACCATCACGGTGACCGGCATCCGCGTCTCGATCGAGAAATCTCTCGATACGAAACGCGCCTCGGACTCCGTGGTGGAAGTGATCACCGCGGAGGACATCGGAAGGCTGCCCGACAAGAACGTCGCGGATTCCGTGCAGCGCGTTCCCGGGGTCACCATCAGCTCGCAATCGGGCGGCTCGGGCGGCTTCGACGAGAACGACCGCGTCAGCATGCGCGGCACCAACCCCAGCCTCACGCAAACGCTCGTGAACGGCCACCCCATCGCCTCCGGTGACTGGTTCGTTCTCGACCAGGTCGGCCTCGTCGGGCGCAGCGTGAGCTTCTCGCTGCTTCCTTCCGAGCTCGTCGGCCAGGTGATCATTCGCAAGAGCGCCACGGCGGACCTGGTCGAAGGTGGAGTCGCGGGCGCGGTGGACATCATCACCCGCAGGCCGCTGCAATTCACCAAGCAGCTCACGCTCGAAGGCTCGCTCGGCGCGGTGTACGCGGACCTGCCGAAGAAGACCGATCCGCAATTCCAGGCGCTCGTCAACTGGAAGAACGACGCCAACACGATGGGCGTGCTGGTGCAGGGCTTCTCGGAGAAGCGCCACTTGCGGCGCGACGGCCAGGAGATCCTCGGCTACGGGACCATCTCTCCCACGAGCGCGCTCGCGGTCGCGCGTCCCGATCTCGCCAACGTCGCCTATCCGACGCTCATCGGCTCGGCGTTGTTCGAGCAGGTGCGCGAGAGGAAGGGCGGGTTGCTCGACGTCCAGGTGAAGCCCACCAACGACATCGATCTCGACTTCAGCGCGTTCAACTCGCGCATGGAGGCGACCAACTACAACCGCAACTGGATGTTCTGGGGCAGCCGCGTCATCGGTGGCGACAATCGCATTCCCAGCGCATATACGGTGCGCAACGGCACCCTCGTCGCGGCGACCTGGCCCAACGCCGGCACCACGGCCTCACCCGCGCAATACGCGATCGTCGACCAGATCTATCGCCCCGGGACGTTCTCGGAAACGTCGTTCTTCAATTTCGACGCGAAGTGGCGCCTGAGCGATCGCCTGACCCTCGCCGGCAAGATCGGATCCACCGAAGGCAAGGGCGAGACGCCCAAGCAGGACGTGTTCGAAGGCGATGTCTTCAATACCGGCGCGGCGTACTCGATGAACGGAGTCAGCTCGCCGGTGAACGTGGCGTTCCCGAGCGGCAATCCGGCGGTCTTCACCGGAACCTCGCTCGACTGGATCTTTGGCGCCAGCCCCGCGAAGACCAAGGACGAGGAGAAGTACGGGCAGGTCGACGGCGAATGGGCCCTCGACCACGGCTGGGCCAACGCCATCAAGTTCGGCGGGCGCTGGGCCGAGCACAAGCGTGACACGCACCAGGTGGCCCAGGGACCGAATTTCGCGGGCGCGGATCCGTTCGCCGCGGCCAACCTGCCGCGTTGGACCGGCGAGACCTATCCGGGCAACTTCGGCAGCCGCCTGGGTGGCGACTGGCCGCGCAACGTCTGGATGCTGTCTCCCGGAGAGCTCGAGCGCTGGGGAGATCTCTACTCGAACCGCGACCCCGCCACGCGCCAGTTCTGGCCCGGCGAGTTCGCGATCAAGGAGAAGGTCGGTGCCGCCTATGCGATGGCGACGTTCGACGGTCAGGGCTGGGCAGGCAACGCCGGCGTGCGCTTCGTGAAGACGAAGGAAGAGGTCACCGTGAACGTCGCGATTCCGGACGCGGTGTGCGGGGCGCTCAAGCCGTGCTCCGTCCCGGGGGCGATCACGACCTCGGCGTTCGGCTCGTTCTACCGGACTCTCGTCTCGCACGACTACAACGACGTGCTGCCGAGCGCGAACCTCAAGCTCGATGTGGCCAAGGACATGGTGGCGCGCTTCGCCATCGCGCGGACCATGTCGCGTCCCGACTACAGCGCGCTGGGCGGATCCATCACCGCCGACGACACGACGCATACCGGCAACGGCGGCAACCCGAACTTGAAGCCGATCCGCTCCGACAACCTCGACGCGGCCATCGAGTGGTACTACGCGCCGCGCTCGCTGCTGTCGGCCGGCTTGTTCTACCTGAACCTCAAGAACTACGTGGCATTCGGCACGTACCAGACGGGTCTTCTCAACATCCGCACCGGGACTTTCGACACCTACACCATCTCCGCGCCGATCAACAGCAGCGGCAAGGTGAAGGGCGTGGAGCTCGCGTGGCAGCAGCCGCTGCCGATGGGCTTCGGCGTGCAGGCGAACTACACCTACGCCGACGCATCGGAAGACAACGGCGCGGCTCTGGTGGGGGCATCGAAGAACACGTACAACGCGAGCGTCTACTACGAGGACAAGCGCTTCAGCGCGCGGCTCGCGTACACGTACCGCTCGGCGTTCTTCGTCGGCCTGGATCGCAGCACGCCGCAATACCAGGACGACACGGGCGTGCTCGCCGCCTCGGTGAGCTACAACTTCCGCGACAACATGTCGCTCACCTTCGACGCGTTGAACCTGAACGATCCGATCCTAAAGATGTACGGCGCGAACCGCGACCAGCCGCGTGCCTTCTACGCGAACGGCCGGCAGTACTACCTCACGCTGAGAATCAAGCTTTAGGGGCCGCGCCCCGCCTCAGGCGCAGCCCCAGCAGTTTATGCTCCCAGGGGTAGAGGCCCCTTCGAGGGCGGGACAATGCAACGTTCCGCCCTCTTTTCATCCATGACCCACCGCGCATCGCTGGCCGCCATCGCCTGGACCGTTTTCGCCGGCGGCGCGCTCGCGGCCGCCGAGCCCGCGGTCGTTCCGAATCCCGCCGCGATCGTGCATGAGGTTGGAATGTTCGCGTTATCAGCGTCGACTCCCATCGTCGTGGCGGATGCGAGCGACGCCTCCGCAAAGGTCGCGGCGAGCCTGGCCGACCTCATTCGGCGCGTGAACGGCATGAGCCTGCGCATCCAGCCGGGCGCCGCGCGGGACGGGGCGATCGTGCTGGACCTCGACGGCCGCGGCGGGCTCGGGCCCGAAGCCTATCGCCTCGAGGTGCGCCCGAAGCGCATCACGATCCGCGCCGCCACGCCGGAAGGGCTCTTTCATGGCGGCACCACGCTTTTGCAGCTCATCGAACCCGGCAAGCGAGCGCACGCCGCGATTCCCGCGCTCACCGTGGAAGACGCCCCGCGCTTCGCGTGGCGCGGCATCATGCTCGATTCGGCGCGGCACTACCAATCGCCGGAGTTCATCCGGCGCTTCATCGACGCGATGGCGCTGCACAAGTTGAACGTGCTGCATTGGCATCTCACCGACGACCAGGCATGGCGCCTCGAGATCCGCAAGTATCCCGAGCTCACGCGCGTGGGCGCCTGGCGCGTTCCCGCGGGCGCGGCGCGGGCGGACATCGATCGCGCGACCGGCAAGCCGCGCCTCTACGGCGGTTACTACAGCCAGGAGACGGTGCGTGGGCTGGTCGCCTATGCCGCGGCGCGCGCGATCACCATCGTTCCCGAGATCGAGATGCCCGGGCACGCGACCGCGGCGATCGCGGCCTATCCGGCGCTGGCCGCCGGAGCATCGCCCTCGCGCGAGGTCCCGGCGGATTGGGGAATCTATGCGAACGTCATGAACCTCGAGGAGGACACGTTCAAGTTCCTCGAGGACGTGCTCACCGAAGTGATGGAGATGTTTCCCGGAAAGTTCATCCACAAGGGGGGCGACGAGGTGAAGCGCGACCAATGGACGAATTCCCCGCGGGTGCAGGCGCGCATGCGCGAGCTGGGAATCGCCGACCCCGAGGGCCTGGAGTCCTATTTCACGCAGCGCATCGCGCGTTTTCTTGAAACGCACGGGCGCCGCCTCGTCGGTTGGGACGAGATCCTCGGGCCCGGCCTCGCGCCCTCGGCGGTGGTCATGTCGTGGCGCGGCATCGATGGCGCGCTCACCGCGGCCGCGCGCGGCCACGATACGGTGCTGGCGCCCGATCCGTACCTGTATTTCGACAACCGCCAGGGCTGGTCGGCGAGCGAGCCTCCGGGGCGCCTGCGGGTGCTCGCCTCGCTGGAGAGCGTCTACGCCTTCGAGCCCATGCCGCCCGCGCTCGCCGCGAACGAGCGCAAGCACGTGCTCGGTTTGCAGGGCAGCGTGTGGACCGAGCACATCCGCACCGAGGAGCGCGTGGGCTACATGACGTTTCCACGCGCGGCGGCGGTCGCGGAGCTGGGATGGTCGCCGCCTGAAAAACGCGATTGGAAGGGCTTCCTGCAACGCCTGGCCGCGGGACTTTCGCGTTACGAGGCGCTGGGCATTCGCTACTCCGACAGCGCGTTCGCCGTGGCCGCGCACACCTCGTATCCTTCGGCCGCGCGCAGCGCCGCGGTGGATCTGTCGAGCCAGACGGGCTACGGCGAGATCCGCTATACGCTCGACGGAAGCGATCCGTCGTCGCGCTCGCCCCGCTACGAGAAAACGCTCGTCGTGGGCGCTCCGGCGCAGCTTCGCGCCGCCACTTTCGACGGCGAGCGGCGCCTCTCGCGCCCGCGACCCATCGCGATTCGCGCTCCGGGCGAGGCCCGGCGCTCGAGCCAGGAGATGAATCTCTGCGGCAACGACATCGCGCTCGCGATCGAGGACGACGCTCCCCTCGCCGGGCCGCGCGCGGTCTTCGCGGTCGACATCCAGAACCCGTGCTGGATCTTCGATGATGCGGACCTGGAACGCCCGGTGACCGTGGTGGCGCGGGTCGGCCAGGTTCCGTTCAACTTCCAGATCGGCGAGGATGTGAACAGAATTGTGTTCGAGACCCCCGCCACCCCTTCTGGAGAGCTCGTGGTTCACCTCGACGACTGTGAGGGCGAGATCCTGGCTCGCCTTCCGCTTGCCCCGGCGGCCGCGTCTCACGCCGTGACGCGCCTGCCGGCGGCGCGCATCGCGGCGCGCGGCGCGAAGCACGATCTGTGCTTCCGGTTCGCGCAGCGGGGAGTCGACCCGATGTGGGTGATCGATTCCGTCGAGCTCAACGAGGCCCGGCCATGACCGCCCTCGTCCTGAAGTCACCGCTGGCGGGATGGTGCATGCCGCTCGCGGACGTGCCCGACCCGGTGTTCGCGCAGGCGATGGCCGGCGACGGGATCGCGATCGACCCCACCGGCAATACGCTGCACGCGCCGTGCGACGGCGAGATCGTGCCGATGAAGGACGCGAAGCATGCGGTCACCGTGCGCTCGGCCCGCGGCATCGACGTCCTCGTGCACGTCGGCATCGATACCGTGAAGCTCGCGGGCGAAGGCTTCACGCTGCGCGTTTCTCCCGGCCAACGCGTGCGCTGCGGCGACCTGCTGCTCGAGTTCGATCTCGATCTCGTGGCGCGCCGCGCGGCGAGCGCGGTAAGTCCCATCGTGCTCGCCTCCGGCGGCTCGATCGAGCGGCGCGTCCAGAATCGGCGCGTCGAGGTGGGAGAGGTCGTGATGGAGGTCGAGGGCGCCGCGGAAAGTGCGGCGCCTTCGCAAGCCAGTGTCGCGCACGCGCGCCGGCGCTTCCGCATTCCCTTCGAGCACGGCCTTCACGTGCGGCCCGCCGCGCTCATCACGGCGGCGCTGCGACCCTACGGTTCCGAGGTTACGATCGTGTCGCACGGGCGCAGCGCCAACGCGCGCAGCGCCGTGGCGATGATGTCGCTCGGCGTGCACTGTGGCGATAGCGTCGAGGTTCGCGCTTCCGGCGCGGACGCGGATGCCGCGCTTGCCGCGCTCGAGCCGCTGCTCGAGCCGGAGCCCCCGGCGGCGCTGCGCCCGGAGGTCTCCGCCAAGCCGCGCGGAGACGCTCCGCGCCCGCGTCGCATCGAAGGCGTCATCGCCAGCCGCGGGATGGCCGTGGGTCGCGCCGCGCGCCTGGCGCATGTGGAAATGTTCGTCGAGGAGGCGGGCGCCGGAGAGGCGCGCGAGGCGACGGCGTTGCGCGATGCGCTCGCGGCGGTGCGCGAAAGCCTTGCTCGCCGCGCCAACGAGGCCGCGGGCGAGCAGCGCGCGCTGCTCGAAGCGCACGCCGAGCTGGTGCAGGATCCGGAGCTCGCGCGCGAAGCCGCCGCGTGGATCCGGCAGGGCAAGAGTGCCGGCTACGCCTGGCGCGAGGCGACGCGATCGCTTGCGGAAGTCCTGGGCGCCCTGCCCGATGCCCGCATGCGCGAGCGCGGGGCCGACCTGCGCGACCTGGAATCCCAGGTGCTGCGCGTGCTCGGCGGCCAGCCGGCGCAGGCCGCGCGCGAGCTCGCGGCGAACTCGATCCTGCTCGCCGACGACCTGCTGCCGTCGCAGCTCATGGCGCTGGACGCAAGCCGCATCGCCGGCATCTGCATCGCGCGCGGCGGGCCGACTTCGCATGTGGCGATCATCGCCGCGGCCAGCGGCATTCCCACGCTCGTCGCCGCCGGCGCCGGCATTCTCGAAGTGCCGGAGGACACGCCGTTGGTGCTCGACGCGGAGCATGGGTGGCTCGACATCGATCCGCCGGAGGCCGAGCGCGCCGCGGCCGAGCGCGCCGCGTTGCAGCGCTCGCAGGAGCGCGCTATCGATCTCGAGGCCGCGCGGCACGCGTGCGCGACGCTCGACCGTGTGAGCATCTCGGTGAAGGCGAATGTCGCCACCATCGAGGAGGCGCGCGCCGCCGCCGCGAGCGGCGCCGAGGGCTGCGGCCTGCTGCGCACCGAGCTCATGTTCCTCGATCGCAGGGAGCCTCCGGACGAGGAAGAGCAGGCCGCGGAATATGGACGCATCGCCGCCGAGCTCGCGGGACGCCCGATCAACATTCGCACCCTCGACGTCGCCGGCGACAAGCCCATCGCCTACCTGCCGATGCCGCGCGAGGACAATCCCGCGCTGGGGCTGCGCGGCATTCGCGCGAGCCTGTGGCGGCCCGACCTGCTGCGCACGCAGCTGCGCGCGATCCTGCGCGTGAAGCCCGCGGGCCAATGCCGCATCCTGCTTCCGATGGTGAACGAGCGCGAGGAGCTCGCGGCGGTGCGCGCTGTCGCCGCCGAGTGCGCCCGCGAGCTTCGCGCCGCGGTCCCGGAGATCGGCATCATGGTCGAAACCCCTGCCGCGGCGATGCTTGCCGACCAGCTCGCGGCCGATGCGGATTTCCTCTCCATCGGCACCAACGACCTGTCGCAGTACGCGTTGGCGATCGATCGCGGGCACCCGCAGCTGGGAGGCCGTCTGGACGCGCTGCATCCCGCGGTGCTGCGCCTCATCGCCAAAGTCGCCGCGGCGGGCGAGGCGTGCGGCAAGAGCGTCTCGGTGTGCGGCGCCCTGGGCTCCGATGTCGATGCGCTGCCGATCCTCATCGGGCTGGGCATCCACGAGGTGTCCGCGACCGCGGCCATGATCCCGCGCATCAAGCGCACCGTACGCTCCCTCGACGCGGCCGAATGCCGCGAGCTCGCCGCGCGCGCCCTGGCGCAGGAAACGGCGGCTGCCGTGCGCGACCTCGCGCTCCGCGCACACGCGCGGGCGCGCGCCTCGGCCGGCTCGCGGGTCGGAGGCTCGACATGAAGAAGCTGATGGAGAACACGCAGCGCCTCGGCCGCGCCCTCATGCTGCCGATCGCGGTGCTTCCCATCGCGGGACTGCTGTTGCGATTGGGGCAACCGGACCTCCTCGACATCGCGGCGATCGCCTCGGCGGGGAACGCGATCTTTTCCAACCTGGGCCTGCTCTTCGCGATCGGCATCGCGGTAGGCCTCGCCAAGGAGAATCACGGCGCGGCGGGCCTTGCGGGCGTAGTCGCCTTCCTGGTGGCGACCAAGGGCGCCGAGGTGCTGATCAACGTGCCACCGGAAGTGCTGGCCGCGGCCGCAAGCGACGCGCATCGCGGCCTCGCCACCGCGGCGTACAAGGCGAAGCAGCTCGGCAAGGTGAGCGTTCCCCTCGGCATCGTCTGCGGAATCGTCGCGGGCGCGCTCTACAACCGCTACCAGGACATCAAGCTGCCCGACTACCTCGCCTTTTTCGGCGGGCGGCGTTTCGTTCCGATCGTTGCGGGAGCGGCGGGCGTCGTGCTCGCCTTCGCCTTCGGGCTCGGTTTTCCCGCGGTCGAGCGCGGCATGGATGTCCTGAGCCACGTCGTCATCGAATCCGGCTCGATCGGCCTCTTCGTCTACGGCGTGCTCAACC
>WNFI01134155.1_pt2 | contig 14092 bp, 12 predicted proteins | sample 5400471 | NCBI WGS metagenome assembly WNFI01 (sample SAMN13153348, study PRJNA577476) | soil metagenome | isolation source: 100 cm saprolite on Douglas fir-dominated hillslope | place: USA:California | collected 2013-09-17 | reverse complement strand
TTCCATATTCAGATGGACGTGCGACTGCCCCACGAGATGCCGCCGGACAAGGCGGATGCGCTCAAAAAAGCCGAGTGTGAACGCGCGCAGGAATTGCAGGGTTCTGGCAAGTGGCGTCACCTCTGGCGAATTGCCGGGCGCTATTCCAACGTCAGCATCTTCGATGTGAGCGGAGCTGAGGAATTACACGACATCCTGTCCACCCTGCCGCTGTTTCCCTTCATGGAAATCGCGGTGAGCCCACTATGCCGACATCCTTCGTCCATTCGCGACGACGATACCTAAAGAGACGATACCTAAAGAAACGCCAAACCGGAGGAAATCCCAATGCCAGCCAACCTGATTGCCAAGAATAAGATTCGCGAACTCGCCGACACCGCAGCCGGGCTGAAAGTAACTGGCGGCAATCCGCGCCTGAAAACCATCATGGCTCGCCTGCTCAACGATCTGTTTGTCGCCATCGACGATCTCGACATTTCGATGGACGAAGTCTGGGCAGCCGTAGCCTACCTGACCAAGGCGGCGCCGGAATACGGGTTGATCGTGCCCGGCATCGGTCTGGAGCGCTTTCTGGATATGCGTCTTGACGAAGCCGAGCGTCTCGCCGGCCTCAGCGGCGGCACGCCACGCGCCATCGAAGGTCCGCTTTACGTGGCGGGCGCACCGGTCAGCAAATACGAAGCGCGGCTCGACGACGGCACCGACGATGGCGAGGTGTTGTTCATGGAGGGCCAGGTTTGCGATCTCCAAGGTGCCGCTGTGCCGCATGCCGCAATCGAAATCTGGCACGCCAACACGATGGGCCACTATTCCTTCTTCGGCCCACCGCAATCGCCGTTTAACTTGCGCCGCAAGATCGAGACGAACGCCGAAGGCCGTTATCGGCTCCGTACAATCATGCCCAGCGGGTACGGTTGCCCTCCTGGCAGCAGTTCGGAAGGGCTGATGCACAGCATGGGTCGCCATGGCATGCGTCCAGCGCACGTTCACTTCTTCGTCGAAGCGCCCGGTTATCGGAAGCTAACCACGCAGATCAACATCGATGGTGACAGGTACTTGCACGATGATTTCGCCTTCGGGACACGCGACGATTTGATTCCGCCCGTGGAACGAGTCAGTGACGCCGGCGAAATTCACAAGGCCGGGCTCAACTCACCATTTGCGCGGATCAAGTTCAATTTCACCGTCGTCAAAGAGGTTGCTGGCGCCCCGACCACGATCGTTCATCGGGAACACGCGGCCGCCGCTTAAGACTGAACGAGTAAGAAAATAAGATCAAAAAATGAGACCAACATGATGGACACGACGACCGACGTGTCTTCAAGCGTGGCCGTAAGCGCGCGACGACGAGGTTCCGCAGCGGAAGTAGTGTAGCGAATTGTCGCTTCTATTTTTCAAGCTCGGGCTGAGCCCAAGCAGCGAACGGTGACAACGACGGGCGCTCAGTCGGTCCAGTCCATCATGAGGAAGTTTGAGCTAGGTCCGGCCAATGGGAGCGTGCCAGATCTAACAGCCGTTTTGACACTATGTCTGACGCTTCGGCGAGAACGGCATTCAGTCCCTCTCTTTCGAGGGGCCGTAATTCCTCGGATCGCAGGCGGAAGCGTCATGGAACGGGTGGAAAAGCCGAAGCTCCCACGATTGCGAATCCCTGCCCTGTGTTAGCAGCCGGAACATGCGGCGCACCGGACGGACTCATACCTTGAGCCTCATGAATCGGCACCAGTGTGTTAACGTCCAACTCAGAACGCAGCGCCCTTCGCTGCGATCATCCGCCGAACTGCTGCATCAAAGAACGAGGACCACCTCTGACAATTCGCTATCCGGTCCCGGAATCATTCCCGCCTGGCACTGGATTTCCGCTGCACGCTGTACTGTCCAGAGAAGCATAAAAGCCCGCGGGACGTCCGCGGCACCGACCGCAACGCCGTGATTGCGGAGAAGCAAGACATCTCCCGGCCCCAAGCTCGCCAGCATGCGCTCCTTCTCGTCGTCAATAGCATGATGCCTTCGAACGTGTGATATCCGACGCGCTCCATTAGCTGAGCGCCATAGAAACTATCGTAGCTCAGCCCATCCTTCTTCTGGGCGACTGCTGACATTGCCGTGGTATGCGCTTGAATTACGCAGTGACGATCTTCGCGAGCCGCATGAACAGCGCCGTGCAACGCGAATCCCGCGGGTTTCGGCTCGTAGTTCGATTCTCCGATTAGCCGCCCGGTCACATCGACGGTCAGAAGATTGTCCGGCGTGACCTCATGGAGTTCAGACCAAACGGATTGACGAGATACCTGCGCTCGGTTCCCGGCAACCGAACGGAGACATAGTTGAAAATCATTTCGGTCCAACGGAAAAGATCAATCAGCCTGTAGCAGAGAGCGAGTTCCCTTCGGAGCTCCACCTCCGCACTGTCAGCATCTATCTCACTCATGGGCCCGCTTTCTCCGTGTATGGCTAGAAGGGAATGTCAGACCTCGACCATCGCTTGCGACCAACTACGCCGTTGAGGTCGAGAGAGCTGACTGCGATTAGCGATCCAAGATAAGTTTCAGTTTCACTGGAATCATCAAGTAATATCGGTGCGAGAAATATCGGCTCATCTCTCTGGCTGCCAAGCATGCGGCGCTTCGGGGGTCGACCCAAGCTGCCAACGATGGGCCCGAACGGATCTATCGTCCGAGCTCTCGTCGGTGTTTGGGCTCGCGATCAGAAATTGCGCTGGACGCGAACGTTAAAGGAGAGCGTACCCTGATCTTTGTACTCATAAACTGCCGTGGGCATCGGTGCCGAAGGGGTCAGAGTCGCGGTCCCCGTGAAGTTTTGATCAAGGAAACTGTACATTGCCTCAGCCGAAAATGTCAGGTTTTTGACAGGCGTCCAGCGCGTTATCAGACCAAGCTGGTAGACCGCGTAATTGGGGTTGCAGGAGAAATCCGCCGATGTATTGGAGGCCGTCAATTTGTTGGATGCGATGTAAGTCGCGCAATATGCCGATTTCGCGCCGGCATCATTACGCACCCAGGATGCGCTACCGAATAGGGCGCTCGACCAGTACGGATCCCAGTTGTGGTTGAATGCACCACGGACGCCGAAAGCTTCTGTCAAATGCAGCGCTCCATCTCCGCCTGAAGCGCTCGGCAGATAGACGGCATCTGTCGTCGCCCCAAACGCAATGCTCTGGTAGGCGTGTCCGCTACCGCCGAATATCGCAAAGCTCGGCGAGGCCGCGCTGCTCGCGATGACGTTTTTGGTGTCTCCCTTCGTGTAGCTAGCATCAATCTTGAAATCATCGCCGGGCCCTGTCGGGATGTTTCTGATCTGCAGCGCCGTCATCACCGCGCCTCCCCATTTCGTGCTCGGATGGCCCGAGATCCCCGACAGTGCTGTCGGGGCAGCGCCGGCGCCCAGGACATTGTAGGAAGCATCAACCTCGTGGGCAGCGGCCGAAACCTGGAACAGGCCCCAGGCCTGGTCGACGCGGATGTTGCCGACGATGTCCGGTGAATACATACCGCCGTAGGCGCTGGACATAGTTCCGACCGCGCTGAGGCCCCCTGTCGTCGCCAGATCAAAGATCGACGTGCGATTGTATACCGTCGGATCATCCAGGCCGATCGTGCCAGTCACGCCGCTTCCGAATTCTGCAGTGTATTGGACGTTGTTGACACCAGTCACGGAGTCATGACCGCCCAACAGGAAGGACGAGTTATTGCCCGGATACCCCTGCCAGGGCGTCGCGAAGGCCGAGGCCGACTTCCCAAAAGTGAACCCCTCAAACTGAATAAGGACGTATTCAACCGCAACATAGCCTCCTCCAGGGGTGTACAGCAAAGTGCTGTTGAAGCTGCTGCTCAAGACGGCCGGGTTGACCGTCGCAGCACCCAAAGTGTCAAATTGAAAATCGGCGCCCCCGAAAGTGCGGACTACGCCGTATTCGGTGGCGGTTCGCGTATCGACCGTCAGCGACATACGGGCCCGACCCGTAAAATAGTCGCGGAAACGATTCCCTTGACCTGAGTCGCCGGACCAGGCGGGGTTGTTCTGCAGTCCACTACCGTTGATCGTGGTATCAACGCGCAAGTAGCCGCCGAGCTTGATGCAGGTGTCGGTACCCGGGATGTACCAGAAGCCGGCACCATACAGCGAGCAGACCCTCACGTACTCCACCGTTTTCGCCTTCAGAGGAAGATCTGCTGCATGCGCCCCGCCAGCCACAAGCATCCCCGCCATTGAGCCGACGATTAGGCCCCCAATCGATTTCATAACCACCCTCCAAGTTTGCTCGAAATCATTTTCCACCTCACGCCGCGACGCGAACCCAACGAACGGAGAGTCCGCGAGCCGCCCCCAGCACTTCAATTCCATGCCGCCGCTCCGCTTCGGCTTCAATTTCTTGCGGCCACATTATTATGAGTATGAAATATTGCACACGCAAGATTAAAGATCACTTTTTCGTGCAAAGCTTTTCGTCGAGCATCGATGAAAAATTGAGCAACCTGACGTGCTCGGTCGCACCGCCACCGATCAAACGCCAATTTCCGTAGATTTTTCCGTAGAATTTTCTAGTATTTGCGTACGGATCTCTCACTGCTCGTGATCGAGAAATTTCGATCGCTGCCACCCAACCAGAGAAGGCACACTGGCCAGAGTTGGCGCGGCTCGGGCACATCATGGACAGAAGCCAGTCAAACCGGGCTGCGACGAGTATCCGCGGGCTCTTGCGCAGCGATGAGTTCTCGCTGATCCCTCTGGCGCCTGCGATCGGCGCGATTGCCAGCGGAATTGGGATCTTAGTCATGCCAAGCTCGGCCGTGGTCGAGCGATTGTTCAGGAGACTTCGCTTCCGGTGTGCATCAGGCCTGCGATCGGCGGTCTGTGCGTCGGCCTCATTGCGATTTTCACGCCCCAAGTGCTCGCCGCGGGTCACTGCGCGATGTTGCTGCACATGCACCGAGAGATGGCAACCAGCGAGATCGTCATGATCATCGTGCTTAAGCTCACCGCTTGTCTCATCTCGCTTGCCTCGGGATTTCGCGGTGGCCTGTTTTTCGTATCTCTCTTCATCGGCAATCTGCTCAGCAAGGTTTTTTTCATCCCTCCTTGCTGGAGCCGGTGGTCGCTCAAACGGTCGGGTAGTGCGGTGAGCAGCGCGCCTTGCCCGAGCTGCTTCGACCATTCCTGCAGGTCCTGCGCCAGGAAGCGGTAGCCGCCGACCGTCATGATGCCCGGTCGCGGCCGGAGCCGTCGGTCACGGGCAGGCGGTAGCTGCCGTCGAGTGAGATCGAGGGTCTCGTTGGCTGCCGCCTTTATGAAAATTTTGACCTGATTTTTGGCACCAGCACCGGCGCAATCATCGCTGCCTTACTCGCCCTAGGGCACTCGGTTGAAGAAATCCGTAAGCTCTACAAGCGGTACGTTCTAGGCATCATGCAGCGGAAGAGGCCTGCGGAGAAGTCGGCCGCTCTCGCCGAACTCGCTGGTAAGGTGTCGGCAACAAGAAATTCGATGAAGTGAAGACAGGGGTCGGGATTGTCACCACAAAATGGGAAATCGAGCGCCCCATGATCTTCAAGGGCAGTGTGGCCCAACCGGAGACGTTGCCACACCACATGCGGCGTCACCCCGAAACGGGCGGCGATCTCTTCCGCGCCAAAGCCGCGCTCTTCCGCGAGCTTCTTGAACGCCTCGAATTGGTCGGCGGGATGCTTGTTTTCCAGGGTGACGTTCTCGTCAAGGCTGAGTTCGTGCGGGTCGTTCGCGGTGTCGATGATGCAACGGATCGGCTCGGTCTTCTTGATCTCCCTCCGCTTCACCCGCAGAAGCTGAGAAAGTGCCTGCCCTCGCCGATGGTCACGAAATAGAACCCCGTAGCCGCACCCTCCCCATCGTGGCCTCGGTACGCGCAACATTGATCGCGCTAAGTGCGGGCGGTGAGCGGCATTGCAGAGTTCGGCACGCATGCAACGCCCAACCCCACTACATGAACATCCTGCAACAGCCGCCCCCATCCTTGAACCGTGGCTTTCGACCACTGAACACCATGAAACAGCTTCGCCCGAAAGTTTGGGCTAAACTTTGGCCTCTGTCTGCACACGTATTTCCTCCTCAGAGTTTTTTAGCTTGCTCGACGGCCTTATGAGCCACGGCAAAAGGATGCCGGAAAGTAATGCAACTCCGGCCATGAATAGAAACGGAACTGAAAAACCATGGGTCAGATCCCGCAAGTGGCCTACTACCGGCGGGCCAATCATTGATCCGATATTGCCGACCGCGCTGATGAACGCTATGCCACTTGCGGCAGCCGCGCCCGAGAGGCTCCGAGCCGGCAGCGTCCAGAATACGGCAAGCGCCGCAAGAACTCCCGCGTTCGCAACGATCATACCGAAGATCAGGATGAAAGCGGCTCCGAAGCCTGCGTATTGCTGACTGGCGGCTAGGAGCCAACCGCAGGCGCACATGAGCATCGCAAATACGATATGCAGGATGCGTTCGGCTCTGCGATCCGAGCTTCGCCCCCACAGGATCATCACCACGGTGCCAAACAATGGTGGCAGCGCGACGAGAACGCCTGTGACGACATAGGACAGTTCGAGCGTCCGCATGATCTGTGGCAGCCATAGCGGCACCCCAGTCAGCACCACTGATATCAAGGCATAGATCGCTCCAAGTCCAACAACCCGTCGGTCGGTAAAAACCGTAAGGTATTTCGTGGTATCAAGTTTTGCGTGCAGGAGCTTTTCGCGTTCGACCAACTCTTCGAGGGCGACACGCTCAGCTGGAGAAAGCCATCGAGCGTCCCTGGGACGGTCGCACAGATAGAACCACGAGATAAATCCCACCAGCAGCGTCGGAATGCCCTCAATTACGAACAACCATTGCCAGCCATAGAAGCCAAGGGTTCCGTCCATTGCCAAGATAGGTCCGGAGACGAGCGCTGAAAGCGACTGGCCAAGAGGCATCGCGATGAGGAAGATGGCATTCGTTCGGGCGCGCACGCGCCCCGGGAACCAATAACCGAGATAAAACATGACTCCAGGAAGAAAGCCGGCTTCGGCGGCACCTAATGCGAACCGAAGCACGTAGAAGCTTGTCGGCCCTGCGGCGAGGGTGGTAGCCATTGAAATCAGGGCCCAGGTCACCATGATTCGTGCAAGCCAGCGCCGAGCGCCAACCCGCGCCAGTATGAGATTGCTGGGGATTTCAAAGAGCATATAGCCCAGAGAAAACAGCGCGGCTCCGAACCCGAATGCCGCGGAGCTCAATCCGAGATCCTTGTTCATGCTTAGCGCGGCGAAACCGACATTGACCCTGTCCATGACCGCGCAGAACATCATGAGCCAAAGAAAGCTGACGAGGCGACGGAACGACTTTCTGATCGCTGTCTCTTCGAGCGCAGTCGACATTTCACGGGCCTCCACAACAAGGATAGGTCAAAATTTCGGAAAGATTTGACGGTCGGCTAACCACCGCGACATCTTCACGCGTTCGACGCGCTCAGCAGCGCGGAAACCCTCGTGCCGCTCCTTGTTCGGCCAAACATGCTCTGCCGTTACCGTCATCCTGACCGCGATTTCATCCCGCGTGACATTGAAGACCATCATGTCGCGTGCCAGGGCAAGCCGACCTGAATAGTGTCTGCGTACGTCTCGTTCGATTTCTGAAAGCAGGTCGAAATCATTGAAAAAGTGATACAACACACCCAACCTTGGCTTCACCTTATCGAGAACGTAACCGGCTTCTAACGGCGAGGAATGAGCCATAGTACCGATCCCCCGGGCAGTCCTTTCATCATAGCCGGAGCGCTCCATGAGCTGGGTGACGGAATTGAACGCCTCGTGAATCACGAGATCTGCGTTACGTCCATTTTCGAGGAAGAAATGACTTGGCGTGGTGTCCCCTGAATAGACGAACGAGAGGCCGTTCCACTCCAGGCGAAGGCTTACCGGACCGTCATAGATGTGCACGGCAGGGAAGCTTTTTATCTTCACCCCGTCACGATCGTAGATGGTCTGAACGCAAGTATAGTCGAATTCGTAAACTTCGACCTCTGCACCAGCAGCTGGAAGAAGCCCCGTCCGCGTGGCGGTATCCCACGCATAAGCAGACTTCTGCATCTCCACGAAATGCCTCGTTCCGTGCTCTGGCACAAGACCCGAAGGTCCATAAACGACCAACGGCTTGACCCGACCACCGGCCCAACTGCCAATCCACACGTTAGGAAAGTCGCCGACGTGATCCGCATGCAGGTGCGTGGCGAAATAGGCCGTGACGTCCTGGTAAGGAATTTCAAGAGCAGTGAAGTTCATCTGGGAACCGCTGCCGAAATCGAAGACAAATTTGTCTCCATTGCCCAGCTCAATTAGCCAAGATGCGTTGGCCTGCGCGCGACGCAGGAACGGACGCCCGGTCCCAAGCGCGACGATGCGCATCTCGTCGGCCGCCAGTGGCTCAGTGTTCGGGAAGTAGTGATCTCTTCGGGTCGACAACTTGCATTTCCTCCGGGATGGGTGGGCCGCTATTCTCTCTGGATCGATCGCGAGTCGCAGTTTGGCATCGCTATTTTGGAAATAGCGTACGTTCGCTCAGCCACGACGACATCTTAAGGCGTTCGCCGCGTGGAAGCTTTTGAAAGCCTTCGCCATGAAATTCCTTGTTCGGCCAGGTCTCGTTGCTGACGACGGCCATACGGGTCCTGATCCGGGCCTTGGTGACGTTGAAGACCATAAGGTCGCGGGCAAATTCCAGCGGGCCGTCATAGGTCTTCCTTATCGCTGCGATGTGCCGCGGCAGCGTCTCCGTATCATTATAGAAGTGATAGCCGACGGCGAGACGCGGCCTCAATTTGGCGAAGACGTGACCTACCTCCTCTGGGTCAGAGTGCGCTGCCGTGCAGACAGCGCGTGCGGTCTTTTCGTCGTAGCCAGCCTTCTCCATCATGACTTCCCACCGGTCGAACGTCTCGTGGATCAGGAGATCGGCGTCCCGACCGTGCTGCAACATGAATTCCGAAGGGACCGTGTCGCCGGAATAGACGAAGACCAAGCCATTCCATTCGAGGCGGAGGCTTACGGGGCCATCATAGATATGGACCGCGGGAAAGCTCTTGATGCGCACCCCGTTGGCTTCGTAGATCACCTGAGGCCTCGAGAAGTCGAATTCGTGCACATCGATCTCCGAACCGACCAGCGGCAGGAGGCCGTGTCTCGTATCGGCATCCCATCGGAATGATCGCACCTGGTTTTCGACGAAATAGCGCGTCCCATGCTCCGGAATCGCTCCCGAAGGCCCATAGACCTTCAGTGGCGTTGTCCGCCCTCCAGACCACCCGCCCTGCCGCACCTGCATGAAGTCGCCCACATGGTCGGTATGAAGGTGAGTTGCGAAGATTGCGGTGATTGCGTTGTAGGGAATCTCCAGTGAAGCGAAATTGAGCTGGGTACCGAACCCAAAATCGAACATGAACTTCTCACCGTTGCCAAGTTCGATCAGCCATCCCGCATTCGCCTGGGCTTTCCGCAAAAACGGGCGTCCGGTACCGAGTGCCGTAACCCTCATCTCATCGGCCGCGAGCGCCTCGGTGTTCGGGAAGTAGTGGTCGCGAGACTGATTCATGATCCTTCTTTCATTCTTCGTTCGGGGGTGGCTCCACGCGCTGGACACTCGCCTTGGGACCCGACGGCTATTCGAGCCGTCTTGAAATTATTTCATATATAAAATGTTGCTAATGCAAGTCCAATTCTAAGCAGCTAGATGGGCAATTCGCCACTTTATTAGGCGAATGGCTGTACAGTGCGGCGGGCCGTGTGCACCGCACCATCGAAGAGCCCAAAGGCCGCTGCCTCGGGAAAGTGTTGTAGGCAATTCAAATAGGCCGCGCTCGCCGAGCGAACTCCCGTGAAAATTCGGGTCAAGTATCTTTCGCGGACGCGGAGCAGAGCTGCACGGTTAACTGCGCACCCAAGTTGGAGGCGTGCCCGCCTAGTCCTGGTGCAGCTCAGGCGGGCGGCCCATCGCCTGATAGACAGCCGAAACGCTACGCAAGAATGGCTTGATCTGATCCTCAGCCAACAAACTCAGCAGATGATCATGTTGCTTGCGGACAATCTTAGCGGCTCTCTTTAATGCCCGATCGCCGCTTGGCGTGAGGGAAAACTCAAATCCACGGCGGCTGCCTTTTGGTTTAGATCGCTCCACATATCCTTGCGCCTCAAGTCGGTCGAAGGCACGGCTGAGCGTCGATGGATCGATGGTTGTGAACTGCGCTATGGCTGCAGGCCTATCAATGGTGGTGAAGCCCAGCGTCGCCAAGATTCGCCACTCTGCAATAGACAATCCGTGTTCCTGTAATGCCCGGTCTAGATCGCTGTTCAGCACCTTGATGATCTTGTTCAGCATAAATGGAAGCAAGGTATCAAGTTCGGTGTTCATAATTGCCATCGTCCATCCGCAGGCAAATCGTCAAAGCATGCTACGGATCGCACATTTGCCTTAGTCTGACCAGCGTCTTGGCGCGGATCTCTGCCGCAGGACCTTTGGTTGGTCCAGCGCTCAAGCGATCATTCCCCGGCGGAGACGGTCTCTCCAAGACGAACTTTTGCACGCAACAGCGAGGCTATCTGCTGGAGGCGCGGCATCGGATGCGCGGCGACGCTTGCAAACTCTAGAGGCGCGTCGATAACAGCGCCAAATTCGGGATGTCGGCCGGCACTGATGTCCTGGAGCATGGACGTAGCGAACCGACCACCGCGTTGCACCTGTTCCCGAATACTATCAACCGCGAGATCGAGATGGTATCCGAACAGTACTGAGAGATCGAGAACTTCCTGAGCAATGCCACAAACGCACTCGCTCAGCGACGGATCCGAGGCGAGCTGTTCCAAGGTGGCTCCCATCAATGCTGAAACCGGATTTGTCGCGGCGTTCAATACCAACTTGCGCCAAACCTCGCGCCGTATGTCAGTTTCCACGCCTACGCGAATGCCCGCGTCCGAAAAGAATTCGGCGACCTGCACCGGCGGTGGGCCCATGACCGAACCGAGCTTCATGAACTGGTGGCCGTGAGAGGTCGCCACCTGATCTCTGATCGAGGCCCGCGTATAGACGACACAGCCTAAGATCCGATGCCCGTTGATCAGTGGCAAGAGCTTCCCATCGGGATCGACTGAACGAACCGGTGCTTCAGCCTGCGATCCCAGGAAGTACCACCACGGAATGCCGTTGACCATCGGCACGAGATGGGCTTCAGGTGCCATCGCTGAGACCACCTCGGGCAGCACTTCCGCCAGAGAATGTGCCTTTGTTGCCATAATGACTAGATCTGCTTGGCCCACATCGGACAATTCGGCGATACGCGGAAATACCGTGCGTTCCAAGCCGCGCTCAATAAATCGCAAGCCTCTATTGACCAATTCTTCGCGCCTTGCTCCCCGCGCCACGACCGTTACGCTTCGGCCGGCAGCTGCAAGCGACGCGGCAACGACAGTACCGATCGCCCCGGCGCCAACTATCGCGACCTTGAATGTCATTTTGCAGCCCTGGTGCACGATTCGCTCAGATCAGAATGTAACTCCCTTGACCGTAACCATCCGGCGGACGGCGGCATCGAAGAAGAGTCTTGCGAACTCGGCCTCTTCAATGAGCTTCTTCGAGTTCGAGACGCATTGCTGGCGTACGGCCTTCAACAGTTCGGTATCGGGACCGGGGATCATGCCAGCTTGGCATTGGATTTCAGCCGCCCGCTGCACGGTCCACAGCAGCATGAATGCCCGAGGCACATCAGGCGCGCCGACAGCCACGCCGTGATTGCGGAGAACTAAGACATCGCCCTGCCCCAGGCTCGCGAGCATGCGTTCCTTTTCGTCGTCGAACAGGGTTATGCCTTCGAACGTGTGGTATCCGACGCGCCCCATGAGTTGGGCACCGTAGAAATTATCGTAACTCAACCCCTGCTTCTTCTGCGCAACTGCCGACATCGCGGTCGTGTGCGCATGAATGACGCAGTGCAGATCCTCGCGAGCCGCGTGGATCGCGCCGTGCAGCGCGAACCCGGCCGGATTTGGTTTGTAGTTAGACTGGCCGATCAACTGGCCCGACACGTCGACCGTCAGGAGGTTATCGGGAGTTACCTCATTGTAGTTCAATCCAAAGGGGTTGACGAGGTACGCTCCTCCACTCCCAGGCAGACGAACCGAGACGTGATTGAATATCATCTCGGTCCAGCCGAAAAAGTCGATCAGCCTGTAGCATAGAGCGAGTTCCTTCCGGAACAACATTTCCGAGCCGACTGTATCGAGCTTTTCCATCACCTGCATTTCCGTTTTCTGGCCGCGATCATCGCGAGCACAGCTCATTACCTTCGCTTGTGACGCGGTCCCATCGAGCGGAGGCTTTTGCCCCCGGGGGCTCGGAGCGTTCTTTTGCCGCGTAATATCCTTTATAGTTGAAATGTTGCGTGCGCAAGATCATAAATTCGGCATGTAGCTCGCGATGGCCGGGCTTTCGTCACGCCTTGGATCAATGAGTGAGCATCGGCTGTCTCCAGAACGAGCAAGTGGCAACGTTCAATGGTGCTAAGGATGCGAACTTTCCTGCGGTGTGGTCCGTCGCGTCCCGACAGGCGGGAAGGGAGCCGAATGCGCAGGGCAATACCCACACAGGCGACCCAAACCCATCAATCCGTAGACTCTTGCGAGATCGGCGGCGGATTGAATAAGGAAGTGGCCAGCCCAGTGTTCGCGCGGATCAGACATATCGTCGATCGCAAGGCGAACCGGCTCCTGGTCCGCCTCCGCGCGCTTCTGCGCCGCAACGAGTTCTATCTGATCCCGCTCGCACTCGTGGTCGGCACCGCCGCCGGCGCGATCGTGACGCTGATGGCCGAGATCGCGCAGATCGCGCATGTCCTGATCTTCGGCATTCCGATCGACGTCCGTCTTTCCGCCAATGCCTACATCAATCCGTGGGCGGCATTGCTTGCGCCGGCGCTCGGCGGGCTGTCGCTCGGCATCATGGAGTGGTCCCGGCGGCGGTCAAAAATCTCCAATGCCGTTGACCCGATAGAGGCCAATGCGCTGCGCGGTGGGCTTCTGTCCCTGCGCGACAGCGTCGTGGTATCGAGCCAAACCCTGATTTCAAACGGCTGCGGCGCCTCGGTCGGATTGGAGGCCGGCTATACCCAGATCGGCTCGGGCGTCGCCTCGTTGCTTGGCCAGTTCTTCAACCTGAGACGCAACGACCTCCGCCTGATCGTCGGCTGCGGCGCCGCGGCCGCAATCGCCGCCGCCTTCGGTGCGCCGATCACCGGCGCGTTCTACGCCTGCGAGCTGATCGTCGGTGTCTACGCGGTCGGCAGCGCTGCGCCGATCCTGGCGGCCTCGCTTGCGGGCGCTTTGACCGCGCAATGGCTTCGCGGCGCGCCATATTCGCTCGAAGTGCCGCATGTGAGCGCCGTCGGGCTGAAGCAGTATCTGGCGCTGGTCGTGCTGGCCCTGATCACCGGCGGCGTCGGCATCGCGGTGATGCGGAGCTCGCCGATGTTCGAGCGGCTGTTCGCGCGGGATTGGCTCCCGGTCTGGCTCAGGCCGGTGTTCGGCGGCCTCATCGTCGGCGGCATGGCGATCGTCACGCCGCAAGTGCTGGCGGCCGGCCATGGCGCGATGGTTCTGGACCTCCACCAGGAGATAACAATCGGCCTGATCGCCCTGATCATCGCGCTGAAGCTGACGGCCTGCCTGATCTCGCTCGCCTCCGGCTTTCGCGGTGGCCTGTTCTTCGCCTCGCTGTTCGTCGGCAGCCTGATCGGAAAATTCTTCGCTTCCGTCCTGCTGCTGGTAAGCCCCAATTTCGCGCTCGATCCGCTGGTCGCCATGCTGACGGGCATGGCGACACTCGGGGTCGCCGTCGTCGGCGGCCCGCTGACGATGTCGTTCCTGGTGCTAGAGATAACCCGCAATGTCGACGTCAGCGCCGTGGTGCTGGCCGGCTGCATCGTCACCTCGATCTGCGTCCGCTTCATGTTCGGCCATTCGTTCTCGACCTGGCGTCTGCATCTGCGCGGCGAGACTATCCGCAGCGCCAACGATGTGGGCTGGCT
>WNFI01104999.1_pt2 | contig 14096 bp, 11 predicted proteins | sample 5400471 | NCBI WGS metagenome assembly WNFI01 (sample SAMN13153348, study PRJNA577476) | soil metagenome | isolation source: 100 cm saprolite on Douglas fir-dominated hillslope | place: USA:California | collected 2013-09-17 | reverse complement strand
TACTGTAACAAACATCAGGTCGAGCCGATTTCTTGTCTTCCAATTAGCTTAGCTTGGAGCCTCCAAAGAACTTGACGGAGCGCGCCTGCCTTGGGCGCAGGAGGTCCCGAGTTCAAATCTCGGCGCCCCGACCAAAACATCTCGCGTGTTTTCTTTAGCTTATTGAATGCTCCCTTCACTGAAAATCCAACTGTGGAAATCCGCCAGACAGGAGGTCTGGATTCGCAAGTCATTTAGTTCCCGAGAGTTCGCCGCATGACGAATTTGCAAAAACACGGGGAGGCAGGTGTGCTATTCAGAAACCATTGAACGGAGGCAAGTTAAGCGCACGCCATCTGGCAAGTATGGGGGAAATTCAGGGGACCCTGTACATTTCTGGCCCCATCAACCTTTGAAAATGCAAATCCGGTGAATCACGCACTCGGCCCAGCCCGCACGTAACAGTGTCTCTCAATTTGCGTTTTTAATCGTCTAGTGAAAAATAGACAGGTGATATCAACCCTTCGGTTAACAACCCCCTATAGGTACTCTATAATAATTTACCGGAGCCTAGTGTTCCGAATGCCACGTTTGCCGGAATAAGGTTAGACCTCCACAGCCGCCGCGCACGCAATCACCTCTAGATGCAAGCCAATTTCCAATAGACTGACAGTGTCCAAGGGATTCGACAGACAACTCCCGTCAGCTGAGGGTCAAGTCCTCCCTGCTTAACTCTGTATCCTCCTTGCCTCCAATATCTTGCATGAACATTCGGCTCCCTTCGCGAACGGTACAACACGTGCTTTCCACCAATGTGGAAGTTGAAATCGAAGTCGCAACTCGGCCTAAGGGCGATACTCATGAAACCAATCACGCAGGAAAACAGCAGGCTTGGATTTGTCGGGATCGGCTACATGGGCCGCCCGATTGCGCGGAGGTTGCTTGAATCCGGATTCAAGCTGACAGCGTACGACCGGAACCATGCCAAGGCGGAGGAGTTAATTCCGTACGGCGGCAACGTCGCGCAGAGCATTGCGGAACTTTCCTCCAGTTGTGACGTTGTGTTGTCCTCCTTACCGAGCGATGAAGCGGTTCTCGACGTTTACAGAGGACCAGAAGGCATTCTCGCCAATACGCGTCGTGGCTCGCTCCTTATCGACCTGAGCACGGTGTATCCAGACATTTCGCGGCAACTATCGAGACTTGGCTTAGAGCGTGGAGTTGAGGTTCTCGACGTGACTATATCGGGGAGCACTCCTGCCGCCGAAAAGGGGTTGCTGACTCTCTTCGGGGGCGGAGACAAGGAATGCTTCGACAGCGCCGAGTCGATTTTTCGCGTTATCGCCCAAAGGTATTTTTATCTCGGGCCGACCGGGTCCGGAGCGACGATGAAGCTTGTGGTGAACACCTTACTGGGAATCGGAATGCAGGCGATTGCCGAAGCCGTTGCACTCGGTGAGAAGGCCAGTCTTGATCGCAATCGCTTACTGGACGTGCTGTCCCAGACAGCAGTGGTCGCTCCAGCGCATATGGGCAAACTCCAAAGAGTGATGAAGAGCGACTATACCCCACAATTTCCGATTCGGCTGATGAACAAGGATTTCGGGTTGATTCTTGATCTCGCGTCTACTGTTGGCGCGCGAATGCCCGCAGCGGGAGCTGCTTTTGAGATCAATGCAAGGCAATCGGACGAAGGAGCGGAGCAAGATTTTTCGGCGGTGATACTGCAAATGGAAAAACGCGCGCATTTGGGTTGTAACGGCAATGAGCGGACGTGATCCGGCGCCGATTTGGCCGGGTAATGACGTAGTTGGCTGAAGTTTATTCCCTTTGCACACGTTCCGGGCGAGGGCAGGAAAATGATTCAACTTAAGGTGAACGGTGTTGAGCAATCTTTCGGCGGTGAGCCGGAAATGCCGCTGCTCTGGTATCTGCGCGACGTTTTGGGACTGGCGGGATCGAAATTTGGGTGTGGCATTGGGCTTTGCGGGGCATGCACGGTCCACCTGAACGGACAAGCGACGCGATCCTGCGTAACGACCATGGCTAATGCGGCCGGAAAAGAAGTCACGACGATCGAAGGTCTCGACAAGAATGGATTGCATCCGGTTCAGAAGGCCTGGATGGAAATCAACGTGCCACAATGCGGCTACTGCCAGGTGGGGCAAATCATGCAGGCAGTGGCACTGTTGAACGGCAAAAAGAAACCTGCCGATCATGAAATCGATGAGGCCATGTCTGGGAACATTTGCCGTTGTGGAACGTATCAGCGGATTCGCGCGGCGATCAAAACAGCGGCGGGAGAAATGACATGAGCCAGATTGAGAATGTCAGCCGTCGTAGATTTTTGACGGGAGGTATTATCGCGGCGGGAGCGCTTGTACTCGGTGTGCGGTATTATCACAAGCTATCTTCCGGCGACAAACTTCCACACGATACCAAAGCGGACCACGCCACCTTACATCCCAGCGTGTACCTCGGAATCGACCCAGACGGAACGGTGTGGATCGTGGCTCATCGCTCAGAGATGGGCACGACGAGCCGTACGACTCTACCCCTCGTTGTCGCCGATGAACTGGACGCCGATTGGAAGCGAGTGAAAATCGAGCAGGCGATTGGTGACAGCCGATACGGCGACCAGAATACAGATGGATCGCACTCGATCCGGTCCTTCTACGACGCAATGCGCCAAGCAGGAGCAACGGCGCGATTCATGCTGATTCAAGCGGCGGCTCAACAGTGGGGTGTCCCTGCGACCGAGTGCGAAACTGATTTGCATGTTGTTGTTCATCGTTCGACAAACCGCCGAGCAGGCTACGGCGAGCTTGCGACCTCTGCGGCAAATTTGCCGGTCCCCAAAAAAGAAGAGCTGAAGTTCAAACCAAAGAGTGCTTGGCGGTATGTAGGCAAAGGGGAAGTGAGCTACGACCTCGAAGCACTTGTGACTGGGAAGGCCATCTACGGCATGGATGCTCGGGTGGACGGCATGGTGTACGCGTCTGTGGAGCATCCGCCCGTTCTCGGCGGCAAAGTGAAATCGTACGACGAGAAGGAAGCCTTGAAGGTCGCAGGTGTGCGTCAGACTGTTCCGATTGATCCATTCCAGCAGGCACCGGCGTTTCAGCCACTCGGTGGCATCGCGGTGATTGCGGATAGCACGTGGGCGGCGTTTCAAGGCCGCAAGAAGCTGAACATCGCATGGGACAACGGACCAAACGAAACCTACAACTCGGACGCGTATTATGAGGCGGACTACTACGTTCCACTTCTGGCGCACGCTTCGATGGAGCCGATGGTCGCGCTGGCAGAATTCAAAGACGGGAAAGCGACGCTGTGGGCTCCGACCCAGAATCCTCAAGCTGTGCAGGATATCGTTGCGAAAGAGCTAGGGATCGCGAAAGAAGATGTGATTTGCCATGTAACCCTGCTTGGCGGAGGATTCGGGCGCAAGTCGAAACCTGATTACGTGGCTGAGGCTGCAGTTTTGTCCAAGAAAGTGGGTCAGCCGGTGAAGGTGGTCTGGACAAGAGAAGACGATATCAAGTTCGACTACTATAATGCTGTCGCGTCCATGTACATGAAGGCGGCTTTGGGCGCCAAGGGCAAACCAACCGCCTGGCTCCAACGGTCGGTCTTCCCTCCGATTCCATCTATTTTTGACGTGAATACGGTTTACGGCGATCCTGCCCATCTGCAGCAGGGCTGGACAGACATTCCTTACGACCTGCCGAATCTTCGCATCGAGAATGGCCCGGCGAAAGCTCACGTCCGCATCGGCTGGTTGCGCTCGGTGGCCAACATCTACCACGCGTTTGCCATTCAATGCTTCACGGATGAGCTAGCACATGCAGCCGAGCGCAATCCGCTTGATTACTTGCTCGACCTGATCGGGAACCCGCGCACGATCGATTTCAAGGGTGTGGAATACCCCAACTACGGAGCTTCGATGGACGCTTATCCATGGGAAACCGGTCGTCTGCGACGTGTCACGGAGATAGTCGCCGAGAAATCTGGATGGGGAAAGCGCAAGCACCGTAAGGGCACTGGTGTGGGGATTGCGGCGCACCGTAGCTTCTTGACCTACGTGGCAACGGTCGTTGAAGTCGAAGTCAATGATCAGGGTGAAGTGCGGATTCCTCGCGTGGATACAGTTCTGGACGCAGGCTTGGTAGTGAACCCGGAAGCGACTCGCGCCCAGTTTGAAGGCGCAGCGGTATTCGGGACCAGCGTTGTGCGAACCGGAGAGATTACGGCTACCAAAGGCGTAATCGACCAATCGAATTTTCAAGATTATCCAGTAGCTCGAATTAATGAGGTCCCTAGTCAGACGAACGTATACATCGTCGATAGCGACGCTCCGCCGGCAGGCGTTGGTGAGCCAGGGGTGCCGCCCTTTGTTGCCGCTTTCTGCAACGCTATTTTTGCCGCAACCGGCAAGCGAGTGAGGAATCTGCCGATTACAAAGCTTGGCTTTAGTTGAGGGTCGGGAAGGAAAAATTGCGAGTAAAGGAAAAGCTATGAAAGAAGACAAACTTCAACAACATATGATTTTTGGTTCTGCAATGTTGCTCGCACTATTTGTTGGTCTCACGTTGTTTGTTGTCTCGATCGTGCAGGCAAACCCCGCTCCAAACAACGCGGCCAGCAGTGCCACGTTTCGTGCCAAGTGCGCGATGTGCCACGGTCAAGACGGAAGCGGTTCTGAGGTCGGAAAGAGCATGAACGTTCCGGACCTTCGGTCACCGGTAGTCCAAAAGCTCCCGGATGCAGAATTGGTTCAGGTCATTTCCAATGGCAAGGGCGGAATGCCTTCCTTCAAGAGTTCGCTTAGCGAGGATCAGATTCATTCCCTGGTGGCGCACATTCGCTCTCTGCATCAAAAGAAATAGCTCGGAATCTGCACACTGCGGTCTCCCACCGCAAATGGATTCCGTTGCTTCAAGCGCTGGGCACATGAAAAGGAGGCCCGTCGTGAACAACAAGAAAAGTCAACCAAGCCATGAGGATCTACTCCGTGCATGTCTCGCGCCAGTTCCGAGAACGAACGACGCCGTGGACACCGGCATTTCGCGCCGAGAATTCCTCGGGTTTGCGGCAGCGTCCATTCTCCTGGCGCACGCGGACCAGCAGTCTCAGCAATCGGAATCCAGGAATGGCATACCCTATCGAACGCTGGGCCGCACCAGAGAGAAAGTCTCACTCGTTGGGCTCGGTGGCTATCATCTTGGCAAACAGGCGGATCCCCAGGAGAGCATTCGCATCATTCGCGCGGGCCTCGATGCGGGCGTCAATTTTCTCGACAACTGCTGGGACTACAACGGCGGCGAGAGTGAAATCCGCATGGGCAATGCGCTGCGGGACGGCTACCGCCAAAAAGCTTTTCTAATGTCCAAGATCGACGGGCGCACCAAAGCCGCCGCTGCGAGTCAAATCAACGAGTCTCTCCGCCGACTCCAGACTGACAGGATCGATCTGCTCCAATTCCACGAAGTGATTCGCGACACCGACCCGGATCGCATTTTTGCCGAAGGCGGAGGGATGGAGGCGATGCTGGAGGCGCAAAAGGCGGGCAAAGTCCGCTTCATCGGCTTCACAGGACACAAGGGTCCGGACATCCATTTGAAAATGCTGGCCACTGCTTCGAAGCACGCATTCACATTCGATGCCGTTCAGATGCCCCTCAACGTGATGGACGCGCACTTCAACAGTTTTGAAAAGAAAGTGTTGCCGATCTTACTCAAAAACGACATCGGCGTGCTGGGCATGAAGTCCATGGGTGATCACATTATTCTCGAGAGCAAAACAGCCACACCGGTGGAGTGCCTGCACTACGCTATGAATCTTCCCACTAGCGTGGTTATCACGGGCTGCGACTCGCTCCCGATTCTTCAGCAAGCTCTTCAAGCTGCACGCAGTTTTCAGCCTATGAATTCTTCTCAAGTTGCTATGCTTCTCGAAAAAACGGCAAAGGCTGCGGAAGCGGGGCAGTTCGAGCTCTATAAAACAAGTCATCGGTTCGACGGCACCTACGCCAACCCGCAGTGGCTTGGCTAGAAACACAACGAGTTCCAAATAAGCAGGGAGATAACGACAAACTATGCTGGAATACATCAACATCGATGGTACAAATCTCGTTAGTTCCAGAATCGCACTCGGCACTTGGGCGATCGGCGGCTGGATGTGGGGCGGAACGGACGAGAAGGAATCCATCCGCACCATTCATGCCGCACTCGACCAGGGCATCAACCTGATCGACACTGCGCCTATTTACGGCTATGGGCGTTCGGAAGAGATTGTTGGCGAGGCCCTACACCAATGCGGTCGGCGGGAGAGCGTTATACTTGCCACCAAGGTCGGCATCGACTGGACGAATGGCAAAATCGAACGCAACTCCGCGCGCCAACGTATTCTCGGGGAGCTTGAGGATTCGCTCCGTCGCCTCCAAACGGATTACATCGATATCTATCAGGTGCACTGGCCCGATCCTCTTGTCCCAGTCGAAGAGACAGCCCTCACTCTTGGCGAACTCTACGAACAAGGGAAGATTCGCGCTATCGGCATCAGTAACTATTCGCCCGAAGAGATGGCGCGCTTCGAAGCGGTCTCGCCCCCTTCATACGATTCAGCCGCCCTACAATCTCTTCGAACGCGAAATAGAACGCGATGTTCTCCCATACGCGCTGAGGCGCGGAATCACCGCGCTCACGTACGGCGCACTCTGCCGCGGATTGTTGAGCGGTGCCATACGTATCGATCGTCAATTTGCCAAAGACGACATGCGCAAAACCACTGACCCCAAGTTTCAGCAGCCGCATTTCGCCGAGTACTTGGATGCCGCGAACAAACTCGATGTTTATGCTCGCGAGCATTTTGGCAAGCGCGTGATTCACCTGGCCGCTCGCTGGTTACTCGACCAACCGGGCGTTGGCATCGCACTCTGGGGCGCGCGTCGTCCGGAACAGCTCGCGCCAATCAATGAGGTAAGCGGCTTGTCGCTGACAAAAGGTGATTTCGCGGCGATCGATGGCATTCTCCGCGAGAGTGTTCGCAATCCGGTCGGCCCGGAGTTCATGGCGCCGCCGACCCGCGAGGCGACTGAGCCCGTGACCGTCAGCGTGGAATGAATCTGAGAGAAGAATTTTGGAGGTCAGTCATGAACAAGAAGGAACTTTCTGCAAGCGCCGCAGGAGACATTTCGCTTGGCGGAGAAATTTCAGCGCATCGTCTCGGTTTCGGAGCCATGCGCCTTACCGGCGAAGGCATCTGGGGGCCGCCGAAAGATCGCAAGGCAGCTTTGGCGGTTCTTCGTAGAGCTGCGGAGCTTGATGTCAATTTTATCGATACCGCGGACTCCTATGGTCCAAATGTAAGCGAGGAACTGATTGCCGAGGCGCTGTTTCCTTATCCGGCTGGGCTCGTCATCGCGACTAAGGGTGGCTGGAACCGCCCGGGCCCCAACCAATGGACTCACGATGCAACTCCTTCGCACCTTCGCGAGGCGGTTGAGGGAAGCCTCAAGAGATTGCGCCTAGATCGCATCGACGTTTATCAGCTGCACATCCCGGATCCCGTTGTCTCGTTTGAGGCGTCGGTGGAAACTCTGGCTCAGCTGCGCAACGAAGGTAAGATTCGCCTAGTCGCCTTGTCCAACGTTACGCAAGAGCACATTGAGCGAGCACGAAAAATTGTCCCTATCGTGTCCGTACAGAACCGGTACAGCTTTGCAGACCGCGAATGGGACTATGTGGTGAATTATTGTGAGCGCAACGGAATTGCCTTCATTCCGTGGTTCCCGCTGGGAGCAGGCAAAGTTGCTGGAGAAATCCTTGGCCGCATCGCGCAGGCGCACCGTGCGAGCCCCACGCAAGTAGCACTCGCTTGGCTGCTGCGGCGATCTCCCATTATGCTGCCCATCCCAGGAACTTCCTCGATCGAACATCTCGATCAGAACGTTGTGGCGGCTTCTCTATGCTTAACTGACGAAGACTACCAAATGCTTTCCAGAGTTCCCGAGCTTGTTGCATCACGGTGAAGGGATTTGTCACTTCCTGAGAGTTCGCAAAACGGTCCACTCCACATGTTAACAGCGCCGTGCCTCCGGTTGACCGGCTGAGTACAGTCCGCGCAGGAATCCAGGATTCAGCGTTCTACGTAACTTCCGGCGTCCTTGGAAGACACGTGCTTTCACGGCGGTAATTGAGGCGCCTAGAATCTGAGCCGTTTCTTTGACAGATCGTTCTTCGATGTCGCGAAGCAATATCGCTGTTCGAATTGTCGGACTTAGGCAATTGATCGCCTCGGTCAAGAGTTGCGTGCGCTCGCGTCGCCAACAGGACTCTTCGGGATTGGGGCTCTGGTCAACGAACGCCTCCGAACTAGACTCCGTGCCGTCGTCAGGGTTCTCGCGCAAGACTTCGACCGCTCCTCGCCTTCTACGGAGCAGCATGAACGCCTCATTCATGGCGATGCGCGTTAGCCAAGTAGAGAACCGCGACTTTTCTTGAAAGGCGTCGAGATGCAGGAAGGCCTTGTGAAAGCTCTCCTGCGCCACATCTTCCGCATCTTCCCTATTATTCGTTATCCGTTGCGCCACGGCGAGAACTCTCTGCTTGTGACGAAGAACCAACTCGTCAAAGGCCTCCGTATCTCCGCGCGCGCGCCAGCCAAAGCGCATATCGAATGGACTGGAATATCGTCCACTCATGGTGCGCGCGCAGAATGCGATACCAGTCGAGAATGGATATAGGTTTCATCGTTGTACTCCTGTCTGCGTCCCGTCTCCTGATCTGGCGTCGCTATGACGTTGACGCTTGCTCGCTGCGAATTCTATTCACCGGGAAAATGCTAGCCGCCACTAAGAAAAGCAATCTGCGTGCCGGAGACTGTGAGTGACTAATGCGGCCTGGAAGTTGCTGGCAGAGTGGGAGATGCGTCGATTCACGAGCCCTTTGCCGACTTTAGTCGAAACGCGAACCTGTCAGAGTCTTGGCATTCCGTCCAGTGGGCTGGACCAGCTGAGGGCTGCTACCTCTCTGCGAGAGAAGGCTGGCATGCGCCACATGACCGACCTGGCCAGAGCTTGACACTGTCTGGTGCTAAGATTTCGACTGTAGAGAGCAAACAGCCTGCTTTGTAGGAGCAGAAGTATGCCGAGGTCAGATCCTCTTCTCGGGTCCAAACCGCCTGCGATTTGGAGCTATTCGGTCGCGGTTTTTTCGGTTGCAGGGGCCCTGACAATTTCACGATGGCCGGCGCTTCATTTGCAGGACGCTCCCGTATCACTTTTTCTTTGCGCTGTCATGTTGAGTGCATGGTTCGGTGGCATTTGGCCGGGATTGCTCGCGGCGGCCCTTTCCGCTCTAACTTTCTATTATTTCTTCTTGCCTCCGATCTATTCGTTGGCTGCAAAGCCTGACGAAATACCACGCCTTCTCGTCTTCATGGTGTCAGCGCTATTTGTCGGTTCACTGAGCGTCGCGCAAAGGAGCGCCACAGAATCGCTCAGGCGCGCGCGCGATGACCTGAAAGAAACAGTTCAAGAACTTCGGAGCACAAATGAGGCGCTGGAAGCAGAGAGCCGTGAGCGGGAGCGTGCGGAAGAATCCTTGCGGCGCAGCGAGGGGTATCTGGCAGAAGCACAGAGGCTCACGCATACGGGGAGTTGGGTCTGGCAGGTAGCAGGAAGAGATGCTGTGCACTTGTCCGACGAATGGTATCGGGTATATGGCTTCGACCTGCAAGATGGCATACCGACTCTCGAACAACGACTGCAGCGCATTCATCCGGAGGACCGAGGCAAGTGGCAGGAAGCAATCGACCGAGCAGTGCGCGAAAAGTCGGACTACGACGTGGAATTCCGAATTCTTCTTCCGGGCGCCACGGTGAAATACATCCACACCGTTGGCCATCCTGTTTTGGACGGATCCGGCGACCTGGTGCAATTCGTCGGTAGCTCGACGGATATCACTGAGCGCAAGCGAGCGGAAGAGTCTTTGCGCCAAGCGCAAGCGGATCTCGCACGCGTCAACCGCGTGACCACCATGGGAGAGCTGACTGCCTCCCTGGCGCACGAGGTGAATCAACCGATTGCCGCTGCCGTCACCAACGCCAATACCTGCCTGCGCTGGCTTACGCGCGATGACCCCGATGTGGAAGAAGCACGCGCGGCGGCCATGAGAATCGTGAAAGACGGAACGCGTGCGGCAGAAATTATCAAGCGAATTCGCTTGCTCTTCAAAAAGGGAGCTCTGCAACAGGAGTTGGTGGACGTAAACGAAGTTATCCGAGAGATGACCGTTCTTCTGCGCGGCGAGGCAATGCGATACTCCGTTTTAGTGCGGACCGAGCTGGAGACAGACAGTCCCCGGGTTCTGGCGGATCGCGTGCAATTGCAACAGGTGCTGATGAACCTCATGATGAATGGCATCGACGCGATGAAGGAAGTGAATGGGACGCGCGAATTGGCCGTCAAGTCGCAGAGGACGAAGAAAGAAGAGGTTCTCGTGTCCGTCAGCGATACCGGTGTAGGACTTCCGCCGCAGCAGGCGGATCAGATGTTCAGCGCGTTTTTTACAACGAAACCTCATGGGACCGGCATGGGACTTCGCATCAGCCGCTCTATCGTAGAATCGCATGGCGGGCGCTTGTGGGCTGCCGAAAACTCTCCGCGCGGCGCAAGTTTTCATTTTGGCTGCCGTGAACTTGATTGGCTCGTACAACTACGCACTCGTGGCACTTTCGGTGTTGATCGCCATGTTTGCGTCGTACGCTGCTCTGGATCTTGCAGGTCGCGTAACTGCCACGGGCGGTTGGACACGCGCGGTTTGGCTGCTAGGCGGTGCCGGTGCGATGGGAACTGGCATTTGGTCCATGCACTACATAGGGATGTTGGCGTTCATCCTACCAATTCCAGTGGCCTACCATTGGCCGACCGTTCTGCTGTCGCTGTTTGCAGCCATTCTCGCTTCGCTCGTTGCCCTGGGCGTGGTGAGCCGACAGAAAATGGGTTGGTTCCGAGCGCTCGCCGGAAGTGCCCCGATGGGCGCAGGTATTGCAAGCATGCATTACATCGGCATGGCTGCCATGCGTTTGCCTGCCATATGCCACTTTAATTCGTTTCTCGTCGTCCTGTCCGTCGTGCTCGCGGTTCTGATTTCTCTCGCCGCGCTATGGATTGCCTTTCACTTCCGGGATGAGAAAACCGGGACCGGCTGGGAAAAGTTAGCTGGAGCCGTCGTGATGGGTGCCGCGATCCCCGTCATGCATTACACCGGCATGGCCGCCGCCAGTTTCACGCCCTCAGGCATGCCGACGGACCTGTCTCATGCCGTAAGCATCTCCACTCTTGGCACCGGCGGAGTTGCCGCCGTCACCTTTATCGTCCTCGGGCTAGCTGTGCTGACGTCCTGGATTGACAGGCGATTCGCTAACCAGGCCCTGGAAGCACAGGAAGAGAAGCTGCAACACGACCGAATGATGAAACCGACCGCAGAACTTGTTCTCCAACGGGTTCATCCGGATGACGCAACTCTCGTCCAACAGACCATCGAGCGGGCGGCGCAGGATGGCAAGGATTTTGATTTTGAACATCGCTTGTTGATGCCGGATGGCGCCGTCAAACATGTCCACGTTGTGGCTCATGCTGAAAGAGATGAGTCGGGCAAACTCGAGTTTGTTGGAGCGGTGATGGATACGACCGAAACCAAGCGGGCGGAAGAATCGTTGCGGCGAAGCGAGGGTTATCTGGCGGAAGCGCAGAGGCTAAGCCACACGGGAAGTTGGGCATCAATACCTGCCATCGGCGAGATCAGGTACTTCTCCGAAGAATGCTACCGCGTGCTGGGCTTTGATCCGCGCGATGGTCAACCGCGATACGAAACGTTCTTACAGCGCGTCCATCCGGATGATCAAGCCATGCTTAGCGAAGGAGTAGAGAAAGCAGGGCGTGACCAAACGGAGTTCGCGCTGGATTACCGATTTGTTCGTCCCAATGGGGAGATCAGAGACATCCACGTGGTGGGCCATCCAGCTCTCAGTCCATCCGGCGATCCCGTTGAATTCGTGGGCACCGTGATGGACGTGACCGAACGCAAGCAGGCCGAACTGTTGCTGGCCGGCGAGAAACGGCTTCTCGAGATGATAGCCAGGGGCGATTCTCGCGCCCTCATCCTTCGGGGCGCATGCCTGCTCGTCGAGGAACTGGCCAGCGGTTCTCTGTCTTCGATCCTTTTGTTGGACCCGAACGCTAACTGTCTTCGGCACGGCGCGGCGCCCAGCCTGCCACTAACCTACACTAAGGCGATCGATGGTGCTGTCATTGGCCCGTCTGTGGGGTCGTGCGGGACGGCCGCTTACCGGGCAAAGCCGGTGATCGTCTCCGACATCGCCACGGATCCACTGTGGGCCGATTTTCGCGATCTGGCGCTGGCGCATGGGCTACGGGCGTGCTGGTCCACTCCGATACTCTCCTCAGCAGGGAAGGTGTTAGGAACCTTTGCAGTCTACTATCGCGAGCCGCACTTTCCGGATCAGCAAGAGCTTAATGTCATTGAGCGGATCACCCATCTCGCGAGTATCGCCATCGAGCGCAAGCAGGCGGAAGAGGCCCTGCGGCGGAGCGAGGGTTACTTAGCTGAAGCACAGAGGTTGGCGCGTACTGGCAGTTGGGCATGGAACGTAGCCAGTAGGCGAAGTGTCTATTGGTCACGGGAAAATTACCGGTTGTTTGGTTTCGATCCGGAAGAGGGTATACCGTCAGACGAGGTGTTTTACCAGCGCGTTCATCCTGAGGATCGAGATAGGGTGCGCAGAGAAGCTTTTCTTGAAAGGCCGGACGAAGGCTCCGACTTTGACGTGGTTTTCCGAATCGTTCTTCCCGAGGGAGCGATTAAATACATTCGCTCGACAGGTCATCCCGTTCGCAACATATCCGGCGATCTAGTTGAATACGTTGGTACGTCGATGGATGTCACCGAACGCAAGCGCGTGGATGAAGAGCGGGAGAGATTGCGTCAGGTGCAGGCGGATCTCGCCCACGTGAGCAGGGTGACCACCATGGGAGAGCTGACGGCTTCGCTGGCGCACGAAGTGAATCAACCGATTGCCGCCGCCGTTACCAACGCCAACACCTGTCTGCGCTGGCTTACGCGCGATCGTCCCAATGTGGAAGAGGCGCGCGAAGCTGCCATGAGAATCATGAAAGACGGGACGCGCGCGGCGGAAATTATCAGTCGGATCCGCCAGCTCTTCAAGAAGGGTACTTCGCAACGGGAGCTCGTGGACGTAAACGAGATTACTCGAGAGATGATAGTTCTTCTGCGCGGCGAGACTAGGCGATACAACATAGTAATCGGGATGGACCTCGCGGCAGATCTTCCCCAGGTCATGGCCGACCGCGTGCAATTGCAGCAGGTGCTGATGAACCTCATGATCAATGGCATCGAAGCGATGAAGGACACCGATGGAACGCACGAACTCACCATCAGGTCGCAGCGAATGCAGAACGAGGAAGTTTTGGTGTCCGTCACGGACAGCGGCGTGGGGCTGCCCCCATTACAGAAGGAACAGATCTTCAATGCCTTCTTTACTACCAAGCCGCACGGGACCGGCATGGGACTTCGCATCAGCCGCTCCATCATCGAATCACATGGTGGCCGCTTGTGGGCTGGCGACAACTCCCCGCGCGGGGCAAGTTTTTGTTTCACTCTGCCCACGAAGGCCGAGGCGTCTCAATGACAGCCGCAGATTCTCCCACGGTGTTCGTCGTTGATGACGACGCCGGTGTTCGTGCGTCCATCCAAGGACTGCTGAAATCGGCGAGGTTGCGGTGCGCATCCTTTGGGACCGCGGAAGAATTCCTGCGCAACAAGCCACCGGACGGGCCAAGCTGTCTTGTTCTGGACGTGAGCCTTCCTGGCGTCAACGGTCTGGATTTTCAGCGTCAGTTGGGTGACGCCGGTATCCAAATTCCCATCATCTTCATCACCGGTCATGGAGATATTCCGATGACGGTGAAGGCTATGAAATCCGGTGCCGTGGAGTTCCTGACCAAGCCTTTCGAAGACCTGGATTTGCTGAATGCGATCCATCAGGCTCTGGATCGTGACCGTTTGACTCGC
>WNFI01098132.1_pt1 | contig 14097 bp, 7 predicted proteins | sample 5400471 | NCBI WGS metagenome assembly WNFI01 (sample SAMN13153348, study PRJNA577476) | soil metagenome | isolation source: 100 cm saprolite on Douglas fir-dominated hillslope | place: USA:California | collected 2013-09-17 | reverse complement strand
TACGGCTGCGAATGGCCGCTATCCGAGAGAGGCCAAAACTCAAATTTCAATTCCTTCGGCGACGCTGTCACATACAGATAGCCATATGACGCCATCGCCGCGTTGTAGGTAGTCTCATGGCTGTCGTCCGCCGGTTGGCCGGTCGCGTCGGGGACTTTTTGCGGAGCAATGCCGCCCGTGCCAGCTACGATATACGGAACCTGCTTGCCTCCGATGCGTCGCGTGTAACGCTGATAGTTGTGGGCGTGTCCGGATAAAAAAGCATCCGGGACCACACCGAGCGCGCTGCAAATGGAGTCGATGCTCTGGCTCATCTCAGTACTTCCGCTGTGGCCCGCCGAGCTATAGGGCGGATGGTGCGTGGCAATAATGAGGGCCTTGTTGTTCTTCTTGTTGCGAGAAATCGATTTCAGGGTCGTGTTGAGCCAATCCAGTTGCGAACTATCCTTGCCGCCGTCTCCCTCCAGGAACCCCGGATTTTCTAGACAATTCGAATACAGACCAACAACGCGGACGAAGGGAGCATCCAGCATCCAGTAGACGCCAGGCTGCGTCATGGTTTCCCGATAGATGCCGCTGCCCGAGGCCTGCGCGGGTACCGCCGCAATCTTCGCGCAAAAGTTAGCCTGGAAAGCGTTCAGCGATGGCGTGTCCGCAGCTGACTTCGCCTCGCCGTCGTGATTGCCCGGGATCGCGATGATTTTCCCGGGGTAGTGACGATACGGCCGATAGAAGCGTTCGCCGTAGTGATCTTCTTTGCCGGGACCGTAGATGACATCGCCTAGATGGAAAAGAAAAGCTGGATTCAGAGAGCCGGCGCCCGGCTTGAAATCGCTCGCCATGTCTTCGGCCACCTTTTCGGCATCCTCCGCGTGCCCAACGCCGCTATCACCAACCGCGTGGAAACGAAGCTCTCCAAGTTTCTCGATTTCGCCGACGCCATCGGCCCCAATGATGTCGCTCAAGTTCACGATCCCATCGCCCTTCACTGGAGGAACAAGACCCAGCTGGCTCTTGCTCCACTCAGTCATCCGGCTTGCGCCTTTGAATGGCTCACGCGCGTCGGGTTGCGTTGGAAGATAGAATGGATGCGCGTATCGAGCGCGCGAATAGGAGGTTGAGGTATAGAGATTCTTCTTCGTGGTCGAATTCCGGGCCATAATAATTTCTCCACTGGGTTTCTATTGATGAAGGCGGAGCATTTGATCTCATAGAGGCTTCGAAGCTTCGCAAATATCTCCGGAGCGTCGCGGTGCTGCTTCTCAGGCTATTGAAGCAGATCTTGAACGACGAGGTTCCTGTTTAAACACCCACATCTTGCGTTCCCCGAAATGCATGAAACGCCACATTATGATCACACTGCTGAGCGGTTGCAATGACATTGTCGCACAACTGAAACTTTTCATTCAGTTTGGCTTTTGGGAGACGGGCTGCGCTACTCGGAAAGAATTGGCGGCCCGCAACTAAGCGGCAGGCCTAGATCGGTCGACGGATAAACTTATCGGATGTTAATTTCAGGTAATGACTCCAAAGGAGACTTCGACAATCCGTATCGACATCCGTCGCCGCAAGCAGCCGATGCCGGCGGGGTCCTCGTCCTGAGAGGTTCTTGATCGCTCGCCAGTAGCCTTCCCTTCGCGTGTCCTCCGTGGCAGATTAGGGCTATCCCGGGGGCTACACCGGAAAATCCGGACGTGCAAGAAAGCCTTGTTTTTCGGGGGTTTCTCGAAGCTGTTTTATTGTGGCGGAGAGGGATGGATTGCCGCGCCGCTAACAGAAACTCAATAAAATCAGGCACTTCTTGTTCGCCCGACGAAGCCGTGTGTGCCAATCCTGTGCCCCGAAGTCGAGCGATTTCCCTCCACCCACCTCGCCAAAATGCATTCAGATTCGTCTCAGTCCATCGGGCAAGGGGGCGTCATTCTCGCACCAAATGCCCGCGAGCAAATTGGAAACACGCAACTGTAGTCTATTGTTGGCCCAGTCTTTCAATGCCGCCCCAGTCGTCCGGCGGAGGCTGCTGGAGGTAGCGGACGCAACGCTCCAGGAACATGGCCGGTACGACGTCGTCGGGACTTTCAAAACATGCTCGCTCGAACGCCGTCCGCGCGGCCCTGAAATCGCGGCAAAAGTACTTCTCCATCCCGGAGCTGAGCAACGTGGCCGTCGCGAGCTTGATCGCACGCCGCTCGGGCGTCTCGGCGTCGAGAACCTCATATATCTCGACGCCGTCGTTCTTGCCCTTGACCGACACCCGGTCGACCATCCGGATTGCGAAGGCACTCGGGTCTTTCATTCCCCGGAACGTGTGCTCACTGATGAGCAGACGCGCCCGATACACCTTGGTCAATTGCTCGATGCGGGAAGCCAAGTTCGCGGTGTCGCCGATGAACGAACATTGCATGCGGTTGCGGCCGCCGACGACACCAAGGACCATAAACCCCGTGTTTACGCCGATTCCCATTTGCAGTTGGAGTTGGCTCAAATATCCCGAACGCCGATTGAGCTGCTCAAGCGCACGCGACATCCCTATGCCGGCGCACACGGGAGCGTCCGCAGGAACGTCGAACAGTGCCTTGATACGATCTCCGTCGAACGAGTCGATGAAGCCGCCGATCCGCGAAATCTCCGGCTCCATGATGACGAAAAAGCCGTTGAGCAGCTCGATCACGGTCCGTGGGTCGAGGCGTTCTGCAAGCGGAGTAAAGTTGCGCAAATCCGCGAACAGAATGCTCATCGTCTTGGCCACGTACTCGCCCGGTTCGATGCGCGCTATGTCTGGGCGGTGCAGACTTTCCAGGAACTCACTCGGCACAAACCGCCGCTGGGCCTCGATTAAACGTTGCTGATCCGCGTAGAGCTTGGCGTTCTCGATCGAGATAAACGCCTGCGCCGCCAACAATTTGATGACTTCGATGCGATCCTCCGTGAACACGCCGGTTGCCAATCGATTTTCCATGTAAATGGCGCATTCGAACTTGCCCTGACGCCTCAGCGGAATGCACAGCAGCGACTGCGGCCTGCATGCGAGCAGGTAGGCGTCCCTGGCAAACCGTCCGGCGCGCGCCACGTCGTGTAGGATAACCGGGCTGTTCGTATGCAACACGTGATAGACGATCGAGATCGGAAGCGAGAGCGCACCGACGGCGTCGTCGATGGGATTCGATCGCGCCGTCTCTGCGGCCTCGCGTCCGACTTCGCTTAAGCCCTCCATGACGAACTGCTCGCCTTTGCGAACCACGAAACAGCCACGCTCGCCGCCGGCGTTCTCAAGCATGACCCGCATCGTCGTGGCCCACAGTCGCTCCAACACGATCTCGCTCGAGATCGCCTGCGATGCCTTTATCACCGAGGCCATGTCGAGCGAGGCGGAGTCGAAGGCCGCCGCGGTTGTCGCGGGCAGCTCGGTGGCGCTCGAAGCCGTCTGCGGCGCCAACAGCTGCGCAAACTCTTCGTCCAAGTGCTCGACCTTGCGCCGCGCACCCCAGCGCTCGTAGAGATATCGCGCCGCGCGAAGATATCCTTCGGCCGCCTTTCGACGCTGCGGCGCCAGCAGATGCCGCGCCGCCAGCTCGTTGGCCATCGCTTCGTCGCGATGGAACTCGCTGGCGCGCGCGGCATCCATCGCCCGCTCGTACAGCCGCAAGGCCGGCTCGACCCGACCGTCCAACCGCGCTAGCTCCGCCTCCATAAGCAACTGCAGATGAAGGAAATTCGCCGGGCAGTGGCTAGCCCAGCGGGTCATCCGTCTAAGGTCGTTCTGCATCCGCTTCCGGGTCTGGATTTGCTCGAGGGGATCCATGCCGGGTAGATACACAGCTAGTGTCAGGAACGACACAATGTAGAAGCGCACGAGTTGCGGTAGCGACATCGCCGACGCGATCAGCTTGTCCTGCGCACGTACGTGGCTGAGCGCTTCGGCATAGTTGCCGTAGAAGAAGCAGATTTCAGCCTTGTAAATGTGATAGTTGGCAACGCCGGTCATGAACTTCCGGCGCCGCATGCCTTCGACGCAGCCTTGTTCGTCGAAGCCGGCGTCGCTCATCGAGCAGAGGCCGTCGGTCAAGCCCAAAGAATTGCGCTGCATTTGCAGGAACAGAGAACCCGAATCGAACGAGTCCTGGTACGCGCAATCGCGAACGATGCTCATGTAGTTGGCGTGCTCTTGCGCCGACGTCTCGAGGTCCAGCTTCGGGTCCCAGATAACGCAGTCCTGCGCGCTGTAGGCGAGGTAGAGCAGATCGCCCGATTGGTAACCGGCCTCGATGCCTCTGGGGAACCACGGCGTCATGCTCGACCAGTGGTTGCTCCAGTGATGGACGAACATTGCGTACACATAGATCACGCGTGACTTGAGCGCGATGTCGTCGAAACGGTCGTTCATCGCCACCGCGAGTTTGCCGAACTCGTAGCCTTGCGCGGGATCGTCCAGCGCACCGCAAAGCAGCATGCCGTAGGCGGCGTAGGCGAAAGCCGACTCCGGGCTGTTCCCATGGCGCAACGAGACGTTGACCGATTTCAGCACCAGGAACGGAAATAGATCCCCGCTTCCGGAAAGGAAAGCGGCGGGAAATATCTCCATCAGCAGCCGAATGGAGATCATCTTGGCCGGATCCGACAGCGGCGGCGCAGAGATCAGGTCGGCGATCTGCCGTCCGGCTAGATTGCGCTTGACCCTCACCTTTTCCCGCAGGATCGCAGCGCGGTCGGGCGACTTGGTGATGCGCATGCCGAGCAACGACAAGCCCATTATCGCCGCTTGGATCGAAGCCTCCATCTTGCCGGTGGTGGAGTACTGCCTTGTCCTCATCGACAAGATCTCCGCCTTCTCCAGGTTGGTATGCGCTCGCATGAGCAGTTGCTCGATCCACGACTCGGCCTCGTCGTAGCGCTTCGTCAGATATGCGCACTGCTGGTACTCCGTCGCCAGCGACATGGTGAGATCGTACTCGGTAGCCCAACTGTCGGCCGGCAAGAGCTCGAGGCCGATGCATAAATACGACAGCGCCGTCTCGTAGGCCGAGGCTCGCTGCGAGCGAATGCCGGCAGCCAGGTTCAAACGGGCGAGTTCCTTGCGCTCGACCGGATCATCGATCAGCCGGCGGCCCTCGTTTAGATGGCCTACGATATCGATGAGCCCCTGGTCGCGCTCCTGCGGGCTCGCGTGGCGCTGCATTAGCCGACCGACGGAAAGGTGGACGGCTTGCTTGTTCTCCTCGTCGATCAGAGCATAAGCCGCCTGCTGCACATGGTCGTGCTGGAACCGATAAGTCGGATTTGCCTCGTCCGCCGATTCCGTATTGCCATCTACACCCGGCGCGTTGCCGACGAGCTTGTAGTCCTCTTGCAGAGGGACGATCACGTGCTGCTGCAGCGCCGGCATCAATCGCTCGCCGGTCTCATCCATCGAGCTCTCATGTATGATGGCCAAGGTCCGCAGATCGAACGTGTTGCCGATGCATGCAGCCAGTTGCAGGACGCGCTGCGTCGCTGGCGGAAATCGACGTAGGCTGGCCACCATCAATTCGATGACATTGCTGGCAAGCCCGCTGCGCCGAACCGTTGAGCGTCTCAGTGAGGAAGAACGCATTCCCCAGCGTCCGCTCATACAACAGCTTGCTCAGCGCCTGGCAGGCGGCAATGTCGGAATGCAGGGTGTCCGCCACCAGATGCTCGACGGCCCCAAGGTCCAGTGGCTGCAGCGGAAGCTCGTGGATCGAACGGCTCTCCTGCAATTCGTTCAGCGCCAGGCGCAGCGGGTGACCGATGTCGACCTCGTTGCTGCGAAAGGCGCCGATGACCAGGAGATGCGTCAGGTCGCGGGCCGTGCCGAGCCAGCGGATCATGTTCAGCGTGGAGACGTCGCCGAACTGCAGATCGTCAAGGAAGATCACCAAGGGTTGCTCGTTAGCAATCACTCTGACGAAGTTGAGAAACGCGATTTGAAATCGATTCTGGGCCTCGGTCCGCGGCAGCTCTTGCACCGACGGCTGCGGGCCGATGATCAGTTCGAGATCCGGAATGATGTCAATCAGGAGCTGAGCGTTCGGTGCGAGGCCACCCAGCAATTTTTGGCGCCATTCCTGCTGCCGCTCGCTGGATTCGTCCAGCAGCTGCTGGACGAGGCCGCGGAACGCGAACGCGACGGCGGAATAGGGCGTGCTGCGTTGAAACTGGTCGAACTTTCCTTGAATGAGGTAGCCCTTCTTGCCAACGAGCGGCTTGCTGATCTCGTTGACCAGGGCCGACTTGCCGATACCAGGGTAGCCGGAGACCGTGCAGAATTCGGTCCCTCCCGCGGTGACACGTTCGAAGAGCGCCAGCAGGACAGCGAGTTCCGGCTCGCGTCCGTAAAGCTTTTGAGGGATCTGGAATTTGCGCGAGACATCGTCCTGGCCTAGGGCGAACGTCGGCAGGGTACCGGTTTCGGTCAGTTCGCGTTGGCAGCGTCCGAGGTCTGCAAGCAGCCCGTAGCTGCTCTGATAGCGGTCCTCGGCGTTCTTGGCCATCAGCTTCAGGATGATCGCCGACATGACCTCCGGGATCGACGGATCGATTTCACTCGGGGACAAAGGTGACTTGCTGATGTGGCTATGGACCCACTCGAGGACGGAATCAGCCTGGAACGGCAATCTGCCCGTCAACAGCTCGAACAGAGTGACGCCGAGGGAGTAGTAGTCCGAGCGATAATCGAGCTCACGGTTCATGCGACCGGTCTGCTCCGGCGACATGTAAGGCAGATTGCCTTCGAGCCGCTTGGACAAAGCGTACTGTTGGCGCTCGAGCGCGAGCTCCGATGAAATGCCGAAATCGATCAATCGCAATGAGTCCGTGGCATCGATCAGGATGCTAAGAGGTTCGATGTTCTTGTGCACCACGTCGAACTCGTGCAGACCCGCCAGCATCTTGGCAAGGGACATCGCGATCTTGAAGAAGCGGTCGAGCGGAAAAGTCCGAGGCCCTCGTAGCGCGATCTGTTCCGCCAGCGAACGACCGAACGGTTCGAGTACGAGTGCGAATACTCGGCGTTGAGCGTCTTGATGATGACCGGCAAACGATCCGCAACGCGAACTGCCGAATAGATCGACCGCATATGCGATCGGTGGACAGGTGCACAGATCTCATAGCCCGCTATTGTTATCATGGTGTCACCCCGAGGGCATGGCCCCGCCGTCACGGACCGAACATTTTCTGGATCCTCGCTGCATACTCTTCCTTGGCGGTATCGCGCAAAGGCTCGCCATGCCCGCACAGTGCGTGCCGGAATGACAACTTGCAGAGGCGAGCAAAGTCGTCCAACTGCGGCTCGTTCATGTGCATCCACAGCGGGCCTAAATTGGCGGCCTGGAAGTACCCCATGTTCGTCATCATCTGCCGCGATTCGTCGGAGAAGAAATCGTCCGGCTGCACCCAGTTCTGGAGCGAATCACAAGCGACGAGAATGCCGCCGACACGGTCGATGCTGAGAATGCACTCCGGCCGTTTGGTCGTGCGAAAAACGAACACGCCGCAGCCGGTGAAGGGCATTTCGCCGTCCGGCCGGAGCTCCCGATCGGCCACAAGGCCGTGCTCGTGCGTCATTCCGGCCGGGGCCCAGAATTTCGCGCCGTAGCGTTGCCGGTAAAAGGCATCATCTCTGCCGTGCAGCGAGCCGATCTTGACCACGTTCGCGATGCGGCCAAGCGCTTCAAGTCGGGTCAACCCCGTCTCGTCGAGACGGATCGCGTTTATCAAGGTCAGTGCGTCGCCGTCCCGCACCACGGTCATGTTGCGGCTGAATTGCCAGGGGACGTCCATCAGCACCGTCTTCATTATGCCGGTGACGAAAAAGACGTCGGGAAAAACTTCCGCAAGCGGACCGTGCGGCAGTGCCGACGGCAATTGGTCCATGGCCTGCTCTCCAACACCCGCGGTTAAAGGTACTTTGATCCTGTGATTGCCGCAATGGCGTATTGCTGCCGCGCCGGAGCCTCGAATGGGGTAGCGCGGACGCCCCGTCAGTCGTAGACGTATCGGCCGGCATAGACGTACTCCGCACTGTATTCGTGCAGATATTCGTTGAGATAGCACCGCTGCGCCGGAGTCAGGCGATCGTATTTGATATCCGCGAGGGTCTCGCTGCCGTTGGAGATGTCACGCCGTTTGAGGTGAAACAGCGTCATGTCCCTGCCGCCGAAGAGGTCGCGCAGGAAACGGTGCTGCCAGCGTGCTCCGGCCATATCGAAGACAGCGCCGGCCAGCGCCGTCATCGTCGGGTGGCGCAAAAGGGTCGCGGCAGTGAACACGGGGTAGTCGCCGGGGGGAGGCACGAAGATCGGAGCCGGCCGCGGCTGGTGCACGGGATGCTGGCGCAAGGCGTCGATATACGCGGAATCGAGCCCGGCCTTGGTTGCGCCCTTCAGCAGCAGGTTTAGATACCGTCGGCTAGGCCGACATTCTTTATCGAGGAAAGAAGGTATTCCGACGTAGGCAATGGCGCCCTGCTCCCCGCAGTCGGTAAGCACCGAGACGCCGATCCGATCGTAGCCGTGGCCGTAAGCCTCGGCGGCATCGAGCAGCGCCAAGTGCTCGTCATCGCACCGATGAAGAACGCCCCAGACGGCGTCTGTTGGATCATCGGAGGGCTCAATATTGCCGACGCCGCCTTCGTGCCGAAAGAAATGGTAAACGTTGAAACGTAGTCGCCAGCCACGCAAAACTGCCCGCTCGGAGGTGTGAGGCTCGACACCCTTGGCGCGTAGCGACGTCAGATCCATATTCGAGCCATATCCGAAGTACCAGAACACACACCCTCTCTGCTCAATTGTTGTGACTCAAACGAGGCGTTTGCGGCTTGACACGCGATGGGCTGGTTGAGTGGTTCAGCAGTCCGTCCCGACCTGGCGATGCAACACAACGGCATACCGTGAGCGCGCCGCCATCAAAATCGCGCTTGCCGCACCCCGCCGCTCCGGGCGTTCAAGATTAGCTGCGCTGATCAAGATCTGCTCGATTTTGTTCGCCAACGCGGCTTTGCAGGTTCGCCAATTTGCGAATCGAATCCCGAAAGAACTTCGAGTTGGCGTTTCGCATAGCGATCCTACGCTTGGCAGATCGTCACTCAGTTTCGCATACTCGCCTACCATGCTATAAGGGACCCGATATCGCGGCAAGAGCCGGCGCACAGACGAGGCGACCCCGAGCGCGATTATTGGGCGCGCGGCAAAACGTCAACCTACAGAGATATCGACCGCAAGTCTCATCAGGAGGACAGCGATGACCGCCAACGATTACCTGATTTGCCGTTCGACCGAAGTAGACGACTACAGCGTCTGGCGCGTCGATATTGATGGCGACCAACGGCTGCATCTCGCGTTAGAGCACCGAGGAGCCAAATTCGATCGCAAGCACCAACTAATCCCGATCGGCAACTATATTTTGGAGTGGGGGCCGATCACGCTGCAAGACTACAACCCCTGCTTCCCGTACCGCCTATTCAAGTTCGATGCGAGCATTAACGATCCGCTCGGCGTCACTGCCTTGAGCCTTGATGCCAGGCCCACTTTGGTGATGAAGGGCACCTGGCCCAAGAACAAGTTCTGGGGGACGCGCCCCGATTTCGGCAACCCTGAAGGCCCCGCCAAGGAGTACGACAAAGGCGAAAAGCTGTTGCTCGTGCCGTTGGGCTCTTACATCGTCAACATCATTCCGACCTCGGGCCGCGGCACGTTCAAACTCTTCTACTTCGACCCTTACTCCACCGACCCCCTGTACGTCTTTCCAACTTGGATCTCCGGCTCATTTGACACCATCCAATTTGGCCACGAGTTGATCCCACTGGGCAACTATGTGCTCGATCGCCTGCCTGGCAAAGATGAAGCGGCTGGCAGCCAGTATTGGTTATGGAGTTTCGACCCGATGAGGGACACACCGCTGGCACGGCCGACCATCACGGAAGGACACTGGGACGACATCGACAAGAATCATCAGCTGATTTCCGTTCGCGAACATGTGCTCGATTGGGATATGAGGGGTGGCACCTATCGTCTCTGGCGTTTTGACCCCAATAGCCGCAACCCCTTGGTGGGGCCAGTAGACAGCGGCAGGATGCCTGAGGGGTTTGACGACACGCTGACCCTGACCAGCATCGAAGGGCTGCGCCCGATCGACGAGGCGCGCAAGAATGTGCCGGGCACGATCGATTTCATGCGCACCAAGATCAAGCATGTCGTGTACTACATGCTTGAGAACCGCTCGTTCGATCATGTCTGCGGCTGGCTCTACGAGAAGGGCGAGGAAGGCATCAACGTCGTAGGGCGCGGAGGGCCATTCCAAGGCCTCAAGCACGACATGTTCAACATCGACCCCGATGCGATACCGCCTAAGAAAATTTACGTGGAAAAACACAAAGGAGGCGGCCTGATCCTGCAAAGCGACCCCTATCACGACATGACCGACACATTGCGCCAGTGCTTCTTCGAGAATCCTAACGGTTACGCCCAGCGCGCAGCGCCGAACATGGGCGGCTTCCTGTGGAACAACGGCACTCCCGACGTGATGGTGACCCTTACGCCCGAGCAGCTGCCTGTGCTCAATGGGTTGGCAAAGGCATTTGCGGTATCCGACGAGTGGTTCTGCTCCATGCCCGGCGCCACCGACTCCAACCGCGCGTTCGCGCTCACCGGCTCGGCGCTTGGCCAGCTCAACAACTTCATGAACGGCCCCGTGTACACCAATTGGCCAGACTTGCCGCGCCGCGCGTCGATCTGGAAGGTCCTGTGGGCTAACGGCTTCAAAGACTGGAAGATCTACAACTCGATGCAGTGGTTTGATTTCGTCCTCACCTGCCATCTATTCTTGCAGGGTCAGATCCCTATGGTCGACAAGAACCAAGCAAACTACATTGCAGGTATCGACCAGTTCATGAAGGATGCCCGCGAGGGGAACCTACCCGCCTTCAGCTTCCTGGAGCCGGTCTGGATTCAAGATCCCGCCGGCAGAGCGGCCACGTCGTACCACCCCTACGGGGCGGGAGGTACGGCGCCGGGCGAGAAGGCGCTGAACGAGATATACGACGCGCTAAGGACTGGACCAAAGTGGAACGAGACGCTGCTCATCATCACCTTCGACGAGCACGGCGGCTTTTTCGACCATATGCCGCCGCCCTACGCCGAGAAACCTTGGCCAAATGACGTGAACGATGGCTTCCATTACGACATGATGGGCGTGCGCGTGCCCACCATACTCGTGTCACCGTGGATCAAGCAACAGACCGTGTTTCGTTCACCGACGTCGGTGGCCTACGACTCGACGTCGATCCTGGCGACGCTGCTGAATTGGTACGGCATCCCCAAATCGCGCTGGGGCATGGGCGGGCGCACGCACCATGCTCCGACCTTTGAAGGCGTGTTAGAGTGCGAGTCGCCCAGGAGCGACGCCCCGACGTTGCAACCACCGCGCGATATGGCCGTCGCACCCGGAGTAATCGCTCCTCCCCTGGGCGATATGCACCACCTTCTCGTGCCACGGCTAATCCATTCGATTGTCGGCGGGAGACGGAGTGTCCGCGAGACTTCCGAGATCGCAAACGACATCCTCGCGCGCGCAGCCGATGTGAAGACGCTGCACACACTGATCAACGACCTGGCCAAGCGGATGGGCTGAACGCGCCGATAGGTCAGGTATCAAGCCATTTCAGGTTGCGATAGCCGCGGTCGCGGCTCGACGAACGGAACGATTTGATGAGGCCCTAGCTTTAGTGGCGATCTCCTTTCGTCGAGGTCATCTTCGCATGCTCCGGTCCTCTTGGTGTGCTTAAGTCAGTCACACCCGAAGCAGGGGGAGTAACCCGTTCCCCCTTTCTGCTGGCAGCGGGCCTTGGCCTCTTCGTAGGTGTACTTCGGCGCCCTCTTGATAGGGTCGAAGCACAGGTCCATCTGGGCCAGCGCGCAGATAGTCAGGAGATCTTGGGGGTTTGGCGGATTGGGCGCGGCGCTCCCATCGGGGCCCCCAAACCAGCGCTCACATGCCTGCTTCAGCGCGTCAGCCGGGGTAATATTTCTGCCCCCAGCGTAGTGGCTGAGAAACGTGGCCGCGACGAGGTCCTGTGCTTCGTATTTCTGAATGTTTGGAAGCTGGGTTGGGTCGTCCGTGCAGCGCCCAGTGACGCCGGCGGCGATCATGTGGTTCGCGATCATGTATGGCGTTTCCTTGCGACTGTGCGGTGAGACTCGGATGAGTCCCACCTGAAGCAAGTCAACCGTCGGCGTGTTGTGTTTGTTCTTCGGCAGCTGGTTCTTGTAACGCGCGCGGAACCAACCGGGAGCTTGCGGATCGTACAACGGCGATCCGCACACGAGAAGTGGAAGCGTGTACGGATTGGCTTCGTTAGACGGCGGATTAAGCATTAGATCGAGCATCGAGCGGACATAGGTCAGACCCTGCTGATCGTTGTCGAAAAAGAGGGATGTCAGATTGATCGGAAAGTAGTCGTTCGGATACTCGCTCTCGCCTGATCCAGGTGCGGCGATCGGATTGACGTCGATGATGGCGTGATAGAGCTTCGGCAGAACTATGCCGACGCAAGAAAGGATCTGTTCCCAGCGACGCAGCGTGTTATTTTTCAAGTAGTCTGCGTTCCGGTAGGCGACGATCGGCGGATAGTGAAGCAGCGTCACCGCTTGATGGTTCGCGATCGGCATGCCCAGTGGCAAGTACGGAACCCACACCGACGGGCCATCGCTTCCGTTGACGGGGTAACCAGCCATTGGGTTCCACGCTGGGGTCTGCTTGCACGCGTCGGCGCCCGCAAGCGCTAAGCCGGCATGCCTCTCATCGAGCATTGCAATGTGCATCTGTTTGAACTGCTCGGCCCGCCCCGCGTAATACGGCAGCGGTTCGAAGCTCACGAAGTAGCCTGACTCACCGGGGCCCTTCACGACATTGAGCGAACGCTCCTGGATCTGGATGTCGTCCTCGTCGAGCGAGCTCCTCGTGAAATGTGCTATGACCTCCTCGTAGGTATTGAGTTTGGTGCTCGAATCGAGATTGGCCGGATCGGGATAGATCCGTTCCTGATAGTTCCTGTTGCCAGGGAGCTTGTACTGGATCATGACATTACCTCTGCGCCCGGTGACATCTGTTCTGCAGAAATTGCGCCCTGTTGTAACGAAAATTGTACCTTTAAACCTCGTCTCGGGACAAGATGTGATCGCTTTGATCCGCATTGAGGAGAGTTACACTTCGCAAATGGAAAGGCTGAATTGACGGATAGCTTGTCAGTGCCCGCATCGGGTCCATAGCGGCAGCCTTTGGTCTATCGCGCACCCTTTTTAATAAAACGCTCGCGGTCGAACGTGGGTCTCCCCGGCGTCGTTAAAGATGTAGACATCATACGAAAAATTTTTGTTGGTGGTATCGTTGTGCGTGCCCTATGTGCCGGCCAGGTTACTCGGATTGGGAACTAGGACACCTTATCATCGCCTGGATAGAGACGGGACGGTTGTTATTCCTCGCGTGAACGATTAGCTTCGAACCGACTTATTGGAACCATGAGCGATACATCAATCTGATCATCAACCTCAAGACCGCCAAAGCACTCGGCCTCGAAATTCCGCCGAAGCTGCTCGCGCTCGCCGACGAAGTGATAGAGTGAAGTTGTTGGCGAGCGCAATCGCCAGCACGTTGTGGTGTAGGCGCTTCCTTGCGGCCTCGATCCACGACTTGAGCCCGTAGCGGTCCCACCCGATCTTGACCAACACGACCCAGGCGGCCTGAACGAACAGACTGCGCAAATAGCGTCGAGGATCGTGCGGTCGCCGGTCGATAGCCGTTTCGGCGGCGGCTGGGCTTCTGTGGCCGCGTAGCAACAAAACTTTTGTTCCTGCTTCGGAACCGCGCTTTTAGATTTACGTCTGGTGAAACGTGCCCTTTAGCTTCCCTTTCCGGGGCAGGGTACGTTCATAAGCATTCAAGTTTTGAACCCGGTCGGCCGCAGCGCGCAAAAGCGTGCGGCCCTTTGCGTGGCTTTTCTTTTAGGCGAGCCACTCGCGTTGCCGAACGCGGATGATGCTCGAACGCGTTTCACCGGGGCCAATTCGGCTTCGAACACTGGCTGTT
>WNFI01663086.1_pt1 | contig 14100 bp, 14 predicted proteins | sample 5400471 | NCBI WGS metagenome assembly WNFI01 (sample SAMN13153348, study PRJNA577476) | soil metagenome | isolation source: 100 cm saprolite on Douglas fir-dominated hillslope | place: USA:California | collected 2013-09-17 | reverse complement strand
GGCGACCCAATTTTCGATGCAAGCGATTGTTCACCAACTTGGCGAACTGTTCCTGCAGGCTGCGCCCACAGTCCTGATTATCCTCCTTTTTTACTTCATGTTACGGGCGCTTTTTTTTAAACCACTCTCGGCGGTGATGGCCGAGCGCGATTCGCGCACGGTGGGCGCAGAAAAGGCTTCGGAAGCGGCCCAAGCTGCGGCTGGGGAGAAGGTCAGGCAGTATCAGGAGGCCCTCCGGCAGGCGCGCGCGCAGGTCTACGCCGAGCAGGAGGCCGCACGCAAGAAACTGCTCGACAAGCGTGCCGCAGAGATCAAAGAAGCGCGCACCAAGGCTGCGGGCGAAGTCGGCGCGGCGAAAGTGCGCGTGGCGGCGGAACTTGCCGCTGCTCGCCGCGATGTCGAGAGCACCGTTACGCAACTTTCCGCGGAAATTGCGAGCCGCATCCTCGAAGCTCCGCCGCGTCCCGGCGCTCCCGCGCGAGAGGCTCGATGACGCGAAAGCCTCCCTTTTTCCTCGCCGTGAGTATATTGGTGTTGCTCTTCGCAGTGGTCGGCGCGAATGCCGCTGAGGAAGGCGGCCACGCGCCAACCGAGCGAGCCACGGAGATCTTCAAGTGGATCAACTTTGCGATTCTTGCCAGCGTGATCGAGTGGGTCTTTGGCAAATTGCTGCCGCCAGTATTTCGGAAGAGGGCGGAAGCCGTCAGTTCGGCGATCACTAATGCCACCAACGCTAAGGCGGCGGCGGACGCACAGCTTCGGGATGCGGAGAGCAGGCTCGCGAATCTGCAGAAAGAAGTTGCGGGACTCCGCGCGCTGGCCGAAAAGGAAGCCGCTGCCGAAGTGGCGCGCCTTCGAGCCGCCACACAGAGCGATGCGCAGAAAATCGCCGCTGCTGCTAAGGCGGAAATCGAAGCCACAGAACGTGCCGCGCGCTTGGAGCTGAAAGCCCTAGCCGCAAATCTTGCCGTGGATGGAGCGGAGACGCTTCTTGCCAAGCAGTTGACTCCCAAGGCGCAGGAATCGCTCATCAGCAACTTTGTGAAAACTCTGGAAGGGAGGCCTAATTGAAGTCCGCAAGCCTCCAGTATGCGAATGCGATGGCAGATGTTGCCCTCGCTCAGGGGGCGGCCGAGCCGGCTGCCAAGCAGTTGCACGAATTTGGCGTTGCCTATGGGCAATCCGCCGAACTACGCACGTTTCTGGCAAGCCCGGCAGTGAGCATGGAAGCCAAGCACGCGGTCATCGAGAAAATCGTGGAGCGACTGGGCGCGAGCAAAATTATCCGCAATTTTCTATTTGTGCTGGCGGACAACCGGCGCACGCAGTTGATTGAAATACGCGCTCGACCCGGCCTTATTGGGCGGCGCGATCGTGCGGATCGGGGACACGATATACGATGGCTCGTTGCGCAGCCGGTTGCATGAGATGCGCACGCGCCTGGCGGCCGAGTAGACACGGATTCATTGGTGGCCGGGCTAAAGCCCGGCAGCTATACAACCGCGGCGGAAACGACGGAGCAGGCATGGCAAATATCAAAGCCGATGAAATCAGCAAGATTCTGCGCGAGCAGATTGCGAATTACGAGCAGACCGTTTCGGTCGACGAGGTCGGCGCGGTCATCAGCGTCGGCGACGGCATTGCGCGTGTTCATGGTCTTGAGAAGGTCATGGCCGGCGAGATGCTAGCTTTCCCCCACAACGTTTTCGGGATCGCGCTCAACCTCGAAGAGGAGGAAGTTGGCGTGGTGCTCCTCGGGGAATCGCAAGAATTGCAGGAAGGCGACGTCGTCAAGCGCACGAACACCATTATGTCCGTACCGGTTGGGGAAGCGCTCGTCGGACGTGTGGTCAACCCACTCGGCCAGCCGGTGGACGGCAAGGGACCCATCGTGACGAAGCAGCGCAATCCGCTCGAAAAGATCGCGCCGGGCGTCCTCGATCGTCAACCAGTGCGCGAGCCGCTACAGACGGGAATCAAGGCTATTGACGCGATGATCCCAATTGGGCGCGGACAGCGTGAACTGATCATCGGAGACCGCCAGACCGGCAAGACCGCCGTCATTCTCGACACCATCATCAATCAAAAGGGTGGCGACATCATTTGCATTTATTGCGGCATCGGGCAGAAGCGCTCGACGATCGCGCAAGTCGTGAAGACCCTCACCGACGCGGGGGCCATGGACTACACCATTGTGGTCACGTCTTCCGCCGCCGAGCCGGCTTCGCTGCAGTACATCGCGCCTTACGCTGCTTGCGCCATGGGCGAGTTTTTTCGCGACACCAAGAGGCATGCCGTCACGTTTTATGACGATCTTTCCAAGCACGCGCAAGCCTACCGCGAAATTTCGCTGCTGCTGCGCCGCCCTCCGGGACGCGAGGCGTTCCCGGGTGACGTGTTCTATCTGCACTCGCGCTTACTGGAACGCGCCGCCAAATTGAATGACAAGCTCGGCGGCGGCTCGCTGACCTCGCTGCCGGTGATTGAGACACAAGCGGGCGACGTTTCCGCCTACATTCCGACGAACGTAATCTCCATTACCGATGGGCAGATCTATCTTGAATCCGATCTTTTCAACGCCGGCATTCGCCCCGCCATCAACGTCGGTATTTCTGTCAGCCGCGTTGGCGGCAACGCGCAGATCAAAGCGATGCGGCAGGTGGCTGGTTCGTTGCGTCTTGATATGGCGCAGTACCGCGAACTTGCGGCTTTCGCACAGTTTGGTTCCGATCAGCTCGACAAGGTAACACAAGGCCAGCTCGCGCGCGGCCAGCGGCTTACCGAAGTCCTCAAGCAGGATCAATACGTGCCGCTGGCGGCAGAAAAGCAGGTGCTGATTCTTTACGTAGCAACAAGTGGCTTGCTGGATGCGGTGCCGGTTCCGGAAGTTCGCCGTTTTGAGCGTGAATTCCTGCAGTTCGTGGAGACCAACCATCCTTCGATACTGAAGAATGTTGCGGCGAAGAAGGCTCTCGACGACGGTATCAAGGCGGAAATAAAGACGGCCGTCGAAGCGTTCAAAGAGCGCTTTACGGCTGCTGCCGCCGCGGTTGTGAAGTGAGAATCGGCGCTTAACGACTAACCATGGCCACACTTCTCGATTTCCGGCGCCGCATCCGCTCGGTGAAGAACACTCAGCAGATCACTCGCGCGATGAAATTCGTGGCCGCGGCCCGGCTGCGTCGCGCGCAGGAAGCAGCCATCGCGGCGCGTCCCTACGCCAAGGAATTGGCGCGGATGCTGCGTTCGATCATGTCGCGCATCGCTGAGCCGCAGCATCCGCTGCTGGCAAAACGCTCCGAGGAGCGGATTCTCGTGCTTGTTCTGACGGGAGAGCGCGGCTTGGCCGGGGCCTTCAACGCGAATATATTGCGTAAAACCCAGGATTTTTTCCGCGCCAATCAGGGCAAGAAAATCTCGACGATCCCAATCGGTAAGAAAGGCCGCGACTCGCTGAAGAAGGCCGGATTTAGCCTCATTGCGGAATATGTAAACGTCCTTGCGCGCGTGGATTTTGGGACCGCGAGGGAGATCGCTTCGCTCGTTACCGATCTTTATGCGAAAGAGGAGATCGATTCGGTGTATATCGTCTTCAGCGAATTCAAGACGGTGATGACCCCGAACCTGGTGGTCACCAAGCTTCTCCCGGTCGAGGCCGTTCATGCGGACGAAGAATCCGTTGCCGAAAGCGCGAATTCGCAAGTGGATTACATCTACGAACAGCCTGTTGAGCAGCTCCTCGGAAAGCTGTTGCCGCGCTACATTGAAACGCAGATTCTCCGCGCGATGCTGGAGTCTTCCGCGGCGGAGCACGCTGCCCGTATGACGGCGATGGAATCGGCGACAAAGAACGCCGGCGACGTCATTGAAGCCTTGACGCTGCATATGAACAAAGTTCGTCAAGCGGCGATTACCAAAGAGATCATCGAAATTGTCAGCGGCGCCTCTTACGGCGCTTAGGAGAAGGCGGCATGGCAGAGAAATACGCAGGCGTTGGGCACGTCGTACAGGTCATTGGGCCTGTGATGGATATTCAATTCGAGGCGGGCCACCTTCCCGCAATCTATAACGCTTGCCGTATTACCAGCGAAGGCTACAACCTTCCCGAACCGCTGGACGTGACCGCAGAGGTACAGCAACACCTCGGCGAAGGACGCGTCCGGGCGGTGGCCATGGAACCCGTGGAAGGAATGGTTCGAGGCATGAAGGCGTATGACCTCGGCACGGGAATCTCCGTCCCGGTCGGCCGGGCCACGCTGGGCCGCGTGATGAACGTGCTTGGCAAACCCGTGGATCAACTGGGGCCCATCACGAGCGATACGCATTATCAGATTCATCGTCCGGCGCCGTCGCTGGAAGATCAATCCACGTCACTCGAAATGTTTGAAACGGGCATTAAGGTCGTCGATCTGATCGAGCCTTACGTGAAGGGCGGAAAGATCGGCCTATTTGGAGGCGCGGGGGTCGGCAAGACCGTGCTCATTCTGGAGCTAATTCACAACGTAGCGCTGAAGCACGGCGGGCTGTCCGTGTTTGCCGGCGTCGGCGAGCGCACGCGCGAAGGCAATGACCTTTGGCTGGAAATGTCCGAATCCGGTGTGATCGTTCCCGGCAATACGGAGAAATCGCGCGCGGCGTTGATCTATGGCCAGATGACCGAACCGCCCGGTGCACGTCTCCGCGTCGGCCTCACCGGACTCACGGTCGCGGAGTACTTTCGCGATCAGGAGCACCTCGATGTACTGCTGTTCATCGATAATATTTTCCGTTTCGTGCAAGCGGGATCGGAAGTTTCTGCGCTTCTCGGCCGCATGCCTTCCGCCGTCGGTTACCAGCCGAACCTCAATACGGAAATCGGCGAATTGCAGGAGCGCATCACTTCGACAAAAAACGGCTCGGTCACCTCGGTTCAGGCAATCTACGTCCCAGCTGATGACTACACCGATCCTGCGCCGGCAGCGACCTTTACGCACCTAGACGCTACCACAAACTTGAGCCGGCAAATCGTCGAGCGTGGAATTTATCCGGCCGTCGATCCGCTAGCCAGTTACTCGCGTATTCTTGATCCACGGATCGTCGGAGCGGAACACTATGCGGTGGCGCGCGGCGTGAAGTCAATTCTGCAGCGCTATAAGGACTTGCAGGACATTATCGCCATTCTCGGTATCGAAGAACTTTCCGATGAAGACAAGCGCACCGTGGCGCGCGCGCGCAAGATCGAAAAATTTCTTTCCCAGCCGATGTTCGTGGCCGCGCAGTTCACCGGGCTCGAAGGCAAGTACGTCAAGATCGAAGACACCGTGCGCAGCTTCAAGGAAATCGTGGAAGGGAAGTACGACGACGTTCCGGAACAGGCTTTTTACATGGTCGGTACGATCGAGGAAGCGCTCGAGAAAGCCGAAAAAATGAAGGCCAACGCGTAAAGAGGAATGATGCCCGATGCGATTGAACTGGTGATCGTCACCCCGGAGAAACAACTGCTCCGCGAGCGGGTCCCTGACGTAGAAATGCCAGGTGAGAACGGCTACCTGGGTATTTTGCCCGGGCACGCACCGCTCATGACGGAACTGGGGATCGGCGAACTCAGCTATCACCAAGCGGGAGGCAAGGAATCCACGAATTTCGCCATCGTTCGAGGATTTGCCGAAGTTCTTCCGGACCGCGTCACGATTCTTGCGGAGACCGCCGAACGCTCGCAAGAAATCGACCTGCAACGCGCGAAGGATGCTCTGGCTCGCGCCGAGAAGCGACTGGCCGCCAACGATCCAAATATTGATTGGGACCGCGCCAACATCGCGCTGCAGCGCGCGCTGATCCGCATCCAGGTGGCCACCAAGAAGCGCAGCGCCCTTGTTTCAGGTTCCTGAAGCTTTCACTATTGCTTTTCGCATGACACTGCTTGCGACTTCCCTCTACTGCCCGCATCTAATAGAACAAGCTGGGTAAACGATGGAACCTGTCACTGTGTATAGCACCCGGTGGTGCCCAGATTGCTGGCGCGCTAAATCCTTCTTGAAGGAACGCGGCATAAGCTTTCGCGAAGTGAACATCGAGGAAGATCCAACCGGGGAAGAAATCGTCATTAAGGCTAACAACGGCCTGCGCAAAGTCCCCACGCTGGAGGTCGGTGGCCGCTATTTTGCATGCAGCCCTTTCGATGCCGAGCAACTCGCCGAGGAACTGAACATTCCGCTGAATCCCTAGTTCAAAGCAACCCCTCGGGCCCAGACTCCCGCCAACTGCAAAGATTCATCGAGCAGCAAAATGTCCGCGTCCGCACCCACACGCAGGGAACCTTTCTTGAATTCGATCCCCAGCAGGGTAGCGGGATTCAGCGTTAGCATGCGCACAGCGTTTGGGAAGGTGATTCCCAGCGCCACGATGTTTCGCAGGGCACGGTCTAATGTCAGGGTGCTGCCGGCCAGCACTCCATCGGCGTTCCTGCATACGCCACCACTCACGGTGACTTCAAAACCACCCAGCATGTACTTTCCATCCGGCATGCCCGTTGCGGAAAGGCCGTCGCTTACGAGGGTTACGTGTTCGGCTCCCTTGGCAAGGAGAAGCAGCTTCATGGCGGCTTCTTCAACGTGTACGCCGTCGGCGATCAACTCGGCATTAACCTCCGGCGAAGTGAGCACCGCGCCGATGACGCCTGGATCGCGATGCGAGAAGGGGCGCATGGCGTTGTAGACGTGAGTAGCGCTGTGCGCCCCTCGGGCCATGGCTGCCCGGGCCTGCTCGTAGGTCGCGTCGGTATGCCCGATGGAAACGACCAGACCGGCTTCTCGCGCAGCATCAATACAAGGAGCAGCGCCGAGGACTTCCGGCGCAATCGTAAGAATTCTGGCGTTCCCCGCAGCGGCCTTGAGGAAGCGGCTAAGGGTTTCCGCCGACGGCAATTGAATCCATTCCGATGGATGAACGCCGCGGCGCTCTTTGCTGATGAATGGCCCCTCGAAATGGATACCCAAGACTTCCGCGCGGGGATCCTCGGTTTCGTGCTGCCGGGCGATGTACCCGGCGATTCCCTCGACCGCGCGGAGAGTCTGGTCCGTGCTGGCCGTTACCGTGGTGGCCACGAGCGAGGTGGTGCCGTATTCGTACACTTTGCGGGTGATGGAGCGCAACGCCGCGCTGGTTCCTTCCATGACGTCGTGGCCGCCGGCCCCGTGGATATGCAAATCGATGAAACCGGGGATGGCGGTCTTGCCGGTTGCGAGAATTTCCCGGGCCCCTGCAGGCAAGGTCATACCTGAGCGCGGCCCGATGGCCTCGATGGAATCTTCGCGAATCAGGATCCCCGCGTTGTTGATTTCAGTCGTAGGCGTCAGGGCCCGGCCAGCATGAATGAGAATGGTTGGCATGGCAGCACAACATCGTAGCGGAAATGCATCCCGGCACAAAACAAAACGGGCGCCCCGTTTCGGGACGCCCGCCATGATGAAATGAAGAAGGACTTACTTGGTTGCAGCAGCGGCCATGTCGATGCTGGTTAGTTTGAGCGTTTCGCCTTCCACGGTGCCCTTTACGGTCACGTGATGGCCGGCATGCGCCGCCACTTTGTCCTGAACATCCACTGCGTACACTTTCTTGTCCGCGTCGTTCACGAACACGTACTTCGCGCCATGTTCCTTGACGCACTTGGTCGTGCACTCAGCAGTGCCAGCCTTGTCGTTTGCGCCTTTCACTCCGCACTGGCTGTCTGAAATCCAGCCGGTCCAAGAGCCATCGGCCGCCATCGCGAGAGCTCCCGCGAAGAGCGTCGCTGCCATTGCCACTGCAAATCGTACTTTCATGATTCCCCCTCCAGAAATCCACTGTAGTTTTGGATCCGCCGGGCCGCCCATTAGCTTGGCACAGCAGCGGTCTGGTGTCCAGACACTTCCTAAGACCCATTTTGGAGGAGTCTTATTCCTGGAGAGCGCCAAAAAGAAAGGGGAGGGTCCTCTGGAACCCTCCCTTTGTTGCTGTGCTGTCAAGGAGTTAAGACTTACTTCTGTGAAATTCGCTTACTGCCCGGAAGTAGCCGCGCTGGCCGAGGCCGCTCCCGCGGACTTCGGTGCACTCAGATAGCCCGTGGCGGTGGTCTTGGTGACCTTGTTGACCACCAGTTCCAGAGCCGAGCGGTTTCCGCCGGTATAGAAGAAGATCGGCTCATTCACGGAGCGATCTTTCTTTTCAAAGCTGTTGTCGTCTGCCAGAACGTTGATGGTGTAACGGTTCTTCTTGGTGTTGGTGTCCTTCAATTCGATGCGGATGGCGCCAACCTTCGTCGCACCGCCCTTGCGTTGCACGGTGAACTCGAAGTAATCGCGCTGGCCCATACGGCGGAGCTGATCGATCTCATCATGGTTGCGCGCGATGAGCGTTCCCATCTCACTACGGGCCATTTGAATGCTGTTCTTGGTAGCGTCCAGATCACCCTTCACCCCGGTGACGTCGCCATTCAGCCTGGTAACATCATCGCTGCTGGCCTTGGTGGCCAGTTCTGCCTTTACCGAAGTTGCCAGATTGTCCACCTTCTTATCGACTGCGGTGGTCGCATTCTTGTTCTGTTTGCGGGCTGCAATCAGCTCACCTTGCGTAAGGTTGAGCTTGTCGGTGACCACCTTCACGTCACTCTGCAACTGCTGGTTGATATCATCAGCTTTCGTCAGTCTCTGGGTCAGTGCTTCGTTAGCCTGTTTCACACTCGCTTGCGTCGATTGCTCGACACTCTTGGCTTGATTCAAAGCGCTCCAGCCTACCCCTAGGCTTAGAAGTGAGATGCCGCCCAACACTGCCACTGCCAGTCCAACCCAACGGGGTGTGCCGGTCGTGTTGGCCGAATCTTGAAAGTCGCTCATAGACTTCGTTTCTCCTTTAGGCTTTTCGCCCTGTGGCATAGAGGGGAGCACCCGTTTCGCCAAATGGTTTGATAAGCGCCAGTAGCCCCCTAAGTCATACATAACAAGTCGATTACTGTGCATTTGTGGGGCAGGAGAGCCTGGTTCCGATAGTACCAGTACTAGTAAAGATTACGCTGTTCGCTCGAAAACCGTACAATTTGCTGTAGTTACTTTTAGGAACGCTGATGGCGGCCGTAGATGGAATTGACTCAGCCAAGAAGGAGCGAGCGGAACAACCCAGGTGTCGCTAAAGGAAAATATTTCAATAAGTTATGGATAAAGCGAATCAAGCAGCGCGAAAACCGGCTTCGGCGCCCGCGACCCGCTCGGCGCTGAAATAACGGTCGAGCGTGTTGATGGCTGCGTCCAGAACGACGTGGCAGTCAGAGCAGGATTCCAGGTGGCGCCTGATCTCGACCTCAACCGACGAGGACAGCCGCCCCTCTAAATACCAACAAATCAAATGGATGGTGTCTTTACAGCTCATTTCCCTGTTCCCCCAGGTTCCCAAAGACAATACTTCCGCCCACGCAAGGAATGTGCACTTCTCGCACCAAACCTAGCCTTCGGGATCTAGAACATTATCTGCTGATAAATCATAGGTTTAGCAATGGTTACTTGCGTTTTTGCACTCTTAGAGGGCGACGCGTCTTGATAAAGATTACACGTGGGGTGGTTCAAATGCGCAGAATCTCGTCATAAATGGCACTACCGCCGGGGGGTTACTGTCATTTCCCGCAGAGCTTGGATCCGCTTCTCGAGCGGTGGGTGAGTGCTGAACAAAGAGGATAGGCCGCCCCCACCGCCGAACAGCGGCTTCACGATGCACAGGGCCGAGGTCGACGGGGAAAGCGACTTCGTGGGTATCCGTTGATTGTAAGCCCCCAGTTTTTGGAGCGCGCTCACCAAACCGTATGGCTGGCCCACCATCCGCGCCCCCGTTTCGTCTGCGGAGAACTCTCGCTGGCGCGAAAGGCCGAGTTGCAGCAGGAATGCCCCAAGGGGAGCGAGAAAAAATAGTAGTAGGCCAATGATTCCCGAACCGCCACCCCGTTCGCGATCGTCTCGGTCGCCGCCGAGCCACGGGCCCCAATGCGCTATCCAGGTGATGGCTCCCGCAAGCGTCGCGGCGACGGAGCTAATCAAGATGTCATAATTTCGGACGTGCGACAGTTCGTGAGCGATTACCCCCTCGAGCTCTTCATCATTCATTAGCTCCATCAGACCTTCGGTCACTGCCACGGAAGCATGCCTGGGGTTTCTGCCGGTTGCAAAAGCGTTCGGTGCCGCTTCCGGAATTAAGTACAACTTCGGGACCGGGAGGTTCGCTTTGGCTGCCAGACGCTCCATCACTGCATAGAGTCTCGGCAATTGTTCGCGTGCGACGGGCCGCGCGCCGCTGGAGAGCAAAGCGATTTTGTCCGAAAAGAAATACGCGAAGGCATTCGTACCGATGGCAACTCCCAAGCCCAGGGTCATCCCATTTCGCCCGCCAAAGTACTGGCCCACTACCATCAGGGAAAGCGTCAGGGCTCCCAGCAGAAAAGTTGTGCGAATAATTCTCATTGTTCCTTTTGTGTCTTAATACGTCCAAACCGCCCTAAATGTTACTCCAACCGTGAAAATGCGGAGCCCCCTGGGCTCGCGCCGCTTCCCTCCATTAGATTCCTGCCGCGGCAGCAGGTTGTTTCGCTGGGGCACGTTCAAACCGCATGGCGTCCTTCTGGCCGTCGCGGTCCACGCGCACACGATCGCCGGGTAACACCTGGCCTTCCAGGATCTGTAGCGCCAGGGGATCCTGAATCAGGCGCTGCATCGTTCTGCGCAGCGGCCGAGCACCGTAAGCGGGGTCGTAACCTTCGCGCAGCAATAATTCTTTCGCTGCCGGCGTCAGCTCCAGCGTAATCTGCCGTTCCATCAGCAGTTTTTCGACGCTCTTCAACAGCAAACCGATGATACGTTCCAAATGCTCTTTCCCGAGCGGATTGAAGATCACGATCTCATCGATGCGGTTGATGAACTCCGGCCGGAACGACGCACGCAAAGCTTCCATTGCTTCCTTTCGCGCGCGTTCCGGATCTTTGTTCGCCAATTCAAAGATTGTCGTGGACCCCACGTTGCTGGTCATCACCAGCACGGTGTTCCTGAAGTCCACGGTACGGCCTTGGCCGTCGGTGAGCCGCCCATCCTCTAGAATCTGCAGCAGCACGTTGAATACATCCGGATGGGCTTTCTCGATTTCGTCAAACAAGACCACCGCATACGGATGGCGGCGCACCTGCTCGGTGAGCTGCCCGCCTTCCTCGTAGCCGACGTAGCCAGGAGGCGCGCCGATGAGCCGCGACACGGAGTGCTTCTCCATGTACTCGCTCATGTCGATGCGGATCATCAATTTTTCATCGTCGAAGAGGAACTCCGTCAATGCCCGCGCCAGCTCCGTTTTACCCACACCAGTGGGTCCGAGGAAGATGAAAGAGCCAATCGGCCGCTTGGTGTCGGAGAGCCCTGCACGGCTGCGCCGTACGGCATTCGACACGCGGCCCAGGGCGTCGTCCTGGCCGATAACCCTTTGCCGCAGCCGCTCTTCCATGCGCACCAGCTTCTGCGCTTCGCCTTCGAGCAACCGGCCGGTGGGAATTCCCGTCCACTTGCTCACCAGTTTCGCGATGTCTTCCTGATCCACTTCTTCCTTCAGCATCGGGGCATCTTTTTGCACGGCAGCGAATCGTTCCTGCGCTTGCTTCAAGTCCCGCTCCGCGGCTGCAATCTTGCCGTAGCGGACTTCCGCCACTTTGGCCAGTTCGCCAGCTCGTTCGTATTTCTGCTCCTCTGCTTTGAGCTGTTCAATCTGCTCCTTGAGCTTGCGGATTTTTCCTATGGCCTCTTTCTCCGCCTGCCAGCGTGCCTTTCGCCCGCTGGAATCCTCTTTCAGCACTGCCAATTCCTTTTCGATCTGTTTGCGCCGCTCCTTGGAGTGCGCATCGCTTTCTTTCAACAGGGCCTGACGCTCGATTTCAAGCTGCATGATGCGCCGCTCGATTTCGTCAATCTCCACAGGAAGGGAATCGATCTGCATGCGCAGGCTCGCCGCCGCTTCGTCGATCAAGTCAATGGCCTTGTCCGGAAGGAAGCGGTCCGAGATGTAGCGGTTCGAAAGCGTGGCTGCCGCGAGAATCGCCGCATCCTTGATGCGCACGCCGTGATGGACTTCATAGCGTTCCTTCAATCCACGCAGGATAGCGATGGTGTCTTCGACGGTCGGCTCGCTAACCAGCACGGGCTGGAACCGGCGCTCCAGCGCGGGATCTCGCTCGATGTATTTCTTGTATTCGTTGAGCGTGGTCGCGCCAATCGCGCGCAGCTCGCCGCGCGCCAGCGCCGGTTTGAGCATGTTGGAGGCGTCCATCGCGCCTTCGGCGGCGCCCGCGCCTACTAACGTGTGCAGCTCGTCGATAAACAGAATAATTTGCCCTTCGGCCTCGGTAATCTCTTTCAGCACGGCTTTCAGACGGTCTTCAAATTCGCCACGGAATTTTGCTCCCGCCACCAGTGCCGCCAGATCCAAGGCCACCAGGCGTTTGGTCTTCAACACGTCCGGCACGTCGCCGGAAACGATGCGCTGCGCCAAGCCTTCCACAATAGCGGTTTTCCCGACGCCCGGCTCGCCAATCAGCACGGGGTTGTTCTTTGTCCGCCGCGCCAGAATTTGCATCACGCGGCGAATCTCTTCGTCACGTCCAATGACCGGGTCGAGCTTGGATTTGCGGGCCAGTTCTGTCAGATCACGGGCATATTTTTCCAGTGACGCGTAAGTTGACTCTGGATTTTGCGAGGTCACGCGTTGCGTTCCGCGCACACCGGTCAAAGCTTGAAGAATGGATTCGTGGGAAGCGCCCAGGCGTTTTAATAGTTTCCCAGCGGGGTCGCGGTCCTGGGCCGCAATCGCCAGAAAAAGGTGTTCCGTGGAGACGTACTCGTCTTTGAAGCCATCCGCTTCTTTGAGGGCTCCCTCCAGCACGTCGTTCAACGCGCGCCCCATATGCTGCTGGGCAAAACCCTGCACTTTTGGCAACCGCGCAATCTCCCGGTCAATTTCTTGCGATAGCGCTTCGCTCGGAACTCCCAAGCGCGCGAGCAGCGGCAGCACTACACCATCGGGTTGTGATACCAATGCCCGAAGCAAATGCACAGGCTCGATCTGCTGGTTTTCGTGGCGCGCGGCGACTCCCGGGGCGCTTTGTACGCCCTCTTGCGCTTTGACGGTCATTTTTTCAAATCGCAACATGGCAACCTCGTTTTCTGCCCACGAACCCGAAAAAGGGGTTGCACTCTGGCCAGCCCCTAATTTACCGCTGCACTGCCAGGCTCGGCCTGAATTACCTTTCGGCAGCAGCCGCAGCCGGAGTTCCGACGTTGACCTTGATCTGCTTGGGCTTGGTTTCCTCTTTCTTCGGGATGTTGAGGGTCAGCACCCCGTTTTGATAGTCTGCCTTGATGGCCTCCGAATTCACGGTGTTCGCCAACGTGAAGCTTCGAGCGAAAGAGCCGTACGCGCGCTCGACACGAAGATAGTTCTCTTTGGTCCAGATCCTGGGGATCGACTTCCGGCAGATCGGCCTTGACGACCAGTTCGAGTTCAGTCTCGTAGATGTCAACCGAAGGCGCCCAGGCCGTGAGGCTGGACTCTTCGCTTTGGCGCTCAAAAACATCGCTGAACAACCGATTGACTTGGTCCTGCAAAGAAGTGGTCGCGCCGAAGGGTTCCCACCGAGTAAGAGTTCTCATGTTTTACACACCTCGTATGATGATTGCAGCTGCATGATAAAATATGAGCGTATAATTGTCAAGTACAAATTACATCTGTCTAGAAACGTACCTAAACCATTGTATATCAATTATTTAGAAGAAGTACGATCTGGCAAGCAAAGTGCCACCATCCTTGGATTCTTGACTCAACGTGCTGGCCATCGGAACAAAGGGTTTGTCTTACGTACCTTGTTCGCTTTGCTGCTAAACTGCCGCTTCCCATGCGTTTGGATGAGCTTGACTATCATCTTCCCAGAGAGCAAATCGCTCAACGTCCCCTAGAACGTCGCGAGGCTTCGCGCCTGCTATTTCTGAATCGTGCGTCTGGAGATTTCGCGGATCGCTCTTTCACGGATTTCCCGCGTTTGCTGCGAGGCGACGAACTTCTCGTGTTGAATAATGC
>WNFI01133710.1_pt1 | contig 14100 bp, 19 predicted proteins | sample 5400471 | NCBI WGS metagenome assembly WNFI01 (sample SAMN13153348, study PRJNA577476) | soil metagenome | isolation source: 100 cm saprolite on Douglas fir-dominated hillslope | place: USA:California | collected 2013-09-17 | reverse complement strand
GCTCTGCCTGGTCGCGTGCAGCGCTCGCAGACGCTCGTGCTCTCATCATCGTCCCCTGCGCGTTCGGGAAACAACGCGTCAGCATCGTTGCCTATGCGTCGCCGGAGTAATACCCTCAAGCGCCCGTCCTTCTTTGGGCGGTCGAATGCCCCAGCGCCGGAGATCGATACGCCGACGAACACGCCGACGAACACAGAGTTCACACGGCAGGTTGAGCGGCTGGCGGATCTGCTCCCGCATGCGGATAAGAACGTCCTTGCGGGTTACCTGAGTCGCGCAGGACAAGATATCCTTGCTATTGGGCAATACCTCGAAGACGAGAAGAACGGGAACTTACGCCGTAATTGATTTTTATGTGCGCCTCCGTGTTCGCCTTCACTCTTTTTTCGTACACACACCCACACACCTTGCTTCGTCTTCATTTTTTTCGCACTTCATTTTATGTCACACCTATTTTCGAGCAATTGACGTTGGTATGCACATACCATGTGCTTGTATCATCACTCTTCGACAGAGGCACAGGATATCATAGAAACACCCAACAATAATGGTATATGTGTATGATACTCATGATTTTCACCCAATTTATCGGACAATTTATTTATTCCCGCGTTCTGACAATAAAACTGCGCTAAAAAGGCTGTGCGATGACCACTCATTTGCCCTTGCCTCCAGGTCTAAACGTCCCAGACGTCCGCCGTCCCGACGACGGGGCAAATGCTGTGCATATAAGTTCAAGAATGCTCTGAAAGGGGTCGCAAAAAATGTTTGACTTACCACCACGCTGCTGCGCTTGATTCGTGCTGGTCCACCCGCCCTGATAGTGGGTTCTTCGCTGCATCCGGCCTTGGCTTCCTAAAAGGTCCTCAACTTCTTGTGCGCTTTTCGAGCGTTCCGAAGTATCGAGAGACCGCTCGCTCGCGACGAATGGCTGTCGTACCGGAGGAGCACTTTGGGGAGCTATATGCTGCTGCTGTTGCGGTTGCTGCTGCTGCAGTGTGTGGCTCCACAGAGGCAGTCCTCCTCCTGAGGGGTTGAATTGTCCCACGGTGCGGTTTACTATTCCTGCCACTGGTCTCTGGGTCTGGTGTCCGAACGGACCATTGATAGTGCCTGATCGATTTATGGTGTCTCGTGTCTGGGCACAAGGGCTTACCGTGTTCATCCCACCGACACCGACACCGACACCCGGGTGTAGCTCAGGTGCTCCTGTAAGATTAATGCCTGGTTGGTTGGTGCCGACAGCCGGCGCCAGGAGCGCTCTTCGCTTTAGTTTGTCGTACTGCGCCTATGACCATGCAGCAGGAGAGAGAGATCTTCGTCACCACAGTACATGAATCGCGAATGCCAATGGCCGTCAGACCTTCAGTTTCTGATACTCCTTATCCCTTTCTCTTGACGTCTCCTGAAGGTCCCGATTTTTCCGCCTTTCTAGATCCAAATCGCGTTCGAAGTCTATTAATGAAAATGACAAAACTGTCACCGAGTTATCGCCAAGGCAGGCCCAAGTCAAAGGTCACCAGATAATTTGTTGCTCAACAAGCTGATCTCGCTATCCGCTAGAGGCCGCATGTCACAGAAAGAAGTTTACTCTTTTTTTGGCAACTCGACCAGAGGATGCGAAATATAGATACCCTCTCGCACGAGATTTTCGAGCTGTTTCTGCAACTGGACGTTCTTGTCGTTGATGCTACGTACGACAGCATGTTGGAAGGAGCTGCCAATATATATATGCGCCATCCGAGTCATCCACGACCGTATATGCATGCCCAGAGTTTTAGTACTCACTTTTCCTGATGGATTTGGTACTGCCAGAAAGATATAGCACGGCTACAGATCTCCAGTATCGTTGCCGGATTCAAGCCAGATAGCACGGACTTTAGTAGCCAAGAAATTGGGGGGGATCCGAGTGAGCACACCCAAAAGGCCCCACGCTCAGTAATACGCATACATCCCAGTGCTTACCGTTTTGTAGTCGTTCGAGGGATGCAACGACGAAACCTGACAAAGGGCACATTCGACGGGGTCAAAGCGAAGACGTTGCGACTGCTCACTCACCACAACGTCATCACTGTGCGTCGTATTATTTCCAGCTCTCGAGGGATAAAGAAATTCTTGAGACGACGTACGGTTCTACGAGGGACGTCTCACAGGCTGTTGATCAGTTCGCGAGCGTAGGGTTAGGTTGGGTCTCAATGGGATGGGTCTCAAATTGTACCGCACCAGGGCAAAGCCGAGATGCTCCGAATAGCTCATTCGCGCAGTCCACTGGGACGTGAGGGTCAATGTACCTGTCAGAAACATACCACCCTAGCCGGGACGTTGTTCTAATGATCCGTACCGCAGAATATATGCGAGCCTGTGTGTAAGTGTTAACACGTATCAGCCTGAGAGCGTATCCCCATTGATCTCACAGGTCGTCTAAGATAAAGGTTAAAATGTGAAGGGAGGGAAGTTCGAGTCAAGGACATATGAGGGCTGCTTACGACGACTGCCTTGTCAGTCAGAGATTTTCGGCATGAAAGCCGATTACATTGAAAGTCAAAGTCCATAAATACGGAGATAGAGGCTCAAATGTAAGACCAACCCAGTGGTCAAAGACGCGAAAAAACGGCGGGCCAATTCATCACGTGAGCGTAACATTAGAGATGACGGTAACCGACTCCTATCTGCGGGAATCACGTGTGGACGAATATATATAGTACTACGTACACTACCATACTACATCCCCTTCAGTTCTCGCGTCTACGAGTGGCTGAGGGGTAAGTTCCACATTAAAGCGCTGCAACCAACTCAGAATCTTGCCCGCCGCCCTCTGTGATCGCTCTGACGTCTCTCTGATCTCCTGGTTGTCTCTCTCTCTCATCTACATCTTGAGCACCGTTCTGTTCTATCTGCCACTTCCATGGTGTCCAATCTTACTGGTCCTGGCGTCCATCCACCCGGCAAGGCCGCCGATCCGGCAACCAACACTTCCCTGGATGAGTCGGATTCCAACGCTGTGACTGTGTCTGGCCCGGACGACATCCCTCTCACGCTGATGTTTATCAGCGATAGTTCCTGGCCGGCTAACTTCCAACTCGACATCAACCTGAACAATTGGGTCGAGTGGAGCAGGCACGTGTCCCTCCTCGCAGGCTACCAGGGCTTCACAAAGTGGCTCAAGGGCACCATACCCCAGCCCAGCGTCGCCACACATGCCGAAGGGCATCATATCTGGGAATCCAACGACTACTCCCTCAAATGCTTTCTTCTCGCTCATATTTCCACGAATGACTATGACTCTGTCCATAAACTTCCCACCGCGAACGCCGTCTTCGAAGCCTTGCGTAGAAAGCATGAGCAAGGAGTCCCCCAAGCCGTACTTATCCTACAGGCTTTGGACATACGCTGTCTCTCAGAGGGGGAACTTTCCAAATGCGTGGACGAAGTGAAGAAACTCCACAACCGGATTGTGGCGATGGGACCGATCGATCCCGATCAGCTCCTAATTGCCTTCCTTCTCAACATGCTCAACGGGAAGTTCCAGCCGCTTCAGTCACAGCTACTAGGCATGATCGACGATCCGTCTTTTTCTTCCAACACCATTCTGCGCCGTTTGAGTCAGGAAGACAACTTCTTTCGTTACCGACAACAACAAAACCCCACGGCTTCGTCAGCTCTTGTGGCTCAGGGTCGCAACAAACCTCGTCCCTCCCGTACCCACCGCAAAAGGACTGGACATTAAGTTATGTGTCCATTAGCAGCACCATAACCCATACAGCGAGCAATATGTTGGTCCATGACATCGTACATGATTCCGAAAATGTGTATGAAATAAAGCACGAATTAATCTGTGAGGTATATGCGATCCAGAGCGTGATATGCAGTGTCTTGTGAACGAAGCGCAAAGGTGATGAATGGGGAGGATGATGAATAAATATTACATGGAAATCGAAGCCAAAAAGCAGAAGGACAAAGTGAAAAAAGTCGGTCACGGCGTCCGTGCTACGGCTTCCACACTTGTGTCCTGTTTGGTGACCTAATCGATCCGGGCGGAAGAGAAGTCCGCCCGCTGCGATGCGGTGTAGAACTCTTGAAAGGAGTAGTAGATCGGAGGAAGTTCTCTTCTCCGTCTACACGTCTGAGGAACTGGAGAGCCGTCAAAGGAGAGCCAGGAGAGGAATGTGTTTTGAAAGATTGGGGACTTTTCCCGCCAGGAGTTGAGGTTGACAGAGCGAATGAGGGAAATAACATTCCGCCGCCGCTGGGCTCCGGTGATTGGTTATCACGAGTGGGCGTACTGATCAATTCCGGAGCTTCTAGAAGGGTTGAGGAACTAATCCATTTTTCTTCTCTTGAGGCCAGATAGGGCATTGGTTCGGGAAGAAGTCGGAACATGTCAGCGAAATGGGTTTGTATAAATCTGCCGCTCTCGTAATCAGTGATAAGGAAGGCTGAAACGAATAAAAACCCACTTGGATAGCTCCATCCAACCACCACCGACGCGTACCATGACCGTCTGAGAACGGAGGATGCGACAGAAGCAAAGTTTCGGGTCCTCGCCTCCTATCCAATACTTTCCGCTTCGGTCTTGCCACGCGTCCTGGGCCACTTCGACCTTGATATCCACGTCCTCGGGGAGATTGTTGACAACGTCACCAACCGCCACGTCCAATTTGCTCTTCGGATTGGCAACATACGGTTTCCTCGATGGCGGCGGTGGCTTAATCCGTGGAGGCAACTTTTGCGAGTTCGATGATGGAAGCGGAGGTGGTCGGCCCCATGTTGGGTATGAGGGTCGTCGACAGCCTGATACGGAACGCGAAACTACTGACGCGTTCGAAGGGGTCGGAGAAGCCGCACGCCTTGTATGGCTGGCGCGCAGAGGATGGGGGTGGACCTGTTCCAACGGCTTTTTACCGACCGGATTAATGGCGATGGGACTTGAAGTCGTGGAGTTCAGGCTAATAGTACGCTGCCGCGAAGCGAACGTAGAGCTGAAGAGTCTAGAAGACGATCCCATCGGCCCAGAGACGGACCGATTATTGGACGTAACAGAAAGCCTGCTCGAACAGCGATTTGGCATGGGCATGGGATCCGCCTTGTGAGAAACTCTCCTACTTGAGGTCGAAGGATGAGCCGGGGCAGGTGTATATGCCCGTCCGCGAGTTGAGAAGTTAGCTGACAAGGTGGAATAATGACCAGATTTTTTCTGAGGCATTGGACGATGGCCAGCTACAGAGGCCCGGCCATTGCGACCAGAACTCACACTGGGCGGCCGCGACCTTCGTCCATTAATTCGATCCAAAGCCATAGATTCAAGCTCAGCCCATGTTTGTACAACACGCTGTCGCTCGGACGACGCTTTCGGTTCATCGGCGACGTTGGCAAATTCTGCCTCCAACTTGTCAACCAAGTCCTTCGTGAAGGCGAGGCGGCCATGTAACTGCTCTTCAGGTGGTAGCATGCTCGAACTGACATAGCTTGCCGCTAGTGGGCCCAATGGTGGCGCCGGATAGCTATCGATATGTTCCAGCAAGTCACTGAGTGCGTGATCGCAGTCCTGCACGGCGCTTCCGAACCGCGCAAGACTGAGCACACGAGGCAACAGTTGGTGATAGGCATCCAACTCGTCCTGCAGAGATTTCAACTCAGCGTCGATGACAATATCTGATGTGTGAGTCGGCAACTCCGTTGCTTCTTTCATAACCTCGGTTAGCTGGGAAGCCATCGATGCGTGTTGTCCAACTGTCAAGAGTGGCGAAACAGATGATGGCAATGGTCTGGCTGCGGTGTTGATTCTCAAGGATTGGAGCCGCCTCCGGAGTTCCGCAACGTGTGACTGAACTTTGGTTAGATCTTCAGAGGAAAGCTCAAGTGATCCGATGGTATCTAGCAAACTTTCAGTTGTACTCAAAAATCAACTCAAAATCAACAAACCACGATCTTCTTCGATAGGGAAGGAATCGTCGGTAGTGTTCGGAAAGGCAAAGCTTGAGGGAAACGCAGTCCATTTCTGTGCTTGTTCTCGGGTCGCCGCCTCAGCATGTTCACGTTCCTCACGCATTTGTTCTTGGGCTGCGACTTGCTCCCTATACAAGCGCTCCGCTTCCTCCCTTTCTCGTTCCGCTTTCGCTCGCTCCTGTTCCGCCTTGAGCCTGGCCTCGGTTTCAGCTTGTTCCTTGCGTAGTTTCTCAGCTGCCTCGGCTTCCAGTCGCTCTCGTCTGATCTGTTCCCGTTGCGTTGCCCTAAGCCGTTCCTCTCTGTGACGAATGTCGGATAAGAGCGTCTTTGTGTTGTCACTCCAAGCGTGGAATTTTGCCTCCATGTCATCGAGAGTTTCACTTCTGTATGAATAGAGATGTCTACTGGGAGAGGATTTGCTGCACATAACCTCCATTTTGTGAAGTAGTTGTCGAATGGGAGAGAAGGACCGTGAGATCTCGGGATGTTGTGCATCGAATACGGGGCTAGCTTCAGCTGCTGCGCGAACCAGACGGTCAATGGAGTCGAGAGTGTCTGGGATGGCCAAGACAGTTTCACGGAGTGCTTTATGACGTTCTTCAGCCAGAACAATGGACTCCCTCAAAGCTGCTAACTTGAGGTCAACAGCGTGGGCCTCCAGTACCACGTCGAGGTTGACTACCTTCTGTTGAAGAGAAGAGATGCTAGTCGCAAGATGTAGCGCAAACGCGTTGCAGTCAGTACGAACAACATGATCGAGGAGAGTAGGGTCTAAGGGCGTCTCGAGGACAGGAGGTGACTCTAAGGCTTCCAGGGTCAGGTCCAGAGAAGAAGGGAAGCGACGTCGCTGTGTTGTGTTTGATGTGATAGACGGCCTCATTTTGGAGGAATCGGAAGATACGAAGGTAACGCGATGAGGCAGACTATCCATGAATATCTGACAGGCAGCTTGGATCGACATCGCATCAGACACTAATTCTTGGCGCGAAACATCGAGGGCGTCCTCAGGCAATGACCCTTCTAGTATTTGTTCTGCCAACGTGTCAAACCGGATCTTGGCATCCTCCAAACGCACTTGAAAGTCGTCAGTTTCGTCGTGAATAGCCCTCATTGCTAGGGCCTGTTCATTGACACTGTCGGCAAGCTTGATGATTTGCTGAGTGTGTTCAAAGATTGCCAATAGCCCATCACGACGTTTGATGAGGTATATGCGCAAACCTGGACCCATAGACCGAGGGAATGCGGAGATACCTCCTTGTATATCGTGAACGAACCTCTCCCGAAGGAGCGCAACCTGCTCTGTCGCATTCTCTAGTGTCCTGTTAGACAGGGGCAACGATGCGTTAGCGCTTTCGGGGGTGGGCGGTAGATGACTTGCGACGTTTGATTTCCACTTCAGTTGGTCCATGAAGTCACCAATCTCCCCTCGGATTGTGCCGAGGTCTGTAAGAATGGAACCCGCGGAAACCCAGACTCTTCTTACATCACGGAGAAGACTGACGCGTTCATTCGTCGTTGCACGAGTACGTTCCGACTTCACCTTCGCATCGTCTAAGCGCTGGATTGCTGACACGACCCGGTCCTTGAAGCCAGATTCGACATTGATGTCGCTTAGGCCAAGGAGGGAGGCCCGAGTGGTGGGGAGAATGATACGGACCTCCTCGTCGGACTTGTCCAGGCGTTGCAAGAGGGAAGGGAGGAGAGCGAGAAAAGCTGCGTGTTTGGTCTCGCGCAAACAAGATTCCGATGTAAGGTCGGGAGCACTACCATCCCCATCGGGAGATTCGACGCCATTGAGCATGTCATGTAATACGGTGTCATAGGCATCGGAAAGCTCGGTCGCGGAGGTGACACTATCCTCGGCCCTTCTGACGGCTTCACATGCGGCGTGGTAATCGAGAGCGCTCCTCTCCAGCTTTCGGCCCAGAGAAAGACCGACTTGTAGTTCTTCGCTAAGGATTTTTACGATGGTGTCGTTCGTACTCGGTTGGTCCGGAAAGAGGGCATGAGTCGGACGGAGAAAGTTCGAATGAGGCGAGAAGGGATTCTCGCGACAGGAGAGCCTATTGGTGATGGAAGAAGTGCGTGCAGAGAAAACGGAGCCTTGTCGAGAGGAGGGATGAGCGAGATACGCGGCTTGTATGTCATCGAGTAGGCCTTGCGCCGACGTCTGATCCTTGATCGTTTCCACGTAAAATTCATCAGCCCTACACAATATCAGAATGTTTCGTGTAGGCTAGGAAGAAGCGATCTTACTTTCGCCATTGAGTAACAACGCTCATGACAAATCTTCCCACATTCTCCATTTCGCTGATGCCCTGTTCCTCTAGTTTATCTTGCTCATCTAACAGTTCATCTGGAACAGGTTTTCTGGAGTTATCAATGAGCATGTCGAGGGCTTTTCCAGCGGCCGCGATCTTTCCATGGCGCAAGCTCGAGATGCGGCCAGCGAACTGGGCCGCCTCCCTGGACAGAGCTTCGCCTTGTTTAAAGCGCGCACTACGTGAAAAGCCGGACTGGAATGAACTGGACGCTTCTGATGCTAGTGATGTAGCAGAGCCGCGACGAGTGAGAGCGGGGGCAGGGACAGGGGACTCCGCTTGAGGAAGGGCATCATAGATGGACGGAGACCATCTCGCACGCTGGGACAGGAATGATCGCAGATCGGACAACAGCTGGCGACGGTCCGCCCATGCTGCAGAACGTTGTTCTTCCCAGGTCAAACGGATGCCGAGTAGATCTAAATTCTCGGACCTGTCCCGCAAGAGGTGCAGGAGCTTGTCGAATTCGCATATGGTCGTCAAAGTAAGCTCTATGACATCCGTATCTTGTGGGGATAAATCCCGTTTTGAGACCGCTGCACACCGATCGTTCAACAAGAAAGGAAAGGGAGAAGAAACACTGCTCAGCACTGACCCATGGTGAAATTCTTGAACTTTTTGAGTTCGCCGGAGTCGAGTATCTCCGTTTCTTTCTCGATCTTGTCATGTTCTATGAGCCATTTTTCGAGTTGCTTCCGAGTAGGAAGTCCCGAAACTGCCGGGGTGGAGGCACGCACGGCGTCTAGGTCGGCGAAGAGTTCGATGGGGGGCATGCCCTCTAGGAGCTTCTCGGAAATAAATGTCAAGAGGCGAACAGAAAGGAGTGGGGATCTATGATACCCACCTTGATCTTTTCCATGATCCACTCCTTGCGTTCACTAAATGCCTGTAGTTCCATGACCTCGTGGGACTCCAACGCTTGTTCACCGCTCCGTTTGGAGGTTTCTTCTGAGCCAGGGTCTTGAGGGGGATGATGATGTGGGGCCAGGGAGGCCTCGAGAGAGTCATAATTCATAGGGCCGAGGGGACCTGCCTCCTCAACCTGAGGCGGAGCGGGATCCTCAGCAGTAGCTTCCATGGGTCGGTTGGGAGTGTTCCGAAGAGTTAAACGTGTTCACGGAATGTTCAAATTTTAGTTAGAAGGTGGCAAAGAAGGGCAGAAACATGTCTGAACGAGAAAAGGAAAGTGGAATGCTGACAGAGGGCGTCAATTAGAGCAGCATACGTTGCAACTATTTCACAGTGTCATTCCCAACTCGTGTTGGCAGCGCATATCACCATCGCTGACTAAGCATCTCTTTCCCAACGTAAGTTACACTGTACAAACGGCCATTCAATCCACCTCATTTAGTTCTTTTCGTATCCACATCTGAGCTCGAGTCGCGTCCCAGATTATCTGTAGTACCCCTCTTCTGTTGTTATCTACAATCAACCAATGCTCGTTGATCGTAACGAGGGAACTCACGTCGGCATCAGCGGCGTTAGTAACCTTACCCAAACCTTCAAATTGCATAGCAAGAAATCGAAGACGTTCGATACCTTTCCCATCAAATCTGGGGGTGAAGAATCCCTGCTGGAGTTCCATTTCTTGCATGAATGCCGCCACATCAGCAAGAGAAGTGCCCAACTCCCGTAAACGAGAGATCTGGGCCCTGTAGTGTAAATCGTGATGGATATCCGTCAAATCTCTCAGTCAGCGCCCTCCGAGCACTGATTCACGTACTGATTGGATGCTTCTAGTTCTTGAATCTGACCCTGCATCCGCTCGTCCTCCCTCGCACTCATTCTCCGCTTTCGGTACGTCTCCCCGCGCAGCTGCGTAAGACCGTTCTTCGTCTCGGTAATCATAGCTTGCAGCCGCCCATGCTGCTCTCGCCTAACGGAGAGCTCCAACATGACAGATTTGAATCCGTGATGGAGATCGCGCGTTGTCATCTTCAGCTCATCAACCTTCCGATGTAGGTTATTGACGCTCCGTCGTAGAACGAAAAGTGGTATCAGAGCAGAGGGCAGGACTAGCGCAGAAAAGATGATCAAGCGCGTCCCGAGTGTCGGCCCAGAGGGTTTGTCTGAGGGCATTGCCGGGGATATGGGCGCTGATGGGCCACTCAAGATGCCAGAGAAAGGATTGGTTTCATGATCAGGCTGTTGTGAAGTCATCTCGGGCTTGAGATGTTAGTAAAATTGACAAATGATTGACTATTTGGAGATCACGAAACCTGGGTGAGGGGTGACTCAAGTCCAGATGATCGAATTACGTCAGTCAGATCCAAATCAATCGATGGCTATATACACAGACTGTACGTTAATCATTATGGTCATCATTAGCTACGAACGAAGAACGATGGGCGTGCATGTGGGAAATGTCAATACAAAGCGTGCACAAAGCAATACACTCAGAGCAAGCAAAACTGGAGGATATAATGATAGAGGGAATACCACAAGAGGTGTCGCAAGAAAGGCCCAAATGAGAAGATGCGAGGTCCTGATCATAAACAACATGAGTTTTTGTTTTGATCACCATACGATTTTGAATATGCGGAAAAGTCGACGGAAAAATCCCTTCTTTTTCTTTTTCTTCGTTGAAGGGGGTGCACTGTGGGTCCGTAGGGACGATGATCGATAAGGAGGTGACCTTAAGCATGGCTACAGTCAGACTGCAAGTCAGACGGAAGGATGACAGTAAAGCTCACCGTATCTCATCAACCACCACGGGATAATCTCTGCTTAATGCTGCCTTTGCGAGATCGATCTCGCGGAGATGTGCCAGACGCACACTATTGGGTACAGCAACTTTTCGTCTCCACATGGCAAGGCTATTGCCACTTTTTGAGGGAAGAAAAACGAACACGATAACCTGCATCCCCGGGTCATAGAATCCAACAGACTCTTGTAAGAGACGGTCCCGTGTCTCCACAACGTCTTCATAGGTGAGCCAGTCGAGAGCGGGACCACCACCCGACGGACTGTCATACGATGCATTAATAAACAAAGCACCGCGCTCCCGTGTTTGTAGAAACTTGTTCAGCTGAAGTCGTTGAGAAAGAAGAAATATATGTAAAATGGGGAAGACTTACTCCAAACGCCCCGACACTATGACCATAGTCATGCAACCATTCCAAGGCATGACGGACTCGCTCGTCTTTGTCATAGGGGAACTGCCAATGTATGCGATCCCGAGCCTTACGATCTCGTCGTCCAAAGAAGGCATTCTCAACAGGCTTGAGGGCTTCTCCATAGGACTCCAAGAGTTCTATGTTTGCATAGTCATGCATCGTGTTGCGCTTGCGGGACAAACCAGGAGAAAAGGCCTCAAGCGGGTCTTCAGGGGTCTCATTTGCGTAGGCCATAGTTCTTGAAGCCATAGGATATGGGGAATTTCCGGCGGGTGCAGGGACGAACGCGTTCGACACGGTTCTTCGGAAATTTCTCCGCCCGGTCACATCATTCCAACCGTCGTTGTCCGTATACCTTTCGCTGCTCAAATCATCTCGTCCTACTTGGCCAGAGCCCCACTGATCCGCGGCGGGAGCCTGCTTTTCTCCCAAGTCTGCACCTTGTTGATCCCATCCGTAGCCTCCCTGGTCCCATTGTGAGTTCTCCTGCCCCCATCCCGCGTTCTCTTGGCCCCATGCGGCATTACCCTGTTCCCCACCCCAGCCATTAGGCATATTCTGCCCTTGAGCTCTCTTTTCCTTTTTGTTCTTTTTCGACCGTTTAGCAGTATGCATCGGATTCTGGGCATGTCCTCCAGCAGAGCGCTGGTGAGGCTGTTTCGGTGTGCCACCTCGAGAGCTCGTGATGGACTCATAGATCATACGCTGCGCCTGAGGAGTAGCATCAGCCCGAGCTTCGTAAGGGGTGTAAGAATCGTGGCCAGCGAAGGCAACGCGACCTTGCTGGCCATATCCCGCACCCGGAGGCTGGGGCGGAGGCGGAGGTGGAGGCGGAGGCGGAACGATATGTCTGTTATTAGCCATGGCCTCTGCACCCCAATTTTGCCAGCCAGGAGCACCAGCAGCCGCACCAGGGTCCTGTCGAGAGCGGGGAGGCAGTGTCATTGGTGGCGGTGCTGCAGGCGGCTGTGGTGCCGTATGAGGTGGCGGAGGAGCGCCGTAGGCGTCTTGAGGACGACCCCATGCAGCATAGGCGGAAGGTCCAGATCCAGGAGGTTGGGGTACATTTACAGGAGAAGTAGTCGGTGGACCCCATCCTTGCTGTGGATCTTGCCTCGTGTCCCACGCTTCCGTCTGTGCACCTGGTGCACCTGGTTGATCTCCCCACTGGCCACCTTGGGGGTACCCATCATCATACCCTCCACCATCAGGGTACGCATTCCCATCAGTTGGCCATGCTCCTCCACCTTGCTCGTATTGGTCATATCCTTCATAAGCATTTGGATCCTCGGGAATAGGCGCTGTTGCGATCGAGGACGACAGTCAAGCGGGGAGAAGGGATGATCAATCAGACTACCTCTTACACACCTAAATCACCTTCCCCTCCTCCCCCTTCTGGGACTAGTGCTCGTTGTCTCGCTTTCCCCTTCTTTGGTGGCGGCATAGGGATGGAGAGGACCGTCGGCTAACCTTCCACCACGTTAAGCGGCAGGGTGACCTACCAAAGAGGAGGCAAGGGGCGTAGAGGTAAAGTTCGAGATCGAAACGCTGATAAAGCGTTGTCAGCAGGAGCGGGAACGGCCGCGACACCCTTTGGTCAGGCGAGGAGAGCCCAAACCAAGTAGAGACTAGCGCGCACAGTTGGCGGATTTGAGTTGCACTGGTTGCGTTGCGCATGAACGTGAGAGTGTATATCCGTATATGGTTATCCCTGATAATCGATCTCCCACTCTAGATCCTTTCCCGACCAAAACGTCACTACCTCCACATCCTTCAGCGTGTACGTTCCTCTCACACAAGCCTTGTGTCTTCTTAGCCGGACGATACTATTTCCATCGGTGGATGCGATATCTCTTTTGTAGAATGTCCTTCCATTCTTGCTCACAAACCCCTCCAATTTGTCCAGCGCGCCAAATGATTCCAGAAGGTGAGCTGTCAAAGCAAGCAAGATAGGGGATGTATAGATGCCTGCTGCGCATCCATGGTCCGGTGAGCTCGTTGACTTCTTCATAGAAGGATGTGGTGCGGAATCGGATCCGAGGAAAAACCGTGGGTGACCTAATCCGGCTAAAGCCTCCGTGCTCTCACAGAAGAGCTCAACCTCACCTTCTCGAATCACCTGATGCAAAGCCTCTCGATCGTCAGGAAACTTTGCGACAGGCTTACAATAGTTCCAAGATTGTCCCGCCCAGTCGTCAACGGTGAGTGCAAGATGGTGGGCGGTTATCGTGCATGCCACGGTAGCACCTAGGGACTTGACAGTTTCAACTGCCGCTCGAGTTGTAGCATGCTCGAGGACTATACGAAGCCGTGGGAAGTGGGCATGAAGTTTCCTTAGGTGGGGTAGAAAGGTTGGCTCCGCGTTTATTACATGGATGTTCTGCACCAAGTTTAGTGTGATAGCGGAGAGACACTAAGAACCCTCTAGACCTACCGCTGATGCGTCTGATGGCACTTCCCCATGAAGATTCAGTACCATGTCTACTTCTTGCATAGCTTCAAACACGGTATAATATGCCTCATAAGACTCTATTCCACCATCTGAGTTAGTTGTGACGCCTCTTGGATATGATTTGACTCCTAGGTGAACATGAGAAGAGACTAGAATTCACAGTGGAGGACATACCGACAATCCCAGCAGCCTTTGCCTTGCGAACTTCGTCTGGTGTAAGATCGGGCGAGAGATATAAAGTCATCAGAAACTCTGTTTCTGGGTC
>WNFI01101493.1_pt1 | contig 14101 bp, 14 predicted proteins | sample 5400471 | NCBI WGS metagenome assembly WNFI01 (sample SAMN13153348, study PRJNA577476) | soil metagenome | isolation source: 100 cm saprolite on Douglas fir-dominated hillslope | place: USA:California | collected 2013-09-17 | reverse complement strand
GAACAGTATGACTATTCCTCCCAGCAGAGGAAGGAAGGTGATGAGCGATAACAACGGAAACATGCCTCTACCCCCTCACCGCATAATAAATGATAATCAATACAACGCCGAGCATAATTGCCAGGGCATAATTGCGCATATAGCCTGTTTGCAGGCGGCGCAGCAGACTACTTATACCGCTGAAGACCTTTGCTACTCCGCGGCTGCCGCCATCGAGCACATCGCGTTCGAGTAAGCGAGAGGCCGTTCGCCCTATCCAAAGAACAGGTCGGATGAGCACCAGGATGAAGAACTCATCAACATAAAACTTATGCAACGCCAACTGGTAGGCCGGGTTCTTGTTTTCTTTATAGTAAAAGCCATTTCGATACAACGCCCACGCGCCCAGGATACCCAGCAGGCCAAGTGCGACACTTAAGCCCGTGGAAAGCCACAGAAGCGATAGAGATGCGACGGGTAAGGTCACAGACACATTGGTCCAGGTCGGATTCGTGAAAACGGGGTTCAGGAATGTTGCCAGGGGCTGATAAGACGGCTTGCCAAAAAGCGCGAATGAGCCAACGAAACCGCCAATCACGGAAAGCGCAGCCAGGATAATCATTGGAACCGTCATAACAGCAGGAGCCTCATATACTTCATAATCGCTCCTTGGTTGGTGAGTATGCCCAATGCCTTCCTCTTCATCCTCCTCATCCTGGGCATAATCGGCACGTCCAGTCCCTCGATACCCGCCCGCGAAGATGCCGAAGAATAGCCGGAACATGTAGAAGGCAGTCAATCCGGCCGTTAGCAGGCCGATGACCCAGAGTAGATAGAAAAGCGAACCTCCGCCTGAAGTGGCATGTGCGAGCAACGAACTGAGGATCTCGTCTTTACTCCAGAAGCCTGCAAATGGTGGTATCCCACTGATCGCCAGCGCCCCGATCAAGAACGTCCAGAAGGTTATCTTTAGACGATAACGCAATCCGCCCATCTTACGCATATCCTGCTCTCCGCCAAGCGAGTGGATGACCGCGCCCGCGGCCAGGAAGAGCAGCGCTTTGAAATAGGCATGCGTGGTAAGGTGAAATATGCCTGCACTGTAATCATGAGCGCCCTCGCCCATAAACATGTAACCGAGCTGGCTGATGGTCGAATAGGCCAGCACGCGTTTGATATCAAGCTGGAATACCGCGATAGTGGCAGCAAAGAGCGCGGAGGCGCCACCTATGATTGCAACAACAATGAGCGCGACTGGAGAGACCTCGAACAGCGGGTTGGCGCGGGCTACGAGGTATACACCAGCCGTCACCATGGTGGCTGCATGGATAAGTGCACTGACAGGCGTCGGACCTTCCATAGCATCTGGGAGCCACATATACAAGGGCAACTGCGCCGATTTGGCTGTACAGGCGAGAAAGAGGAGCAGGCTGATAATGGTTGTAGAAATGACAGGTATGCCTCCAGCAGTCACCTGGTTGAAGACACCTACATTGCCACTGCCACTCGAAAAGTAATTGAGCGTCCCATAATGCTTGAAGATGAGGAAGATAGCGATCATCAGGCCAAAGTCACCAATAATGTTGATGACCAGGGCCTTTTGTGCCGCCGCGACGGCCGAGCGGCGTTGATACCAGAAACCTATCAGCAGGAACGAGGCCAGGCCAACCAGCCCCCAACCTACGAGCAGGAAGAGGAAGTTGTCCGCGCTGACCAGCAGCACCATGGCAAAAATAAAGAAATTGAGGAAAGAGAAGAAGCGCCAGAAACCTGGATCATCTTCCATATATCCTGCTGAATATACGTGAATGAGGAAGCCAACACCTGTCACCACCATTAGCATGGTTGCTGAAAGGGGATCGAAGAGCAGGCCAAAACTAATGGTGAGTGGAGTAATTCCCGTTGTTACGCCGGAGTTCACCCAGGTATAGAGCACTTGATCGCTGAAGCGCGATGCAGGTGCTGTGCCAAGTATGGAGAAGAAGCTGAAGGCAGCGAACAAACATGCCAGGCCGGAGGCTCCCAGAGCTACCACGAGTATTCCTCTGCGCGGTAAGACCCGCCCGGTAAGGCCCAGGATAATGAACCCAAGCAATGGGAACAACAGCACCCATAGAGTCAAATTCGTCATAACTAACTAGCCTCTTAACACGTTCATATCATCAACATCGATATCGCGGCGGGTGCGGAAGATAGAGACGATAATAGCCAGGCCCACAACTACCTCTGCAGCAGCCACGGTCAGTACGAGGAAGACAAACATCTGCCCATCCACCGAGTCGAGGTAGTGAGAGAAAGCCACGAACGAGAGATTGACGGCATTCAACATCAGTTCAATCGACATAAAAATAATCAATGGGTTGCGCCTGATGAGCACACCGACCACCCCCACCGTGAAAATAATGGCGCTTACTATGAGATACCATGAGACAGGTATTGACATACTACTCCTCCAATCTACCCTCTTCTGCCTAATACCATGGCGCCCAGGAGAGCCACGACGATCAGCAGGCTGGTCACCTCAAAAGGAAAAGCGAAGCCGTGGAACAGCGCCAGGCCAAACGCCTGGGTATCGCCCTGGCTCGTTACTACCTGTGAAAGACTGTTCGCTCCGCTGGCCTTCGCGCTGGCGTCGATGGCTGTGCCCGTGAAGAGCAGGTAGCTCAAGGCGCCCACGAGAATCAGGCCAAGCGCGGCGGCGATGCCGCGCTGCCAGGGTATGCGGTCAGGCAATTCTGTATCGCGCACCTCTGATGCTAGCATCGTAACTACGAAGAGGAATAAGACCATGATGGCGCCAGCGTAGATGAGGATCTGCACGACGGCGATAAACATGGCGCCCAATTGCAAATAAAACAGTGCCAGGAACAGCAGGGTAAGGATTAAGCTCAAAGCGCTGTGCACGGCATTCTTAAAACTTATTACCCCTATAGCAGAGGCTACGCTGGCAACCGCCAGCACAAAGAATGAGATTAATTGCGTGTTATTCATGCATGTTCCCAGTCCTTCCCGCGCTCGAACTTCCTCCTGTCCTCGTCCTGCTCTTCATCCACCAATAGCACCGGTTCCTCGTTAGGAATATCGCCCAGGCCAACAGCAGCGGCGCTGGCCTGTGATCCATCAAACACATGCTTTACCTGGGGTACGGGCTGCGCAGCCTCTTGTGGAGCAGGTTCAAACCATACCGTATTTGAGCCAATGGTTGACTGCCCTTTGGGTTCGAGCAATTGCTCTTTGTGAAACACCATGTCCTCGGGATAGTAGGATGCCAATTTGTAGTCGTGCTCCAGCGTGATGGCTCCTGTGGGGCAGGCTGCCTGGCAATAGCCACAGAAGATGCAGCGCAACAGGTTTACATCAAAGACCCTGGCGTAACGCTCTCCCGGTGAGACGCGATTCTCCTCGGTATTTTCTTCGGCCTCGATGTAGATTGCATCGGCGGGGCAGGCGCCAGCGCAGAGATAACAGCCAACGCATCGCTCCAGGCTGTTTTCATAACGGTGCAGCACGTGGCGTCCGCGAAAACGCGCGGGCAATACGCGCTCCTCCTCCGGGTAGGAGACGGTGGTTGGTTTTTTGCCTATATTTTTAAGGGTTGTTGCCATACCCTTGAGAATGTCGAATGACATGGTTTTATCCTCACGTGTCCTTATTTCAGGTGTTCTAACACCAATGTTTTTAGATTTGGTAGAGATGGTAAACGAAGATCATTCGTTAGGAAGAATGAAGCTCCCTCAGAGATAGCGGTAGCCATCTGAATGGAATCTGGTGTGCGTATATTATGAGATGCTCGTAGTCGCGCCGCTTCTTCGGCAATTGTCCGGTCGAGTATCATAGTGGATAAACCTTCTGTATCAAAGAGAAGATCTCGATATCTTTGAGCTAAAATGACGTCTCCGTTTCGGACTGGATGAACAAGGACTTCAAGTAAAGTGATAATAGATTTTCTCTCCTCTTCTATGTATTTCTCCACATCAATTTTCTGCCATATTTCTTTCCCCAACCCTTTGAATTCAGTGATATGGTGCTTAGGTCGAGCCACGACACGTTGACGAACGATCGCTGCTACATCTTCTAGCAACCGAAGTTGTTCATCAGGCGTCAGACGCTGCGCTCGATTCAGCACGTCTTCATAAGTATTGGTTGACATACTCTCTCTCCTTGTAATTGGCCAAGCTTTACAAGCTATAATCAAATCATACCAGAGTCGATTATGTTTGTCACATTATTCAACACCTAAGGTTCTGCCCAAAATCAGGGGTTGGCTCCCACGGACACCCACAAGGGGCCCTACACCACCCCACCCCACCCCTGTCCCTACGATTACGAACCCCGATTTGTGGTAGAATCATCAACCAACAGGTTTGAATATAGAATCACGATATTTTCACTTCCTGTTGTGCAAGAGGTGACTCCACTCCCACTTTCTCAAACTTCGCTAAACGTATCGATGATGGCAAGGCCTTCTTCTCTTCGGGTATTATAGTTTGCGCTCGAATGTTCCGGCTGCGTTCGTAGAGCAAGACGGCAAGGATAACAACCAGGCCAGCCAGGCCGTTTATCCACCAGGGCCAGCCAAGGGCGACAACTATTGCCGTGATAACTACGTTCAGGACTGCCAGAGGCAGCAGCAGGGTCCAACCCAGGCGCATCAGGCGATCGTAGCGAATGCGCGGCAGGGTGGCGCGTAACCAGATAAACAGGAAGAGGAAGATTGCTACTTTAATCAAGAAAATCACGATTGGTACGACGGGAATATTTTCCAGGCCGAAGCCGAAAAAGCTCCAGCCACCAAGGAAGAGCGTCGAGGCAACCGCACTGACGGTAATCATATTGATATATTCGGCCATCTGATAGAGGCTCCAGCGCAGACCGCTGTACTCGGTCAGGTAGCCGGCAGTCAATTCCTGCTCGGCTTCCGGCAGGTCAAATGGCGCGCGGTTCACTTCTGCTACGCCTGCGATCAAGTAGAGCACAAAGCCGAGTGGCTGCGCGAAGATGAACCAGATGTGCTGGTCGAGTTGCGAGTGCACAATGCCAACCAGGCTCAGTGTGCCAGCCCACATCAAGGTACCGCTGAGGGCCAATCCCAGGCTTGTCTCATAGGAGACCATCTGGGCAGCGCTGCGCAGGGAGCCTAGCAATGAATAGCGATTACCGGAGGACCAGCCTCCAAGCACAATACCATACACCGCCAGCGATGAGATCGAGAGGATCCACAGTAGTCCGACGTTGATATCGCCAATGAATGGATCCCAGACACTTGGCTTGCCACTAATCCAGTTATTGCCGATGGGTACGACGGCGAAGGCACACAGCGCAACCACTACGGAAATTATAGGTGCGACCACGTAGATCGCTTTTTTGGCTTGTGTCGGCACGATTTGTTCTTTGAAAGCCATCTTGATCGCATCAGCCAATGGTTGAAAGAGGCCGTTGGGTCCAGCGCGGTTTGGTCCCAGGCGACCCTGCATTTTTGCGACGACGCGCCGCTCGATCAACGTCATATAGGCGAAGGCCGTTAATAGCGCCAGGATCAGGATTGCGCTTTTGATTACAGTTGCCACAATGATGTTGTTGAGAAAATCAAGCATGTGCCACCTCCTGCCCCTGCGTGCGCACCCCCTGGGCACCAAGGCCTTCCCAAGTCAGCCCGGCGTAGAATGGGTTGGTGGCAGCTATTTCTAGCAGCACCTCCTGGGGGCTGTTGTAGTTCCACTTCTGACCAAGGCTCCTTGCAAGAGCTGTAAGGATTTCCCAATCGGCCCTGGCTCCGGGCAGCGGGCGCAGGGCATGTCGAATAGCCTGCACGTGATGATCAACGTTCGTCATACTGCCATCTTTTTCTGCAAAGGTGACCGCAGGCAGCACCACGTTGGCTTGCCGGGTCGTCTCTGTTAGTATGATATCCTGTACTACTAAAAATTCCAGGTTCGAAGGAAGCTTCTCTACATGTCGTGCCGGGTTCGCACCCATGATATACAACGCCCGGATATTGGGGCTGCTCAGCATCTCGTTATAAGACATGCCTTTCTCCTTGACGGGCTGGTAGCCCGGCAGGGCATCGGGCAGAAGTCCCATATCGCGCGCGCCAAGCGAGTTGGCATCCTCAAAGAGCGGTCCAACACCTGAACCTGCGCGATTTACGTTACCGGTTATGAAAGCCAGGGCCTGCAGATCGGCCGCCAGGTCTGCGCAGCCAGGAGCAAGCGTAGCCATTTCATCGTAAAGGATAATCGCTCCTTTGGAACCCGCAATTGTTTCTGCAAGGTGCTGTAGTTGCGTCGTTGTTTCGAGTCCAAAGGCCTCTTCGGAGGCGCGAATGCCTTCGTCCTCACCCTGCATCTTTGTTCGTAAATCTTCGTACTGGTGTGGGTTGTCTAACTCGCCGTTCAATACCTGCTTCAGGAGTATCTTTGCAGCCATGCCGGCGCCATCCTGAGGAACGGTAATTTTGCTTACCGCAAAGCGATCAAGCTCCGTCTCGCCCTCATTGATGATGTAGATTTGAGCGCCTGCTTTCATGGCCTTTTTAATACGCAGATTGAGAATGGGCTGGCGCTGGTAAGGATCGGAGGCGATCAACACGATATGCGAGGCTTTCTCTATGTCCGCGATGCTGTTGGTCATAATCCAGGGCCTGCCGGTCAATGGATCGCGGGGACCGGGGAAGTACCCATGATGATGGTCGATGTTGGGTGTACCAACGACCTCGCGCAGTAACTTCTGGAAGAGGTATGCTTCCTCGTTGGTGGTCCGAGTCGAGCCGATACCGCCAATCGCCTTCGCTCCATGCCGGGCAGCAATATTTCTGAATTGTGAAGCAATCAAGTAGAATGCCTGGTCCCAGGTTGCCGGTTCTAATTTGTCGTCATGACGAATCAAGGGGGTACGCAGGCGCTGCGGGCTATTGACAAACTCGAAGCCCCAACGGCCACGATCGCACAGCCAGCCATCGTCAATTGCATCGTTGGTGCGCGACATCAGGCGCATGATTTTATCGACGCGCACATCTATTCGAGCATTGCAGCCGACGCTACAGTTGTTGCAAACGCTCGGTATGTGTTTCAACTCCCATGGACGCGCCTTGAAGCGGTAAGCCGTAGCCGTGAGCGCACCCACCGGGCACATCTCCACTGTATTGCCGGAGAAGATCGAGTCAAAGGCGTGATCGGGCGCGGTGCCGACTTCCATTTTATAGCCACGTGAGATCATCACGAGGCCGTTATCCATGGAGATTTCTGAACTGAAGCGGGTGCAGCGCTGGCATAAAATGCAGCGTTCGCGGTCAAGCATGACCCTGTCGCTGATGGGAATTGGCTTCGGGTAGTGACGCTTGTGGAGGTCGAAGCGCGTGCCGCCCGGTCCGTGGCGCAGTGTGAAGTCTTGCAGGTCGCATTCACCGCCTTTGTCACAAATGGGGCAATCGAGTGGGTGATTGATCAGTAAAAATTCCAGGGTACCCTTACGTGCTTTGATCACCTTATCAGTATTGGTACGAACAATCATACCTTCGCTGACAGGTGTTGTGCAGGCCGTCTGCGGGGGCTTGGGCACCTTCTCAATCTCGACAAAGCACATGCGGCAGGCGCCCAGAGGGGGCATTTTGGGATGATAGCAATAAATAGGGATTTCGATTCCAGCCTTTTGTGCTGCCGCCCAGACCAATGTTCCGGGGGGAACTTCGACAGGAATATCGTCAATGGTCAGGTGTACAAGTTCGTCTTTTTTCTCTTCAGGCATATCTTTAGTACCATTTATTATTCATCGGCAACCCTTAAGAGTTGCTACTACAATTCACCAACCAGGCAGCGTTTATTACGTATGTGATACTCATATTCCTCGCGGAACAGCTTGATGCTACTTGTGATAGAGCTGGTGGCGGCATCGCCCAGTGGACAGAATGATTTGCCGCTGATGTTATCGCAGATGTCCATCAGCAGGGCTATGTCGCTTTCTTTGCCATCACCATGCTCTATGCGATGGAGGATCTCCGTTAGCCAGTATGTTCCCTCACGACAGGGAGTACATTTACCGCATGATTCATCGCGGTAGAACTCCGTCATACGCAGAACGGCATCTACGATGCAGGTGTCTTCGTGCATGACGACAACCCCGCCGGAGCCCAGCATTGAACCTGCCGCAGCAATGGATTCGAAGTCGAGCGGCGTGTCTACTTTATCCGCGCCAAGAATGAATGTAGATGATCCGCCCGGAATGATGGCTTTGAGTTGCTTATCATCGAGTATGCCTCCGCCATACTGCTCGTCGTAGATCAAGGTGCGGATCGGGGTGCCCAGGGGCAACTCGTAGTTGCCCGGCTTTTTGACATGTCCGCTCAAGCAGAAGATGCGCGTTCCAGTACTCTTTTCAGTGCCAAACGAGGCATACCACTCTGCTCCATTCTTGATGATGGCAGGAATGGTTGCGAGTGTTTCGCAGTTATTGATGACGGTTGGTCCACCATACAGGCCAATTGCTGCCGGGAATGGCGGCTTCAAACGTGGATAACCACGCCGGCCTTCCAGGGATTCCATCAGTGCGCTTTCTTCGCCGCAGATATAAGCACCGGCGCCCTGGTGCATAATTACGTCGAGGGAAAAGTCGCTGCCCAGGATGTTCTTGCCAATATAGCCAGCGGCATATGCTTCTTCGATGGCTTGCTCAATCTGCCGACCGGCCAGGGCCAGCTCGCCACGTACATAAATAAAGGCGGCCGAAATGCGGCAGGCATAACTGGTAATAATGACTCCCTCGATCAACTTGTGAGGGTTTTTCTCCATGATCATGCGATCTTTGAAGGTGCCTGGCTCACTTTCATCGGCATTGCAGCAGAGATAGCGTGTCTTGTCATTCCTGGCGAGGAAGCTCCACTTCATACCGGTGGGGAAACCGGCTCCACCGCGACCGCGCAGTCCTGATTTCTTGACCAGCTCGACCAGTTCATCGGGCCGGTACTCCTTGAGGGCCTTAGCAAGCGCTTCATAGCCACCATGTTGACGATAGCCGTCCAATGTATCCAGTCCGGGGGCATCTATATCTTTTGTAATTATAAGTTCTGGCATATTTTGGATTCCTTCAATCTTACCGGTCAAGTTTTTTGTGCCTGGCGCCCGCAAGGGGCGCCACTACATTTCATTCGTTTTTTTGGCCTTAGCAAGACATGTAGTGGCGCCCCTTGCGGGCGCCAGGCACACATGCCTACAAACGTATTTACGTCTTTGATTCAACTTCTTTTTCGCTCCGGCGTTGCTCATCCTGCCTCGAAAGGGCTGGCGTTTTATTATTTGCAGCCACTCCTAATTCCTTGTTCCACCGATCTACCAGTGCATCGGCCATTTCGAGTGTGACATTCTCAACAAACTCGCCGTTGACCTGGAGTACGGGCGCGGTGCCACACGAGGCAAGGCATTCCGCGGTCATTAAGGTGTAATTGCCGTCAGTAGTCGTCTCGCCACGTTTAATGCCCAGTCGCTGTTCGAGATGACTTACCAGCGCATCGCAGTTGCGGAGATAACAGGAAATACTGGTACAGACTTTAATAACCTTTTTCCCTGGAGGCTGCTGGTAGTACATAGTATAGAAGGTCGCTACACTTTCAACGTCATCGACGGTCAAGCCAATTGCCTCTGCTACCGCCTGTAAGGCTTCCTGGGTGATATACCCCTCTTCTTGTTGAGCAATATAGAGCGAGGGCATGACGGCAGAGCGTGCGACGGGATAACGAGTCGCAAGGTCACGCATACGCTGTTTCGCCTGTTCTGAAATCATCGATCAACTTCTCCAAGCACAATATCAATGCTGCCAATCGCCGCTACTACGTCAGAAAGGAAAAGGCCCTCGACCATCAGCGGTAATACTTCAAGATTCGCGAACGATGCGCCACGCACGTGCATACGATACGGTTTGGCGGAGCCATCACTCACGATATAGAAGCCAAGCTCCCCTTTAGGTGACTCTGTACGTACATAGACCTCACCTTTAGGCGGACGATAGCCTTCGGTATAGAGCTTGAAGTGATGAATCAACGCCTCCATACTGCCGGTAATCTGCCACCTGGGAGGTGGTGCGATCTTGGGATTGCTAACTCGATAGGCTCCAGCCGGCATACCCTCTAGCGCCTGATTCACGATGTTCAGGCTCTGCCCCATCTCCAACATACGTACAAGGTAACGGTCATAGACATCGCCATTGGTGCCGACCGGGATATCAAACTCGAATTTTTCGTAGCCACTATAAGGAAACGCTTTGCGAATATCCCATACAACGTTGCTTCCGCGCAGGACGGGGCCGCTCGCGCCATACGCGATGGCGTCTTCTGCGCTCAGGATAGCAACACCCTTGGTGCGCTCCGTCCAAAGCTGGTTGTTGGTCAACAGGTCGTGGTATTCCTGTAAGCGATCGGGGAAAATACTTGTAAATGCACGCACCGTGTCGTCGAAAGTGGGAGTCAGGTCGGCCTGCAAACCACCAGGACAGATATAGCTGGTCATCATGCGTACACCTGAAATCTCTTCAAAGATGTCCAGGATCATTTCGCGCTCGCGGAAACAATACAGGAAAACGCTCATGGCTCCCAGGTCGAGGGCATGGGTTCCCAGCCAGACCAGGTGACTGGCGATACGCTGTAATTCGGCGAGCAGCACGCGCACATACTTAATCTTATCGTTAATCTCGTCTTCGATGCCAAGAAGCTTCTCTACAGCCAGCGAGTAACCTAGATTGTTGTTGAGAGGAGCAAGGTAGTCCATGCGGTCGGTCAGAACCAGGGCCTGGTGATATGTCTTGGCTTCTGCCGTCTTCTCAATGCCGGTGTGCAGGAAGCCGATATCTGGAACAGCCTTGACGACTGTTTCACCCTCGATGGTCAATATCAGGCGCAGCACGCCATGAGTGCTGGGGTGCTGCGGCCCCATATTGATGGTCATGGTATCGATGCGCTGCCCATCTTCGAGGGACTGGCTATCTTCGATGGCGTATTGTGTTTCTATGTCTTGCCTTTGCATACGTCCTCTTTGTCATTTCTCGGTTCCCGGCTCCTGGTTCGGATTGATTTTACTACGACTTTCATTCAGCTCGCGGCTATATGGTGTGCGTAAAGTTTGGCTACCAACGCCGGGGTCGATATCATACGGTACCTGGCCGCCCCAGTGAGGCTCAGGAAGGTCAAAACCAGCGAGTGGATAATCCTTGCGCAGCGGGTAGGTGGTCCAGTCCATAGGCATCAGGATACGGCGCAGGTCGGGATGACCTGCAAAGGTGATGCCAAAGAGATCGTATACCTCGCGCTCGTACCAGTTAGCTCCTGGCCAGATGCCTGTGACGGTCGGGACAGACGGATGCTCTTCACCACGCTCGCCGACGCGCACCTTCAGGCGCAATTCAGATTGATTGGGAATAGACAGCAAGTGATAGACCACGTCATAGCGCGGTACGCGCTCTAACCAATCTACTGCCGTTACAGTTGCAAGGAAATTATAGCGCTGGTTTTTCTGAAGATACGCGCATACCGTCACCAGGTGCTCTGGTAAAAGAACTATTGTCTGTTCTCCTCGAAAATCGACTGTTTCAACCACTGCTTGCGGGAATTTCTCCCGTACCATTGCTACTGTCGAAGTTGCTGTTATAGCCATATTTCAGGTGTTCCTTAAATATCTATATTGTTGGCGAACCCCAAGGGTCCCCACTCCACCCCCGCTCTTACAATTCCTCTCCTACTGGCCCCTGTAGCTTCATGCCGCTGGCCTTCAAGGGGTCGGGAGGATTTGGAATGCCTTCGCGGATCTTGCGCTGAAGTTCATTGAACCCGTAGAGCAGCATCTCTGGTGTCGGCGGGCAACCTGGAATGAACACATCAACCGGCACTATTTTGTCTACCCCTTGTACAATCGCGTAGTTGTTGAAGACGCCACCGCACGAGGCGCAGGCACCCATCGCGATAACCCATTTCGGGTCTGGCATCTGGTCGTAAATGTGTCGCAGCACAGGGGCCATTTTAATGGAGCAGCGTCCCGCGACGATCATCAGGTCAGCCTGGCGCGGTGAGGCGCGATACACTTCGGCACCGAAACGTGCGAGGTCAAAGCGGTCAGCGCTGGTCGCCATCATCTCAATAGCGCAGCAGGCGAGGCCGAACGTGGCAGGCCACAGCGATGAACTACGCCCCCAGTCGATCAACTTGCTCACTTGCGTTGTAAGAATGCCTGCTTCGCCATTCTTCACGTGCAGTTCGCGCGGCAAGCGCGGCGTTTGTGTATTTGAGTACGTCTGTACCGGCTCCCAGGGGTTTTTTACTCCCATGTGAATGCCCCCTTTCGCCAGACGTAAATGTAACCTATCATTAAGATCGCTAGAAAGATGAGCAGTTCAATCAGTCCGAGCACTTTGAGCTGGTTCTTTAGCAAGATAGCGAGAGGATAAAAAGAAACGATTTCAATATCGAAGACAATAAAAAGCATACCTGTCAAGAGATATTTAACAGGAAAGCGCCGTTTCGGCGCCTCAATCTCTTGAATGCCGCTTTCATAGGGAGCCAGCTTCTCAGGTGTTGGATTCTTGGGTCCAAGGAAATTAATCAGGACCATCACCAATATACCAAAGAGAATAGCCAGCGCCACATAGATAAAAATGGGGAGTATGCCCATGGGCGGGATCCTTTATTTCTCTATCAATGTCGCACACTACGCACGATGTCATCACACCCGACCTGGTGTCATTTGTACACTTCGTCATTCGTATCGTAGCATAGCTAGCGCGAAAGTGTCAAATTAAAAATGAGCTAGTGAATGCTTATTTTTGCAAAAATGTCTCCATCGCTATACACTACTGGTAAGGGAATTTAGCAGGAAGCCTGACAATAGGCAGAAGGAGAGTAAAATATGGAGTATCGTACACTGGGTCGAACAAGCTGGAACGTATCGGCAATTGGCTTTGGAGCGTGGGGCATTGGTGGAGATGCCTGGGGGCCAACGGATGATAAAACCTCGCTGGCGGCTCTTAACCAGGCTATTGACCTGGGTGTTGATTTCATTGATACCGCAGACGTGTATGGCGATGGTCACTCGGAGCGGCTAATTGCCGAGGTACGCAAGGCGCGAAGCGAGCAAATCATCGTCGCGACTAAAGCGGGGAGACGGCTCAATCCGCATGTCGCTTCTGGCTATAACCGCCAGAATTTGACCAGTTTTGTCGAACGGAGCCTGCAGAACCTGCAGGTGGAGACTCTCGATTTACTGCAATTGCATAGCGCGCCCCACGAGGTCTATGATATGCCAGAAGTCTTTGGCATCCTCGATGACCTGGTGCAGCAAGGAAAGATCCGCTATTACGGTGTCAGTGTAGAGCGTGTGGATGAGGCGCTCAAGGCGATTACCTACCCGAATCTGCAAAGTGTTCAGATCATCTTCAATATGTTCCGTCTCAAACCGGCCGAGCAGTTCTTCGCCGCTGCTCGCGAGCGGCAGGTTGGGATACTGGCGCGTGTGCCGCTGGCCAGCGGGATGCTAACGGGTAAGTTAACTCGTAATACGCAGTTTGACCCAAACGATCACCGCAGTTACAATCGTCACGGCGAAGCTTTCGACCAGGGAGAGACCTTCTCTGGCGTAGACTACGAGACCGGCTTGCAGGCTGTAGAGGAACTGCGCAAACTCGTACCGGAAGGAGCCACAATGGCGCAATTTGCCCTGCGCTGGATCTTGATGTTTCCCGAGGTGTCGAGCACCATTGCGGGCGCCAAGAATGCGCAGCAGGTTAAGGATAACGTGCAGGCGGTATCGCTGCCCCCACTCAGCGATGAGACGATGCGGCGAGTGCGCGAAGTCTACGATAAGTATTTGCGCGCCCAGATTCAACCGCGGTGGTAGGGAGTATCCTAAGAAAGCTACGCGAGGTGCAAGGTGAATGAGCAATACAAGCACTATTCCATGTTGATTCAATGTCCAAGATAATCTCAATGTAGCAGCAGACGATGACTTCTGGTTAAAGCCCTCTATTTCTCGATGAAGAAGCGGTGGTGTCCAGGATAAGAGCTCAGCCTGTTGAAAAACCCAAAGGGATGGTGGTTCGTAATGAAAGATGAAGAAGCTTATGTGAGGAAGGGAAACGACTACCATGATGGGAA
>WNFI01351937.1_pt2 | contig 14102 bp, 12 predicted proteins | sample 5400471 | NCBI WGS metagenome assembly WNFI01 (sample SAMN13153348, study PRJNA577476) | soil metagenome | isolation source: 100 cm saprolite on Douglas fir-dominated hillslope | place: USA:California | collected 2013-09-17 | reverse complement strand
GAGTCGCCAATCCGCCACTGATGATATATACCTGCTTGCCTAGCAAGTGCAGCGCCGCGATAACCTCACGGGCATCGGGGACCATCGTATCCCAATACATCTGCTCAATGGCGGCGAGTTGCCCCCGCGTGGGACGAATGGCCCGCAGTCGCTTGCCATAAACATCAGCCAGGTCAAGGTCGCCATCCATTGCCTTTTGCGTCAGCAGGCCAACACGCCCTTCCTTGCCTTTGAGACGCGCCAATTCGTCCACGCCCTCAATCGCCGAGAGCGTGCTGTCGCAGTCAAAAAAGATCAGGTCGAAGCTCATCCATCGACTCGCTGTTGGCAGAGCATTTTTCACGGGCTACTCACAATCCGTATTAAAGATGATACGGTTATCTTTATAAACTGGCGTGAGCATTCTATCATAGGGTAAGGTCGAGGTCATTTGGCGATTGTGACAGATTTTGAGGTGTTCCCCAGTGCAGTTGCTGTCGAAACCGTATGATGACGCGGCAGATGACAATTCGCCAGGAGAATCTTTTCTCTTGTGTTGCCTCAATTACACGGGGTAAAGGCGATTGCATGAAAATTGTTTGAAGTCTAGTGAGCCGAACTGAGCGGGCAGATGGGTCAAGCACAACACATCGCTGTCAACTATTCGAGAAGTTTTTAGCTCAACAAAGGTCAGTAAAAGGCAAATATTCGTGAAAAACAGGTCACGCAAGCGCCCTGGGGAGTACTATGACTGATATTAGCAGTTAGTAGATTTCAGTAAAAATTCACGTACAAATCAGAAAATGCTCATACAATCATTACAATAATACAGAGCAGCGATTTTGATGCTATCTGTTCTGATATTTCTCTGATAACTACCTTGTCCGTTTCTCTCCGAATTCGGAGAGAAACGGAGACGACGAAAAACGCTGCAGGAGAAAGTCACATGCTACGACGCCTACTCAATTCGCTCCAATTTCAATTGTATGCTTCGCTTGCCATATTGTTTGTTCTGCTGACACTCACCTCTGTACTTGGCGTTGTTTTGACGAAGGACCGCATCCAGCGGCAGCTAGCGGCCCAACTGACCTTACAGCAGGAACTGGGACTGTACCAGATAGCTGACTTGATCCGTACTTACGGCGAGTCAGCGGCTGGAACTGAGCGCCAGACGGTTGTCAACAACATTCAGAAGATTGCTCAGGATTTCGGCGCGACCCAAACCGTGTTTCGCTCAGGAGACAAATCGCTTGGTCTGAACCCAGTTTATGATGAGTCGGCGCTGAAGGTGCTCGGCAACCTGGATCGTGAGTGGGCAAGTTACGACCAGTTGCTTAAAAATTACCTCGGCGTTGCTCCTGATAGCGGCACAGTAGCGCTCGATGGGCTGAAGCAACAGTGGAATAACGTCATCACGTCCAATCGGAGCCTTCGGCAGCTTTTTCAAGACCTTGCGGTCAAAGCCCAGGAAAACAGCACAAGTGTCAATAGTTGGATGGGTCTGCTCAGCACCGTGTTTGTGCTCGTCCCTATTCTTATCACCGTCCGCGCTATCCGTTCAATGTCGCGCCTGCGGAAAGCGACGGAAAAGTTGGGTGCAGGCGACATGAGCGCTCGAGCCAACGAACGCTCACTGACTGAACTGAGTGATCTGGGGCGGACCTTTAATGCGATGGCGAGCAACGTCCAACAACGCCAGACTGAGCTACGCCAGTTAAACGAAACACTCGAAAAGCGGGTGGAAGAGCGGACACACGAACTGCATCTCGCGACTGAGAGGGCAAATGAAGCATCTCGGCTGAAGTCTGAATTCCTGGCGAATATGTCTCATGAACTACGCACACCACTCAATGCCATTTCGGGGTTCACCAGCATTATGCTGGAAAATATGAGCGGCGAAATCGACGATGATGCCCGCCATATGCTGGAGCGTGTATACAGTAATGGTCAGCATTTGCTAACCTTAATCAATCAGCTTTTGGATCTCGCTAAGATCGAAGCCGGGCGCATCGAAATTGTCTCCAAACCCTTTTCACCCCGCGTGCTGGTGGAACAATGGCAATCGCAAATCAATGTGCTAGCGCAGCAAAAGCAACTGGCCTTCGAAGTCAGCGTGGATTCTACTTTACCAGAAACATTAGACGGCGACGCGACGCGCATCACCCAAATTGTCTTTAATTTGATGTCGAATGCGATCAAATTCACCGAAAAAGGCAGCGTGAAACTCACGCTTAGACGGCACCCAACTACCTGGCAAATTCAAGTCAGCGACACTGGAGCGGGCATTCCACCCCACGCGCTTGACTATATTTTTGAAGAATTCCGCCAGGTTGACGGTTCTTCGACTCGTGAAAAAGGGGGAACGGGGCTTGGGTTGGCGATTGCCCGTAACTTGTCGCGCATGATGAACGGCGATATTGTGGTCACAAGTGAATTAGGAAAGGGCAGTACATTCACCGTTATGCTACCGCTACGTGAACAGCCGCAAAGTGAGGCTGCTCAACCTGAACTCGTTACCATATGATGCAAAGGAATACTATGTTCACTCAAATTCAACGAGATGTCCTCAAGGATTGGGACATACTGCTAGTTGAAGACGAAGCCGACAGCCGCGATGTAGCGGAGCGTATCCTGAAATTTTACGGGGCCAAAGTCCATAGCGCCACTAACGGACAGTCTGCACTGGAAATGTTAACTGTACAGTCGCTGCGTCCCAAGTTCATCATCTGTGATCTCTCCATGCCAATCATGGATGGCTGGGCATTTGTCGCCAGGTTAAAGCGTGATCGGCCAACACTGGACATTCCTATCATTGCGCTCACGGCTCACGCGATGCTGGGGGATCGCGAGAAGGCTATCGCGGCGGGTTTTCATAACTATCTCACGAAACCGCTCACTGCCAAGACGTTCATGACCGATTTACTGCGCGTTCTGGTCGACATCCCAGAACTCTTCGATCAACTCAGCTAATGAAAGGCACATTACATGCCAGGCACAACCATTCTGGTCGTTGAAGATAATCTTGATAGTCAGGATATGATTGGGCGCATCCTGCGGCATTATCAAATTGACTTTGATGTGACCGCTACGGCTGAAGATGCCCTGGATTTGCTGACAAAACACGAGTATAAAGGGCTGGTGATTGATTTGTCTTTGCCCAAAATGGATGGTTGGACACTACTTGAGCGTGTTCGTCACAATCCCGATACCGCGCAGATGATTTGTGTAGCAGTCACTGCCTATCACTCTGCTGAACTAGCGGTAGAAGCGGTGGAAGCCGGCTTCGCAGCCTTTTTCCCAAAACCGCTCCACAATACAGCCTTTGCCAGAGAAATCCAGCGCATCCGCGATCTAGGCCAGTAGTCGGGCTGTTTGCTCCACAGGGAGCGGGGTGCTAACGGATCAGGTCAGAACCATTCAGACTGGTAACTCCTCGAATTTTAATGCAACCAATAACCCTGACAACGCTCGTATTGCACTGGCTGCCTTTCCAAAACGGTCACTAGCCATGACAATTCGGTGTTAAGCACAAATCAAGGCTGACGGTACTTCCTGAGATCGAAAGGGCGTATCGATGGCGATACTCTGTTCTCTATGACACTTGTTGACTGCTCGCCCATAATGCAAGTCAAATCAGCGACTCACTAGTAGGTTGCTTCGCTAGAAAGCCGTAATGTCGCAGCCAGCTTTTCAATTGTTCCTCGCTCGGTTCCGTGATCATGGGGCCGCGATCAACACCGCGCGGGCTGGCATCCTTCGGCAATTCGGCAAAATCTGTGTAGGGCAAATCTTCGCCGGGCCGAGCAATAATCAGGGTAGGCACGGAGAGGAATCCTGTCCAATCCAGGACACGCTGCTCAATAATTTTTTCCCGATCAATGAACAGTTCCCGGTACCCTACACCGTCGGCCTCGAGCACGCGCTTGGCGAGCGAAACAAACGGACAGGGCGTTGTCCGCGTATACATGACCAGTTCGTATTCACCCATTGAAGTAAGAATCCCCGTTGCAATGATTGATGGTGCTTTATACCGAATTATCGGCGTTTTTTAATAAAGTGCCAGGGCAAAACTCACGAAATCCCTGTCGGTGTGGGAATCGGAGCCGACGATTGACCCAACGTTGGCTGCGGTTGCGGCTCCAGGAAGCATAGCAAACCATTGACCACCCCCTGCGCCAATTTATCCGTGTGGTTCTGCAAAATATCCCGGTCATAGCCGAGCAATCCAAGCTCAAGGATTATCCCCGGCGTGGTCAGGGCAATGCCGGGGTGTGCCCCCACCGCGTGAAAAGCGTGATAGTTCGTCATGTTTTCGGTAATGCTGCCCGAATTGAACGGTAGCCCTGTCAACGCCGAATAGTTATTGCGGACGCACTCGTTGAGCCGTATATCCTGGTCGCGGACCGTCTCGCGTTCCAGCGGATAGGTGCTGCTGAAGCCGCTGTGGTTGAACCCGTCATTGTAGTTGTCGCAGGGGTTGGCGTGTAGCGACACGAATGCCGCCGCCTGAAGGTTATCCAGGCGCAAATCGAATTCGTCAAGCAGGAGCGCATCGTAGCCTTTGCCTTGCAGCTTTGCCACCACAAGCTGGGCAACCTTTAACGTGACAGTTGCCTCGGTGAATCCATCGGGGCAAACCGCGCCACTGTCGACGTTGCCTTTGGTCGTGCCGTAGGTTGCGATACCGCTGTGGCCCGCCACGATACCCACCCGCTTGAACCAGAACGGCGTAGGAATAGCCGTCGGGGTAATTTCGTTGCGTTCTGCCGTTGCTCGGACTGGACCCAACACCTGACGGGTCTGGGGTGAAAGAAACTCCGGGGTCGTAAAGTACATAAAGATCGTGGACGCAGTGACTGCCGCAGCGAAGGTCAGGACTAACGCTCGGATGGCGCTCACTACAGTCACCAGCGTATGGCGCTGCGGTTTTTGTACAATCTTGGTGCTTTGCCTCAGAAGCGGCGTACTTGCTTTGGCGGCAGGCTCAGAAGCTGGCGCGATTTCGGGTATAGGTTCCGGCGCAGGCTGTGGCGTTTCTGGCGCGACATGCTCGGTTGGTTTTACTTCTGGGACGGCGTCAGATGGTATCTCTGGTTGTTCAGACACGAGTTAGGATTCCAGTTTATCAATGGCTGACAATAGTATGTTACCGTTTCGCCGTCAAGATGTCATCTGTTGCGGTCAGGTGGCCTTAGCCGCTACACTCTTAACGGGTCGCCTGTTGGGCCTGCACGCCTACAATAACCAGGATGAAGCCACGATGTCAAAACTTTTACGGTACATAATGCTACTTGTTGGATGTTCCGCGCTAATCATCACCATGATTCCGGGCAGAGCCGTCTTTTCCCAGGCGGATACCGGAGTCGCCACCCTCACCGGAAAATTCACGATTACCAATCAAGATTTGTTGGGAGATGCAACAGAACCTGCCGTAGTCCTGTTTGATATGACTGCGTTCGTCAAACGTGATTTTGATATGCCGCTCAAATATAACGATCAGCCAATGGGCGTCGTTGAGGGTGACATGAGCAAGGGCGCAACCTATACGCTCTCACTGCCGATTGTGCCACGGGCCGCCCTTAATGATGTCAGCAATGGTAAGGGTAGCGGCAAAGGAATCATGATCTTCGCCGTGTTTTTGAACCGAAATAGTATCGGCGACCCATACATCGGACCCTATGAAGGGGCTGGCTGGCCCGGCTATGACGCCTCGATCCTGGCTGATCCCGGTACGATAGAAGTTGTTTCCGGCAAGCTGGTCGTCTGGTCGCCCGACGATACCCAGATGTTCCCGACAGGTTTCGGCGATGACGGCAAGCTGTTCACCAAGGACGATCCGGTTGGGCCGATCACGCATGGCTGGACAGTGATCGATCTCGATAAGAAACCATTTGCCCAGATTCGCACGGAAAACGTCGATATTCCGATACAGGAAGGATTAGGGGCGCAAAATGATCTCTCCAAGCTCACCTATACACAGGCGTTTGATGCGCTGATCAAAGATTTACGCATACGCTACGTCTTCACCGAACTCAAGAAGATCGATTGGGATGCACTCTCAAAGGAGTTCCGCCCTCAGATTCAAAAGGCTGAACAGGATAAGAGTAAGGACGAATTTGAAATTGCCTTGACCAAGTTCGTCGCCAAGTTCCATGATGGGCACGTTGGCGTCCAAACGCCACAACAATACTTCGCCGATCAGACGGCGGGTGGTCTGGGGTTGGTTCTCGGACAGACCGACGATGGTGTCGTCATCGCGCGAATCGTGGTGGACAATTTACCTGCTGCCGAAGCCGGGATCAAGACCGCAGCGACCATCACACAATGGAACGGGAAACCGATTGAGCAGGCACTCGCCGACACTGAACTGATTTTCGCCCCGCAGTCCAGCCCGATCAGTACCCGTATCCAGCAGTTACGTTATATTGAGCGTGGACCTGTCGGCACCAAGTATCAGGTCACTTATCAGAATCCCGGCGACTCTGCGCCCAAGACCGCTGAATTGACCAGCGTTGCGGAGACTCAGAGCCGGGCATTGTCTTCGATCAACCGTGGCGTTACCGCTGACGCAATGCCACTCACCTTTAAGGTAATCCAGCAAGGTGACAGCGCCTACGGTTATGTGCAAATCAATACGTTCTTCGGGGACGAAGTGCTGCTCAACCACACCTGGGAATGGATCGTGAGCACCGCGCAGCAATTGCAAATCCCCTCGCTCATCGTTGACGCTCGCCACAACGGTGGCGGATGGGGCGGCTCTGCCGTTTATATGGCTGGCAGTTTCTATACCAAGTCGTTCATCCTTAACAAGGCTGAACTCGCTGACAAGGCGGGTAAATTCCTGTATGTGGGAAGCACGCGCGTCGATCCAGCCCCGGTGCAATGGACGGCCCCGGTTGCCGTTCTGGTTGGTCCGGCGTGCTTTAGCGCCTGCGAAATTTTCGCCGCGTCGATGGCGCACGATCCAAATCATCTGATCGTAGGTCGTTACCCGACGGCAGGTGTCGAAGCCGGCGTCGAACCGTGGACTCTGCCCGATAACGCCTACTTCCAGGCTCCCACAGAGCGCCTCGTAACGCCTGACAATCAGATTTTCCTGGAAGGTGTCGGTGTGCAGCCCAATGTCAAAGTGCCTGTGACCGTCGAAAGCCTGCTTTCGAGTGATGATCAGGAACTTGCCGCCGCAGAAAAAGCCCTTGATGTGGCTGTCGCAAAGGCCAGCGCCACCGAAGCACCGACTGCACAGGCCACCGAGTCGGCAGCGACCACGGCAACACCCGAAGCGACCTTGAGCGCTACCATGGCAGCCACCCAACCTTAGTAGTTCATGCGATAAGTAAAGCACGTGGACGGTTTTAGCCAAGAGGCGCTCAAGGTTGCATCCGGTGTTCTGAATGCAGTGAAACGTGCCTTCGATATGTTCACGAATATGGTTGGCACGTTTGGCCGTCCACAAGAAAGCCTCAGCCGCATCGCATTCATCGGTATTGGCAGCCACCAGCATGTACATGGTTGTCACGATGCTTACCATGTCTATACCTATTCGCATTGGAGTGGGCTACTTCTCATCCTGGGCTTCACTCCTTTTTTGTCAACTTCGATTTCACATCAGACGTAAGAGCGCGCCACCCTGTGAGTACAGGATTAACATGAAACCCGATTTTAATCTGGTGGTTGACTTTGCTTTCAGAACCACTATAATGCATATCTGGAGATTGTAAACAATAAACTGTTATACGAAATTATGAAAACAATGATGAACGAATCGTTTGACTCTAAACTTATTACCGAAGAATTTGTAAAAGATCCGTATCCAATCCTCCAATTACTGCAATCAGAGGCTCCCGTCTATTGGAGTGAGTCTATCGGCGGCTGGATTATTACGCGCTACGAGGACATTTTGGTGACTTTCCGGGATGTTGCTCACTTTTCCAACGAGGGGCGGCTAGGAAAGGCCGTTGACTATTTGACGCCCGAACAACGCGCCAATTTCGGTCCCTTCGAGCATCATTACGCTACGAAAAGCTTGCTTCACTCTGACCCGCCAGAGCACACGCGTTTGCGCTCACTGATGACCAAGGCATTCACGCCGCGAGTGGTGGAGGCGATGCGCCCCCGCATTCAGGCCATCGTCGATGAGCTTCTCGACCAGGCGTTGGACTCCGGTGAGGTGGACATCATCAGTGATTTGGCAGGTCCATTACCTGCCCTTGTCATGGCTGAAATCTTTGGCGTCCCGCCGGAGGACTGCAAATATTTCAAACAGTGGGCGGACGATATTCTGGCCTTCCAGGGCATTAACCGACCAAGCATTGAAGTCCTGGAAAGGTCTCAGCGCGGGATCGTCGATATACGGGCTTATCTCGCCGACTTGATTGCTGACCGACGCCTACATCCCGGCGACGACCTGCTCAGCCAGCTCGTGATCGCCGAAACTGAGGGCCAGCATCTCTCTGCCTTAGAACTTCTTGCCAGTTGCGTGACCTTACTGGTCGCTGGTCATGAGACGACGCTCAGCTTGATCGGCAATGGATTGCTGACCCTCCTGCATCATCCCGATCAACTTGAGCAGCTTCGTCAAGACCCGACCTTGATGCCGGAAGCAATCGAAGAGATGCTCAGATATGAAAGCCCGGTGTCCCGCCAGCCACGGTTCATTAAGCAAGACGTCGTCCTGGGTGGGCAGCAGTTGCGTCAAGGTCAGATGGCATTTCAGTTTCTAAACGCCGCCAATCGAGACCCCGCGTACTTTCCTGACCCTGATCGCTTCGACATTCGCCGTCAAAACAATAAACATCTCGGCTTTGGACTGGGCATTCACTTTTGTATTGGCGCACCATTGTCTAGGGTGGAGGGACCCATTGCAATCGAAGCGGTCTTGCGCCGAATGCCGACTCTGCGATTGCTCGATGACGTGGCCGATTGGGACGGCGGCAAGGCGAACTCGCGATTGCTTCGGTCGTTACCGGTCCTATCGTGATCGGGAGGCGATGACGTGAAAACTAAATTGACGATGCGGGACTTTCTTGGTTCCAAGGGCAAAAGTAAACTTACGCAAACGAACGCGGCTGATTTCAACACCGCGCGGGCGGCTGAGGAAGCAGGAATTGACATTATCACAGGCCGGGGCCTGTTTGATGAGCGCCAGATGTGTCTTGGGCTTGACCAGATACGGGAGGGTGCGCCGAACACACTCATCGCTTGCAACCTTCCCCCGACGACTGCCTATGTCAGCGACGAAGAGGCAATCCGGTGCGCGATGTTGGCGCGGGATCACGGTGCCGACATCATTTATTCATCCGGCAATCGCCTGTCCCGCTTGAAGGCAATCGCGGAGCTTGGGATTCCCGTCGCTGGACACGTGGGGCTAGTTCCAATTCGATCAACCTGGCTGGGCGGCCTTCGGGTGGTGGGCAAGACACTTGACGAGGCACTCTACGTGTACCACGAAACGCTGGCATTCCAGGAAATCGGGGCTGTTGCAGTAGAGATGGAATGCGTGCCCGCCGAGATCGCAGCGCTCATTACCAGCCAGATGACGCTGATCACACTGTCCCTGGGAAGTGGACCGGATTGCGACGGTCAATTCCTGTTCAGTTGCGATTTGCTGGGAACATTGGACGGGCGCTATCCTGGCCTGGCCCGGCCTTACAGCGGACCCCGCCCGCGACATGCCAAACAATATGCCGATCTCCACGGCGCTGCGGTGCAAGCCTTTGCGGCGTTCGTGAATGACGTTAAGACGAGTGAGTTTCCTGGGGACGAAAACGTGGTCCACGCCCGTGACGAGATCGTGCAAGCGTTCCGGGACGCCATCAAGCCGACTAACTCCTAATCGCAGCAGGTTTCAAATGGTGTGCAATCGCTCGACCGATCACGCAGCGCTGATCGATCTGGGTGCCTGCGCATAGCGGATCAGATTCGCCAATAATCGGTCAGCCGCGGGATGCTGGTCCAGGTTTTCCAGGATCAGAGGCGTATTCAAGATTAGATTGCCCGCGCCACATCGATAGCGAGCAATCAAGAGTCCGCAGGCATAACCTGTTACGCTCGTATGGTGGCCGGTGGCAAAAGCGGCGGCAATCGTCTCGGTCGGCGTATCCTGCCCCTCAAAGATGTCGTGCGGAATGACTGGCCCATAGTAGTCCCAGTCCATGATGCCCGGTGCCTGCATCCCAGCAAAGACAGGATGCCGTTTCGCCACGCACTCCTTGTGATACAACTGATCGGTGAAAGCGTGGCAGCGGCCTTTATTCTTCAGCGGTAGCCAATCCATTGTCGCTTCGGTGCCCCGGAACGGCTCAGCGCTTAGGAAGAGTAAGGTTGCGCCGTCATCCATACATCGCGCCAGATCAGCCCAGACCTTTGATTCCACTTCGGGGCCAGCGGGTTTGCCGATCAGCACAAAATCGACTGTTGAGTCGCCGGTAAACGGGTGACAGCGCAAGCCACGTGATGTAAGCCAGGCCTCGGTGCGGTCATCGATCCCATAGAGCCAGGCATCCCCGGACAGGGGCGGCAAGGACTCTAAAGCGGAAGCATAAAACTGTAGTCGCCCGCCTGTCGGCGCGCCGCCTCGTTCGAGCACGGCAGCTCCTCTGTCGCGAGTACGGCCTCGACTGTAATCATGCGGTCGGTGTAAGCGTGCGACGGATCGACAAACAGGCACCAGCGCAACGGCGACCAGCCGTCCGCGACGGCATCAAATGTAGTCGGCTTCCATTCGCGCCAGAACGTCCACAGCCCTTCGCCGGTCAGGGCGTGGTCGAGCATCCCGGTCAGGTTATAGCCGCAGAGTTGCGGATTGGACCGGATCAGGTTGAAGCCCAGCGTCCGCTGACGCGCGTGCAACCGTTGGCTTTCCCGCAGCAGATCGTCTGGGAACGGGTACACATCGTCGAAGCCGAGCCGCTGCCAGTCAGCGGTGAATAGTTCGCTTTGTAGGCGCAGGGCACCCGCGTCCTCCAGATCAGGGCGGGCACCAACTTGCTCAAAGTGTCGCCCGTCGCGGATGACATCCATCATGCTGCCGATCCCGTACTCCGACAACAAGACGGGTTTAGTACCGTGTCCTAGCCTGCGGATTGTTGCGTTTGCAGTCGGCGTCTGTGGAAGATGCGGATAGTAATGGGCATCGCCCGCGTGTTCAACATAACCCGCGTTCTGAAGCGGATCAACGAATTCGGTGAGGCGTGGCCCCGAACCTTCGACTCCCCAAACCGGTTCCCACGCGTCGCTGCCCGGATTACTCGCTGACCCGATGGTCCAGTCTCCATCCCAGCGTCCGCTGCTAAGCAGAATAAGGCGCGAAGAATCGAGTCTGCGCAAAGTCGGTAGGAACTCGACGGCGTGCCGGAACACCGGGCCGTCAGTGGTCTCATTGAGTAATTCCCAAATGGTGAGACTCGGATGATTGCGATCTCGGCGAACCATGTCCGCAGTGTTGCGATTGAAGCGCTCTGCCATCCAGGGGGAATCTGCCAGACACCAGCCAGCAAAGGAGCTTTCCCAAACCATTAGACCGATCTCGTCGCAGAAATCGAGTTGATCTGGATAAGCTACTCCGGCGATAAACCGCACGGTGTTGAAGCCAGCCGCTTTGGCGTAGAGCAGATCACGTCTGATAAAGTCTGGAATCACGGGTGCCTGCTGTCCGATAGGCATGTGATTGCCGGTGTGGGTGCTCTTCAGAAAGAGACGTTTTCCGTTGAGGTGAAAGTAGCCGTCGATCAGGCGCAATTCGCGGAATCCACAGCGGATAGCGTGTTGATGAGCGTTGGTGGTCGTGACCGTGACGGTGACGCGGTACAGGTACGGATCGTCCAGGTCCCACAGGTGCGGTTGGGCCACGGACAGATCAAGCACATGCTCGGACAGTCCGTGTGGAAACTCCGCCGAGAATTGATGTACACCGCCGGAACCCGCCGTACCGTCACGGGGTAGATGATTCCGCCACTATTGAACGAACTGCCGGGGCGAGCGATGCTCACTTTGTTGCGATGCGGGATTTCTGATAGCACCACGCCGTCAATCGGCTCGTCGGTCGGGTTCAATACTCGTACCGCGAGCAAGTTATCGCTACTGGCCTTTGTATGGGCTAACTCGGTTATATCGAGTTCGAAAGGCGTCTCACCGCCTTCAAACGATCCAGCTAACCGCCCGTTCAGCCAGACTTCAGCCAGGTAGTCAACCGCACCAAATTGGAATAGGACGCGCTCTCCCGGCGCACTGGCCTCGGCCAATTCAAAAGTATGCCAGTACCAGGCAACCCCATGATAGCCCGGAAAGACTTGCTGGATGGTGCCTGGAACCGGCGCGGCCTCGGCCTCGGAGCTGATTACGTCAAACCAGCGTTCTGCTCGGCCCTTGTTGTCCGGGTCAGTCGTCAGCTTCCACGTGCCATTCAAGGTCTGCATGGGGCCTCATTTCGGATAGGTGCAGGATGTAGCCGTCAACTTCTGGACCATCTCTAGCGAGAGAACTTCAATCGGGCGAGCAGGCGAACCCGGCGCTACTCGTACTCTATATGGACTGCTCCAATAGGGCCGAAGTCCACATCCAGCCGATCACCCGGTGCCGCGAAGAAGTGGCCCGTGCACGTCCCGGTGCTGACGTATTCGCCAGCGTGTAGAGCCTGACCACGTATCCGCAGCCAATTCGCCATCCACGTCAGCGAGGTCAGCGGATTGCCCATCGCGGCTCGACCGTAGCCGGACTTGATGTATCGTCCATTCAAATAAAGATCGATCTTGGCATTAGGCAGGTCAAACCGTTGCCAGTCGTGGATAGGCGCGCCGTAAACGAAGGCCGCAGCGCCACCGTCGTCCATCGAGGACCCCTGGTAGCCACTTGCTCCATACCAATCCTCAAATACTGTATCGCCGATTTCCAGCGCGGGCAGCAAAACCTCAACCGCTTCGGCCACTTCCATCTCGGAATACGGAGCAGGGCGCGGCGGGAGGTCGGCAGCCAGACGGAAGGCAAACTCGCATTCTGAGCAACGGTAGTTGATGAACAGGTTAGCTGGCAGTCGGGCCGGACTCGCGTAAACCCCCTGTTTGAAGAGCATACCCGGTGCCGGTTCTGGCACCCCTTCGGCCCGTCGGATTTCTTCAGCGGCGGCTCCGATCTTCCAGCCTGCCGACGGCCAGCCCAGTTTTTCGTTGAGCCGCGCCCTAACCGCCCTGACCGATTCCCAATGACGGGTCTTGAGCCGCTCAGGAAGGCTCGCGCTGCGGCGCTCGATGCGGCCCCGCGCGATAATTTCGGCAGTATCCTCAATTTCCTGCTCACTTAGCGGCGTAACCCGTTTACAGCGGATGCCCTGGCCTGGGAGCGTTGGCCCGTGAATGCGGCGGCCCCATAAGGTAATCTCGGCGTCGCTGGATGGATCATTAGTGAGGCTCATCTGCTTGGTTCCTCTTGGGTCGTTTCAGTTCGGTACAATTTATAAGTAGTCGGCGATTGAAAGCCCAACCATCTCCGCTGCCCGATTGACGTTTTGCGCGACATCCGACGGCAGGACCAGCGGCTCGGTTTGGGCGCGACGTTGGTTCTCAAATTCCGGATCGCCCGGCACGATGATGCGTTCGATACCGGCGATGGGGGAAGTGGCGTGAATTTCATCAATCAACTTGTCCACCCGCTCAAAAAACAGTTCACGCGGCCCGAACACGGCTGGATCGATGGCGACGAAGGCTGCGCCATGCCCGGTCGGTTGATCAGCGTCGACCACCATCCACGACCCGATGCCAAAGGTGACCGCCGCGCCGCTAAGCAGGCCAGCCAGCGTTTCCACCAGCAGGGCCAACCCAAACCCCTTATATCCTCCCGCCGGGACGAGCGCGGCTTTCTCCGGGTATAACCCGGCGTCGGACGTTGGCAGACCGTCAAGCCCGACGATCCAGTTGTTGGGGATCGGCTTGCTCCGTAAACGCGCCTGATACACCTTGCCGCCAGCGACCGTGCTGGTTGCCATATCAAGCAAGATAGGTGGATGCCTGGACGCTGGTATAGCATAGACGAAGGGGTTCGTGCCCATGACAGCGCGCTGAGCGCCGGGTGCGACCACCGATGGGGTATCGTTGGCGACGCTGATGCCAATCAGGCCTTCCTGAGCGGCC
>WNFI01522073.1_pt1 | contig 14107 bp, 18 predicted proteins | sample 5400471 | NCBI WGS metagenome assembly WNFI01 (sample SAMN13153348, study PRJNA577476) | soil metagenome | isolation source: 100 cm saprolite on Douglas fir-dominated hillslope | place: USA:California | collected 2013-09-17 | reverse complement strand
AGAGAGCCCAAGGCTACTAGAAAGATGTGCGAGAAGTTGATGCTCAGTAGCTGCGCCTACACGTGGCTGGGACCGTTGAAGAGAAGGAAAGGGAATCGATGGTGAAGGGGACGTGCTGCTCTTCACTTGACTAGAATTATATGCTGCAATATCGAAAGATTGCGGAGGCAGTGGAGGCAGTGGGGTGTTACGGGAGGATGTCGGCCTGACAGAAATGTTAGCCATTGAGGTGAGGGATGCTACGTTAACTCCCGAGAACGGTGATGTCAGTAAGGGAGAGGAAGGTGCTGTCAATGACTGCCCTACTGAGGGCATGAACTTGTCATAGTGTACTTTGAGGGGTCGGCCATTGTACTCGTAGCTGAGAGAGAAAACGTCAAGCAATTGAATAGAGGATTATAGAACAGATAGTCGGTACCCATTAAACATATTCACTGCACGTTCAGCATCGTGCTCTGTGGCGAATACTACAGTACCGAATCCCCGAGAGCGGCCATCTTGGCCGAGAGCGACGTCCGCGCGGAGAATGGTACCTGCCTGACGGAAAAGATCCTTAAGGTCCTGCCATTGACAATGAAATGGTAACTAGGATATCCTTGAGAAAATCGGACTGGATCACGACCATGAGGAGACCCACGTTGCCGACGAATAAGTTACGACTGATACTACCCGCAGTAGCCGGCCGATCATGGCCAAATATCACGGAATGATCTGGATTTGACTCATCTAGAGCGCTTCTCAATGGAATTTGTGGAGCAAACGAAGTGGACGACAATGGGCTGATGGATGATGGAAGTGTGTTTGGGGCATAAGGTGGTCTTAGGCCAGCAATGACTGGTGCATGACTACTGATAAGCGAGGGAGTATGGTAGCCTGAGGCAGGACCAGAAAAGTTATCAAAATCACTGGGCAGGCGATCTAAGCGAACTTCAAGAACGCGAGGGAAGAACAGTGCCGGCCTTACGGAAGAGGTCTTTGAGGTCCTGCCACCGGACCCGGAAGGGAAGCTGTGACGCATATCAGTCTCGGCCCAGTCGGGTGATGAATGTGAAACACGAGAGCTGGAGCAACAAGAAAGGGGGCCGACACCAGCGCCTATGGCGACTGCGAATTGGGCACTGCAAGAGACAAGGGATTGGGGGACGCACGCCCGCAAAGCATGACGACGCAAATATTTGGAAAGAGACAGAAACGAAAGCAGTAGGGGGGGAGGAGAGGAGGAAAAACATACGTTGCCAACGAAAAGTTGAGTGCGAGTGTCCTTGAGGGGAACGTGACGACCATCTGAGGATACGACAGAGGTGGCTTGTTGAATGACGGCGTCTATTTGTTCACTAGTGGGTGGATGTACTGGGAGGGAAGGGGGAGGATTTGATGATGACGCGGAAACGGGAGCAGAGGGGCTTGAGGAGGGCTGGACGATATTCTAAGAGGATATGATAAATATATGCGGGGGAGGAAGAAAGGGCAAGCATACAAGGGAGGATTGCACGTCCATGAAGAGGGCCAGGACTAGGGAAAGAAGGGATCGTACTCGGACGGGAAGAAAAATGCCGCAGATGGCAGCCGCTCATGATCATCAGCCTGGGATCCCGTCCTCCTACCAACCGACGGTTGAGGACCGGCAGCAGACTCGAGGGGGTAAGTATCCACTCATCTCGCCACACGAACGCTCCACAACCACCCACCAACCACCCCGATCTTATTTGCCACATCTTGACGTCATCACCCTCAATCCATATCCGGTCTCTTCCCTGCTCCGGCCCTGCGCATACATCCGCCGCCGTATCTTTCTCGGCTCACTATGTTCGCTGGCATTTGTGGCGTCGTCCTCGCCATGATATGCGTTGTCTTTTTCCTCGCGTCCTCGAAATCTTCGGTATATCCTCGCCAGCAGAATCCGACACTTTCTACCTCCAATGGCCCGTTATCCGTTATACAGAATCCGCGCTGCTTTATGTACCGTACAGCGCACTCAACCGTTCTCGTCCTCGCCTTTCTTCGTTTGTACCCGTAATTCCTTGCAAAATTGTCTATGGCAACGCCAGAGCACGCATATACCCATGAGGCTTCTGCTGCTACCGGGTTTGCATGCGATGCGAGATGTCAAGCGGGCTCCTGTTGCTATTGCCAAATAGCGCAGGGGTGCGGTGATTGTATCCCGGATGGTCACGGTGGATGCCAGAGGTCCACACCTGGCTCTCCTGGCTGTTGCAGTCCTACATGTCTCGACCGTGCGCAAGGTGTGGTTGCTTCAGATTATCGATGCCTCCTGATCTCCATTATTATCTTGTGTAGAGCCTTGTTGTCAGAACGATAGTGAGGCACAAAAGCTCGCGATCTCTTGCCCCGATCGATGTTACCTATGTTGCACGCTTGACTCCCCAAAAATAGAGTGCCATCAAGGTAAGAGCTTGTGACGCTTGATCGCTGGCGGGTGCTCATTCTTTGGCTGTAGATGAAGACTGCTGTTCTGGCTGCGCTCCGGGAAGGCTGTCAGCAAGTGGACTGTCCCATTCCTACTGGGCCAATCGTCGATAATGAAAGCGATATAGTCGCACCCGCTGCCGAAAGCGACTGTTGCTCTGACTGTACCCTGAAATGTCTTCCAGCACGTAGACAGGTGTACCTTGCAGACTCCAGGCCAGCTGCTCCTGCCGAAGGCAGTGTAATCATCTCTACTGTGAAGACTCGTGCGTTCATTTAACTCTCCCGTTTTCCTGTATCTCGCCGACATATCCATATGCCAAACAGACAGCGAGTCTAGTGAATGCTGCTGTAAAGGTCCACCCAATACTGACCATTCTGGGATTCCTGCCACGTCCATCGAAGACTTTTCGAACCACCGTCATCTCCATCCTTGCGGCAAGATGAACCGAAATGCCACATGTCCTTTGAAGGCCACTCTCAGTCGCTTCTTCGAGGTCGCATGTTGCTGTCTGATCGACTGGCGCGTCGGATCTCTCAAACGACCCCACCATCATCACCACTCCCGTTCCAAGCTAGGTTACCCCAGCCCAGAGGTAAAGGACGAAAGTTCGACAACACAAACCCTGCGCAAAGATTCCCTCGCCTATGAGAAAGATCGTCAGTCAACGATTTTTGAAGACGCTGCCGAACAAGGTGTTGGTGGCCTCCGGACAATACTGCTGGCCGTTAACGGAATGGACTGTCCGTCCTGTGCCACAAAGCTTACGCGTGCTCTTCAAAAACTCCCGTCGGTCCAGGACGTCAAGGTCAATGTCTTCACGGGTCAAGCTTCTCTGACGTACAGAGAGAGTCTTATTTTTCCTTCCACCATAGCAAACCGAGCCACGAAGGCTACTGGATTCCTTTGCGTAGTGGTCAACGAACATCAACTCGAAGGAAAACACAGAGTACTTCACATCAAGTTCCAAGCAAAAGCCGCACTTCCTCCTGTTCTCCCTCCAGGAGTGGTGATTCTCAAGGCATCGGGCACTAAATCTGATGAAGTTTTGGATGTCCAATACGATGTTGCCGTGATACAACCTCGCACCGTCTTGGACATCTTCAGCCCTTTGGGCGGTTCCTTCCTTCCTCCTTCGAAGTCGAATCCCAGTGCGCATGTCACCTCAGAGGTCACCTCACTTCTTCGCCGAACCCTTATATCTGCCATTCTCTCCATCCCTGTCATGGTGTTCTCTTGGGCACCGCTGCAACCTCATCCGATTGAATATGGCGCAATCTCCCTCTTTCTTGCGACGTGTATCCAATTTGTTGTCGGTGCACCCTTGTATTATGCCGCGTTTTACACTCTCTTCGTACAGCACATCCTCGACATGGACGTACTCGTCGCTCTCTCCTCCACGATTGCATATGTCTTTTCGGTCGTTGGATATGTTATGCAGGTGGCAGGTCACAAATTCAGCACACCATTCTTTGAAACACCGACGCTGCTTATAACACTCATCACTCTCGGCAAGCTTATTTCTGCGTACTCACGCCGACGTGTAACATCAGCACTTGACGGATTGGGTGCGCTGCAGCCAGACATGGTCCAATTGATCTCAGCGGATGGCGCCACCGCCGCAGCTACTCATGTGGATCTTGTGCAACGCCACGACGTGCTTCGCGTTGCGCCAAACACGCTTATCTCTCGCCGAGTTCTCTGCTTCCTTGGCGCGCTTGCAAGAGGCACGTCTCCCTATACAAGATCTAGCGGATCGTGCGGCCGCGTTGCTTGCCCCGGTTATTCTAGCCGTGGCCGTGGTTGTTTTCGTCGTATGGATCATCGTAGGGTTGTGCGTTCGTGGAGAGTACTTTGCCAAGGCAAGTTTGTCAGCGTTACGATATACCATCGCTGTATTGGTTGTGTCGTGCCCGTGTGCCGTCGTACTCTGCGTTCCGATGGTAGTCGTCACCACTGGTGCCGTCGCGATTAGGGAAGGCGTACTACTTAAGGTCCGTTTCCATGCATGTAACCGTTTTCACGGCGTTTACGAACTCTGGAGACTACAACCGCTATCCAACGCGCTAAAAACACCACCGTCGCCGTGTTTGACAAGACTGGCACGTTGACGCTTGGCCAGATGGGCGTCGTTGAAGCACATATAATACGTGAAGACGCCGTAGGCACGATTCTAGCACTTGTCTCCCAGGACTCGCACCCTGTTGCTCTCGCGGTCGCCAAATACCTACGTGCGTCTTATCCGCACATCTCTTCCGTGCCACTTCCGGGTCAGGTCCAGTCGATCCACGGCAGAGGCCTCGAAATGACAGTTGATGGCGTACGAATCCGTGGTGGCAGTCCAAGCTGGCTCGGCCTACAAACTGAGCCACTTTATTCACTCATGACGCGGAATTCTATGACCATGTTCGCCGTGACAATCAACGACGATTTGGTTGCGCTTTTCGGACTAGCTGACAGTCCACGCCCCAGCGCCGCCGCGGCGATTGGGAGCCTTCAACAGCAGGGGATCCAGGTCTACATTGTGTCGGGTGACACGCAGCCCGTCGTTTCCACGCTCGCGAAGCAGCTGGGCGTCCCTCAAGAATGGGCTCTTGGAGGTTGCCTGCCAGAGGAGAAAGTCGCTCAGGTACGTGAGCTACAAGCCACTGGTGGGCGTGTCATGTTCGTTGGAGACGGGACAAACGATACACTGGCTCTCGCTACCGCGGACATCGGTATTGCAATGGGCAGTGGGACGGACGTTGCGCGGAGCGCCGCAGACGTCGTTTTCATCGCACCTGACCTCGCGCGTGCGCTGGCAGCACTGCTTCGTCTGTCGCGTGGCGCCGTGCGACGGGTGTACCTCAATTTCGCGTGGGCAGTCATTTATAACCTTTCTGCGGTACTATTAGCTGCAGGTGCGTTTGTCAAGATCCGCATTGCTCCTGAGTATGCGGCTCTGGGAGAGATGGTAAGTGTCGTGCCAGTCATTCTTGTTGCTTGGAGCATGTGGTTTCTCAAGTTTTGATGACGCTACACTGCCCATGTCGTTTCACGCGCATAACTTCCCGTCTTCCGTGAGTTTCATGGCGGCCAGGAAGCACTACATTCTGGTTACAAAGATATGAATCGTCAGTATAAAAGCCTTCATGAACGAATTACGCTGGCGTGTTCAGCTTGTTGAACGCGGTGTCAGCTAAAAATAATATAAATTTGATTGCCTAGCAGGATGGCCACCTGGGAGTCTAATAGCGCTGGACACTCATTTTGAGACTGTCAGACCGGATCAACTGTATGCCGTTTGTTGGAGTGGCTAAGTGGAGCTCTCTCGGCATGCGGCTAGGAACCTCCATTCCATGTGTGAGACATCGCCTTATTATATCTTTATGAGGGTACGGATCCGGAACAAATGAAGAGTAACTCAAAGGGGCCCACTTCTAACCCGCGCTAATCTAAATGAAGAATAAACAGATCTAGAAGGGGATCGACAATCTCGAGCAGATGGAGTTCATCTATCTTGATTTCTCATGGTTCAGGACCCCTCTGCATGATCGATCGATTCCCTTCACTTTGCAATCACACGACTGTATACTGGGAATGGGCCATGCATGCGGTGTGACGACATCGAAGGTGTACGACAGAATACGTTTCCCGGGGCCTGTCTCATACAAAGCCGGGGGTCCGCAGAAGTTGGCCAACCGCGCCTGACCTTCTTTTGACAACTTTATACAATTGGTGCCCTTTACTCACGTACGCGAGCTTTTTGCGCGTGGTGCCATTCTTCACCCGCGCTTCTCGGACGAACCCTGCAACAAGTTTCATTATCGTCTTGTCTCAAAAAATATGATCGTACCTCATTTACCAAACGCATAATGCATCCCACTAAATCACTGGAAGAAGGCCTTGTTGTTTAGATCATCGCCAACCCTTGATCTAAAGGCCTTCCTGGCTATTAATACAAGGTACAGAATCAAATTGTATGGTCCTTGGTTGACTCTCCTGTTCAAAAAGGCGGGTACAGTGGCAGTGGGGAGTGTGCCATCTTTCATCATAGGTCCTTTTTGCGGAGTTGCCTTTCTTCGAACTCAGGAATCTCGAAGGATTTCAATATCGTGAGGTGGAGCCAAGTCACTATCCCACTATCCACGCCCCATTTCGCTATCATGTGACAAGGTGGAGTACAGGGCCGTGGTGCATAGTGAGTACTGTTGGTGCTGTTGGGGAGCATGTGCGTGGCGCGCAATAAAGAATAACTTGGAGTAACTTAGGATGTCCGATCTTTTGGCATATACCCTTCTGGAAACATACGTGATCCGCGCCAGGTTTCCCGGTACATAACATGACCATGACTGACAATTTACAGGCGCCATCTATCGTTCACGACCGGTCCCCCTGGACTCCTTCTGTCGTTGACGCGTACCGTCAGGATAACCGCTGTGTGGATTATTGTTATTGGTATCCGCGATAATTCATGATACCTGTTGGTGACAAGACTACAGAGTGAGTGATATTGGGAGAAACGAACCTCATAGTATGTGAATTTTTTCTGGCACCACGCAACCCATATCACTACCTACTTGTCGATACCCAGCCAATTATCCTTGACCGAGCATCAGCTTGAGTTGATTTCCAGCCATTCGAACCACGGTGGATGTGGATGGCATCACTGGTAGTGCTGTCTGCCACATTCACTTTCGACTCAACCAGTCATGTCGGGAAATGAGTCCCTAATTCGAGACATTCCGGAGTAAAACATCACTAGCATCACCCACCAATCTGATCGCCAAATGCCTCTAGATGCGAAAGCACCAACCGGAATCCAAAAATAATGTTATAACAACCAAATAATACAGAACATACAATAAAGGGCAAAAGTTGAGAATCGAGTATCTATACTTCCTGACTCTCCTTCTTGCCCTTCGAGGTTTTGCTAGGAAGAAGCTGAACAACCATGAGTTAATGATGCCCAATTGCGCATGTGCACCGAAACACACCTCAGGGTTGATATGCGGTACGACACCACCTTGGGAGATGACGACATCTCCGAGGAGCTTGTTCAATCTTTCGAGATCCTTAAGCAAGGGAAAACAACGAAGTTCACTCGACTCACTCTTCATCATTTCGGCCAAAATCTCAGCAGCGAGATACTCAAGGACAGCCGCAAGGTAGACTGAGAGGAAGTGATTAGAAAAAGACTAAGACGCTATTGAATTGCACAATATACCTGGTGCACCAGCTCCCACACGCTGGGCATAGTTTCCACGCTTAAGGAGACGATGAACACGACCAACGGGGAACTGGAGACCAGCTTTGGCAGAGCGAGACTGGCCCTTGCTTTCACCACCCGACGCCTTGCCTCCGGACTTGGCTTTTCCGCTAGACTTGCCAGACATTATCGCTGATAGATGGGAAGTAAGAAGAGTGGTGTTGTTCTTGGTGTTGTGGTGGAAGAGGTCAAAGATGTGTGAACGAGAGAGTCGTGTAAACGAAAGCCAAGTGGCTTTATAACTTTGAAGCGGAAGGTGTCACGTGGCACCACCACGCGAAATAAAGTTTGCGATCAACAAAACCGTCGCGTCGACGCGGTGTGGCCAAACACTCCCAAAGTGCCTCTCTTTATAAATTCCCTCTGACCATCCACTGTCCTTCGTACACTCTTCTCCTTATCACCAGCATCCTCGCTGCATCTTCACCTGTATACTCCCACTCTCACACAAATCGTCACTCTAACTTCCAATGGCTCCCAAACCCGCTTCCACCGCTGGCAAAGCTCCCGCCTCAACTGCTTCCAAGGCACCCGCCAAACCGACTGAGGGCGCAAAGGGCGCGAAGAAGACATCTTCCAAGCCAGCTGCAGAGGCTCCTGAGGAGAAGAAGAAGCGTCGTAAGGTCCGCAAGGAGACTTACTCATCATACATCTACAAGGGTAAGTCTTTTTTCTAATTTGGTAGATGTAAACTCATCGATGAGTTAGTGCTGAAGCAGGTCCATCCTGATACCGGTATTTCTAACAAGGCGATGGCGATTCTGAACTCCTTCGTCAACGATATCTTCGAGCGAATTGCCACCGAAGCTTCCAGTGTGTTGTTTCACTTGCTAATCTGATTTTGTCTAACCGAGGTGTCAGAATTGGCTGCGTACTCCAAAAAGTCAACCATCTCTTCACGAGAGATCCAGACTGCTGTTCGCCTAATCCTTCCTGGTGAACTTTCGAAGCACGCTATCTCTGAGGGCACCAAGTCTGTCACCAAGGTATGCAACCTGACTCATTTGTATTCTGTTTGTTTACGCCACCGTGTAGTTCTCCAGTGCGGGTGCCAAGTAGACTGGGTCATCTGGCTTTTTGTATCATATTACTGTATTCTGCTATCTATCTATTTTGTTTCCGGACTCTGTTTGTGTGATCCTAAGGTTCAATATTGTTACTGACCCTGGTCGTAAGATGAGATAAGTTGAAGCACATTCAGTTTGCCGGTGTGTTGTCAGTATTCCACATTCTGCCGATGTTGAAGGGAACGGCATTCTTCGGTAATTCGAGGAAGTGCATGGCTCACGAAAGCTATTTTGGCCAAACTACCTTCGGAGGCTATTGCGTATCCACAAGGGGCAAACTACTTTCATTATATGAGTAGGCGTATATAAAAGTAATTAACGTCGTAATCTATATCTTTCCCAAAAGTAGGTTTTTCGTCATCTCTCGTCCTGTGATCCGAATAGTGTTGTACAGCGTCGGAATGTCAAGCGTAGACGTTAAGGTGTCCGCAAAACCGAACGGCAGCATAAGCGGAACCCAGCCTGCAAAACGGGTGCATGATCATTCACAACGGTGGCGGGCGAGCCCAAGAAGACCGATCACGTACCCCTTACCCTCCGTACCGAGCGGCGTGCCAAAGATGATGAGGTACTCGGTGATGCTCGCGTGTATGACGTACATCGCGCCCATCGCGCCGCCGGCATTGTTGAACACCCATTCGGAACTGTCCGTGTTGATCGATACGCGTGCGTTGGCGTAGGTGGTTGTCAGATTGGAGAGGATGTGCGAGATCATGCCTGAGGTGTTGTTGGGCGATGCGGAGAGTGCGGAGAGCTGCAGCTCGTGGAGATGGACTGGGTCGAATACGTACCATCGATCCTTGGAGATAAAACAGGGTTAACCGCTTGCGAAAGTGTGAATAAATGAAAGAGATTCCCAACCTTGATCGTGTCGAGCCAGCTAAAGGTCGCAAGCGTGATGAGCAAGTAGATGGCACGCGTAACCCACTTGCTAAGCGGGTCATTCCTTTTAGCGATATTGTTTTGATCTAGTCTGGAGACGTTTGGAGATCCTGACTTTGTACTAGTCATTTTGAGAGGGTGAGTTTTTCCGAGGACGACGAGGACGACTTGAATGTTATATCTGGAGAGCCCGCAATTAGCCGGTCGATCGTACGACTCTTTTGGATAGAGGCGCGTCGCGTTGCATTGACCAATAGGAATGCGACTCCTTAACACACGTGACATACCCATTTTGGTCACGTGAATATGCGCGTTCTAAACGTCTCTTCTCCCCTGACGGCGTGCCGCGGCTCAGCAACTTCTGAAGGAATGGGCGAAATGTAGGGTTCAGCAGTTCGTAGTATTATCGGAATCGGTGCCGTCTTCGTACCCAGACTCACCATATGAGTGGCAAGAGCTGAGCACTGAGCACCATGGAAGATTGATACCTACTGCCAACCATTTCTGGCCCACACTCATAATATTCCCAAACATGTATACACCCCTCAAAATGGAACGGGTTAGTGGACGATCTGTAGCGAACACAACCTCGCTGGGTGAAATACAGAGACGAAACCAAAGGCTAATCTCACTCAGACTATCAAAAAAACGCAGTTGGATGGACTGTGCTGTTCGTCACCCCATCCCTTGCATGACGGGTGACGCATTTGTAGACCATTTCAAAAGACAAGCACCATAAAGCAATACGCAGAATATTGCAGAGGCGATACGTTTCGGTCAGGCAGCGGGTTTCATGTGACCTTTGGAATCTTGAGCGCTGGGTCATCTGCTATACACGCACTAGGCCTTTTGAAATAAAAGGATGAGGATGAGATCTTTCCATGATCATAATAGATTCTCTGAGGTCACTCAACCCAGAATTTGAAAGTATTTCGATGCATATGCCTGCGTACCACTGCGTGTTTTAGTTTAACTGCTCTTCGAAAACCAATGTAGACAGTAAACCGTAAACAGTACCTTTATGTGGCTTAGTTCGGGTGATGGAACAAGTTGCGTCGGAACGGGAGAAGGCCCGACAGGGGCGAACTGGTTCGAACTGGGGAACGGTACCGATTTACCGCTTTTGATTGCAGAGTTGTGCCAAGTCACACGCTCCCCTTTCCTCTCTTTGCCCTCCCTTATTATCCTCCTTTCTCTCCTCCTTATAACACTCATATCAAACATGGCTCGCGGAAGAAAACCAATCAATGGACCCAGTCCTGCGCCCGCTGCGGATCCCTCTTCGGACTCAACTGCCACCCCTCCACCACGTTCCGTATTGCCCATTCCACCCACGCCCCGCCAGAGCCGCGACGTGGTCAAAGTCAACAACGCAAGTGTAACAGAGCTCAAAAATGCTCTAGATGATGCCATTAAGCGCGTGCGTATCGTCCTCTTCGTGGTAGCGCTGCCACCTAATAATGTTATCCACACTCATTTGGTAGTACCTTTCCCGACCCGATCTTTTCAAGCAAATTCATCTCCACACTGACGTGCGCCTCGCCCTTGGCTGGACTGCTATACTTCATCTCAGGTACATCGTCCTCTCACTCTCACAGGCACTTTACGCGTATTTCATTGAGGGAGATACCATCTTCGTTGGAAAACGCAAAACTTTTGATAAGCGGGTGGGTGTAGCACGGCCCGCGTCGGCTCAAGGTTGTGCTGACTGTTCCATTTCAGATTGTTACAGAGCGGATAACCCTCAACACCCGCACTCAACCATCTACTCCTGAGAACCCTCCTGCCTATTTACTTTCCCTGACGTATCGACGCTCGACCAATGGTGGGAAATCGCTGCTGAACCGGGGGGAGGCATCAGAATCGCGTCCGTATACGGCGTTTTTCGACGAAGAAGGAATTCTTGATCATGATTGTTTCGAGACATGGGTTGGGGAGATCGTTGGACGTGTTATGCTGAGTGGGAATGAATGAGGGTCGAGGGTGTATGCATTATCATCATCAGCTGTACTTCATGATAATGGGACTCGTGTCCTTGTGACTCACTATACAGTACCTGAGGACTGCGCGCTTCACTCTACATGGTCCCTGCGACGCTCCATGGGCGCTCTATTCGCGCCCTTACCATTTCATGAATGGTAACGATTGCTGCCTGCATCAATACTTGAGGTCTTCCCATCATAACTGCTGTCCGGTTTCGCTTATTCACACTCTGCCATATCCGCAACCGAGTCCCCATGTCAAGTCACAATCACCACGTTGTGGTCCTCGGCGGAGGTATTACCGGACTTTCTGCAGCCTTTCATCTCGCGCGCAAACACCCTACGGTACAGATCACACTAGTCGAGAAGAGCACCCGGTTCGGAGGATGGGTGCGTAGTGAGCGCGTCGAGGTATGCGACAGTCATGGGAATCGCGCGCGCGTGCTGCTAGAAGCAGGTCCGCGAACGATTCGACCAAATGCCAAATCCATCTTAGAATTGGTGCACATTCCCGGTTGATTGACATGACATTGATGATGTATTGATGCATGACGATAGGTACATCTTCTGGACTTGCGCTCTGAAGTTATCTGTACGCCACACGGGTCTCCTGCTGCTCGTAATAGGTTCTTGCATGTTCCTCCCACAGAGGGATTACAGCCGCTGCCCTCTGGTCTTCTCTCGCTGTTCACGCTTCCATTAGGTCGTCTTGTACTCAGATCCGTACTTGCAGAACCGTTCACTCCCGCAAACCGTCCACACAAGCAAAAGAACCCTCCATCACCTACAACAACAACAGAAACAGCAGAAGTTGTGGATGAGGAGGATGACGAGTCAGTCGACTCGTTCTTCTCGAGACGCTTTGGTGAAGCGTTCGCGCGCACGCTAGGTAGCGCACTAATACATGGGATATACGCCACGGATTCCCGGAATCTCAGTTTACTTGCTACATTCCCTCAACTACGCACGAGCGAGACGCGCGGCAACGGGTCTGTCATCTGGGGCGAGCTTGGTCCACCCGCTTGGTTTAGCGGCGGCTGGAATGCCAATGCCAAGACTCAGAAAGAGGATGAGTGGGTGGGGGACCTGGAGTGGGAGACAAGGCTTGGGCGTACTGCTGCGTTGTTCTCGTTTCGAGACGGCATGGAGACGCTCGTTGATGCGCTCGTCGATGCACTACGAAAGTTTCCTAATGTCGTTCTGTGGAACAACACGGCTGTGCGCATGATTGGGGTCGACACGGCGGATGGTGAGAGCGGCGATCACCTTTCTTTCAAAGTCTGTTAATCTGGGTTCCTTTCGGCCGTCTTTTGATGCTGAGATCAAGAAATCGTTCTATTCCAGATTCACGTGGACGCCGATGATGGCGAGGAGGAAGACGCAAATAAAGATGTAAAGATACTCAAGGCCACACATGTCATCTCCGCCCTTCCTCTCCCAGTTCTAGATTCCATTCTCCAACCTCAGGCAGCCGCTGCAGGAGGAGCAAGTAGTACCCAAAAATCATCCCTCCCGCACCTACGCGCGAATCCACACTCATCTGTCACGGTCATGAACCTCGTCTTCCCCTACGATCCTCCCAGCAGCACAGGTGGTGAGTCAACGACAGTAATGACACCACTGCACCCACCCGGATTCGGCTACCTCATTCCCCGACTCGAACACGGGTACGAAGGCTCCCTCGCCTCCTCCGAACCACAACCAGGACGAGAAGAAGAAGAAAACGATGAAGAACTTGAACCTGAACCTGAAGTTGGATTACTCGGCGTCGTGTTCGACACCGCCAGCCTGCCAGACCAAGACAACGGCGGTGAAAATGACGCCGACGCGGCAAAGTTCACCAAGCTGACTGCGATGTTGGGAGGGCCTTACTTGTCCGCGCATGAGTGCTCGTCGTCGTCGTTGTCAGACGCACAGCTCGTCCAAGTGGTGCTACGGCGCATTTCATCGCATCTAGGCCACGCGCTCCCACCACCTGTGCACTACGCTGTGCACAGGAACGCAGAAAGCATACCTACGTACCTTGTCGGGCATACCGCTCGCATGGGAGAGCTCAGGCACGCGCTGGACGAACGGTGGAGTGGGCGGATGAAGGTCGTCGGAATGGGAGTTGGCGGCGTCAGTGTTGCAGATTGTGTAAAGGCGGGTCGGCAAGCTGCTTATGAAGTTGGCGCGCAGATTGGAAACGAACCGGTTGGATTGGGCGTGTAAAAGAAGGTATCTTACTGAAGATGGTATCATAATGGACAGGATATCACACAGGGAACCGCGTGGTCCACCCGCTACTTGGGGTTAAGAATCAGTGCTAGTTTAATGAAAGTGAATATGAAATAAGTGCTATGTCCTCCGTTCGTAATGCTCTTCTGATGACGTAGGCTTTGCCTGCTCACAGAGCAGACTCGTCACCCCCAATTCAAGTTGTCCTTCATTGTAGAGAAGCCCAGACCCCGACGTAAATCCTGGGACTGGCCCTTTACCTTCTCGCCGCGGCATCGCGACG
>WNFI01133599.1_pt1 | contig 14107 bp, 12 predicted proteins | sample 5400471 | NCBI WGS metagenome assembly WNFI01 (sample SAMN13153348, study PRJNA577476) | soil metagenome | isolation source: 100 cm saprolite on Douglas fir-dominated hillslope | place: USA:California | collected 2013-09-17 | reverse complement strand
CGGCTGTGCACTCTCATACAGCGTCGTGGCAAAAGGCAACCCGGCAGTGACAAAATTGTCCTGCCACAAGTTCGGCAGCATGGTCGTGATCGAGCCGCCTAAATGCAGCGTAGTGTGCTTGGTCGCGGAATAATCCAGCGCCAGCCGTGGCCCCCATCCGTGCCAGTCCTGGTCATACGGAGGCTGCGGATTGATCAGAAAAATCTGCTGCGCGTTGTGATCCCAGTAAGGAACGTCCTGCCCGTTCGCTCCTAAGAACTTGGGCAGCGACGTGCGATTCGTAGCGTCATGAATGCGGGCGTTCAGTTCGTAACGCAAGCCATAGCTCACGCTCAGCTTCGGCGTAGCCTTCCACGTGTCTTCGAAATAGAACTCATAAGCCTCGCGGCGCACACCCGCTTCGTCGAATTTGCCCCCGGTCGGCGTTACGCTGGCAGCCACGACCACCGCGTATGAATAAGGAGTTGCAGTCAGCAACCCCGTCAATGAATCCGGCAGCGGGTCTCCGGGATGAATATCGTGCGTGCCGCTAGCCGACGAAATCAGCACCGGAGAATATGCAGTTCCCCCGCCAAAACTATAAGCGCCATTCGGATTCGTCCCGAAGATCGTCGAGTCGCGATTGAATCGAATCTCGGCTCCCCACTTAAACGAATGAGATTTATGAACGTAGCTCATGTCCTGCTTGAGCTGATAAAGATTGCTGTAAGAACCGAAGATCGATCCTCCCGCCGCGTTATAGCCCTGAAATAGACCGTCGCCAAAGCCGAGAGCGGGCTGCGTATGATTCGCCGCTGGAAAAAACGGCGTGCTGCGAATGTAGCCGAGCGAAGTTTCTGAAGTGAACCGCGGAGAAAATGTCCGAGTATATTTCACGCCCGCGCTGCGCTGGTGATCGAAGAACTGCACGCCAAAAGTAGGATTGATCGCCGTCTGATCGGGATTGGTTACCGGCCCCGTGACTTGATTCACGCTGAATCGCGCCAACAGCGCGGCCTTGTCTGAGATTTTATGATCGACCCGGATCGAAACCTGATCGGTGCGCGTATAAATCTTCGACGATGCTGCGTAAGTGCGGTCGCCGTATGCGCCCGTAGGCTCGTTCGGCAGCGGATATCCCTGCAACACCGGCACAATCGCCGGGTTCACCGGCACCGTAAGCGTGTCACCGGGAAACGTCTCCGTATCGATGCCCTGCCGCTCGGCCGCGGTCGGCACCGGGATTACCTGAGTCGTGCCGAGGACCTGGCGAAATCCCTGATACTCGCCGAAGTAATAAGTGCGTCCGCGCCCGTCATAAATCCTCGGCAGCACTATCGGGCCGCCGTTAGTGAATCCGAACTCGTTGCGCACAAAGGGAGGGATACGCCGGTTATTGTCGGCCATACTGGGATGATCGAAATAATTGCGCGCGTCGAACGCCGCGTTACGAATAAATTCGAAGGCGCTGCCGTGCATCTCGTTTGTACCCGATTTCGTGACCACATTCGTATAACTGGCCGCGCCATGTCCAACCTCGGCCGGCATCACGCCGGCATTGCCCTGTACTTCCTGAATGGCGTCCACATTGAAGTTGGAAAACGTGGCCCCGCCCATCTCTGGGTCGGTGGTATCCGCGCCGTCGACGGCAAACACCGTGGCCGTGCCGCGCTGCCCATTCACCGCGAACTGCTGCGTGAAGTTGGCCGCGCCGTTGGTGTCGGTCATCGTCCCAGCCGCTAGCAGCAGCAGTTTGCTGAAGTCACGCGCATTGAGCGGCAGGCTCGAAACCTCTGTGCTTGAAAGATGCTCACCGCCGCTGGCCTGCGTGGAGGTTTCTCCCTTGGCGGCGACCGGCGGAGCTGGGCTTGGCGTGGTCGCGGGTGTCACTGAAGGCGCGATCACGGGAGTGACAGCCTGAGGGTTCGGCTGAGTAACGAAACGTAACTCCTGTCGCGTCCCCGAAAACCGCAGATCGATGGAGAGCGACGCGTCTTCTTTCACTACGAGGAGAGTCGCCGCTTTCCAAACGTTGCCGCCGGAAGTGACTGAGACTGCATAGTCACCGGCAACAATCCCCGCAAAGGCAAATTTGCCATCCGCCGTTGTCGTGGCAACGTAATCACGTCCCCCAACCGCATGTAATGAGATGACAGCCCGGCCCACCGGCGTCCCAGCGACGTCATTTAGCACGCCGCTCCACGAGGCCGTGGAAAGAGCGCTCCCGATCGCCGATGCTAGTAAGACAGCGCAAAGACAGAGAATACGAATTCGATTTCCGGAGCGAGTGAGCATTGCTCGGCATTATAACGTTCGGCCTTGAGACATCCAGATCACACGCAACCCGCTTCTAAAAAAGTATCGTGGTAGCATTTCATTGAAGCAGTACCCCTCCCCGCGGCAACGTATGCTTAGCGCGCGATCCATCTCGGCTTTCTGCTCTTGGTCGCTCTCGGTGGCGTTTCTTCTGCCACTTTCCGCCATCGCCGCCGACCAGCCCACCTGGCTCGAAATCCACTCCACCCACTTCACGGTCATCACCGATGCCGGGGAAAAGCGCGGCAAAGAAGTCGCACTCCGCCTTGAGCAGATGCGCTCCGTCTTCGCGCTTCTTCTCACCAAGGACCGTCTCAACCAGCCGTTGCCAATGACCACCCTCGCCTTCAGGGACGACAAATCTTATTACCAACTCGCCCCGCTGGTTCACATTCAAGGCCAGACTCAGGCACAACCCATCGGGGTCCCCGGATTTTTTCTTCCCGGTGAGGATCAGAACTTCATCGCCCTGAACCTGTCTGAACCAGATCCCTGGCTCGCGGTCGCGCACAACTTCGCGCACATGCTGCTCAACGACAACTATCCCCCGGCGCAAGGATGGTTCGACGAAGGCCTCGCCGAATATTTCAGCTCTATCCGCGTCGACGACAAGCGAGTCGAAATCGGCGGCGACCCCGAGCTGCACACTTCGTCCACGACGGATCTCCTCGACAACCAGCACGAGACGCATCCGCCGAAGTCGCTCACCGAATTACTGGGGGCGCAGGTATGGCTCTCTCTGTCCGATCTCTTCACCATGAAGCACGACACCTCCGGCTACAGCGAAGGCACGCATCACACGCTCTACTACGCCGAATCGTGGATGGTGATGCACTACCTGTTGCACGAAAAAAAACTGCCGGAAACGGGAACCTATTTCGACCTCATCCTGAACCAGCACGCGCCCGTCGAAGATGCGATTCAAAAAGCCTACGGCATGAGCTCGGTGCAATTGGAACAGGCCGTCAAAGATTATCTCCACGCGCAGACCAAGCTGGGCGTGACGCTCGACTCTGCCCGTCAGAAAAATCCTGACCCAGCGATCACTGCAAATCCCGCGCAGCCCTATCAGTTCCCGGTTCCAGTCGGACCGGACGACATGGCGATCACATCCAAGCCTCTGCCCGAAGGCGACGCGCGCGCACTGTATGCCGAAGTTGAAATCCGCATCCCGGAGCGCCGCGATGCCGGACTGAAAGAACTGCACGCTCTGGCTACTGCGCCGCCAACCGCAGCTGCCGCGAAATCCGCACTCAAGAAGGAGAACACGGAAGCCAAGACTTCCGCGGACGATCCAAACGAACAACTGACGCCGGTAACAGCGGGAAACGCTCTCGCTCACCGCGTTTTGGCATGGGATCACATTCAGCACAGCGAGTTCGATGACGCCGTCATCGAACTCAGTGACGCTGCTTCGCTCAACCCGCGCGACATGTGGGTGCGCTATTACTTATCGGTGCTGAAGTATCGCATCGCGCAATCCAAGCACACCGACATTCAGGGCCTGCCCAACATGATGCAGGATCTGAAAGCGGTGCTCGAGTGGTATCCGGAATTCGCCGACGCGTACGATCTGCTGGCGCTGGCCCGCAATGAAGGCGGAGGGCCGACTGCCGCTATGCAATCCGAGCGCGCCGCCATGATGTTGAGCCCGCGCGACGAACGCTACGTCTATCATCTGGCGCAGATTTACATCGCCAGCAAAAAGTGGGACGCCGCGGAGGCGCTGCTCGAGCGCCTGGAGAACAGCAGCAATCCCCAGTTGGCGACGCTCGCCCGCGAAAGGCTCACGCAAGCTGGAGCCGAGCGTAAGTACGGCATCCCGGTCGCCATCGCCTCCATGCAGCCCAAGCTTGCGCCGCAAAAGTCGCCGTTCGATGTGCTGGAAGAAGACGCCGCCAAGCGCGCCGCTGCCGAAAAAGCGGCGCAGAGCGGCGGCCCCGAAGACAAACGTCCCACAAAATTCCTGAAAGGGCGGCTGCTCAGGGTCGACTGCTCGACCGCGCCCATAGCCATCCTGACGGTGACTTCCGAGGGCGCCGTGCTGAAACTCCGCGCCGTGGATTACAAATCACTGGTCCTGATCGGCGCCGACGACTTCTCCTGTAACTGGCGTGACCAATCCGTGACCGTAAACTACAAGCCCGGCGGACTAACCGACGGCGACTTGATCTCGCTGGAAGTTCGCTGAAAATGCATTGAGAAAAATACGCGGAAATTGGATCCCGCCAGCGCGATGCGAAGCCATAGTAGAATTATTTGCGGCCCATGCTCACGCGCTCTCATGACTACTTGGAGTACTGTCGCGAGATCGCAAAGCATGCCCGCGATCCGCATGATTTAGCTCTCCGGGGAAGGGGAAAAAAAGCAGTCACAGAGCTGGTTCATCAGCAGATCGCCGAGGCAGTCGGTCTCCACTCCGGCGACGACCTGGTAGACATTGGTTGCGGCGACGGCACCATGTTGCGAATTGCGGAACGCCTTGGCGTAGGAACTGCGACCGGTTTGCTGGCTACCGACGAAGAAGTCGCGCTGCTCCAACGTTTTGGCCTCAGCGCCAAACAGGGCTTCACCCACCAACTCCCGCTTCCCAACGCCAGTGCTTCGGTCGTCGTATGCAACAGCGTCCTGCTCGTAGTTCCGCGAGAAGCGATTCCTGCCAGCCTGCGAGAAATTGTTCGTATCGCAAAGCCGGGTGCCCGCGTATTTATCGGGGAAATCCCTTATCTGGAACAACACGATCCCACTCCCCACTTCGAGACTCGGCGAGATCTCCTTTCTTACCTGTACCGTAAACATGGAGTCAGGACATGGTTGGGCATGATCCGTAGGCTGGCTTACCGGCAGCTCACCGGCAAACCCGCTCTCCTTAACAGCGGAACAGCTATTTCTTTTTGGGCCGCGCCGGAAGAGTTCGTCGCCTCAGCCCAAGCGGCCGGTCTACGGTTGGTCCGTTACTGGCAGTGCGGCCACTACCCCACACGCAACAACTACCTATTACGGAAACCCGAATAACCTCCGCTGTTCCGAGAAGTGAGCGGACTTGTTAGTTGAATTCACCCACGGAGAACGGAAATAAAAAACCCTCCCGGATGGGGCCGGGAGGGCTTGGAATCGTTCCTCGCACTCAGGCGCGAACGACATTCGCCGCTTGGAAGCCTTTGGGGCCCTTCAGCAGATCAAACTCCACGGTTTCGCCCTCATTGAGCGAACGGTAGCCGTTCTCCTGTATGGCGGAGAAGTGCACGAACACATCTTCCCCTGTGGAGCGCTGGATGAATCCGTATCCTTTCGCCCCGTTGAACCACTTGACTGTACCTTTCTCTCTCACGGAAAAAACTCCTTTCACCAATCGCGAAGAATTGTTCTCCGGCGTCTTCGATCGTCGCCCCGGTCGACCGAAGCCCCCCTCAAAGAAGCCGGTAGAACTTTGATTGTGTCTGCCCTGTGCGGAAGAATTACTACCCAAATAGCAAGGACTCCTCAGTCCGTAGCCGCGTTCGAAAGACGCGGCGTGAACATTCGGAGTCCGGAAATTTGGCGCATCTCAACTGCACCCAACAGGCCAACCTTGCCTTACTGGTCTCACCACCGGACGGTCGGTCCGGTATTGAGCACCAGATCATATGCACTATTAAAACGATTCGCAAGAAAAATTCGCATCGATTTTCACATGACCCCTGGTCAGTTAGGGTAACTTTAACAACGATTAAGGAATCGTACCCGTAACCTCTTCAAAAACTTGGGTTTGCTGGCGGAGAAGCATGTTTTTCTCTGGTACGATGGAGCCATCGCCGTGGTTATTCCGCCCACTTCCAGCGTCGCAAATCCGCCTCCAAAGCCGCCATCTGCGCGGGAGCGTACACAGCGCCGCTCGCCCAGGCTGGCGCTCACCACTGCCAAATATCTGATGCGGACCGACGTTCACACCTTCGCATTTTCGGTTGCCGCTAATTCTATTTTGTCGTTCTTTCCTTTCGTCGTGCTCATGATGACGCTGATCCGCCGCGTCTTTCATTCGCCGGTCATGTATGACGTGGTGGTCGAACTCCTGCGCGATTACCTACCCGCGGGTCAGGACTTCGTTATTCGCAACCTCAACGCCATGGTGAACACGCGCCATCGGGTGCAGGTGGTCTCGCTGATTATTTTGCTGGTTACCTCTTCGGGAGTTTTTCTGCCGCTGGAAGTCGCCTTGAATCGCATCTGGCGGTTTCAGAAGAATCGCTCGTATCTTGGAAACCAACTAATTTCGCTCGGGCTCGCATTTGCCTGCGGCACGCTGGCGCTGCTCTCAATCGCCATGACGGCGGGTAACGTCGCGCTGATGGAACTCTTGTTACGCGGTCACGCAACTGGCTTGGTGCGGCTGGTAGGATTTCTGCTGATGAAGGTCTTCGCCATCGCCGCCAGCATCGCGATATTTTTTCTGATCTACTGGCTGCTGCCCAACGGCAAAGTTCCCGCGCGGGCTGTGCTGCCCGCTGCCTTTGTCATGGGATTGCTCTCAGAAGTTCTGAAGTACGCCTACATCCTGGCGCTTCCCTGGCTGAATTTTCAGGAGGTCTACGGTCCCTTTGCGCTATCAGTGAGCCTGATGTTCTGGGCATTCTTGTCCGGCTTACTGCTGTTGGCTGGCGCCAACCTGTCAGCAGAGGAACATCTCCAGCGCGCGCTGTGATTCTATAGGTACATAGGCGTTCCTAGCTTGTTTTATCGATGGGAACGCTGGAGAAGTTAATTCCTTTTCTTCGATTGATGCGGCAGATCACATTTTCCAGCATCTTCGGCAAGACGTTGATACCCGGCGCTGGCATCAGCGAGTTTTTTTCCAGGTATTCCTCAGCGCCGGCTTCCACCAGCTTTTGCTTGTTTTTCTCGGTCAGACTGCTCAGCACAACTACGGGGATGTCGACTGTTCGCGCATCGGCCTTCAGGTGCTGAAGCACTTCTGGCCCGCTCATCCTGGGCAGGATCATGTCCAGAAGAATCAAGTCCGGTTTGTGCTCTTGCGCGAGTAGCAGCGCAGATTCTCCGTCCTCAGCGCATACGACCTCATATCCGACCTTGACGAGAATTCGTTCATTTGCCTTCCGGATGGTTCTGCTGTCGTCAACTAAGAGAATCTTCACGTTGCGTTCCCCTCGCTGTCTTCAACATCGGCAGCGCAGGGCGAAAGCATTAGCAATATAAGAACCAGAAAAAGCGAAGCCGTCTGCGCTCGCAGACGGCCTGTTTCCGTACTCGGTCTTGAAAACTTACTTCTTCTGCTCTCCTATCGAGACCAGTTCCACTTCGAAAATCAGCGTCTCGCCCGGACCAATGTCGCCGCCCGCGCCCCGATCGCCGTATGCCAGATCGGCGGGAATAAAAAGTTGCCACTTCGATCCAACGGGCATGAGCTGCAAAGCCTCGGTCCATCCCTTGATCACGCCGTTGACGGGAAACGAAGTTGCCTCGCCGCGCTTGTAGGAGCTATCGAACTCTTTGCCGTTGAGCAGTGTGCCCTTGTAGTTGCACGATACGGTGTCAGTGGCGGCAGGCTTCGGTCCCGTGCCTTCTTTCAGAATCTTGTATTGCAGGCCGCTGGGCAGCGTGACTACGCCTTCTTTGCTCTTGTTCGCCGCCAGAAATACATCGCCTTCTTTGCGGTTGCCTGCGCCTGCTTCGTGCGCCTTGGCTTCCATCTTTCCCCGCACCTCGGCCTGCAACTGCGTCAACGCGGCGTGCGCTTCTTCCTCCGTCATCAGAGTCTTGGCGCCCGTCATGGCGTCGCGCAGGCCCTTCGCGACCAGAGCCGGATCCATCGTCACGCCCTGTTTGTGCAGGCCCGTGCCAATGTTCATCCCTAACGCGTAGCTGGTCTTTTCTTTTTGCGTCTTCAGTGTCATGGGAGTCGTGGACTTCGCTGCTCCGCTCTTGGCAGTTCCGGTCTTCGTTGCGGTCGTAGCTTTTTTCGCTGGTGTCGTCGGACTCTGCGTTGCTTTAGCGGGTGCGTCCGCGGGAGCAGTCTGAGTTGCGGCTGGAGTTGTGGTTGTCGCTGCGGGAGTCTGCTGCGCCGAGGCTTGGCCCAGCAGCAGCAGCATCCCGGCCGCTAATAGAGTTACGAGGGTAAAAGATTTCTGCATAACAGTATTGTCCCATTGCGAACACAGATCGGCAAACTGGCGTTCGTTCCGAACGATGCGGCGCAATGGGAAAGTCGCGCGGAGCGAATTTTGGGATGTGGAAATCTCATAGAAAAATAGTTTGAAAAACGATGTCGACGACCTCTCGTGAGCGAGTTTCATTTCAGGAAAATCTCGGGTTTAGCGGGGTACCCCCCTCCCCCCCACCCTCTGAAAGCCGCGACTGGCGCGGGGTTTGCAAAAAGTGTCTGCAAAATCTTGAGCCCCAAGGGTTTAGAGATCAAAATCTTGAAAACAAAGGACTTGCGGCCTTTTTCGTGGTGGTTGCACGTACCGCCTCCGCCTTGACGATGATCTGCTTCTTAGAATTTGAGGTCAAGGTTGGATGTCACATGAGGTGTGGAAAAGGGCAGCGGTGTGGGGCTCCCACAACCTTCGAGCCTGCCCAGAGCCCAACCGAGGCTGGAACAAGGGCGTTTTTGGGAATTTCTTCGTACTCTACGGATGGAGCCCATATCTTTGCTCTCGTCTTTTGAACGCCGTCTCACCGCCCTCGAGGATTCGACACACGTGTTGCCTGATTCCGGGCTTCAATGGAGTTGTGTTCTCAAGGGAGCCGGAGACATAAGTGATTGTCGGTAGTCCACCTTTTCGTCGCGTCGCTTGCGCAACGATGACCTGTTCGCTGTCTGTATTCACGACGAGATTTGGATTGTGTGTGATGAGGATGAATTGACGCTCTTTCTTTGCCCGCCTGAAATAGCCCGCCAGGAGATTGTAGATCGATTCATTGTCCAGATTCTCTTCCGGTTGATCGACGATTAGTGGTCTGGTGTCGTCTCGGTCCACGCCGAGATAGAGAATGAGAAGCACGATGCCTTTGATTCCGGGAGAAAGTTTTTCCAGCTCCACGCCGTTGTACCGAAGCGCGTACCGGAGTTGGATGTGTTCGATGTCCATGGCCCAGGTCAGAAGATCGCTGAGTGTCACCGCGCTGCGCAGCGACGCGGCCGCGTTCTTGGTGTTGAGCGACTCGAGGAAAGCCTCCATGCCGACCCGTATCTGTGCTAGGTCTCCTGCTATCCAACCTGGGACTAGAGCTTTTCGCACCTCGGCTTCTAGCACCTGAATGCTGCCGAACGGGAAGGCCTTCCTTTGATCGAAGAGAGCAAGGCATCGGTCGAGCCATTTGTTTAATTCGATTTCCCATCGAATAGAGAACGCGAGACTTTGCTCCTGCTCTGTACCTGCGTCGAGGCGAGCCTTAACCGGGCGATAAAGGGCTTCTAGGACTTGTTGTTCTTCCTTCAGGCTCGTGAAATATTCTAAGTAGGTATCTAGTCGCTCGCTCCTGAGGGATGCCAGTCGCTCTTTTTGGGGGCCCTCGATATTGGCTATCTCTTGTTTGATCCGTTCAGATTCTGACGAGACTGCGAGGATTCGTCGCTGAATCGCTTGTAGTCTCGTTCTCCTCACTAGATCGGCTGTAGCTTTCATTTCGAGAGAGCTAATGTCCCGTGTGATTCTTGCGATCGTGCCGACCGGCGGATCGTCTGCGTTGCCTTCTCGGTCTGCGATCTTCTTATCGATTGCTGTTACGCGTTTTTTTAATGCGCCGGTCAAGTCGGCTCGAAATTCGACTCTAAAAGCTTGGTTTTCCTCCGCGGGAAGACCGACCTCCATCAGCGCAGCCTGGAGGTCGACGTTGAAGCGATCTATTTCTTTAGAGAAGCTCGCGACTCGGGCGGCGATCGAGGCGATCTTGAGGAGAAGCTGCTTATCTCGCGCCGCGGCGGCCTGAAGGACGATCAGATTGTTGCGACTTTTCAGAAGTTGCTCTTGAATTTTTGCTTCCTCTGCATTTTGCGCCGCCGGAATCTGTTTTTGAAGGCCGTCACTCTCCTTCTCGAGAGCGGCCAGCCTCTGGCGCTTCTCCGGGACAGTCAGCCTATTCCCTCTGAGCTCTCGATCTTCGCGGATAAGCTTCTCCATGCGGGCTTTCACTTCGCCGCGCTGGGCGCGAGTGTGCTCCGTTCTCATGGCTCGTAGTTCCGCGAAGTCAGAGGCGTTCAGAGTGTCGCTGGGATCTAGGTGTGAGAATATGACCACTTCAATTTCGTGGACGAGTTCATCTCCACCGTAGTCCTGTGAGCACAGTCTTTCAACGAAACTTTGTGAGAGGTAGCGTACTTCATGGGTGTCTGGCTGGTTTTCGTTTAGTCGAACTTCGGAAGACCCACCGTCTGCCCATTCCAGCTTTATCTTCAAAGTCACTAGATGCTCACGTGCCCGGTTGAGAAACGCTGCACTGTCGTCCTCCGAGAAGCTACCGGCTGCGAATGCTATGACATCGGCGAGTGCAGATTTACCCGATCCTTTAGCACCTATTACTGAAATGAGGTTGGAATTCAGCGGAAGCTTGCTGTCCTCGAACCAACCGTTAGAGTCACTCGTTGTGACTGCTGTCAGGACCCGTGCTCGGTCGTGGTATTCAGGTGGGGTAAGGTCGATATGCACGCGACTTTCTGGCTCGAAGAGACATTGGCGAAGGCCCTCGTACGTGGGGTCCGCCTTGATCCAGCAGAATCGGTTTTCTGCCGGCTTGAAGAGCCTTGCCAGGTTGTGGGCGTCCGAGCCGTGCAGACACGGTTTTGGTCCGCCCAACTTCTCGATTTCTTTCCGGTTTTCCTCGCTCTTTGCTCCGAGCCAGAATTCGCGCTCGCCCGGGCGCCCAGAGAAGATAGCATCGGCAAAGCGGCAGAGTTCGTCCCGGGTTGCGGCCCACCCGGAGTCCTTTGATAGTCCGGAGAGGCCGTCTTCTCCTGCAGCGACGATCACCATCGAATGTTTTCTAAGCCATGTCTCGTCTTCGTACCACTTTTTGAATTGCGAGAAGTCAACCTTGAACTGGGTTGCGCCGACTCGAAGAGCTGAAGTGTCCGACGTTGCGTTGGCGTCATAGGCGCGACCTAAGCTGATCAGTTGCTCGGGGAGACACGAATAATTGTGGTCTCCGTATTTCCACTGCAGTCGTCCTAGAGCTTGCAGGATTAGATTCTCGTGCGAAGGATCATCTGGGGAGACGACAAGGTGGATGTTCACTGCATGGCCGTCTCTGGTGCGGGGGGTTATCCGGAATTCGATGTTGGGCAAGAGCAGAACTATGTTCCGAATCCTGCCCTCAGTCCTCAGCTTCCTCATCTTGGAGTAGTTCGAGATGCAGAAATAGTCCGTGACGCCGATCACTACGACCTGAGTCTGCGCTTCAATGGCAGCTAGGAATGTGTTCCATCCTCCCTCATATGCGTCTTCGAGAGCCGTCTCAGGTGTATGGACGTGCAGGTCCCATCTTCTCCATTCGGAGCCCATAGGGTACATAGGTCCTCGATTCTGCAATAAAAAAGGGTCCTACGGCATTGGCCGCGGGACCCCCTCCCTGACGGAGTTCTTTTTACGCCTGAGAGTGGGGGAATGCAAAGGGCACGATGGTGGAGGCAAGGGGCACTAGGGTGTGGGGTGAAAGCGTTCCTTTCCCTTCGTCGGGCTGCGATCCCCAGAGATGCGGAGAGAACTCCTTGCGGAGGAAGCGAAGATGTCTTGCAGGGTAGGGGTCCTTCGACTGCGGTTGATCTTTGCGCTGGGGGCGCAAAGATCAATCCTCGCTCAGGATGACAACCCTTGGTGACAACTTCTTAATGCTTCCCCTGCATGCTTCCCCAGTGGCTGAAGCCTCTTATCGGTGCGGCGAGCTAGGCGGTACCCTTCGGCTCGCACTTGCTCGCTCAGGGCAGGCTCAAGAACTGAAGTCGTACCCCTCCCGTTCGTGGTGGTGCAGAATAAGATCCTTGGTTTTAGGCAGGCATGATCGGACGGGCTTTATTGCGCCGAAGTCGTTCTCATCTTTAGGTCCTCCACCAGTCTCTCCGCGGAGTTGATCGTTTCCTTTTCGCGGTTTTTCTCGCGCCGGGCCAAGCGACGGTGGTCAGTGGTAGACCACAGCGAATTTTTCGATCTCGCATCGTAGATTGTAAGTACGAGTTGCGGATCGATGATTTGGGCGCTGTGGACTTGGGTTGTGCCATTGTAGGTGTTGGTTGAACTCCAGACGCGTGTTCCGCCGCGTTCGACTCGATAGGCAAGTTCAACGATGAGATCGGCTTCCTCCGGCGAGCCGACGATTTGGTATTTCCCCCAATTTTTCATCGCCCCATAGAAGGCGTCGTAGCCAAGGTCGCTGCCGCCTCCATTCGCGAGGAACACTTTCTGAGCGTTGGTGACGACGGCAGGAAGTGGCGCGGGTGGGATGTCTTTCCTACTCCTGCTACCTAACGCATAGACCGACGTGAATACAAGAACGGCCAACAGCATTTGGCGCATAAATTTCTCCGAGTCGGCGTCCTTTGTACACCTGAGGTTCGGGGAATGCAAAGGGCCCGATGGTGGAGGGAAGGGGCACTAGGGTGTGGGGTGACGGACCTCGGACTCCGGCCCCAGGAAAATTCAACATCGAAACCAAATCAAAAACAGGGCGGACAGTGTCCGCTCCACCTCAGATGCCCCCGTATTAGCGGCCCGATACAACTGGGCCGCATGGACAGCCGCGGGCGGCTGTCCCCACATGAGCTGTATAGATCTGGTGGAGGTTCCCTCAGGGGCTAGAAGCCCGCATTGATTTTCGCGCTTTACGCGGCGCTAAAGCAGCGCCGCTCTTCCACGTTACTGCAGGCGTTCATGGACGTTTTCGAGTGCGGTCTCGTGATCTCGGGAGAGAAAGCGCGCAACGTCGGTTGCCTTTACAATCCTCCGCATGGATCATCACACTGTGGCCGCAGTCAGCATTGCGGGGACTTGCCTGGATGTGATCGGGAGTCTCTATCTTGCGTACGATTTGCTCGGCGGACAGCACGGGCCCTTGCGACTGCTTACTCGGGCGGTGACGTATTCCATTGTGTTTGGAGTTGGCTACGGGTTGGGACTCGGTCTTTTCTTTGGCCTGGCTTCGGGGCTGGCAACCGGCATCACGCTTGCGATTGAACTCAATCGAGCGGCACGCGGGCTGGATCATTACTCGTTGTGGTGGGAAGGATTTTTCAGCGCCATCCGGGGATTTGCCTTCGGCGCCGCCCTCTACCGGAACCTGGGCTTGGAATTTGCCCTGGCTTTCGCCGTCATGCTCACGTTGGGACAAATCCTTGCGTATTCTCGCGGTATGCGTCCGGCGCTGGACTACGCCGCGACCGGCAAGCCGCGCCTCACACGCCGTCACGCTTGGGGAATCCTGGTGCGAACGCTCGGCTACACCGCGACCGCGCTTCTTTGCAGCACCCTCGTGCATCATCTCAACCACGCCTGGACGTTTGCGCTGCGCGTTGGCTTAGTGACCGGCATGGTGACTGGAGTCGGCACCGCGTCCGTTCCCTTGATCGAGTACTATGCCGACAATCTGCCGGAGCGGCGGCTGGGAGCGTTTGGCATCGCGCTCATCCTATGTGGCTTTGCTTTACAGTCATTTCAGTACTGGGTGGCGCTGCTGGATGTGAGGGTGACGTAGAAAGGCTGTGTACGCGCAGCTGGTGTCATGTTGAATCAGCAGCAGATTCCACACCAGGCTTGTTGCCCGGTTCAGAATGACGGCGAAGAAATCGAAATCCTACCAAATGGTTTGAACGGCCTTGGAGCGGCAG
>WNFI01529453.1_pt1 | contig 14108 bp, 16 predicted proteins | sample 5400471 | NCBI WGS metagenome assembly WNFI01 (sample SAMN13153348, study PRJNA577476) | soil metagenome | isolation source: 100 cm saprolite on Douglas fir-dominated hillslope | place: USA:California | collected 2013-09-17 | reverse complement strand
ATTGTTAATGAAGTCGTACTGCAGGCGCGCACCAATGCCGAGCGTGCTGATAACGGTCAGAAAGAAAAGAAGGGCGTGGAGCCAATATCGCGGACGCGAGGGTTTGACCACCACAACTCTGATCTCGCGGTTCTGGGGATCGTAGATCTGATATTCCTGCTGTGGGGATTGATCTTCCTGCATGACAGCCCCCGGGCCCGGTCAGTCGATCGACTGGAGTTCCTTGCCCGGCTTGAAACGGACAGCTTTGCCTGGAGGGATATTGACTTCTGCGCCGGTACGCGGGTTGCGCCCGATGCCGGTCTTGCGCGGACGCACGTTGAAGACGCCGAATCCACGCAGCTCGATACGCTCGCCCTGCGCCAGGGCCTTCTTCATGCTCTCGAACACGGTTTCCACCGCCATTTCGGCTTTGGTCTTGGTGATACCGGTCTTGGAGACCACTTCGTTGATGATATCGAGCTTGATCACTGGCGGCTTTCTCCTCAAAATATTCCGGAAGAGCGTAACTTGCAGATACTATTGGACTTCTACGCAGGTTGTCAATGGAGGCAGTCTGTCTATAAGATGGCGTCTTCGCCGTCCAGCGGAAATCGCGTCTGAGGACCGCCGACGGCGAGAAAACTCTGGTGTAAGTAAGGACCCCCGAATGGCTATCAAGAGTGACCGCTGGATCCGCCGGATGGCGCTGGAAAACGGCATGATCAGCCCCTTCAACGACCGCCAGGTACGCGACGGCGTGATTTCCTATGGTGTCTCCTCCTATGGTTACGATCTGCGCGTGGCCGATGAGTTCAAGATCTTTACCAACGTAAACTCCGCCATTGTCGATCCAAAAAAGTTTGACGAGCGGTCATTTATCACCGTGCAGGCGGACTCCGTCTTGATCCCGCCGAATTCGTTCGCGCTGGCGCGCTCGGTCGAGTACTTTAAGATCCCGCGCGACGTTCTGACGCTCTGTGTCGGCAAGTCGACCTACGCGCGTTGCGGAATCATCGTGAACGTCACGCCGTTTGAGCCGGAGTGGGAAGGCTTTGTGACGCTTGAGATCTCCAACACCACCCCGCTTCCCGCCAAAGTCTATTCCAATGAAGGACTCTGCCAGATTCTCTTCTTCCAGTCAGATGAAGCGTGCGAAGTGAGCTATAAAGACAAAGCCGGGAAATATCAGAAGCAGACTGGGATCGTGCTGCCGAAGTTGTAGGTTGGGTTTTAGCGTAGCGTCACGGCCATGGCTTAGGACTGGCGGGCTTCGCCGGCTTTATAGATATAGCGAATGGCCGGCTTGTAGATCAGCAGATTGGCGCCGCCGTTGCGCGAAATCTTGATGCAGCTCTTGTCGTACCACTCGATCAGTCCCTGGATCTCTTCGCCGTCCCGCAACACAATCACGACCGGCGTTTTGCTCTGCATCTGTTTCTGGTAGTAGAAGTTTTCGGCGTGGGTCTGCTCTGGCGGCGTCACGCGCCTGTTGGCAATGGAAGGCGCGCGGTCTGTACGCTCCAGCCGTTCGCGGCGCTCGGAAACCGGCTCAGTGCGCGGCGGAGCCGTGCTCAGAGAAGGCCGGATCAGCTTGCGGTTTACAAACTCTTCGCTGGTCTTTTCCGGGGCCTGGCGAGCGGCCGTTGAGTCCGTTCCTTCTTTCATCTTCTACTCCCTGCTCCCCGCGGCCTGAGACCCTGCCGACGCCGTTTCGCCGAGCGGGGGGCCGATCTGAACCCATGATTTGACCGGAAATTCCGTGTGCGGGTTATTGCTGTTTAACCTATCACAGCAACGGAGTAGTTTCAAACGCCTATATACGCCTCATTCTGTATCCCGAAGTGTTTTTTCTTTATCCCGAAACGAAGTGAGGGATACATATGACTACGAAGAGCTTTGGGGTGTACCCGCTGTGACCCTGGATAGCCCCCGTTGGATATGGAAGATCATATGGGTCCCTCACTCGGTTCAGGATGAAGAAGTTTCCATCGAGATAGCAAAAGCGTCCAAAGAAAGGGACCGCAGCACATTGCGTCTCATGCCGCTTTGCACCTGGCCGAGCTGCTGCGCTGCCTGCGCGATCCAGGGAAAGGTGATGGAAGATGACATTGACCTGAGTTCCGCCGTGATGTCGATGTTGCGGACAAGCTCCGGCGCGCCGGACATAAGGGCCATCATGTCCTTGAGCAGGGAATAAATTGCCGCCAGCAGTTGATCGGTCTTCTCTTTGCCGTCAGCGCCGGCGCGATAGGTTTCCGTGGCGCGGAAGAGCGCTGAATGGTCGGCCGGATGCAATGCCGCATTTAACATGGCCAGCGCATCTTTGCGCGCGGCGATATATTCCTCCAAGTCAAGTCCGCGGGCGCGTCCTATGGCGCCACCGCTCAGGCGCGCAGCGAGCTGTCGCTGGCGAGCGCTCCATTCCGGGCGATGAGTGGCCAGATACTCCTCAATCTCCGTGACCGGCAAGGCAGCCAGACTGAAGGTCACGCAGCGCGAACGAATGGTCGGCAGCAGCTCTCCCGGGTTTCTGGCCAGCAGAAAAATATGGGCAAAATCCGGCGGCTCTTCCAGGATTTTAAGCAGCGAGTTGGCCGCTTCTTTCATGAACGCCCCGTCGGTGAAAATGAAGACGCGTTTCCGCGCCTCGGCCGGCTTGAAGTGGATAGTCTGAATCACGTGCCGCACCTGGTCCACCTTGATCATCATCTGCGGTGGATCGGGTGGAACCACGATCACGTCAGGATGCGGCTGCACCAGAATTCGCGTCTCGCGCTTGTCCGTGTCACGGAGATTTTCCCGGGCTTCAACGGCTTCGGAGAAACGCGCGTCCAGGTCTTCCGCTTCGGCGATCCGGGTGCAGTTGCTGCACACGCCGCAGTATTCAGGAAGGCCATCCGTCTGGCGCGGTTGCAGGCAGTTCATGGTGCGCGCGAGCATGAGCGCGAGAGTATATTTGCCCGAACCCTGCGGGCCGCCCAGGATTACGGAGTGGGGAAAGCGGTCGCGCGCCAGCATGTCGCGCAAGCGGCGGAGAACGTCCGCATTCCCATGAAAATCCGCAAAGGCCATGAATATAGTTAACCACAATCGCAGGTGCCGAGTGTTTATGATACGTTCTTTGCCACGTCAAGGAGCTTGCATGGCGCGAGTGAAAGTAAACGGCGTTTCGCTGAACTATCAGGAGTCAGGAAGCGGACCCGAGACGATCGTCTTTTCCCACGGACTGCTGATGGACCACACGATGTTCGGGCCGCAACGGGCCGCGTTTGAGAGGCAATACCGCGTGATCTCGTATGACCATCGCGCGCAAGGCGACTCCGAAGATCCAGGAAGCGGCTATGACATGGATACGCTGACCGAAGACGCAGCCGCTTTGATCCAGGCGCTCAATGCCGCGCCGTGCCACTTTGCCGGCCTTTCCATGGGAGGCTTTGTCGGCATGAGGCTGGCAGCGCGTTATCCTGAATTGGTTCGCACTCTGACGCTGATGAACACCACGGCGGAGAAAGAGAAACTTTCGAATCGCATCCGCTATGGGTTCCTTGCGCAACTGGTCAAGCTGATTGGACCCGCGCCATTTACGCCGATCGCGGTCAAAGAGTTGTTTGGACGCACCACGCGGCACAGCGAGTCGCGGCGTCCCATGCTGGAAGTCTGGACGGCAAAGCTCCGGGCACGTCCGAAGAACATCGCACACTCACTACTGGCGGTCATGAACCGCCTGGATGTTACGGGAGAGGTGAGTTCCATTCGCTGTCCCACGCTGATCATTACGGGGGAAGATGACACAGCGCAGCCGCCGGAAAATTCCCAGAGTCTGGCCGCCGCGATTCGGGGCGCGAAGGTAATCTGTATTGCGGGGGCAGGCCACAGCAGCTCGCTCGAAAATCCCGACGCCGTGATCGCGGCCATTCGCGAACACATGCAGCCGGCTTGATGGATAGAATGGCTCTACGTTATCGCTAATACACTCTTGACTTGAGGCAGGGATGATCCGGAACTCGAACGATTCGCGTGTACCCAAGGAGTTTGAGGAACTGAAAGCCCAATTCCTCGATCTGGAACAGCGCATCAGGAAGCAGATGGATGAGATGCTCGCCGCCTCCGCCGCCGAAGATGCGTCGGGCGCGGAAATCCGTCCACAGCCATTCGACGAATATCTGACTTTCAGCATGATGTGGATTTTCCTGGCGTTCATGGACCTGGACGAGGTTCCCAGCACGGTCAACTACCGGATGTTTTGCGAGGCACAGGACCTCTTCCGCACGCAAAAGAAGTTTGCCACAGTGACGCAGACACAGCTTCAGCTTGCGTGTGAGAACTTTCACAACGCATTTTCAGCGGTGCCGCGCGTGGAGAGCGAGCCATTGCCTGCATTGCCGCTGCTCGAACGGTATGACGCCAAGTTTAAGACCCATGAAGCGCAGGCGGCCAAGGAGTTGTTCTTCAAACTGGCGCAACTCATCGTGAAGCAACTTGGGCCTAATGCCCGCGATCCGCAAACCTATCTGGAGCGCTTTCGCAAGATGCTGGAACTCACCCAGGAATCCAGCACCGCGGCAGGCACTCCGGTGGATGCCAAGACCGTAGCGCCAGCCACGCCTCCGGACCTGAACGCCGTGCTCGCCGAACTGGACGCACTCACGGGCTTGAGCAAAGTCAAAGCCGATGTTCATCAGCTCGCGAATTACATAAAAGTGGAGCAGATGCGCAAGGCCAAGGGACTCAAGACGTCTGAGATTTCCTTGCACATGGTGTTTTACGGCAATCCCGGAACCGGAAAAACAACCGTGGCCCGCCTGATCGCCAAAATCTATTGGGCGCTTGGCGTGGTCAGCAAAGGACATCTGGTCGAAGTTGATCGCGCGGGCCTGGTCGCCGGATACGTTGGGCAAACCGCCATCAAAGTCACAGGTGTGGTGGAAAAAGCCATGGGCGGAATGCTTTTCATTGATGAAGCCTACTCGCTCAAGCTCGGCGACAGCGCGGACTTTGGACAGGAAGCAATTGACGTGCTCCTGAAGTTGATGGAAGACCATCGCGACCAGTTCGTCGTCGTGGTGGCGGGTTATCCCGACGAGATGAAGAACTTTCTCACTTCTAATCCGGGGATGAAATCGCGTTTCAACAAGTATCTTGAGTTTGAGGACTACTCACCCGCCGAGTTGCTGACGATCTTTGACGGGTTTTGCAAGTCCTGCGACTACCGGACCAGCCCAGAAGCACGTACCATCATTCAGACCACGCTACAAAAAGCCTATGACGTGCGCGACAAGACCTTCGGCAACGCGCGTTTTGCCCGCAATTTGTTTGAGAAGATCGTGGAGAACCAGGCGAATCGCGTGGTCGCATTGCCAGGCGCGGACCAGTCGGCTTTGATGATGATCCAGCCGGAAGACGTACCGGCGCCGGGGAAGGCATCAATCGCCTAGAGCGCTATTCCAGTTCGGCCCTGATGCTGTATTCGCCCGCCGACATGTCCCAGGTAACTTGCAGAAGGTTGGGTTTGCAGCAGACCTGGCAGTCCTCCACGTAACTCTGCTTCATCCCAGCAGCGGAATCTACGACGGTCTCATTCCACTCTCCGCAGCCGGCGCATTGGAAGCCTGACGTCATTGGGCCGGGAAGGGCAGAAAAGAGCATCAGGCCTTGCCGCGCATCTTGGCCATCCACCAGCGAACGCCTACCAGCAGGAAGCGCCAGTCCTGGAAGAACTCAGGTTGTTTGCGCTCGAAGGCGTGGCCGATGAACTGAAGCACCCAGCCAAATACGAAAAGCGCGGCGCCGTAGACCCACAGCCCGCGAATGAACGGACTAGCGACCAGCACTGCAAGCGAGACCACGATGATGGGGATACCCAGCGTGTGGCATGCGCGGTTAACCGGATGTTGGTGGCTGCTCGCGTACTGCGAAATCCATTGTTCGTTGGTGCGTCCGTTTAACATGCTGGGAATTATATCGCACGGCGCGCCGTCAAATTATGGAACCGAGCTGCTGCCAGCCACGTATCCTGAAGTGTGGGCAAACGCAAGAAGCTGCTGAAAATCGCGTCCCTTGGAGTGGGCGTCTATCTGGTCCTCTCCGTGTTGGCCGGAATTGCGGTGACGGAGGGAAGCCTCAGGCTGGTCCATCATCCACTGCAGCACCGCGACGAGTTTGCTGCTCTGGTGCATCGCCAATACCAGACTGACCTTCAGGACGTCAGCATTCGCGCTTCAGATTCAGCAGTCTTGAAAGCGTGGTACATACGGCCGCGCCAGTTCAACGGCAGCACGGTCCTTCTTTCGCACGGCATTACCGACAACAGGGAAGGCGTCTTCGGCTACGGGCTCATGTTCCTGGAACATGGCTATGCGGTCTTGCTGCCTGACTCGCGCGACCACGGCGAGAGCGGCGGCGAGTTTGCCCTCTACGGCATTAAAGAGGCCGATGACATTCACCAGTGGGTCTCATGGCTCTACCATCATGATCCGCCGCAGTGCGTTTACGGCTTTGGAGAATCGCTGGGAGCGGCGCTTGTAGTGCAGTCCCTGGCGACCGAGCCGCGTTTCTGTGCCGTCGCGGTTGAAGATTCGTTCTCTACCGCGCGAGAGATGAGCTACGAGCGTGTCTCCGGCTTTCTCCACTTGGGCGACTGGTTCGGACGCACCGTCGGGCGGCCCATCATTGCAACTGCCGCCATCTATGCCAAGGCGCGCTACGGCATCGATCTTCTTCAGCCCAGCCCGCTGGCGGCGATCAAACGATCCACAGTGCCTGTGCTGCTGATTCACGGGACCAATGACCACAATATCAATCCACGACATTCACTGCTGCTGGCCAGGGCCGCACCCACGCACTCGCAACTCTGGCTCGTGCCCGGCGCCGGGCACACAACCGCGTGGGCAGTGGCGCCACGGGAATTCGAAAGCCGTGTGGTGGGATGGTTTGGCAGTCATACCGCCGTGAAGAAGACAACGTAACCACAAAGGACACAAAGGAACACAAAGGATAGATTTGTTGTTTCCCCCGAAGGCACATGCTTCTGTCCCCGCTCGTTGTGATGTCCAATCCTGCGCCTTTGTGTTCCTTCGTGTCCTTTGTGGTTAACGGCTCTGTAACAATCTCTCCGTCACGATCTCCACGATCCTCTTGTGTACTTTGCCGATGGGCTCCCTGGCGTCTACAGTCATCACGCGCTGCGGTTCGCGCTCGGCGATGGCCATGTAGGTATCGAAGACCCGCTTGTAGAATGCGCGATTTTCTCCCTCGAAGCGATTTTCGTCGTCGAGCTTGCGTTTGGCTTGTTCCAGATTACGGCGGCGGGCGCGCGCGATGTTGTTCGCCAGATCGGAAACCATCAGGATGGTGAGGTCGGGTTGCAGGTTGCGGCAGAGGGTTTTATGAAGCTGGAGAACAAGATCACTGCCCAGTTCGCGTCCGCCGCCCTGGTAGGCCTCGCTCGAATCGGTGAAGCGGTCGCACAGCACCCATTGTCCGCGGGCTGTGGCCGGCAATATCCGTTCGTCAATGTGCTGGGCGCGGTCGGCGAACATCAGCGCCAGCTCGACCATAGGTGAGAGCCCGGAGGTCCTGGAACTCAGCAGCACCGCGCGGAGTTTTTCTCCCAGAGAAGTGCCTCCGGGTTCGCGAGTCGTGACAACATCCAGGCCGCGCCGTCGCAGGGTAGCCGCCAGCTTCTGGAGTTGCGTGCTTTTGCCGACGCCGTCCAGGCCTTCAAACGTGATAAATTTGCCGCGCTGCTTGTGAGGCACGCTAAAGATTTAAACACACGGCAGAGCGGCAGACCAAACGTACCGCGGATTCAAGCAAACCTGTCCCGCCTGCCCCGGCGTGCCGTGGGGCTTTGCCGCGGGGCGCGCCCGTGGATCAAACGCGGACCAGACCAACAAAAAAATGAGATAGAGTACACCCCAAAATAGGCTTCGTGTGTCAAAATCTGCTGAGCCAAAAGCCGGGTTGTTACAATCCGCTCTGGCCAACTGCTAATGGCTCTTTGCCAATTGCTTTCTCGGAGATCCCATGCGACTAGGCGACGATATTGACGACCACTGCTCGCGATGTAAGCGCACCACCGACCATTCTGTAGTATCCGTCCTGGGCGAAGAGGTGCTGATCACGCGTTGCCGCACCTGCGGCAGCGAACACAAGTACCGCAAGAACAAGAGCCGCAGCAAAGAGATGTCGGCTAAAGACGCGTTCGACAAACTGCTGGCCAGCATGCCGGGAATGCAACACGAAGCTTCCTCAAAAGCAGGGCGAAAGAAGAAATAAGTTTGGACATCAAGCGAGCATCTCCGAGTCGCCAGGCACTGCCCCCTTCTTAGCCTTCCATGAGAACGCCTTGCGACACCGGAGTCCAATCAGCGGCCGGCGGAGTTCCGTGTCGAGCGGAAAACAAAGCCTGGATCCTTGCTGCGACCATTCTGGGCTCCAGCATGGCTTTCATTGACAGCACGGTGGTCAACGTTGCTCTACCGGCGATACAAACGAGCTTTCACGCCACAGTGGTCGGCGTGCAATGGGTGGTCGAGTCTTATGGACTGTTTCTAGCTGCATTGATTCTCGTTGGCGGCTCGCTGGGCGATCTGTTTGGCCGGCGTCGCGTCTTTGTTGCAGGCGTGGCGATATTTGCCGTGGCCTCGGCAGTCTGCGGATTTGCGTCGAACATCGAGCAGTTGATCATTGCCCGGAGCGTTCAAGGTGTGGGCGCCGCGCTGCTGGTACCTGGAAGCCTCGCGATCATCAGCAAGTCTTTCGACGAGAAAAGCCGTGGCCAGGCGATCGGCACGTGGTCAGGCTTTACCGCGATCACCACCGCGGTTGGTCCCGTTCTTGGCGGCTGGCTGGTTGAGCATGCTTCTTGGCGGTGGGCATTTTTCATCAACCTTCCTCTTGCAGCGGCGGTGATAGCTCTCTCTCTCTGGCGGATCCCGGAGAGCCGCAGCGCCACCGCAGATCGGGTAGATTGGCTGGGAGCGTTGCTCGCAACTCTAGGACTGGGCGGGATCGTGAACGGCTTTATCGAGTCCGCCAACCTGGGTTGGAGAAACCCTCTGGTCTTCGGAAGTTTGATCGCAGGTTTCGGCTGCATGATCGGGTTTGCCCTGGTCGAAGCCCGCGCCACTTCTCCGATGGTCCGGCTCGCCATGTTCAAGAATGCGAGCTTCACTGGCGCAAACCTGCTTACTTTATTTTTATATTCTGCCATTGGCATTTTCTTCTTTCTCTTTCCGCTGAGCCTGATCCAGGTGCAGGGATACTCCTCAACCGCAACCGGGGCCGCCATTCTCCCTTTGACATTTTTCCCGGCAATCATCGTTCTCGGATTTGGCATGGCGATTACTGTGGCTCCGCTCACCACGGTGGTGATGAATTCAGTGGACCAGGACCGCGTGGGCGCGGCTTCTGGGATCAACAACGCGGTGGCCCGGGTCGCGGGTGTGCTCGCCATTGCCGTCCTTGGCCTGGTGATGGTCCAGGCGTTCAGCTCCCGTCTGAATCACTCATTGACTCGACTCTCACTGCCTGCCAGCACTCTTCATGAAATCCAAGCCGGCGAAATCAAGCTTGCAGGTTTGCAGGCGCCAGCCAACCTCGATCCCGGCACAAGGTCGGCTATCGAGGAATTGATTCGGCAAGTATTCACTTTTGGATTCCGCATCGTCATGCTGATTTGCGCAGGGCTGTCTCTGGCAAGTGCGATAGTTGCGCGGATGATGATTCCACGGGAGCCCGATCGCCTGGAGTCCTCGAAGCGAATCCGCTAGCGTCTGTGCTCGTCCACCGTGCACGCCGCACTTACTCGGGTTAATCTAAATGGAACGCGGACGCCGTGGCTCGCCCGCGTCATCGGTCATGGAAGCGAATACACATCGCCCGGCGTGGAAGACCCTGCTGGCCTTCGCGATTATCTATTTCGTGTGGGGATCAACATTTCTCGCAATTCGCGTTGGTGTGCGCGATGTTCCTCCCTTGCTTCTGGCGGCCATGCGCTTCCTGGCTGCCGGAGTCATTCTCTATGGCTGGATGGTCGCGAAGGGTGAGCCCTCTCCGACGCGGCGTCAATGGATGTCAGTATCTTTGCTTGGGGTGTTGGTCATTGCGGTCGACTACGGATTGCTGTTCTGGGCCGAGCAGCGCGTGCCTTCGGGCATTGCGGCTGTCATGATGGCTACCATCCCGGTGTTTACAGCGCTATCCGAGATTATTCTCCTTCGCACGCAAAGGCTCACCGTCCGCCTGAGCATAGCGCTGCTGATTGGGATTGGCGGAGTGGCAGTCCTGGTGGGCCGCTCGTTGCATCTCAGCGGAGAATCGGTAGACCCAGTGGGCGCCGTGGCTCTGATCGTTGCCGCGATCAGCTGGTCGGTGGGGTCGGTGCTTACGCGCAAGCTGCCTCTGCCTTCTTCTAAGGCCATGAGTTCGGGGACGCAGATGCTCGTCGGCGGAGTGTTCCTGGCTCTTGCGTCGGCCGCGCTGGGCGAGTTTCGCAATTTTCATCCCTCCAGCGTTTCGCGCGACGCCTGGTTTTCGCTGCTCTACCTGACTGTCGCGGGCTCCATCATCGCGTTTACCGCTTACGTGTGGCTGATCCATCATGAATCGCCGACAAAGGTCGGGACCTACGCCTATGTGAATCCGGTCGTAGCCGTGCTGCTGGGATTTTTCATCGGCGGCGAGGCGCTTGGTCCGCGGACCATTCTGGGAAGCCTATTCGTATTGGTCAGCGTGCTGATTATCACTACGACGCCTGCGAAGAAGCCGGCTGCGACGCTTCCGCGGAAGGAGGCGGCGGAAGTGCGATCGTAGCTGGAAGCGGTCGTTCCTCAGCGGAGACCGTGCGATGACGGAAGTGGTTGAGCACGGTTTCGAGAAATGGGAGCACGCGGTTTACTTGCTTGGCGCGGATGATCACGTCCCATAAGGGCTCAAACTTTTTCCACGCGCCCGCGTAAGCGAGATGACGCAGACGTGGCGCCCACGACGGTTTCGTCCACGCGCCGCGCAGGATCGAGCCCCAGCGATAGAAATCTTCATACGCCCGCCAATATCCTTCTTCCAATTCTTCCGGATGCAGACGCTTGGGGCGAAAGACGCAGTGGCGGGTATCGTAAGCGTCCCAGTTACTGTGCAGGAGCCTGCCGTCCTGTGCCATGCGCTCGTACAGCGCGGTGCTGGGATACGGCGTGAGAATGTGGAACGTCGCGGTCTCCATTCCCTGGTTGATCGCCCACTCGATGGTCAGGTCGAAGACCGTCGCGTCGTCGTGGTCCATGCCAAAGACGAAGCTGCCGTTGACCATGACTCCGAGATCGTGCAGCCGTTTGACCGTGGCGTTGTAATCGCGGCGGATGTTCTGTACCTTGCGCTGCTCATGCAGATTGTCCGCGTTGGTGGTTTCGAAACCTACGAACAGGCTCCGCAGGCCGCAAGCCACGGCCTTCTCCAACAGGTCGGGCGCGAGCACCGAGTTCACCGTGCCCGCCGCCTGCCACAGGCGTCCCATGCCGCGCATGCCGTCAAAGAGCGCGCTGGCAAAGCGCGCGTTGCCGAAGAGATGGTCATCGAGAAAGTAGAGATGCTTTCCGGGCAGGCGTTCGATTTCGGCCAGCGCCGCGTCCACGGTCTGTGTGTAGAAGGATTTGCCGCCGCGGAAGAACGCCTCCTTGTAGCAGAAGTCGCAGACATATGGACATCCGCGCGAAACCACGATCGAGTTGGGCACCAGATACAAGTGCCGCTTGATCAGATCACGGCGCACGGGAGGCACTGTAAGCAGGCTGCGTTGTAAAGACTGGTAACGCTTTTTGGGTTCGTGCGCGCGGAAGTCGCGCAGGAACTGCGGCCAGGTGTCTTCTCCCGGACCAAGAAAGACGGTGTCGGCATGCGCGGCGGCTTCGTCGGGCAGGGAAGTGACGTGCAGCCCTCCGAGGACGACATAGCAGCCCTTGCTGCGGTAGGCGTCGGCGATACGATATGCGCGCAGCGCCGAAGTGATGTACACCTGGATGACCACCAGGTCGGGAGCATCGTCGGTGCGGAGCCGCTCCACGTGCTCGTCGGTAATGCTGACCTGGTCGTCCGCTGAGGTGTACGCCGCCAGCGTCGCCAGTCCGAGCGGCGGAAACAGCGAATACTTGATGGGACGAAAGAGTGGACTGGTAGCTTCGGTGAGCGCGGGAAGGATCATCTTGATGCGCATGTCGCGCATGATATCGCAAAGTACTTTGCAATGTAAAGTGTAAATGCAACAAAAAGTTGGACCCGGCCATTTCCGTGGGGTGAGAGTTTCTCCGGAAGCAGTGAAGTGCGACTTCGCCGTGATGGGCGCCGAAGCGAACGGAAAGTATTACGAAGCGGCGAAACCGTGAGGTTGCTGACACTAATCAGCGACACGGTTCTCGCGTCAGTGCACTATCGGCGGTTTTTGATGTCGCGGGTGTTCAATGGCTGAACATCGCGGGCATTGGGCGACGGATAGCGTCGTTCAAATTGTGCAAGCTGCTCCGCGGAAAACTTGAGCCGGGGCTTCAAGAGATAGAAAGTAACGTTCTCCGTGCACGGCGGCGTAGTCAGCGATCCGTCATAGCGATAATAGCCCGCGTTCTCGTAGCCCGGAGGCAGCAGTCCTTCTGTGGTAATTCGCACACCCGTCCGTTCGCCGGAGGGCGGCGGAAAATTTTTAAATAATATGTTCAGCAGGTCAGTCGTCTTCTTTGTAGGTATACCCAGCTCGATCAGGATGGCGACAACTACCGCACACCCTGGTTTGCCGATAGAACACTCCTCTTTCGGATCTTCCTTGATGCTTACTTTGAGGTGTACGAGATGCAGCACCATGGGAAAGCGGTGGTTGTCAATGGACTCTTCGCTGGGCCGGTGAAAATGAAACTCGACCAGCTTGAACATCTCCCTTGTATTAGGGTCGTTCCCAATAACCAGCATGCCTTCCCCACGTTGATAGTTAATCTTCAGGTTGTAGGGATTGTCGTAAATCACCAGAGGCGCATGCGTCAGATATCCACTGAATTGGAGTCGCGGTTGGTCTGATTCCGGAGTGTTTGAAGGGACGTTGATAGGGGCTTGTCGCGTGGCCCCGGTATTGCACTCCCCGCACCAGGTGCTTTGCCCTACCGGACCGTTATCATAGGCGAACGGGTTCTTACCGGTGCACTGGTTCGCGGGATTATCCTGGCTCCCGCTTGACTGGCCCAGTGAAGTGGAAGAAACAAAAACGCCCAAGACCAGCAACAGTGCTATAACAAATGCACGGATGTGAAGCACCTAAGCCTCCTCAATACATGACCAAACCTGCCTAAGGGAAGTTATAGTATCAAACTTAATGCTACTGGTGGAGTCGAAACTGTAACGTATCGATGTTCGGCAACCAAGCCACTAAGCGTTCGTGCTCATTACTACTGGACTGTGGTTGATCGCCAGTCGATTCCGGCATCTCGCTCCGCTGGCTAATTGCTGCCTGCTAAAGGCCAAGTGCTCAATCAAGCTGCTATGGGTTAAATGCGGAAGCGTGGGCCCGCCTGGCTTCCGTGACGCCCAACCCCAGGCCGAATGTCTTGACGACAATTCCCACAGCAACCCAGCGCCGGCGTTTTTGTCGGCACCCATTGATTATGAGGTTTACGACGCCCCAGTCCCGCAAAGGGGTACGGTCCGTAGTAGCCCGCCGTTTGGAACGGTCGGTCTGGAACACCCCTCCCACATTTATTCCCGTTCTCGTGGCTTACAAAACCGCGTCTCAGGCATATCTTGCCCTTCAACGCCACGACGCAGTGCTGTACGGATTGAACGAATGCAACACAGAAACAGATATCGGACCAGGATTAGGCTCACGCGAAAAACATCCCGCTCTTTCCATAGCAGAAAACCCAATCCAAGCGCCCAGGTGACCACGTAAATCAGGGCTACTGTGTGGGCGTCCACTGCCGTTTGAGGCCAGGGCGCGGGACCACACGGAGGGCACGGAGCGAACCAGTCATCAGGGATACTGCGATTTTGCATAACATGAGTATGCCATAGTCCAAGCTAATCTGCTCGTGGTGTTTTTGCTCGTGTCACCGTACAAAGCTGTACGTGCCCGATAACGCAAAATTCTTTAAGAA
>WNFI01133488.1_pt1 | contig 14110 bp, 14 predicted proteins | sample 5400471 | NCBI WGS metagenome assembly WNFI01 (sample SAMN13153348, study PRJNA577476) | soil metagenome | isolation source: 100 cm saprolite on Douglas fir-dominated hillslope | place: USA:California | collected 2013-09-17 | reverse complement strand
AGGCACATTTTTATCCCTGTTCGCTACAGGTTCCATCTCGTTGCGCATCCCGTGGGCAGCGTGTGGCTCAAATTGATACTATTATTCTTTGACGGCTCCTTAGTCAAGCATCATGGCGCATCAGGCACACTCTCGAATAGTTCACGAGGATCAACATTCAGGGCCTTTGCTATCCTGTTAAGCGTTGACAGTCTCACCTCATAATAGGGGTTGCGCCACACTCTCCTAATCGTGTCTAGTGGCACATCACTAGCACGGCTCAATGTGGACTGATTGAAGCCTCTTGCTATGGCTAGCTCTTTTACCCTCAGTTTCAGCATGTCACTACTATAGCGCAAGTACCATAGTTGACAAAACCAGCAATTCTGCTATAGACTAGATGCTATAGACAGTCACTATAGCAAAGGAGTAGCAACCGTGATGGAAGTTGGAATAGCACTAGCCGTCTTTCTCGCTATAGTCGCGCTCGGTGTTATTTGCACCGTCATTATTATTTGCCAGGAGGTACAATCATGGATAAAAAGACACCACAGTCACAACCACAACCACCATTGAGACCTGCCACAGTTATTGCGCTGGAAAGCATTGGCGCTCACAAGATAGCGTTATTGTCATCGGGGCACGTGCAGATTGTCACCGACCCAACTACTCGCGTACACTTGACACCAGACGAGGCAACCAAGCTCTATGATTTCCTTTTGCAGTACATGAGCTTTCTTGAACGGCGCAAGCAGCAGAACCAGGGCGGGAATTGAGCGGGCGTTTTCCAGGCAGCGTGCCCACACACAAGGCCCTGGCTTTTAGTTAATATAGATCGCTCTGGTAGGCTTCATGGTGTGCGTATGGCCGATAGGGGTTCGACAGGCACTGTATTTTATTGGCGTTAATTGCACCAACAACCTCTTAATATCAAGTTAATATCTGCTATATATCCTGCGTGCCCACAAAAATTCGCGCCACACCATTCTCAGTCTGTCCATCTCAACCTCCGACCCCTTAGAAACGCTGTTACCAGTGCCAGGAATAGGCCACCTACCATGGCAACTAGGGCGCTCACAATAAAGGCCAGGGGGATGCCCAGGCCAAGATGAATGACGCTCGGACCAATCGTAACTGCCAATATATACAGGACGATAAACCAGAACAACCATATGAACCAGAATGATATACGGGCGCTGGCTATTAGCTTGGCCCCAGGCGACTCACCCTCTGGCTCATTGAGCAGGCGCGGGTCTAGTGAGTCTTGCTCGTTCATTCTTTCCTCTGTCCCTGTAACTTAACCGTAGCCAGCGCCAGGAAAAAACTACCTATCAGGATGCCTCCGATGACCACCAGAGCATTAGCGTAATAAAGACTGTCTATTCCAGCAACGGCCACGGCTAAGCTCAGACCTACAAGCCAAAGTAGCCATGCAAACCAGAACGGCACACGGGGGCTGGTTAGCTTGGCTTTAGGTGGCTCGTCTTTTTCGTGGAGAAGGCGCGGGTCCATATTGGGCGGGTCTCCTTCGTACATCGCTCCCTCCGTCTCATAAGCTTGGCATAGGACCATCGAGTTGTGATGGTCATGAACAAAGAAACCGCCAGGGCATCGGTAAGTGCTATAACAAAAACAAGCAACCAGCTATGATATGACATGCCAAGCCAGCTAGCAATGAAACCTGCACTGACATAAGCGGGTATATCGAGCATCATGAACCACATGAACCAGACGAACCAGAATGATGCGCGAAGATTAGCTAGCTTTTCTCCAGGTGGCTCTTTTTCGTTGAGCAGGCGCGGGTCTAGGTCTTCTGTCTCTTGATCGTTCATTGTCATTGTTCATAACGCACCCTTTCAGGTCGGAGACTCCTATGGGCATCATAGCAGGGCTTGTCAATAGCATAGGGCCAACCGCACCCGTAGAACCCATAAAACCCATAATGCACGCATCACCGACCAGCCTGTAGCCTTCCTCTACGCACTATCTATCGACTGCCTATAATAGTAACGCGTATATTGTTACGCGTTTTGTGGTATAATATAAGTAGAAGCATAAAAATAGGAAGCGGTTTGGAAGTGAGAAAAATGATCGACTTATACTACGAAATGATTGCAGAGGAACAGAAAAAGCACCCGAAATTAAGCGAACAGAAAGTACGTATTCTGGTCAATGACAGACTGGCTAAGGGCGGGTATATCCCCAACAAGGGCCATAGAGACGATGACGAGATGTCGCTAGCCTACTTCCGCCCACCTATGGATAGCTCCAACAGGATTTTTGCAGAGCGCCTAAATAGGGACGAGGCAGCCCGCCAAGCCCGCGCAGAGGTATCAAGGATTGCGGAAGAAGAAAGATGGGCAAGGCGGAAAGTAAGAGCGCCACGTGGGGAAGAAGTACGTGCCGATTGGCTTGCAGCAAGGCATAACGAACCAGACCTGGAACGAGCGGCATAGTTTCCAGTATCAGTCAATTTTGCTTAACTAGAAAATTAGATACCCTGGTGGGAATACGGACGCGCTTCTGATTGTTCTTACCAGTAGACTATTTCTACAAGCTGGTAGCAAGTCGCTCTTTCTGTCAGGCGATACTACCACCAGCCCAACCGCTTGGGAAGCGGGACTAACCAGCCCGCTTCCCGTATTTTTGGTAGCGATGCGTCTTCGTAGGCGCGTTGCATTGTAGGCAGTGTTTAGTGAATAAGGAGTTTACTATGGATGCGTTGGCACTTGACTATCGAACAATTGAGGATGCAAGCCGTATCAAGGGCGTCAACTACTACAATCTACGTAGCTGGATAATCAGGAATGCTATCCCTACGCGCAAGATTGGTAGGAGAGTTATTGTTGTAAGGCTTAGTGATCTTGAGGCATATGTTCCGAGAGATCGACAATTGGCTAGTGCTCGTTAGTTCGGGCAAGAAAGAGCGGTTGGTAGTGGCGAACTATACCGATATGGGTAACAGTGAGCGGTTTGTAGAGCGGTTTGGGGACGTGGTGAGATACGTTCCTAAGTGGCGGAAGTGGGCATACTTTAATGGTGTCCGTTGGATTGAAGTAGAGCAGTCATACATCGTTGAGAAAGCCAAAGATGTAGTAAGGGGGCATGTACTCAGAAGCAAGTGAGACAGCAGACGATAGCGCACGCAACGCGCTTTCATCGTGGGCGCTTGCATCAGAGTCAGGCTATCACCTATCTCAGATGGTAGACCTATCAAAAGGTGCGCTGGACTTTGAAGTTGAGAAGTTCGATCAAAATGACTGGCTTCTCAACGTGGCTAACGGAACCGTGGACTTGCGTACTGGTGAGATGCACGAACATAGCCCCCACGATTTTATCACCAAACTTGCTCCTGTAGACTACATCAAGGGCAAACGTAGCGATCTATGGGAGAAGACACTCCTAAAGATTTTCAATGGTGACGAGGCGCTTGTAGACTACTTTCAGAGAGCTATAGGGTATGCCCTAACAGGGGACATGTCCGAGAAAGCCATGTTCATACCTTACGGAAGCGGCAATAACGGGAAGTCGCTGGTGTTTGGTATCCTGCAAAGGGCACTTGGGGACTACTCAAGAACAGCCAACACCGAGCTTATTCTGAGACAGCCGGGAGTGCCAAAGAAGCCGTATGATATGGCTATGATAGTGGGGGCTAGGCTAGTTATCATCGCTGAACTAGGAACAGGGAAGTACCTGGACGAAAGCCTTGTTAAGCCACTAACAGGCGGGGACAAGCTTACAGCAGAACAGAAGTACAAAGACCCGATTGACTTCTGGCCGCAAACTACACTGTTCGCTTATACCAACTTCCTACCACGTATTGAAGACTTCACGGAAGAGAACTGGAACCGCATTAAGGTTATCCCCTTTAATGTGACGTTCCATGACTGCACAGGCGCAGTGATTGACCCTTGCCAGGATAGAGACCTTACCAGCGCTTTGAAGAGCGAGGCAGAGGGTATACTAGCTTGGGCTATTGAGGGTACTCCTAAGTGGCTTGAGCAGGGGCTAGCGGAACCGCAAAGCGTGCGAGATGCCACGGAGAGCTACAAGCAAGAAGAGAACGTGCTGTCAATGTTCGTTGAGTCTGAATGCGATCTAGGGCTAGGGCTAAGTGTTAAGGCCAAACCCCTGTACGAGGCATACATCCGTTGGCTGGACCCCGATGCAAGGGCGGAAGCCTTGAGCAATACAGCGTTTGGTAAGGAGATGTCTAAGCGGTTTAAGAAGACTACCGTACACGGTGCTAACGTTTACCGTGGCATTGCCCTAAAGACCGATAAGACCGATGTGCTCCTGAAACAAGCCCTACCGCAAGGCGTGCGCTTGCCAGATGACGAGTACGACGATCTTGACCCTGACGAGTAGGGGGTAGGTAGGGGGTGTAGATAGTTTTACCTGTTTTCGAGTAAAAGGTTACAAACTTTCTATAGGAAACTTTATTGGAAAATGGCCTAAACTATCTACCCTATCTACCTACTACCTACCCACTTTATATTATCCTTGCTACTGCTAAAAAGCCTTAAAGAAGATCATTTCCTCGTCTTGAGACTCGGAAATGCCGTCCAACATGGGGAGGGGTAAGGAGGTCTCTTGTAGTGGCGGGCAGTGACCATCCGCGCTTATTGCTGAGCTTATTCGGAGCAGGCAGCAAGAAGCGTCGTAGACCGCATGAAGTATCAAAAACGATACTGAGGCAACAGAAATGGCACCCTCGCCTTTGAGAGTGCCAGTGCCGTGTGGCCTACGGCGGGTTAGGGCTTGGGTTTTCTGATGCGGTCGCAGATTATCAGAGCACTTACAACCGCACCAGGCACCGCGAGGAAAAGCGCGGCGATTTCATACCAAGGCATAGTGCCTCCTGGCTTGAACAAACAGCCGCGAACGTCCACGTACAACCACAGACAACCACGTACATTTTGCACTTTGACAATATATACATATGTATGTTATGATTGGCAGCAGCAGGAGGAGAGTAGAATAGTGGGAGAACACTTTCTGCCTTCCCTCACGTGACGGCTGTTCGGAACAACAGTCAGCAGAAAGCGGCCACCTGTGACAGTCCTTGGGTGCCTTGACTTCCAATCTACAGCACCTTGGGACCAGGGAGGCTGCTTTTGCTTATACAACAGTATACAGGATGCGTCTGGCAAGTCAAGAGTAGTTTCCCAATTTTTAGCACCAATTTTCGAAGTTCCCCACATTTTCTAGCATTTTCTAATCTGTGCCAATTTCCTTCGGTGCATTAGCCAGCCACCAGCCTATCACCAGTGGCATATTACATCAACGTACACAGGCAACGTACATCGAAGTACAAGGTGTGCACCGATGTACACCCCACCAGCCCAACGTACAAGCCAAACATACACAGATGTACACCCCCACGATGCGCCGATCAGCCTGTAGAGCCAATCCCCAACCACCCTTGTTGAGAGCGCAGCGCAGCGTAGCGACGGCTATTGCTAGCTTGCCCCGAATGAAAGGAAACTATGAACCATTTACTACCATTTATCGTACTGCTATCCCCGCTTGCCATACTGCTTGCCATACTTGCGCTTGTCTTTATTCGCATGGGAAAGCGGTGGAAGCCCTAACCAACCAAAGAAAGAGAAAAACAAATGAGTGGTGACTACTACAGTCAACTACAAAAAACAAAAGGTCGTCTTATCAATACCGACAAGACCATGCACAAGAGCTATGTAGACGGAGGTACCGGGAAGCCAGACAACGACAAGGCCCTAGCTGTAGCCGCAAGCGTGGCCGCCAAGCTGGACGAGCGCAAGTGCTTGCTATGTGGACAAGGTATGCCAGGCTTGCAGAAGCACGACGTATACGGCTATGAGGTTTGGCTACATCCGCTATGCCTGTCCGACTTTGCAGCCAAGCTAGGCCACAATAGCCAGGAGAGCCACCAGGAGAAGCCAATGGGTAAGGACATGGCAAGCAAGGCTCTAAGCCGTGACTACCTCCCGATGAGCAAAGACCTTGGCACATTGATGCAGCGTGGAGAAAATGAGCGCAAGGCCGCAAACCGGGCAGCCAGAGCCCTTGCAGAAAAGAGCCATGCAGAGATGATAGCCAGGCACGGGGATGCTTTGCGAGCGGCTGGTATCATCTCTAAGCATTTTAGCGCGTATGACCGAGGTGAAGAGGACTAACGGGGCATAGCAAACGCCTGTACAGCCACGGGAGTAGTCCTATCCTCTCGTGGTAGGTACGGGCACAATAACACCGCTCGCTTGTTTGGTGGGCGGTTGTATTTTGAGAGACGAGTACCGTTTTAGCTTTCTTGCCTTTGCTTGGGCTTATCCAATTTCATCGTGCATCTGTCGGCTTGCCAGGCTGTCCCGCATTGCTGAGGTATAGCTACGACCAAACATTGTAGCTGGTATGGCAAATTGGACGACCGACCAAACATCCCGACCACCCGGCCCTCCCTGGCAACTGTAGTCGTGGCGATTGCAGTTCTCGCGCTCCTCTTGATCGGTGCTTGTCTTGCTAACACGAGTTTACTGACTACCAGCCTTCCGTGACTGGCATTGCCTATTGACATGTGGATATCCGGTTGTGTACACTTCCTATAGACACACGAACGACCTACTACGAACCTTGTAGACCATTCAAGAAATGCCTGGGACGGCCCGCCAGAACGACTCAGAACCTATGCTGACCAACATTCAAAAGGTCATCATTCCAGCAACGGTGGGGGATACACTGTTCACCCACTACACTGTTGTGGACGCGAAACTCTCACCGTCATTGGCGCAAAGAGATTGAAAAGGGGAGTACAGCCTCTGAGGTGCGGCCTCGTCTTGCTCCAGAAGTCTCCGGATTTTTAACCATAGGTACAACAGGCTCAAGGTTCTCTAAAGATGGCACCTATGCCGCTCAATTAGTGTATAACTCCCTGCATAGTTAGCAGGATTGCCAGCGCTGCGATGGCGTTGTTGAGCGCGTGCAGCAGGATCGTGGGCCAGATTGAGCGAGAGCGCCAGCGAAGAATACCGAGCGCTAACCCAATGATAAAGAGTACTGCGAATGAGCCTGGATCAGCATGCGCCACGGCGAAGAGGAGAGAGCTGAGGAGAATGGCCCAGCCGATAGACATGCCCCGGAGAAATCCTGGGAGAACGAATCCACGAAAGAACACCTCTTCACAAAAAGGTGCTATGACCACGGCTGCGAAAAGTGTTGCATACGTAGTTAGGGGCGCGACTTTGCTCTGCTTGAGAATAAGCTGGTCGTTCGTCTGCAAGTTTAGATGGAACACGGAAATTAGATATGAATAGAGTGTATTGACGCCGAAGATTACCAGCATTAGCAAAACCACCCAGAATAGAGTTCGGCCCACGTCAAAACGGCGGAATCCGAGCGCTTCCAGGACCAGGCGGCCGTGTGGGGTAATCGAACGAAATGTGGCATTGGCGAAGTACAGTGGAGCAATGAGAAAAGCTCCCTCGATAATCGCCGAAAAAACGATTGTCACGATTGCGCCGGTGAGATCGGCCCGCGGAGGGAGCGGCCTGGTAATAGAAGTGCTGCTTCCGTTCAAGCTCGTAATTACCAGCGACAGTACGATCCATGGTATAAGTGTTAAAATAATGCCGAAAAAGGTTTGCTGTATTGTCCAGGGGGCTGCATCTCCAGAGTTATCCATTACAGGTTTTGGATCTGGTTCTCGTTCTATCAAATGACTCTCCATTTTCCTCGAAGTACTCCTTTGCAGAAGTTACTTTGGGGTTGCTCTACATCTTCAATGTGGTATACTACCTACAACATTATCTTACCGCACATAATCGATATCAGGAAGGATGATTCTTTGTCAGGCACGATAGAAACTAACCCATCTGAAAGTTCCAATTGGCGCAGGCATAGAAATGCTTGTCCATTTTATCGTGAGCGCTGGTTTCCCGATAATGACGTGGCAGCAGGCGAACCAATGTATCAAGTATTCTGTATGAAGGGCACTCCACCGATTACTCTTGAGGAACAAGATCGCTGCTTACACAGCAAATCCTGTTGCTGGCGTCTCGCGAAGAAACAGCAAGTTACTGTTGAGCAGTTTCCTAGCGAAGAGACTCCCTCCCCCACTCATTAAAGCAAAAAGCCAGCAGTCGAAACCGCTGGCGGGCACCTGATCGCATTTACCTCACAAACTCAGCTACTGCTCATATACCCACCGGTCAGTAACTAAGTTGTAACTGGGCAGTTCCTCCGGTCGGAAGAAGAGAATGTTCAATTTGAGTTTGGTCCATAAGGCCTCAGCTTCACGAATCTGTTCAATTAATGTCATAGTCTTATAGTTTGTCTTTCTCTATTCTCGTTCTCGCGAGGAATAGATATAAGACTCTAGAATATCCTCGTACTCCAAAAGTTCTTCGGGTTTAAAGAATCGTTCGATCTCAACTCTAGCTGTATCAAGCGAGTCCGAAGCGTGAACCAGGTTAGCCTGCACACTCATAGCAAGATCGCCACGTATTGTTCCAGGTTCGGCTTCACGTGCTTTTGTGATACCGCAAAGTAATCTTACAGTGTTAACACAATCGGTTCCTTCCCAGCAGCAAGCGATTACTGGTGTGCGGCGCATGAATGTCTTGATCTCTGGAAAGAAGTCTCTTCCAAGCAAATGGCTATAATGAATATCCAGCAGATCATCAGATAACGTAATCATTTTCATGCCAATCAGCTTAAGTCCCTTTCGCTCAAGACGGGTGATAATTTCACCAACTAGGTCTCTCTGAATTGCATCGGGTTTGATGAGTACTAACGTACGTTCCATGCGGTTACATATCCTTTCTGTTTATGACCCGCTTACTATCCTCGACCATCAGCACGACGCTCCATAATTCCCCTATTTCTAATTTAATAAGAAGCTACAAGCTGAGTAAGTTGGCGGCTCGCCTTCTTCATCTCCAGGCGAACACGCCCGAGATTACTGGCGGAGTGGGTAGTAACAACCAGAATAAGGTCGCCTACCTCTGCAAGTTGGATTGTCCCTCTATGCGTTTCAATAATCACGTGATGCATTTCGCCATTGTGAATCTGTTCTGTGAAATTTGTAATCGAGCCAAAGACGGCTGCCGACATTGCCCCCAACATTTCCTCATCCTCGTTATGCAACGCTCCTGACACGATCAAACCGTCCTTGCCGATGAGTATTGCACCGGAGATCTCATCAAGTTCGGTCAATCGTTGTAGAATGGTTTCCACCTTCGACTCCTTTGATGCTAGTTGCTCTGACTCCTGGCTTTTTTAGCAATCGTAAGAGCTTTGTTATACGCCTCCATCGCCTGTAGATATTCCCCTTGTCGCATATAAGCATCACCAAGTACGCGGAAACCCGCAGAGTACTTAGGTGTGAGCTTGAGTAATGCCCGCAAGTTGCTGATAACCTCACCAAGTAATTCAGGTGCATTACGGATGATAATGCGATACTCTTGCATAGCGTCATCGTAAGCTCCAGCGAGCTGGAATTGATATCCTCGAAGGAGACGTTCTTTGTTACTCAAAATCTCTTCCTGAGCTTTGCCACCTGTTCCACGTTCTGCGACATGTCCTCTACCCATCAAAGATGCTGCATCTGAATGTTCTGCTGACTGGTGCATTGGTTGTAGCCTGATGGCGGGCCTTCTCATAGTCGTTTCCAGTTCGTTTTCGAGCAACGCATTAGCACGATAGGCTGGTATAAGCGGAGTCTCACTGGAAATATCCACAACGGGATTTGTAACCGGTTCGAAAATCTGTTGGGTTGGCGGCTCCAGGTACCCCTGATCAGGTTTGATTGGCTGCTCAGCGACTTGGCTTGCGGGCATTTCAGAAGTCTGATTTGCTGCGCTCCCCCACTGCTGTTCTTGTTTGTCTGGCTGGATATGTCCAGAGGGTGTAGTAAGTGGTGGGTTAGTTCCCACAGGTACGCTAAAATTTATAGGCTGAGCGAGTGTATCTGATTGTACAGGAACACCAGGTGACTCAGAAGCAGTGGGCTGTGCTGAAAAGTTAGCTAATTGAGCTAATGCAGACGAAAGCGATGGTTCTTGTGCAAGAGTCGAGAGTGTTCCAGGCTGTAATGGCACAAAGCCCTGATAGTGCAAATCGTTTTCAAGATGCTCTAGAGTTGCTAGCTGCTTTTCATCAGTTTCAGATAGCGTTTGGTCGATTTGATCCACCCACGCCTGAAAGGCAAGAGGTTCCTGCGATTCGCGAGTAACCGGTGCTGTTCCTGGTCCTGGTTCGCGCTCCAAGACTTCAGCACCGAGTGATTTCAGCCATTCCGGCCACCGCATTTCCGGGTCGTTTTCTTCTGAGGGGAAGAAAGCTGGCTCCGTCTTCCGAACAGAAGAATCCGGGGCGATACGAGAATCTTCTTTGATCGACTGTGGAGAAGCGATTTCCGGTTCAGCCAGGGGTTGAGTGAGAGGCCTGCTTTTGAATGGTTCCTGGACACTTGATGTTTGAGAGGAGGAAGCAGGTATTGAACCACCTGGTTGCTGATCTATTTTAGTGAGCATGTCGAGCCAGGCAGGCGGTGAGGGGAGATCACCTGCCTGAGTCGATGTTGACCATGAAAGAAGAGATTCGCTCGATCCTATAGCCCCCAGATTTTCACCTGCCATTGCTGGTTCTTCACTGGATGTTTTGGCCTGATCTGCCTGGAACCAGGGTTGTTGCTCCAGCATGGCTGGATCAAAATCATCATCAATTGCTTGCGATGTTTCCCATGCTTCGGGTTCAGGCTCGATTTTCTGGCTTTGACTTACCTGATCAATGATTGCCTGGGGATTGATCTGCTGATTATTGATAATTTCTGACCATGAAGAAAAGGCTGGGGCTTCCTGCACAGTTTCAGGAACATGTTGAGATACTTGCATCGTATCAAGTTCCCTCCAGCTTTCCAGGTTGCTCCAACGAGGGTGCTGATCAGAAGACTCCAGGGAACTATGAGAACCATTTACTTCGACAGCAGTATTAATCACTGTCTGTATTTTAGATAGTTGCTTCTCCTCCGAGACATCTGTCAAGACAATAGGCTCTTTTTTTAGTGACGCCAAAAATGGATCATTGGGTTGACTTGCCATCAGGTCACTGAAGAGTTCCTGCGCCATTACCAGTTCGGGATCAAGTGCCTCGGCTCGCTTGATCAATTCTTTTGACTGTTCCGGTTTGTAGGTGAAAGTGACATGTGCCAGGAGCAGGAGTGCTTTCAAACAGGTAGGGATCTCTCTAAGAATCCGTGCTGCCAGTTGTTCAACTTTGTCATAGGTGCCTTCATGCCAGTATGTCTCAAGTAGACCTGTTCGCGCATCCAGGCGCTCAGGGCTGGCGCTCAGAACTGCTTCCCATTCTTGAATTGCTTGAGTCAGGAGATCACCACGCATATAGAGGCGTGCCAAGCCAGCGCGTGAGAACATAAACTCTTGTTGACCGACTCTGGTGCTCAATTGGTTAAATTCCTGGCGAATCTGGCTATTGCCTCGACTCAGCTCATATGCTTGCTGGTAGCAGTCAAGTGCGGTATCGATGTCCGACATGCGTTCACTAGTTAGTGCGCGATCGCAGTAGGCGATGACATTCTCTGGATCGTTAGCTAAAATCCAATCGAAAGTTTGTTGTGCCTCTTCCAGTTGCCCCTTTGATAGGTATACCTCGCCTAACAGGCGTTGAGCCTCAAGTGCATCTGGAAAGTACGAGAGAATGTTCTGACAGTTAGCCATTGCATCATCGATACGACCAGAACTGATGGCGTCCTCTGTATTCTGCAAGTATTCGCGGAGCGTTGTGTTCGCCATATGGTTAGATCTCCTGTTCCCACCTTAGCATGTAAGTGTACCCATAAATACCCTACTGAAGTGTGTCTCAGTCCCCACTCTTGAGCAGCTTCCCCAACAGCTCCGCTTGCATAGGTTCGTAAGGACCGATCAGTGCCAAACGACGCCATTGAGGAGCAAAGCAGGTTTGTGCTACTCGCTGTATATCCTGACTATTGACAGCATCAATATGTGCTATTATTTCATCAATATCAAGTATTTTTCCTCGCAGGCTTTCCTGGCTTCCAAGCCACGAGGCAACCTGATGTGTGCCTTCCAGTCCTAACACCATGCTACCCCGTGCATATGCCTTGATCCGATCGAGTTCATCTGTTGGGACCGGAGTTACACATATGCGAGTAAGTTCATCTAAGATTGCTCGTATAGCTGGTTCGACCCGTGATGGGTCTACCCCAGCACTCACCACAAAATTACCTGTCTCAGCGTAACTATTGAAATAGCTTCCAATATCATAAGCCAGTCCCTGCTCTTCACGGATTGTTTGGAAGAGCCGTGAACTCATGCCATCTCCTAGGATAGCATTTATCAGCAAAAGTGTATAATAGTCAGGAGATGAATATGCTACACCTAGTGTCCCAAGACAAAGGTTAACCTGTTCTGTTTCCCTTTCAATTAGCGCAACCGGAGATGCATCTATCGGTGGCAAGCACTCCGTCCATGCTACATGCTCGCGTGGTTCCCATTCAGCAAAGAGACGTTCTACCTTCTCAGTAATCTCTGCCAGGTCGATATTTCCCGCTACACTGACAATCAGCGAATTTGGTCGATAGTATTCGTGTAGATAGTCCAACATCTGCTGGCGCTGAATCTTTGCGACCGTCTCTACATATCCCGCATCATCACGGCCTAGAGGTAACCTCGGCCACATCGTTTCATCTATGAGCAAATTGACCCATTCTTGAGGATCGTCATGAGTAGAACTTAGTTCCTCTATAATGACGCTGCGCTCTTTCTCAATTTCAAGCGGATCAAAAAGTGGATGGCGCACCATATCCGCCAGAACATCTATCACCTCGAGTAAATGTTCACCAGGAACACGAGCAGTGTAGTTGGTCAGTTCTTTGCCTGTGCTTCCATTAAATACCCCACCAACTCCCTCAATTGCCTCTGAAATAAGTCTAGCACTTGAATAGTTCTGCGTACCCTTAAAAAGCATATGCTCGATAAAATGCGATATACCCGCGATAGCGTTCGATTCATAGCGCGAACCAACAGTAAAAAATAACGAAATGCTAGCGGAGCGCATACTTGGCATTGGAGCCATAAGTAACCGTAGTCCGTTCTGTAGCGTCGTTCGCTTGTATTGCATTGAAAATAGTTTCTTCTTCCTTAGCCAATAACCTCTGTACGTTTAGTTGTTTGCATAGCGCGTCACTATTATAGACGTTTTCAGAGTGTCTGGCAACGGGAGGGGGGGATGGAGATAGCCATTTTGGGTGTAAAACATGAGCTTATTCAAGCACAACAAAAAAAGGAGGCTGAGTTCACATTTGGTGAGTTCAAGCCTCCCGTGTAGTGTTTCAATCTCAGAAAAGGCCGATGTCATTAGCCAGGTCTCCCAGACCTCCTAGTAAACCATCTCCCTCACGGTGACCATATCCCCTATCCCCCTCAAAGCCACGCTCCACTTCGTGTAGTAGTATTTCTCCGCCAATGACTGCTGCTGCGCCGCCCAGTGCGCCCATAGCCATATTTCCGCCGGGACCTTGCATGATTCCGCCCAAACCACTCTGCTGACCTTGCATTTGTACGTTAGCGGGGGTTGGGACAACACCTGCCAGGCTCGTCCGGCAACTGGGACAATTGCTGGTACCCATTGGAGACATCGCCATGCATATGGGACAACGAAGTATCATTGGTTGCTGGTAGGCCATTTGTCCGTACTGCTGAGGTTGCTGACCATACTGCTGAGGATATTGCGCATTGTACTGGGGCGTCTGCTGAGGATACTGTGCATATGGTTGTGATGGCTGCGGAGATTGCATATAACCCATTTGCGGTATGGGTGTTCCAGCATTTTGTGCTATGGGACCACCACAACCTGCACAGAAATTCACACCGGGTTTATTTTGTCGACCGCAATTTGAGCAAAGAACAAAGGCTTGTGGTGCCGAAGCTGCAGGGGTAGGGGTGGCTGAAACCTGCATACTCTGGCCACAATTTGTACAAAAAGCCATCTCGATAGGAACTTCTGCATGGCAGGCGATACATTGACGTGTAAGTGGCTGAGGTGATGTTGGTGTAGCAGTTGCAACTGCTGTCTGTGAGATGAGTGATGAGCCACAATGTGTGCAGAAAGCCGCTCC
>WNFI01002049.1_pt1 | contig 14110 bp, 10 predicted proteins | sample 5400471 | NCBI WGS metagenome assembly WNFI01 (sample SAMN13153348, study PRJNA577476) | soil metagenome | isolation source: 100 cm saprolite on Douglas fir-dominated hillslope | place: USA:California | collected 2013-09-17 | reverse complement strand
GAGCGCCAATGCTGGCCAGAACGGACAGCCTCGCAACCATTGCGGAGAGTTGGCTGACGCGGTTCGAAAGCGCGCTCGCTACGCCGGACCGCGCTCGCCTCGAGACCCTGTTTCATGCCGACAGCCATTGGCGCGATGTGCTCGCCCTGACGTGGCAGATCAAGACCGTCGACGGTTCGGATGCGATCTTGCGCGAGCTTCCAACGCATGCCGCCCCCGCGCGCCCGACTGGCGTCAAGCTCGACCCGCGCCGGACGGCGCCCCGCAAGGTGCAGCGCGCCGGCACGGAAGCGATCGAAGCCATCTTCAGCTTTGAAACGGCGCAGGGTCGCGGCAAAGGTGTGCTGCGGCTCACGCCGGATAACACTGACCGCAACGCGTTGAAGGCATGGACGCTGCTGACGTCGCTCGAGGAGATAAAGGGCCACGCGGAACAGCTCGGCAGATCGCGGCCGCAGGGCAAGGCCTATTCGCGCGACTTTCGCGGGCCGAACTGGCTCGACCTTCGCAAAGCCGCCGCCGAATATGCGGAGCGCGACCCTGCCGTGCTCGTCGTCGGCGGGGGTCAGGCCGGGCTTTCGATCGCCGCGCGCCTGGCGCAACTCGATATCGACATCCTCATCGTCGACCGTGAGGCGCGCATCGGCGACAACTGGCGCAAGCGTTATCACGCGTTGGTGCTACACAACCAGACGCAGGTCAATCATCTGCCGTACATGCCGTTTCCGCCAAACTGGCCGGCCTACAACCGGAGTGAGCGGCATTCCGAGCCTTCCGGACATTCCGAGCTTGCGCAAGTTCGGCGGTAAAATTCTGCACTCCAGTCAGTACGAGGATGGCGAGCTGTGGAAGGGCAAGCGCGTTCTTGTCGTCGGCTCGGGCAACAGCGGCCATGATATCGCGCAGGACCTCTATTCGGCCGGCGCGAAGGTCACGCTCGTGCAACGCAGCTCGACGATGATCGTCAACGTCGAGCCGAGCGCACAACTGCAGTACGCGCTCTATGACGAAGGGCCTTCGCTGGAGGATTGCGATCTCGTCACGATATCCATGCCGCTGTCACTGGTACGAAAAAGCCACATCGCATTGACCGAAACTGCGCGAAAGATCGACAAAGACTTGCTGGATGGGCTCCGCCGTCGCGGCTTCAAGCTCGATTTCGGCGAAGACGGAACCGGCTGGCAGTTCAAATACCTCACCCGTGGCGGCGGCTACTACTTCAACGTCGGCTGCTCGGATCTGATCGTCAAAGGCGAGATCGGAGTGGTGCAATTCGCGGATATCGCGAGCTTCGTGCGCGAAGGCGCGCTCATGCACACCGGCGAAACGCTGGCCGCCGACCTGATCGTACTGGCGACGGGCTACAAGGGCCAGGAGCATCTGGTGCGCAAATTATTCGGCGACGATGTTGCTCGCCGCGTCGGTCCGATTTGGGGGTTCGGCGACGGACAAGAGCTGCGCAACATGTTCACGCGAACCGCGCAGCCGGGCCTTTGGTTCATTGCCGGCAGCTTCGCCCAATGCCGCATCTACTCGAAATATCTCGCGCTGCAGATCAAGGCCTGCGAGGTCGGCCTGCTGCCCTGACACGTAGCCCGTAGGGCGCTATATGCGCTTAGCCCGGGTTGAGCGCATCGAAATGCGCCCTACGAGGGCGCGTATGGAGCCCCAGCCTGGGCAATCCGATTGAATGTGTGCCGTCGCTGCTTCTCGCGCCGGCATGACGGAACGCTTTCCTGGGAGGAGACGATGACACGATGGGTACTCGCAGTTTTACTCATGGTTTTTGCAATCGGTTCGGCAGCGGCGCAAGCGCCAGGCACGTGCGCGAGCAAGGCAATCGGAAAAGACGGCCGCGAGCTCGCAGGCGCTGCGCGAACGGCGTTCCTCGCCAAATGCAAGCGCGAAGCGTGCGAACCGAAGGCCATCGGATCGGACGGCAAGCCGCTCAAGGGCGCCGCAAAAACGAGCTTCATGGCGAAGTGCCGGAGGGAGCAAGCCTGACTAATCGCATCGCGTTGACCCGCGGTTCGCGTCACGGCCGGGGAGGCGTTCGTAAACGTGCAAGTGCGAAGCCGCGGACGAGAAGCTGCGGCTAAGTTCGTCTGCTGGAACGCGGGGACGAGCTACACCATCCGCGCCGCTTCCTGCTCCGTCGGCAGCCGGCCCTGCGGCGTGAGCTGGTCGACGAACTCCGGAAGATGTTGGCTCAGCCCAGAGAGCAAATCCCCGCGATCCATCCCGGTCTGTTTTGACAACTCGTCGAGGGTGTCGGCGCCGAGGGCATTGGCAAGTTCGCCTTTCGGGATCGCCTTGTTGGGGCCGGCGCCGACCCATGAACGCGCGGCGTCACCGTGGCCGCTCTCCTGCAGCTGCTTGAGCAGACCGCCGAGTCCGCCGTTGAGCACCGTTCCGGCGGCAGCGCCGCCGAGGACTCCGCCCAATGCGCCACGCAGCAGGTCGCCGAGATCGCCGCCTTGCGCGCCGGGCAGACCGACGTTGCCGCCCGCAGGTCCGGCTGGCTGGCTCGGCGCATCAGCGCGGCGCATGTGCTTCATCGCATAAACCGCAAGCAGCGCCAGCAGCGCCTTCGCCATCGGCGACATCCCTTGGCTTGCGGGCGCGGCTTGCGCGCGCGGATCGCTACCTCCAATGCTGTTGAGAACATCGAGCAAGCCCATATCGACCTCCTGACTTGCCCCAACCCGGCGACAGCATCGCGCACGCCCGTGACGGAGGCAAGGCGGCTACTCACGACGAAGCGCTGTCATGGTCCCTTCATGCGACCATGCCAGGTCATATAGACTTGCGCAGCCAAGGGAAATGCGTCGAAAATGACTCTTCAATGAAGTCTTTAGGGAGGCTCCCATGACAATTGGTCGAATTGCGACTTGCGTAGGCTTCACAGCGTTCGCCGGCATGCTGCTTGTGGGTTCTGCGCAACCGGTGCAGGCGCTCACCATGAAGGAGTGCAGCGCCAAATACCAAGCGGCCAAAACCGCGGGCACTCTCGGCGGGCAAAATTGGCGCGATTTCCGCAAAGCCGAGTGTGGGACGGGTGCGAGCGCCGCTGCTCCGGCCGCCGCTCCAGCGACCGGCGCTACCGCAACGGCGCAGAGACCCGCCGGAAATGCCGTCTTTCCAACGGCGATCTCGCCGAAATATTCGAGCGAGGCGGCGGGAAGGGCGCGGATGCACACGTGCCTCGACCAATACAACGCGAACAAGGCCACCAATGGCAACGGCGGTCTGAAATGGATCCAGAAGGGCGGCGGCTACTACAGCGAGTGCAGTAAGCAGCTGAAGGGCTGAAGTTGCCGGTGAGCCGGACGAGACGCCGCCGCAAGGCAAGCTTCATGCAAGCAAGCGTCATGCAAAAGGTCCAGCAGCAGACGTAGGACCGCTGTTGAGCAAGGGCGCGCCGCCCGACAATGCCGGCGACGGCATCGCGATACCGGCGCGCCGCTGCGCCAACCAGTTAACCCCGTTCGCGCGCATTGAGGAACCATTCCTGCCTGCAGTGCATTTATCTGCATGCGGGCTGGGCGGGCAGATGCGCAAACCTTTGGCGGCAGGTTGGTCGCGGGGCTCTTCGGCGCGATTGTGTTTTTCGCAGCCTCCGGCGCCCGCGCCGAAGGCCCGTTGCAGCTCTCAGGCACACAACTTCAACCGATAAAATGGTCCGAACTCGCGGGCTGGACGGGCGATGATCATCTCGCCGCTTTCGCAGCTTATCAGGCGAGCTGCCAAGCCTTACGCAAGGCGCGTCGCAGCGAAGATCGCGGGCAGATCTCCGGAGCGCTGTGGAACGTCTGCCGCAATGCCTTAGCACTGCGGCCACGGGATGGGGATGCCGCGCGCGCTTTCTTCGAACAGAATTTTCAACCCGTTCGCATCTCGCGACTGGGCGAGGTCGAGGGATTTTTGACCGGTTATTTCGAGCCGGTCGTGGCGGGCTCGCGCTTTCCCAGCCCCGAATTTCACGTCCCGCTCTACCGCCGGCCGCGTGATCTCGTCGCCGCCGGCTACAATCCAGCCGCGGTTGCCTTTCCAAATAAAGGAGTGCGCATCGGCCGCCGCAACGAGAACAGCGAACTCCTGCCCTACCACGATCGCGCCGCGATAGAAGCCGGCGCGCTTGACGGGCAGAAGCTCGAGATCTGCTGGCTGAAGGATCCATTCGATCTGCTCACAATCCAGATCGAAGGCTCCGCGCGCGTCATCCTCGAGGACGGCACGCCGGTGCGAGTGAGCTATGATTCGCACAACGGCTATAGCTACAGCTCGATCGAGCGCGTGCTCGTCGAGCGCAATCTCATCCCGCGCAAGGAAATGTCGATCCAGCGCATTCGCGACTGGATGGCCGCGCATCCGGATGAAGCGGCGAAGGTGCGCGCCACCAATCGCTCGTATGTGTTCTTCCGCATCACCGGCCTGTCGAACGAGGGCGAGCCGGTCGGCGCGCAGGGGGTGCCGCTGACGCCGGGACGGTCGATTGCCGTGGACAGGCTGCACGAATACGGCACACCGTTTTTTATCGAAGCCGATCTTCCGATCGGGAGCGTGAAAGCTATGTCAGCCTTCAGACGCCTGATGATTGCGCAAGACACGGGATCGGCGATGGTAGGGCCGGCGCGCGCCGACCTCTACTGGGGCGCCGGCGATGACGCCGGTCGCATCGCCGGTCGCATTCGTCATCCGGGCCGTTTCGCGATGCTGCTTCCTCGCGAACTCGACATGATCGCGGCCGGCGCCCAGATGCCATTGCCGGTGCCAAGACCGAAGATCATCGAGGCCAAGAAAGAGGACGCCAAATCCAGGACAGATTTGGCCACCACCGGCCAGGCTCTACCCGGCAAACAAACGCCGATGCCAAAACAAAAGATCGCCGCGCTCGACATCAAGAAACAGGACGGCAAGAGCAAAGCGGAGCCCGCCAAGCTGGGCGAGAGCGCGGCCGCCAAGCACATGCCGTTGCCAAAACCAAAGACCACGGCCGTCGACATCAAGAAACAGGAGGGCAAGAGCAAAGCGGAGCCCGCCAAGCTGGGCGAGAGCGCGGCCGGCAAGCACATGCCATTGCCAAAACCAAAGACCACGGCCGTCGACATCAAGAAACAGGAGGGCAAAAGCAAAGCGGAGCCCGCCAAACTGGGCGAGAGCGCGGCCGCCAAGCACATGCCGTTGCCAAAACCAAAGACCACCGCCGTCGACATCAAAAAACAGGACGGCAAGAGCAAAGCGGAGTCGGCCAAGTCCGGCGAGGTTGTCGCCGGCAAGCATGTGCCGTTGCCAAAACCGAGCAGCACCGCCATCGAAATGAAGAAACAAGAAGGAAAGATCAAAGCGACGTCTGCCCGTGCTGCCGAGGATGGGAAAGCAGCGCCAAAGTCGGGATCGGGTAAGCCGGCCCTTCGTGAAAGAGCGACCGCGCATTGTACCGATTGCAGCCGCTAGCGCGCGCTCCTGAATGTTACGCGTGCGCGCAAGTCTTCAGAGCGCCGCAGCCGCGCAGCATGCGGACTTGTCGTGCAAATTCAGTCCGAGGCATCAACGAGGATCGGCACGCAGTTCCTCGCGTAGCGCCGGAGCCCGGACTAGGTAACGCCTGCCGCGAGAGATCATGCGCCAACGGCGTCGGCAACGCATTTCTTCACGTGGCTCGCCTTGGCCGCGCCGGCAAGCTTCTTTTCGGTGGAGTCCTTGTCGCATGCCGTCCTCGCGTCGCGCTCGCATTTCTGCATGAAGCTCTTCAGCGCGGCGCCGGCGAGCTTCTTGTCGGCTGCATCCGACTTGCAGGTCGCGAATGCCGGAGCGGAGATCAGGCACATAGCGAGCACCAGAGTAATCGCTTTCATCAGGACCCTCCTTTCGACAGAACCGCGCCTCAATTAGATGCCTGGCGCAGAGCGGCGTCCACCGAAATGCGACCGCATCCGCAGAGGTCGCTGATGCTCAATCCGAAACCGGTGAGGCGCTCACGTGCTCGGCATCGACCACGGGCACTGTTGACCGTGCAGCGCGGGAGGGGGAAAATGTTCGCCACGATCGGCACAAAGGACACGCATCGATGGTCGACAAGGACGGCGCCATCTTTGTCGGCAAAAGCGCAAAGCCGGAATACCTCACGCTGGCACTGGCCAACCGCCATGGGCTGGTGACCGGAGCCACCGGCACCGGCAAGACCGTCACCTTGCAGGTGCTGGCGGAGGGCTTGTCGCGCTCCGGCGTTTCCGTATTCGCCGCCGACATCAAGGGCGACCTCTCCGGCATTTCGCAGCCGGGCGAGGCCAAGGAGGCATTCGTCAGCCGCGCCAAAAGCCTCGGTTTCGACTACGAGACGGACCAATTCCCTGTCGTGTTCTGGGATCTGTTCGGCGAGCAAGGGCATCCGATCCGCGCCACCGTCTCGGAGATGGGGCCGCTGCTGCTGTCGCGGCTGCTCGATCTCAACGACGTGCAGGAGGGCGTTCTCAACATCTGTTTCCGCGTCGCCGACGAGCAGGGACTTTTGGTGCTCGATCTCAAGGACCTGCGCGCCATGCTCGGCTACGTCGCCGACCATGCAGCCGAGCTCACGACACAATACGGCAACGTCGCGAAGCAGACCGTGGGAACCATCCAGCGCTCGCTGCTGGTGCTGGAGAACCAGGGCGGCGCAAAGTTCTTCGGCGAGCCCGCGCTGGCGCTCAAGGATTTCATCCGCACCGACCGGGATGGCCGCGGGACCGTCAACATTTTGGCCGCCGACAAACTGATGGAGAATCCGCGCCTCTATGCGACCTTCCTGCTGTGGCTCTTATCCGAGCTGTTCGAGGAGCTGCCGGAGGTCGGCGACCAGCCCAAGCCCAAGCTCTGCTTCTTCTTCGACGAGGCGCACTTGCTCTTCAACGAGGCGCCCAAAGCGTTGCTCGACAAGATCGAGCAGGTCGTGCGCCTGATCCGCTCCAAGGGCGTCGGCGTTTACTTCGTGACGCAGAATCCGCTCGACGTGCCGGACAAGGTGCTGGCGCAGCTCGGAAACCGGGTGCAGCACGCGCTGCGCGCGTTCACCCCGCGCGACCAGAAGGCGGTGAAGGCAGCGGCCGAGACTTTCCGGCCCAATCCGAATCTCGATACCACCAAGGTCATCATGGAGCTCGGCAAGGGTGAGGCGCTGGTGTCGTTCCTCGAGGGCAATGGCACGCCGAGCGTGGTCGAGCGCTGCATGGTCCGTCCGCCCTCGGCGCGGCTCGGTCCGATCACAGCAGACGAACGCAAGGCGCTGATCGCCAAGAGTCCGGTCAAGGGCAAGTACGACCAGGCAGTCGATTCGGAGTCAGCCTACGAGGTGCTGCAGAAGCGCCTGCAGCAGACCGGCTCAACCTCGCCGCCTCCCGCAGGCGCGCCAGCGCCCGGCGCGCCGGGTCAAGCAGCGCCGGCTGCCGGCGGTCTCGGCGCAATCCTGAACGCCATTGCCGCAGCGCTCGGCGGCATCTTCGGCACCACCCGGCCGCGCGGACAACGTCTCTCCACCGGTCAGCTGATCGCGCGCGAACTCACCCGCTCCGTCACCAATCGGGTGGCCGGCCAGATCGCGGCGGATATGGGCAAATCCGTCGGCGGCAAGATGGGCGGATCGGTCGGCCGCGCCATCGTGCGAGGCACGATGGGTGGGATCCTGCGGCGTTGATCGATGCCGAACGGACATTCCAATATGGCCGCTCATTGCCGATAGCCGGTTCATGCACTGCAACTAACGGTCATTCGATTGCCGCGTCGGCCATCGCGGGCCCCGGTGCGCGAGCCGCCGGACGCGAATGCAAATCGCGCATTTTGTGATCGCCATCACAGCGCCGCGAGCGAGGTTCCAAATTGTCGGCTTGTTCGCCGACAAGGCCGATGCCGAAACCTATGCCGAAGAGCATAGCCTTCGAGACTGGTGGGTTGCCGAGCTGACCTCACCAGAGGTGTTCGCAGAGCGGCGATGGAAGCCGTTTCGAACAGCCCGCGGCCCCATCTAGCGATCAGCCGCCGCAGACGGCGAGCCTTCCCTCGCCCAGCGCCTAATGGATCGCCGCCTCGTAATATCGAAGATCATAGTAGCGAGAGGGGTCGGTGAGCGTCTTCTTCGGGTGACCGTATTCGCTGCGCAACTCTAAGACCTTGCGAATGCCCGCGATGTCGAGTTGCGCCTTTGCGGCAATTCCCCGCCGGCCGGTGAAATTCGCGTAAGTGGCCGCCGCCAACTCCGGCGACAGTTCGGGAAAGTATTTGCGCAGGATCGAAATTGCTTCGTCCTTGCTGGTCGGGTCGCGCAACCATTCAACCGCCGCGACGTAGGCTTTGCTATAGGCGACGAGCTTCTGCTCGTTGGCTTGCGCCCATGCTCGCCGCGTGACCGCAACCGACTCTTCATAGTGCCCGTAAACATCCCTTGCATACTGCAAAACGTTGAAGCCATTTGCTTTGGCCATCAGATCGAAGGGCGAGGTCAGTATCGCAGCAGCATATTTACGCTCGCGCATGCCTTGCCAACGCGCGAGCGTCCCACCGGCTGATTCGACCTTGTAGTCGCTCAACTCTAATCCGCTGCGCTTGAGCAGATCGAACAGCACGAACGCATATCCCGTCGTGACCGCGTCCACGGCGAGCGTTTTGTCTTTGAGGTCCTGCGCTGTCTTGATTTCGGGGATCGTCACCAGCACCGGTATGCTCGGGCTGCCACCCATGAAGACGAAAAGATCGGGCTCTCTCGAGACAGCGACTTCGCCTTGGCCTTCCGCGTAGGCAATGACGTTGTCGACCGCCGTCATACCGATGTCGAACTTGCCGTCGATGAGGTTGATCATTTGGAAGACCGAGTTGGGCGTGGGGGTCAGCTTCACCTCGATGCCGGCCTGCGCGAAGTAACCTTTTTCCTGAGCAATCCTGATCGGCCAATTTCCAGTGCCCGGAAACGCGATCACCGATACGGCCTGGAGGTCTTGCGCAGCTGCACTGGCGCTGGTGCAAATCTCGCCACAAGCCGTCAGCGCTGCAATCGCGACCAGGAAACGAACTCGATCGAGCATTGCCATCGCTCCCCAAACTGAACCGTGTAGCCCATGTTGAGCCAGCCAAACCCGGCAATCGCGCGGGCGGCAAGACACTCCTGGGTTTCGCTTCGCTCAACCCCGGCTACAACGCAAGGCGCCAACATAGCGGAATCAAGCTATCGGATCACTCCTCGCGCCAAGGCAGGCCGAGGTGGCGCATGTCATGGGAAAATGCCTAGAATGCCGATTGCATGCTCCCTCCCGATTTGATCCTGCACAGCGGCAAGATCATCGCGCTCGATCATAGCTCACGAATAGCGCAGGCCATCGCGGTGCGAGCGGGTCAGGTGGTCGCCGTCGGCGACGACGCGGCGCTCCTCAAAGAGGCCGCTCCCACGACCCAACTCGTCGATCTCGCGGGTCGTTCGGTACTGCCAGGGTTTTTCGACGCGCATCCGCACGCGGACCGGGAAGGTCTCAAGGCGCGCGGCGGTATTCCCATTGCCGGCCTTCACTCCGTGGCCGACATTGTCGAGGTCGTGAAACGTGCGGCGCAGACCACACCCGCCGGCGAGTGGATCGTGCTCATGCCGATGGGTGAGCCCCCGCACGAGTACATCAGCCGCCCCGAGCAATTGATCGACGGCCGCTTTCCAACGCGGCATGACCTCGATGCGGGCGCCCCCGACCACGCTGTCTACATTCGCGCCGTGTGGGGCTGGTGGAGCCGCCGCCCGTTTCCGTCGGTTGCCAACTCGCTGGCGCTCAGCCGCGCGGGGGTGACGCGCGACACGCCCGCGCCGCACAACGTCGAGATCGTGAAGGATGCGCGCGGTGAGCCGACGGGCCTGTTCTTGGAACGAAATTTCGTTCCGGTCCTGGAGTACACGCTGTTCCGCGACCTCCCTCGCTTCAAGTACTCCGATCGGCTCGAGAGCGTTCGCCTCGGCGCGCGAGCCTACGTCGCGGCCGGAACGACCTCGCTCTACGAAGGTCACGGGCGGGGCCGCGGGGACGACATCCTGCGCGTCGAAGGAATCAATCTCGGCGGCCATGCCGATAGCACCGTCGCGGACATCATCGCAGCGGGCTATCCCTATGATCAATGGGCGGGACATTTTTACCAAGCGATGACGCAAGAGCGCTTCGTGAAGCTCGGCATCGAAGCGGCTCGGCTCGGACTGCGCGTCAATTGCGTGGTGAGCCGGGATCTCGAATACGCGCTGAGCGCTTACGAGGCCATCGACAAAGAGGTGCGCATCCGCGAGCGCCGCTGGGTGGTGATCCACGTCAATCAGGCGAGCGATGCGCAGATCCGGCGCATGAAGGCGCTCGGCGTCATCGCCACGGTGGTGCCGGGCTTTCTCTGGATGGCGAGTGATCGCTACGGCCTCGACAAGCTCGGCGAGGAGGGCATTCCCATCCGGCGCATGCTAGATGGCGGCGTGCCGGTCGCGCTTTCAACCGACGGAGTGCCCTATTCGATGCTGTGGACGGCGTGGGAGGCGATCGCCCGCTGGGACGATGACGGTCAGCGACGACTCGGAGACAGTCGGCTGACCCGAGAAGAGGCGCTGCGGATGGCGGCACAAAGCGGCTACCGGCTGACCTGGAACGAGGAGAAATACGGATCGCTCGAGGCCGGCAAGGTCGCGGACATGGTCGTGCTCGCTGAAGATCCGCTCTCCTGCGATCTCGACCGGTTAAAGGACATCCGCGTCGATCGAACGTTCCTCGGCGGTCGCCAGGTGTTCGGACCGTCTTGAAAGGATCGTGCTCCAATATCCAAGACCGGCAGCAAAAAAGGACGAGCGCGTAGGACGCAATAAGCGAAGCGCATTGCGCCGTTCATGCGGGGCCATCTGCAGGAAAATCGGGACTGCGACCGGCGGAGCCCGTGAGGTCGGGCGCCTACCTGAGTAGAGCTCCGATGGCGCGATTGGCGAAGCTGAGGCGTTCGGCCATCACCCTGATAACGAAGGTGAGCAGAGCCTGATACAGCGCCGGATTGTTTCTTCTAATACGTTCAAATGCGTCGGCTTTGAGAGCGTACAGCACGCTCGCGAGTTCGGCTTCGATCGTTGCACTCCGGGCTTGGCCGGTGATGAGACCCATCTCACCAATCGTAGTGTGCCGCCCGAGGCTTCGCACACGCAGCCTGCGCCCCTCTCCCGCACTCACAACGATGCTGATACGGCCGCGCAGAATGAAATGCATGGCGTCGGCTTTCTCGCCCTCCCGGGCGATGATCTCTCCGGGGGTAACTTCGATCCGCTGGCATTCTTCCACCAGCCGCGAGGCGTGCTCGGTTCCGACTGCATCAACCAGCCATTCGTGCAGCGATTCAGATTCGCTCGCCTCTGGTTGATATGCCTCGATGATCGCGTTTTCGCAAAGCTCAAGCGCCCGATCGAGGTCGCTTGCCACAAGAACATCACTCGAGATCAGGCCGCTAATTCGGAATACGTCGTGAATCTCGCGCGCCATATTCACGAGCACCAGTCGCGCTCCGCAAGCGTCAGCCAGCTCCTCGATCTGCCGGAAGCTGTTCGTGGCCGATGAATCGAGTCCGGTTACAAACCGGAAATCGAACAGGAGAAAGTGACATCCTGGTCGGGCCGCCAGCAAACCCTTGATATGCTCGTGCAGCCGGCTGGCTGAACCAAAGAAGAGGTAACCCTGCAGGCTGAGACCCTGCAACTCATGGCCGTGATCGAGGAGGGCCCGGAGCTCCTCGTGGCCGCGATCCAGCGTAGAGTGATACTCCGACCCATCGAAGCTGAATTTGATTGCAGGAATCCGGCTTGCACTGAGCGCGAACGTGGCGCAGCCGATTACAACTCCAATCAAGAGTCCGGCGACAAATCCCCACACCACAATGATCAACGCTATCGCGAGCAATGACAGGTATTCGAGGAGCGGAAGCCGGCGCGCCGAATCGACGATCCATCGATACAGCAGATTCCCACCAAGGTAGAACAGAAGTCCGCCCAAGACGCATTTGGGCACGTAGCCAAGGAAGTTTGGATTGGCGACAACGACTGCTGCCGAAACGACAGCGACCGTAATTGCCGAGAGACGACTGGTTGCTCCAGCCAAATAATTCACCACCGTTCGGCTGACTGAAGTGACGCCGATGTAACCGCCAAGGGCTGCTATCAGCAGATTGGCAATACCGTGCGAGTTAAGCTCCCGGTCGAGATTCGCCTCTCGGTGGATCGCAAGTTCGACGGCGCTGGTATTGAGCAACAACGTGACCGTGGCCACGAACACGACCGAGAGGAGCTCGCCGGACAATGATGGAAGTACTCGCCAGGGAAACTGAACCAGTTCGTCAGTCCGCCAAGGGGACGCGAGTCCGGCATGCAATTGTGGGCTGAACATCCAGCCGTCTGCCTGTGCCTGGTCCAGCGTTACACCGAGCGCCAGGAGCACGAGATGGGCCCCTATCACGCCCGCCAATAAAAGGCCGGGCAGAGCGAAGGGGCTTCGCAGCCGGCGCTGTCCAAGAAAGAGCGCGATCGCGAGTAGCACAGCCGCCAACAGCTTTTCGCCGGTCAGCGAATCGAAAAGCACGGCCACAGTGTCGGCGGTGACATTCTGACCCGTCGTCACTTTGGTAGCGCCCATGACGATGAGCCATCCAGTCGCACCCAGAAATCCTCCGATCACCGGAAAAGGTACAAAACGTATCGCGCGGCCTGCATGAGTAACGCCAAGGACAAGCAGCACGGTTCCAGTCAGCGCTGTACTAAGCGCCATGACTATGATGGCGCGCTCTAAGACATGTTCGGTCGCGCCTTGGGCGAGCACCCGATCGACGAACGCGGCGACGAATGCCGCCATGACCGCCGATGTCGGGCTGTCGGGCCCAGCGATTGCGAGAGGTAGCGAACTGCGCAGCCCGATCACTAACGCGGCAATCGCGGCGGAGAGGAAGGTGACCGCAACCCCATAGCCGAGCCATTGCGAAAGAGGGCCGGAAAAAACCAGAGTCGCATACGAAAGCGAGTACGCGATTGACAGAAAGCTGCACGTTGCGCCGGCGGAGAGATCTTGCAGCCTGGCACGAACAACTGCAGCTCTTGGTCTAGAACTGATCGGGACAGTTTCGGTGGCCATTAAATTCCCCAGACTGATCCCCGTCTCACCGCGAGCAGAAAGGATAACACGCCAATATACGGCAGGGGACTGCTGCGACGCATTGCTGAACGCCATAATACCGGCTGCGACGGCAAGATCTCGATCCTGCCCCGGGGAACCTGGATCAATCGCATCGCCCGCTTCGCTCACGACGGAGCGTCTCTCCATATCTCGTCATCACCTTGGACATGAGGTTCGGTTGAACGCGCGGCGGGGGCTGTGTCATGCTCAGCCCACGAGGGCGCGAGCATGGCTGCCATGGCGCATAGCACGCAGGCCGCACACGGCCACATGCAGGACTATGAATACCACGTCCAGGCGATCGAGGCCGACCTGGAATACTGGCGCACCAAGCGCCTGGAGCCCCGGCTCATTCAGCTACACCGCCGCGGCGTCCTCACGTTCTACGACCTCATCCGCGCCGCCGGCCATGGTCCCGCGGCGCCGGCCGCGGCGGGCGAGGCCACGCACGACACCGAGAGGCGCATCCGCGCGCTCGAAGACGCCCTGGACGAGTATATTCGTGGCATCGCGCTCGCCTCGATCGACTCGCCCGACCAGCCCTCGGTCATCGAGGATACGCGCAAGGAGCGCGGCGACTACGACGACTTCTTCCGCATCGCCAAGCCGTCGCACGGCGGCACGCTCGAGGAGCGCATCGCGCGGCTCGAGCACGACATTCGCGAGTACCAGCGCCTGCTGGACGTGCTCATGCGCGCGCTGCTCGACAAGGGCGTGCTGACGAAGGCAGACATCGAGCGCCAGCGCGCTTTCCTCGCCGGGCGCGGTGCCTTCAACGGCGCTCGCATTGTCGCCCGCGCCTGGGTCGATCCCGCCTTCAAGCAGGCCCTCCTCACGCGCGGCCGCGAGGCCGTGCGGGAGCTGAACATTCCGCCCGGCCGGCTCGGCAAGCTCGGCGTCGCCGAGAACACGGCGACGCTGCACAATGT
>WNFI01092460.1_pt1 | contig 14111 bp, 17 predicted proteins | sample 5400471 | NCBI WGS metagenome assembly WNFI01 (sample SAMN13153348, study PRJNA577476) | soil metagenome | isolation source: 100 cm saprolite on Douglas fir-dominated hillslope | place: USA:California | collected 2013-09-17 | reverse complement strand
GGATGCGCACCCGCCACGGTCGCGCCGTCTTGTCGCGGCGGCGCAGGAAGGGACGCGCGCGCCTGAGCGTCTGATGCGCGGCCATCCCGGCCCGCCCGTGGATGAGCAGCCACCACGACCGCCGCTATCGGCCGGCGAACGGCTTCTGTCGCGCGAGCGGCTGGTGCGGCGCGCTGACTATCTCCGGTGCTACAGGACTGGCCGCCGGCGCCTCGGGGCGCTGGTGATGCTCTATTTCGCCCCGAGCCCGCTCGGGCACCCACGGATCGGGATCACCACGACCCGCAAGGTCGGGAATGCCGTCGTCCGCCACCGGCTGAAGCGCCGGATCAAGGAGATCTGGCGTCGCTGGCCGGAGCGGCAGCGTCTCAACGGGATCGACCTGGTGGCACACCTTAAACCGGAGGCCGGGAAGGCTGGATTCGACCAGCTAGCGCGCGATCTCCTGGGCCTGCTCGATGGACTCGCCAGCCGGCGGGCTCGCGACGGCCGAGGCGAGCGGCGGGCATGACGCGCCTTGCCGTGGCGATCCTCGGCGCCTACAAACGGTGGGTCTCTCCGCTCCTGCCCCGCTCTTGCCGCTTCTCCCCGACCTGCTCCGAGTATGCGCGGCTGGCCCTGCTCAAGCACGGCTTCTGGCGCGGCTGCGCGCTCGGGACCGGGCGGGTGCTGCGCTGTCACCCCTTCCATCCCGGGGGTATCGATCTCCCGTGACCGGCCCGCAACCCGACTCGGCGCCAGCTCTTCCGGCCTCAGGGTCGTGTCGGTCTCGCCAAGGGGCGAGCCGACCTGGCCCACTTCTAGCCGCGCCGTCCCGACCCGCCCGATAAGGATCCAATGAGCCGTGGATAATCGCCGCGTAGTGCTGTTCATCGTGCTGTCGATCGCGGTGGTGGCGGTCTGGCAGGCACTCTTCCCTTCCCCGCAGGTCAAACGTCCGCCGCCGGCTGCGACCTCCGCGGCGAGCGGCCAGAGCGGCCAGGACACCGGCCAGTCGTCCGCCGTTCCGCCGCCGGCCGCCGGCGGCACCGCGCCGGCAAGCGGCGGCGGCGCCGCTGCGCCGACCGGCGCCAGCGCGGCGGTACCCGCACCCGCGGCGCCCGCCGATCGCGGCGGAGCGGGAAGAGCAGGTGACACTGACCGGGATCCGGACGCGCGCGATGCTCACCAACCGAGGCGCTCAGCTGCTCTCGCTGCTCGTCGAGCAGCCGGGCACCGGCAGCGTCGAGCTGGTGCGCAAGCGGCTCCAGGGTCCCTACCCCTTCGGCCTGACCGATCGCCGCGGGCGGCCGCTGCCGCTCGACGACGTCTTCTTCGCCGTCGAGCACGGCGCCGACGGCCGCTCGGCGACCTTCCGCTACCGCGGGCCCGCCGGCAGCGCGGAGAAGAGCTTCCGCTTCGACGAGCACGGCCTGCTGGCGGTAGAGGTCCGGGCATCGGGCAGCTGGGCACTGGTCCTGGGCCCAGGCATCGGCAACCCCACCGCCGCCGAGCTCGACAACCGCTACGGCCAGCGCGGCGCCGTGGTCAAGGTCGCCGGCAGCGTGCAGGTGCTGAGCCCCAAGGGCGAGAGCGAGGCCAAGGTCTTTGCAGGCAGAGATCTGAGCTGGATCGGCCTGGAAGATACCTATTTCGCCGCCATCGCGGTGCCACAGGGAGGTTCGGTGGCGAAGGCGGTGTTGCAGCCGCTGCTGGTCGAGCTTCAGCCGGCCGGCGCCCGCTTCGCTCCGGTGCCGCCAAAGGACGAGCTGAGCGGCGCGCAGAAGGATCTCAGTCGCGAGTATCAGCTGTCCATCGAGCCAGCCTCCGGCACCCTGGCGCTGCAGTGCTACCTGGGGGCGAAGGAGTACGAGCGGCTCAAGGCTCTCCCGCATGGCCTCGAGGAGACCGTCAACCTCGGATGGCTCAGCGTGGTGGCGCGGCCGCTCCTGGCCGGGCTGCACTGGATCCACGACCACATCGTGGCGAACTACGGCTGGGCCATCATCCTGATGACGGTGTTGATCAAGGTGCTGCTGCTGCCGCTCACCCACCACAGCACTCTGTCGATGCGCAAGATGCAGGTCCTCAACCCGCGGATGCAGGCGATCCGCGATCGCTACCGGGCCAAGCTCAAGGACAAGCAGGGCCGGCCGAACCTCGAGATGCAGCGCAAGATGAACGAAGAGATCATGGGCCTCTACAAGGCGGAAGGCGTCAACCCGGCGGGCGGGTGCCTGCCCCTGCTGCCGCAGATGCCGATCCTCTTCGCCTTCTACAGGCTGTTGAGCACCTCGGTCGAGTTGCGTCACGCCCCCTGGATCTTCTGGGTCCGCGACCTCTCCGTGCAGGACCCCTACTTCATCCTGCCGCTGATCATGGGCGCGACCCAGTTCCTGCAGGTCTACCTGGCTCCCCAGTCCGGCGACCCGGCGCAGCGCCGCCTGTTCCTGTTCATGCCCGTCTTCATGTTGATCTTCTTCTTCACCGCGCCCAGCGGGCTGGTGCTGTACTGGCTCACCAACAACATCTTGACCATCGTGCAGCAGGCGGTTTACAACCGCTTCTGGAAGCTGGAGGGCGCCAAATGAGCGCACACCCCTCGGAAACGCACGGAGACATGAGCGACTCGAAGCGACGCTTCTTCTCGGGCGACACGTTGCAGCAGGCGCTGGTGCAGGCCGCCAACCACTTCCGCCTGCAGCCGGAGGAGATCGCCTATCGCCAGATCGAGAAGCGCCACGGCTTTACCAAGGTGCGGCGCAAGGTGGTCATCGAAGTCGATCCAGCCGCCCCGCGGCAGGCGCCTGCGGCTGCCCGGCCGGCGGCCGGCGCAACGGCGGCTGAAGGTGAGGGCGGCGCTGGGCAGGCCGCGCCGCCGGGGCGGACGTCCATCGAGCCGGAGCGCGACGCGACGTCGCCGCCGCCCCGGCCTTCGTCCGAGAGGCCCACGCGGGCGAGTCCGCAGACCCAGGACACGCCGTCGCCGCAGGGGCGGATGCCAGGGGAGGGAACGCCGTTGCCTGCCGTCCATCCCGCTGCCACCCTGCCGGAGAGGCAGCGTGGCGGCGGTTTCGACCGCGGGCGCCCACGGCGTCCGTCGGGCGCCTATCCGCGAGACCGCCGGCCGGCAAACGTTCCCGGGGGCGGCGGCGCGACCGAGCGCGAGGATCTCGTGGCGTTGCCGGAACAGCCGCGCAGCGTCGGCGAGCGCTATCCGGCGGCGGAGGGTCCTCAGGCGGCGGCGGCGGCCAGGGGGGTGGAGCTCTTGTTGAGAGTGGCCGGCCTCGACCTGACGCCGCGCATCTACCAGGGCGAGGAGAGGCTGGAGATCGATCTGGTGGGCTCGGACACTGACTGGTGCTTTGCCGACGACGGCGAGCTGTTGATGGCCATCGAGCATCTGCTGCCGCGCATCATCCGCAGCATCGCCGGCGAATCCGTGCTGTGCCGGGTGGATTGCGACAACTTCCACGAGATCCGGGAAGAGCGGCTGCGGAGCCTGGCACAGAAGGTGGCCGACGAGGTCCGCCAGCGAGGGCGGTCGCGCACCCTGGTGCCGATGAACCCGGCGGACCGGCGCATCATCCACGTCACTCTGGCCGACGACCCGGCGGTGGTGACGGAGAGCGAGGGCGAAGGCTACTTCAAGCGCATCACTGTCCGGCCCGCCTGAGAGCGGTGGTGCTGGACAGGGCAGCCACTCCCGAGTACCTCACTCAGTGGTTCACCTACCCTCGGGCGGCTGGTCTCACCCCCGCCAGCGCCACGCCGAGACGGCGTGACGCTCTTTCCGCCGACAGTGCTCGAATCTGACAATTAATTGCGAATACCGACACTGCATCGGTTATCTCGACGACCCTCGATGTATCGAGCTCAGCCAAGCCGGTAGCGGCGCTTCATCTCCTGGAAGCGCTGGTGGGCTTTGGCGTCCAGGCCGGGATCCAGATGTCGATCCAGGAGCGGCAGAAGCGTCTCTCTGAGATAGGCGCCACGGACCATCCACTGAAAGTAGCTGCGCCCGCCATGATGATAGGGCCCGTAGAGCTTGCCCCCGGGGAAGGTCTTCTCCAGCCAGCGGAAGAGCGCCTCATGGTCCGTATGCATCCGGAGGGTGATCTGAGGCTGGCGACCGTCGCCACCGAAGTGACCCTCGCCGATGAGCAACCCGAGCAAGATGCCAACCTCCAGCTCAGTCCAGGGCTGATTGGCGGCTGCTGGCGGAGGCGTTGCCTGGACAGGGGGGGCAGGGGGGTGTTTCACCGTCGGGTTTCCCGTGAAACGCTGCGCTGTTTCACCGTCGAGTTTCCCGTGAAACGCCTGCCTTGTCCAGGGAGTGCCGCCGACCTACCATGCGGCATGCGTTCCAAGCTCGAGGCGATGGCTCGGGAGGAGTTCATGACAGGCGTGGCTGCCATCTCTCCGGAGCCTCTGCCGGTGCGCTCCCTGGATGCTCTCTATGCGCACTATCTCGAGCTGCTGCGCTGGAACGAGCGGCTGGGACTCATCGGGCCAGGCACCGAAGACGAGATGCTGGCGCGGCACTATGGCGAATCGCTGGCGGCGCTACCGCTCATCGCCGGGTCCGCGCGGACCGCCGTCGACCTCGGCTCCGGGGCCGGCTTCCCGGGTTTCGTGTTGGCGGCGGCGCGTCCGGGCCTGGCGATGACGCTCGTCGAGGCTCGAGAACGGAAGTGGTCGTTCCTGTCGACCGCGGCCCGCAAGGCGGCTTTGCCCTGCCATTGCCTCAATGCTAGAGTCGCGGTTCCGCTGCCTACCGGTCTGCCGGCGCACATCGACCTGGTAACCGTTCGGGCACTCAAGCTGGAGACCGACGTGCTGGGAGCCCTTGCCCGGCGGCTGACGCCCCAAGGCTCCGTGCTGCTCTGGGCGGGAGCAAGCGACCCCGAGCTGCCGCCGGAGCTCTCGACGCATGCCAGCTTGCGCCTGGCGGGAGGAGCTCGGCGCCGCATCGTGCAGCTCCGACCCGCTCATACCGTAGACCGGGAGCTTGCAGGCCGCTCATGATCCTCGCAATCGCCAATCAGAAGGGCGGCGTCGGCAAGACCACGACCGCCATCAACCTCGGTGCCGGTCTCGGTGCGCTGGAGAGGCGCGTCCTGCTGGTGGATTGCGATCCCCAGGGCAACGCGACCCGCGGGCTGGGCATCACCGCCTCGCCTCCCCATCTCTACCACGTGCTGTCCGGCGAGGCGGCGCTCGCCGGCGCCATCCGCCCGTCCGGGTTCCCGAACCTCGATCTGGCGCCGGCCCAGCGCGATCTGGTAGGGGTCGAAGTGGAGTTCGTCGGCGAGCCCAAGTGGGAGGAGCGCCTCAAGCGGGTCCTCTCCCAGGTCGCCGACCGCTACGACACGATCCTGCTCGATTGCCCGCCTTCCCTGGGCCATCTGACCGTCAGCGCTCTGGCCGCCGCCGACGGTGTCCTGGTGCCTCTCCAGTGCGAGTATTTCGCGCTCGAAGGGATCAGTGAGCTGCTGGCCACCGTCGAACGGGTCCAGCAAGGCCTCAACCCCGGCCTGGCGATCGCCGGCATCCTGCTGACCATGTACGATGACCGGACGAACCTGTCGCGGGAGGTGGCCGACGAGATCCGGCGCCACTTCGCCGACAAAGTCTACGACACCGTCGTACCCCGCAACGTCCGCCTCGCCGAGGCGCCGAGCCACGGCCTGCCGATCTTCCAGTACGACATCAGGTCCCGCGGCGCCGAGGCCTATCTCGCCCTGGCTCGCGAGTTCCTGCGGAGGGCCGCATGACCACGGTGAAGAAACGCGGCCTGGGTCGCGGGCTGGACGCCTTGATCCAGCGCCCGGAGATTCGCGGCACCCCGCCGGAAGTGGCGGGCACGGTCCGCACGCTGCCGGTCGCGGCTCTGAGGCCCAATCGCTTGCAGCCCCGATCGCGCTTCGACGACGGCGAGCTGGAGTCGCTTGCCGAGTCGATCCGGTCGCAAGGCTTGGTGCAGCCGCTGGTCGTCACGATGGAGGGCGATGGCTCCTACAGCATCGTGGCGGGTGAGCGGCGGTGGCGCGCCGCGCGGCGCGCCGGGCTCGAGGAAGTGCCGGTGATCGTTCGCGGCGCCCTCGACGACCGCGCACGGCTCGAGCTGGCGTTGGTCGAGAACCTTCAACGCACCGATTTGAATGCGCTCGAGGAGGCGGAGGCCTATTTCGCGCTGCACGAGACGTTCGGCCTTTCGCAGGAGGAGATCGCCGCCCGGGTCGGCAAAGGGCGGACGACGATCACCAATGCGCTGCGGCTGTTGAAGCTCCCGCCCGAGATCCATGAGCTGTTGCGGAGCGGGCAATTGACCGCCGGCCAGGCGCGGCCGCTCCTGAGTCTGGAAAATCGGGAGGAGCAGATCGCCCTCGCAGAGCGGGCGGCTCGCGAGGAGCTCTCGGCCAGGCAGATGGAGCGTCTTTCAGCAGCGCCGGCGGCCCGCGCCAGGTGGCCCCAGCGCCAGGTCGAGGTGAACACCGCGGCTGCCGAGGAGAAACTCACCCGCCGCCTGCAGACCAAGGTCCAGATCCATCGCCAGGGAAAGGGAGGGCATCTCCGGATCCACTTCCATTCCGAAGAGGAGCTGATGCGGCTGTACGACCTCTTGATGAAGGGTGGAGACGGGCTCTGACGAGGCGGCATGCTCAGCGGCGCGAGCATCCCGGAGTTACGCCCCGTTCGCGCCGTCGCCGGTCTCCTGGAGGTCAGCGAACCGCCAACGCGCCCGCGGCCGGCCCGGGCAGACTCTCGTAGGTGGTCAGGAACCGCCGGTGAGCAAAGCACCCGGTTGCACGCCTTGCCCGTACAACATCAGGATGCCGTCCGGCGTGTCCGACTCGAATCCCTCGATCGACGCTTCTCTGGACAGCTCGCCGAGCAGCCGTCGCCATCCGGTCGACCCCTCGATCCCGGAGGCTGAGACCAGGGCCAGGATATCGTCGCCGCTGTGCCGCCGCCAGATCTCGGCGAGGAAGGCGTCCAGCCGGGTGTAGTAGTCGGTCACACGCTCGGCCGCTTCGACGAGGTCGGAAGCCTGGGCGGCGTGAAACTGCACTCCGCTGAAGCCGCCGAAATAGCGGCGCGACACCTGCCGCAAGCCTGGAAGGACGAGGAAGAAGCCCCCCACTTCATGACTGTCGAGCAACGCTTCGCTCAGCGACTCGCGCCAAACGTCGCGGGAGAAGCTCTCGACCACCGATGGCGGGGTCCCCCCCCCCGTCCCGAATCGCGAAGCCAGCGTGGTCCGCACGGTGTGCGGCGCCGGCCGGAAGCGGCGCGCCCAGTGATCGAGCTCAGGCGGCCAGGCGTTGCCAGCCGCGGCGCGGTCGCCGAAGTAGCTGTCCGAGAAGGCGAAAAGCGTCTCGGTCGAGACCGGAGACGAGGCTGGCCAGCTCACCACCCCGGACGGGATTCCCAGCCGCGGCAGGATCTCCCACAGGCTGAGGCTCTGTCGCGCGTATCCGTGCAGCCTCCGCCGGCGCTCAGGCGGCAGGCCCCAGCGGCCGAAAGCGATGCCCACCGGCAGCAGCCGCAGCTCGGCGCCGCGCCCGATGCGCTCGGCGCTGTACAGGCGGTTGCCGGTGACCCCGTGCTGCCACGGGTACTTGCCCGTCGCCAGGGTGGTCCAAAGGGCCTCCGGCCGCACCGGCGAGAGCGATTCCAGCCGGCCATACGCGCCCTGCCGCAGGATGCCGGCCAGGAAGGGCAGCTGCCCTTGACCGGCGAGCGGCAGGATGGCGTCGAGGGTGGCCGTGTCGAGTCCGATCACCCACAGACGCGGTCGCGGCACCCGCTCCACGACCGCCGGCCTGGGCGGCTGGGCCGGCGCTCCGTGGAACGCCGCCCGCCGTTCGATCATGACGAAGATCGAGAGCACGCCGAGCAGGCCGAAGGAAAGCTGGCTGCGCCAGCCGTAGGACCGCCGGTCGAGAGTGTGGAGCAGCGCGATGTAGAAGGCGATGAGCGCGGCGACCGAGAGCCAGATCGCGGTCTTGATCAGCCGTTCGTTGATGCCGGTGGGAAGGTAGTAGGCATAGTGCGACGCATGGGTCCAGTCGAGCACCGCCGTCGAGGCGAAGGCCGCGGTGAGGGTCCACGGCAGGAGCCGCCGGGCGCGCAGGCGCCGCGCCGCGATCAGCGGCAGGTGGGCCGCATACCAGCCGAGCGCCCGCACCACCGGCAGAGCGCGCCACGGTAGCGCGGGATTCAGGAAAAACAGCAGGCCGGCGACATGGGCGCCGATCAGCGCCCCCGGCAGAAAGCCGCAGAGCAGCGTCTCCGCCGTCCGGCGGAGGCGTGCTCCGCCGGCGGCCGCCGGCGGATCCGGACCGGCGACGGACACTAAAAGATGAAGATCGGCCGGTTCACCTGGTGATCGAAGTGCCAGAGATAGGTGTAGCCCGGGAACTCGACCGGCACCGTGAAGACGGCGCGCATCCTGATGTTGTCGCCGACTCTCTCGACGTGAACGTCGTCCTTCGACACCGGCAGCTCGAGCTCCTTGGCCTTGTTCACGATGCTCCTGGCGAGCGCGTCAGGGGCGGCGGTCGCCGCGAACTTGGCCTGTTCCTCCATGAAATCGTAGAGGGTGGAGGCGGCGATCTTGACCGGCACCATCTTGACGCCGATGAGGACAGCCAGCCCCAGCACGGCAAGCCAGAGAATGCAACCGAGATTTCCTTCGCCTCGTTCGCCAACCCTGTGTCGCATGAACCTTCCTCCTGGTGCGCGCCGCCGGTTTCCGGGCGACCCCCGTCGGATGACATCCGGCACAGCCGCGGAAGAGGCACCAGTCTAGCGCAGGTCAGCGCACGATTTTGAGCGTCCGGCTCCAGCGGGTACGGGAGAAGAAGTTGAGCGCCACGTGGGAGAGGTGGGCGAGCTTGCCGCGCAGGCTCGGCGAGTCGAAGGTCTCGGCGGGCTCTTCCTCGAACGACCAGTAAACGAGGAAGGCGCGGCCCTTCAGATAGCCCTCGGGCACCATGCCCCAGAAGCGTGAATCGTGCGAGTAGTCGCGGTTGTCGCCGAGACAGAAGTAGCTGCCGGCAGGAACCCGGACCGGTCCGAAGTTGTCGCGAGGAAGGCTCGAGCTGGGATAGGAACCGCGCGAGTAGGTGATGGGGTCGTTGTGCGAGACATAGCTCTCATCCGCAACCCGCCTGCCGTTGACGTAGAGGCGCTTGTCGACCAGCCGGACGACGTCGCCGGGGAGGCCCACTGCTCGCTTGATGAAATCTCGGGAGGGGTCCTGGGGGAAACGGAAGACCACCACGTCGCCGCGCCGGAGGTCGCGGATCGGCAGGAAGGCCTTGCCGAGCGGCGACAGCGTCGGCCCGAAGATGAACTTGTTCACCAGGATGTGATCCCCGACCAGGAGGTCGCTTTCCATCGACATCCGAACGAGGGGGTGGCCCGAGACGAGACTGAGACTAGCGGACCACTCGGAAGGTCCGGCTCCAGCGCGTGCATGGCTTCGCCGAGCTGGGGCCGATCGCTCCGGTAGAGGAGCAGTTCGAGAAGAAGCCCACCGCGGTCCGCCCCAGGTCGGCGATCTTCGAGCCGAGCCCTGGCCAGCTGCCATCGGAGGTCTGGCCGCCGTACGACCAGTAGATGGCGAAAGCTCTGCCGAGCAGGTAGTTTTCGGGCAGCTCCCCCCAGAAGCGGGAATCCCAGGAGTTGTCGCGGTTGTCACCCATGCAGAAGTAACTTGCCGGCGGCACATTGAAGGGGCCGAAGAAGTCGCGCGTCGCGAGCTGACCCTGATAGTAGGGGGGCACGTGCTCGGGCACGCCCGCAGGCGGACGATGGATCGCGAACGCGGAATCGTCGACCGCCTTGCGGTTGATGTAGACCTTCTTGTCGACGACCTGGAGGACGTCGCCGGGCAGGCCGATACAGCGTTTCACCACGTCGATGCGGGGGTTCTCCTTGGAGCGGAAGACGACGATGTCGCCGCGGTGAACCGGGCGGAGAGGTAGAAGACGCCTTTCCAGAGCCGTCGGCGCGGGTCCATAGATGAAACGGTTGACGAAGAGATGATCCCCGACGAGGAGCGTGTCCTCCATCGAGCCGCTGGGGATGTAGTAGGTCTGGACCACGTAAGTGTTCGCGAACTGCAGGAAGATGGCGGCGATGATCAGCGCCTCCAGGTACTCCCGCGCGACGGACCGGTCTTGTGGCATGCGGCGTAATGTACTTGAAACCCGCCTGGCAAGGCTACGCGGCGTCATGCGGCGTCAAAAGATCTGGCGCTTGTCCTGATTCCTTGACAACCGCGGCGCATGCAGCGGAATGCAGCGCTGGTGCGGTTGCGCCGGCACGCGACCGTGCATCGACCCCTCGGCGTGACCAGATCCCTTGACGGTCAAGGGTGGTGCCCTTCGCCAATAAGTCCCCTGTTGTCAGTAGTTACCGTAGATGAACCGGTTGGCAGCCGGCTTGAACTCTGGCCTCGCCATCGACCAACCGGAGAGGGGGTGGCGAGAGGCAGAAGGTGCGACGACAGGACAGCGACAGGGATCGCGGCAGCCGGCCCGGGTCCGCCCGGGACCGGCTGCATCGAGTCGTCGCGCGGAGCCGCGCTGTGCCGCCCTTTGACTCCTGGTAGTAGGCGAGTGGGGGTAAGCGTATGATACCTGAGGCGAAACGCAGGCGGAGGTGAGAGTAGATGGGAGACAAGGACAGTAGCCAGCTCGAAGCCCTGAGGCGTGACTTGCTCGCGGCCATCAGGGAGAGCAAAACGGAGCTGCGCGATGAACTGATCGAGGCGCTTGCGGAGAGCCGCCGGGAGCTGACGGAGTGGAGAGCGGAATCGCGAAGTGACCTTGCGGCGGGGCTGGCCGAGTCGAGAGCAGAGTGGCGAGCGGACCTCGCGGCGGGGCTGGCCGGTGTGCGGCAAGACCTGGGTGGCGCGATCACCGAAAGCAGGCTCGAGCTGACCGCCGAGCTGCGGCGCGAGATCGGCGGTGTCCGGGCCGAGATCAGCGGCCTACGGAAGGCCGTGGAGATGGTCGCCATCAAGCTGCTCACCGATCGCGAGGTGCTGGAAGTGCGCCGGGCAATCGCCGGCTAGACGGCGGAAGGTCGAGCGCAGGCGCGGCCGCCAGGCTCCGGGCTCAGGTCGCATTGACTCGCTCGCTGGCGGTGCAGTAACGTGGCCGCCATGCGCGCCATAGCCGTCGTCACCACCGTCGGAACCGAGGAGCAGGCCTACCTCATCGCGCGCGAGATCATCGCCCGGCGCCAGGCGGCATGCGTCAACATCATCCCCGCCATCCGCTCGATCTATCGCTGGCAGGGCAAGATCTGCAAGGACGGCGAGCTGCTGTTGATCGTCAAGACGCTGCAGGACGAGTTCGAGGGCGTGGCCTCGACCATTCGCGAGCTGCACAGCTACGAGCTCCCCGAGATCCTGTCGTTCGGGGTGAGCCAGGGCGATCAGGGTTTCCTCGACTGGATCGCGAGCTCGGTCGACAAGGACGCCGAGTTCTCCGACGACGAGGAAGAGGACGAGATCGCCTACGCCGCGGATCCCGACGACACGGACTTCTAACCGCCGCCGGGGCCGAGTCCTCGCCGGTAAGTCATCGACGCGGTCCACTGCTCCCGGCGGTGAGTAGGAGCCGGCTCTCGGTTCAAACCTTCGCCAGCGCCTGATCGAGGTCGGCGAGCAGATCCTCGACGTCCTCGATGCCGACGGAGAGCCGCACCATGCTGTCGGTGAGGCCAAGCAGGGCGCGGCGCTCGGCGGGCACCGAGGCGTGGGTCATGGTGGCGGGATGGGAGATCAGGCTCTCCACACCTCCCAGGCTCTCGGCGAGGCTGTACACCTCGACGCCCTCGAGCAGGGCCTTGGCGGCGGCGTACGTGCCCATCTCGAGGGTGACCATGGAACCGAAGCCCGACGCCTGGCGGCGGTGCAAGTCGTGGCCCGGATGGTCGGGCAGACCTGGGTAGAGGACGCGCCGCACCTTCGTGTGCGCGGCGAGGAACTCGACCACCGCGCGGGCGTTCGTCTCGTGCCGCTGCATGCGCACGCCGAGCGTCTTGATGCCGCGCAGAACGAGAAAGGAGTCGAAGGGCGAGAGGATCGCCCCCATCGACTTCTGCATGAAGGCCAGCCAGTCGGCCTCCTGCCGGCGCGCGCAGACCACGGCTCCGCCGACCGAGTCGCTATGCCCGTTCAGGAACTTGGTGGTGGAGTGCACCACCAGGTCAGCGCCATGCTCGATCGGCCGCTGCAGGTAGGGTGAGAGAAAAGTGTTGTCCACCACCAGCAGGGCGCCGCGAGCATGGGCGATCTCGGCGGCGCCGCCAATGTCGGAGATGTCCATCACCGGATTGGTCGGCGTCTCGATGAACACCATCCGCGTGGCCGCGGTCATCGCCCCCGAGACTGCCTCGAGGTCGCTGCTGTCGACCCACGAGAACGACAGCTTGCCGCGTTCGAGGACCTGGGTGAAGTAGCGGAAGGTGCCGCCGTAGACGTTGCGCGACACCACGACGTGATCTCCCGCTTCGAGCAGGGTCATGAGGCTGGCGATGGCCGCCATGCCGGAGGCGAAAGCGTGCCCCGACACGCCGCCCTCGAGCTCCGCCACGTTCTGCTCGAGCGCTTCGCGGGTCGGGTTCTGCACCCGGGCGTACTCGTAGCCCTGGTGCTGGCCGAGGCCTTGCTGCACGTAGGTGGAGGTCTGGTAGATGGGGACGGCCACGGCCCCGGTCCTTGGGTCCGGCGGCTGCCCGGCGTGGATCGCACGGGTCGAGAAGCCGAGGTGCTTGGGATCGCCTTTCACGCTGTCTCCGGAATTCGCACGCGCGATGATCTCACAGAAGCCCCGGCCGTCGAGGCCGCCGGCCTTCGAAGGGCCCGCTCCGAACGCCGAGCCCAGTGGCCCGCGCGGGATCCGGCCGTAGCCATTGCTCCGCCTTCGGCCCGGGTTAAGATTCGCCATCATGAGCGACCCCGGGCCACCGGCAGACGACGCATCCTTTTCGCCGTTGCGCTGGCGAGACGGCACGCTGCTGCTGCTCGATCAGACGCTGCTGCCGGACCAGGAGGTCTGGCTCGACTGCCGCACCCCGGAGCAGGTGGCGGATGCCATCCGCAGGCTGGCGGTGCGTGGCGCTCCGGCGATCGGCGTCGCCGCCGCATACGGCTTGGCGCTCGCCACGGCGGTGAACCTGCGCTGGGCGATCGAGCGCGGCCGCCGGATCTTCGAGCGGAGCGCACCCGCCGGACCGGCGGCCGTGGCCGCCGCGCTGCTCGCCTGGGCGCATCAGCTCGCCGCGGAGGACGTGCTGATCAACCGCCGCATCGGCGAGCACGGCGCCGCTCTGTTTACGCCCGGCGCGAGGGTGCTGACGCACTGCAACACCGGCGCGCTGGCGACGGCCGGCTACGGCACAGCCCTGGGGATCATCCAGTCCGTCTGGCGGCTTGGCAGCCTGAGCATGGTCTGGGTGGACGAGACCCGGCCGCTGCTGCAGGGCGCGCGGCTGACCGCCTGGGAGCTGCGGCGCCTCGGCATTCCCTTCCGGCTGGTCACCGATTCGAGCGCCGGCACCCTGATGGCGCAAGGCCTGGTCGACAGGATCGTGGTGGGAGCGGACCGTATCGCCGCGAACGGCGACACCGCCAACAAGATCGGCACCTACACCCTCGCCGTGCTGGCGGCGCGCCACCGGGTGCCCTTCTACGTCGCAGCGCCGCTCTCCACGATCGACCGCGCCACCCCGGACGGGACGGCGATCCCGATCGAGCAGCGCCGCGCCGACGAGGTGACCGAGGTCTTCGGCACGCGCATCGCGCCGCTCGACACCGAGGCCGTCAACTTCGCATTCGACGTCACGCCGCACGATTTGATCACGGCGATCGTCACCGAGGTCGGGGTGCTCACGCCGCCCTACGAGCGCAGCATCGAGGCGGCTTTTGCCGGTGAGGCCGCCGCCGCTGCCGGGTAATCCTCCAGAAGACCTCCATCGAAGAGAGGGCGGGGGCGTCCCCTTCCCTCCGGCGGGGGAAGGGGATCGAGGGGATGTGGGGGCGATCCGATAGATGCTTTAAGACGGCCGGGATGGCTTCGATTTTGTCCGACGAGTTCGACAAAGGC
>WNFI01685630.1_pt1 | contig 14112 bp, 12 predicted proteins | sample 5400471 | NCBI WGS metagenome assembly WNFI01 (sample SAMN13153348, study PRJNA577476) | soil metagenome | isolation source: 100 cm saprolite on Douglas fir-dominated hillslope | place: USA:California | collected 2013-09-17 | reverse complement strand
GCAGGTCGAGTTCGCGCGCACCATCCACTCCGCCGGCACCGACCTGCTCAACCTCATCAGCGACATCCTCGATCTCTCCAAGATCGAGTCCGGCACCGTTTCGGTCGACGCCGAGGACGTATTCTTCACCAACCTGCTGGACATGGTGGCGCGCCCGTTCCGCCACGAGGCGGAAAGCCGCGGCCTGGCCTTCGACGTGCAGATCGATCCCAAGCTCGACCGCAGCATGATCACCGACTCGAAGCGCCTGCAGCAGGTGCTGAAGAACCTGCTGTCGAACGCCTTCAAGTTCACCGAGCAGGGCGGCGTGCGGCTGTCGATCTCGGCAGCGGCAGGCGGCTGGAGCCCCGATCGCCCGACCTTGCGGCAGGCGCCCTCGGTCGCCGCCTTCGAGGTCTCCGATACCGGCATCGGCATCCCGCCGGAGAAGCAGAGGATCATCTTCGAGGCGTTCCAGCAAGCCGACGCCAGCACCAGCCGCAAATACGGCGGCACCGGGCTCGGCCTCGCCATCAGCCGCGAGCTGGCCAACCTGCTGGGGGGCGAGATCCAGCTGCGCAGCACGCCCGGCATGGGCAGACCGCGACACCGTGCAGCCGGGCGAGGCGGTGCTGCTCATCGTCGAGGACGACCCGCATTACGCGCGCATCATGGTCGACCTCGCGCATGATTCGGGGCTGAAGGTCCTGGTGACCCAGCGCGGCGCCGATGCGCTGGCGCTGGTGCGCGAGTATCAGCCGAGCGCCGTCTCGCTCGATGTGTTCCTGCCGGACATGCTGGGCTGGTCGGTGCTGAGCCAGCTCAAGCAGGATGCGGCGACGCGGCATATCCCCGTGCAGATCGTCACCATGGACGAGGATCGCCAGCACGGGCTCGCCCGCGGCGCCTTCTCCTTCGTGACCAAGCCGGCGACGAAGGACGGGTTGGAAAACGCGCTGGCGCGGATCAAGGACTACACCCGGCCGCGGCGCAAGCGTCTGCTGGTCATCGAGGACAGCGCAGCCGAGCGCCTCAGCATCACCCAGCTCTTGGGTCACGACGCCGCGAGCTCTCGCCCGACGAGGACGCGCAGCTCCACACCATGGCGCGCAGCGTCGTGGTGAAGGGCGTCGAATCGCCGGAGCGGCTGCTCGACGAGACGGCGCTCTTCCTGCACCGGGTGGTGGCGGACCTGCCGGAACCGAAGCAGCGCATGCTCGAGCGCCTGCACAGCTCGGACGAAGATCTCCTCGGCAAGACCGCGCTGCTGGTCGACGACGACGCGCGCAACATTTTCGCCCTCAGCAGCGTTCTCGAACGCCGCGGCATGCGCGTGCTGACCGCGACCACGGGGAGCGAGGCAATCGCGCTGCTCGACGCCACGCCCGAGGTCGCCATCGTCCTCATGGACATCATGATGCCGGAGATGGACGGCTATCAGACCATGCAGGTGATGCGCGGCAACGCCGCCTTCCGCCGTCTGCCCATCATCGCGCTCACCGCCAAGGCGATGAAGGGCGACCGCGAGAAGTGCCTCGAGGCGGGCGCGTCCGACTACCTCGCCAAGCCGGTCAACACCGAGCAGCTTCTCTCGGCGCTCAGAATGTGGTTGCATCGCTAGCAGGATGAAGGCGAATGGGCGACAACGACCCGGTTAATATCCTGCTGGTGGACGACCAGCGCGCGAAGCTGCTCAGCTACCAGGCGATTCTCGAGGAGCTGGGCGAGAACCTCATCGCCGCCGAGTCGGCGCGGGAGGCCTTCACGCATCTGCTCAAGAACAACATCGCCGTCATCCTCATCGACGTCTGCATGCCCGAGCTCGACGGCTTCGAGCTGGCGGCGATGATCCGCAACCATCCGCGCTTCCAGACGACGTCGATCATCTTCGTCTCCGCCATCGCGCTCACCGATCTCGATCGGCTCAAAGGCTACGAGTCGGGCGGCGTCGACTATGTACCCGTGCCCGTCGTGCCGGAGCTGCTGCGCGCCAAGGTGCGCATCTTCGCCGAGCTCTATCGCAAGACGCGGCAGCTCGAGCGGCTCAACGCCGAGCTCGAGCAACGGGTCGAGGAGCGCACCGCCGAGCTGGCGCGCGCCAATGCCGAGCTGGAGCGCAGCAACGCCGAGCTGGAGCGACGCGTCGACGAGCGCACCCGCGAGCGCGAGATGGCGCTGGCCCAGGTGCACGAGATGCAGAAGCTGGAGAGCCTGGGCCAGCTCACCGGCGGCGTGGCGCACGACTTCAACAACGTGCTGATGGCCGTGCTGGGCAATCTCGATTTGCTGCTGAAGAGCGTGCCCGACGACCCCGCGGTCCGCCGCCTCGTCGACGGCGCGATCCGCGCGTCGGAGCGCGGCGCCAATCTCACCAAGCGCATGCTCACCTTCGCCCGGCGCCAGGAGCTGTCGCCGGAGCCGGTCGACACCGCCCAGCTCGTCGGCGGCATGGCGGATATGCTGCACCGCTCGCTCGGCCCCGCCATCGAGATCGCCATGCAGTTCGAGACCGACCTCGCCCTCATCCGCGTCGATCCCAACCAGCTCGAGCTGGCGATCCTGAACCTCGCTCTCAATGCGCGCGATGCGATGGCGCAGGGCGGGCGCCTCACCATTGCCGCGCGCTCGCGCCGGGTTGAAGCCGGCAACGTCCAAGGCCTCGAGCCCGGTGAGTATGTCTGTCTTGCCGTCACCGACACCGGCGCGGGCATGGATGAGGTGACGTTGAAGCGCGCGGCGGAGCCGTTCTTCACCACCAAGGAGGTCGGCAAGGGCACCGGCTTGGGCCTCTCGATGGTCTATGGCCTCGCCGCGCAATCGGGCGGCATCGCCCGCGTCTCGAGCCGGTTGGGCGCGGGCACCACGGTCGAGCTGTGGCTGCCGGTCGCCGACAGCGCGGCCGCGCGGCCGCCGCTCCCCGCCGACGACGACGTGATCGCACCGACACAGCGTTGCTGCATCCTGCTCGTCGATGACGACCCGCTGGTAACGGAGGCGACGGCGGGAATGCTGGAGCAGCTCGGCCATCGCGCGCTGATCGCGTCTTCCGGCACGCTCGCGCTCGAGCTCATACGCCTGGAGCCGGCGATCGATCTCGTCATCACCGACCAGGCGATGCCGGGCATGAGCGGCACGGAACTCGCCGCTCGCGTCCGCGACGCGCGTCCCAACCTGCCGATTGTTCTCGCCACCGGCTTTGCCGATCTGCCGAGCGGCGATGTACCGAGCATTCCGCGGCTCGACAAGCCCTATCGTCTCGACAAATTGGCGGCGACCATCATGACGGCCCTCCCGGCGCAAGCCGCAACGGCGTCCGGCGAAGTGTGCCTCGACCGGGCCGCCTGGAGCGCCGCCGAAGCGGCGGTCGCCCGCGACCGCGCGCTTAGCGCGAGCGGGCGGCGGTAGCGGGGACCTTCTCGAACGTCGTGCCTTTGCCGACCCGGCTGCTCACTTCGATGTGGCCGCCATGGCCGGATACCATGCCGTGCACCAGCGACAGGCCGAGGCTGGCTCTCTGCTCCCACTCACGCGCTCGCCGGCCTCCGTCACCGTCGGCAAATTGCCGCGCTCGCGGCTCTCCGCGGGCAGGCGATTGGCGGCGACCTTGCTCCGTCTCGCGCCCGCGCTTTTCCGCGCCGCGCCGCTCGCAAGCGGCCAGGGCGTCGTTTACCGCGGTGATGCGGCCACGCGCGTCGACGACCAGCGCCGGCAGCAGGAGACTAGGGCGGAGATCAGGCCTCGAGTGTCGACCAACGGTTAGTCCGTTCGGACAAACGGCCTAAGCCGGCCAACCAGATAACGGCCTGAGACAGCGTTGTTACGCGGCAATTAAAGGTTCCTTATCCAACCTGGACCTCTATCTTGGTTGGGCGGCGCGCTGCCATCGGATCGCCCCGTCCAGGAGGGTCCAGGAGGTCTCGTGGTGGCTGTCCGCCAGGAAAATATCCGGGCAACGCAGCTCCGGCTCATCGCCCGGTCGCCCGTCGCGCTGCTGGGGGCGGTGCTGGGCGCCGCCTTCGCCGTCGCCATCCTGTGGTCCTACCTCGATCGCCGGCTGCTGCTCGTCTGGGCGGCGGGCCTTCTCGGCATCACGGTGGTGCGCCTTGCGCAGTGGTCACGCTTTCGCTCGATCGCCCAGGACGATGCCGCGGTCGCCCGCTGGCTCTGGCCGCTCACCATCACCGTCACCGTCACCGGGCTCATGTGGGGGCTCTTCGGCATCAGCTTTTATCTCGTCTCGGACATCGAGATCCGCGGCGTGATCGTGCTCATCCTGGCGGGGACGCTGGCATCGGGGACGATGTTCTACGCGTCGTGCCTGCCGGCACATGGCGGCTATGTGCTGGGCTGCGCGTTGCCCATCGCCGGGGCGGCCTTCTGGCATGGCGGCACGCCTTCGATCCTCTTCGGCGGCGTCGCCTTCGCCTATATCGCGCTGGTGTTTGCCGCCGCCCGCATCTTCAGCGGCAGCATCGCCGCGACGATCCGCCTCCAACTCGAGAACGCCGCGCTGATCAGCGGCCTGCAGCAGGCCAAGGAGACCGCCGAGCAAGCCAACCGGACAAAATCGCAATTCCTCGCGGCGATGAGCCATGAGCTGCGCACGCCGCTCAACGCGGTGATCGGCTACAGCGAGCTCCTGCTCGAGGATGCCGAGCGCGATCGGCGCGAGGAGCGGATCGCCGACCTCCGCCGCATCCACAGCGCCGGGCGGCACCTGCTGTCGCTGGTGAGCGACGTGCTCGACCTCTCCAAGATCGAGGCCGGCCGCATGGATGTGGTCGCTGCCCCGATCGAGCTTGGCCGCTTCGTCGACGAGATCGCCGAGACCTGCCGGCCGCTGGTCGAGGAGAACGGCAACACCCTGGTGATCGAGCGCGCCGCCGATGTCGGTCTCATCGTCACCGACGCGACCAAGCTGCGCCAGGCGCTGCTGAACCTGCTGAGCAACGCGGCCAAATTCACCGCCAACGGCCGCGTCACCCTGGGCGTCCGGCGCGAGCGCCACGCCATGGGCGACTGGCTCGCCATCGCCGTGCGCGATACCGGCATCGGCATCAGCCCGGGCAACCTCGCCAAGCTGTTCAACAACTTCACCCAGGCCGAGCCGGACACGGCGAGCAAATACGGCGGCACGGGGCTCGGCCTCGCCTTGAGCCAGAAGCTCTGCCAGCTCATGGGCGGCGAGATTCTCGCCGAAAGCGAGCCCGGCCGCGGCTCCTGTTTCACCATCCGCCTACCCGCGGCGATCGCGGGCGGCAGCGCCGGACTCCGCACGGCCGGCACGGCGGCGGGAGCCGATCCTTTCGCGCCGGGCGGCCCCGCCAATCTGTCGCCCGCCCGCGCTTAGCGCGCCGCGCGGCGGATCCTTCCGCGCGCGCCGCCGAGGTTGGCGCGAGGTTGGCGCATCGGTCGAATTCCCTTAGGCTCGCAACTCCGCGCCGGCTCAGGCGCGGAGGACAAAGAAACGGGGATGGAAACGTGGCCGGATTGTCGATCGCCGAGGCCGTCGCGGCGCTCACCGCGCCGGGCGCGCCCTTCGCGATGGAAGAAAGGGAGATCCGCGGCCTGCGCACGCGCGTGTGGAAGAACGCGCCGGCCTCGCTGCGCGCGGTGCTCGAGGGCAGCCGCGCGCATGGCGACCTGCCCTTCTTGGTCTATGAGGACGAGCGGCTCACCTTCGCCGAGCATTACCGGCGCTGCGCCGTCCTGGCGCGCACCCTCTCCGAGCGCTACGGCGTCCGCAAGGGCGATCGGGTCGCGATCGCCATGCGCAATTTCCCGGAATGGTCGGTGGCATTCTGGGCGGCGGCGGCGGTCGGCGCGATCGTCGTGCCGCTGAACGCGTGGATGACAGGCCCCGAGCTCGATTATTGCCTCGCCGATTCCGGCGCGAGCGTGCTCATCGCCGATGCCGAGCGGGCCGAGCGGCTGCTCCCGCACCTCCTCGCGCTGCGGCTCACGGCGACGATCGTCGCGCGCGCGACCAAGCCGCTGCCGCCGGGCCTCGTCCCCTTCGAGCAGGCGATGGGGCCGCCGAACGCCGATGCCACGCTGCCGGCGATGAGCATCGATCCCGAGGACGACGCCACGATCTTCTACACCTCGGGCACCACGGGCAAGCCCAAGGGCGCGCTCGGCACCCAGCGCAACATCTGCACCAACATCACCAGCGTCGCCTTTGCCCAGGCGCGCGCGCTGCTGCGCCGCGGCGAGGGGAGCGCGAGCGCGTCACCGGCTTCGGCGGCGTGCCGGCGATGGCGTGGCAGGTGATCGAGCATCCCGCCTTCGGCCGCTTCGATCTTGCGAGCGTCGAGAGCATCGCCTATGGCGGCGCGCCCTCGGCGCCCGAGCTGGTGACGCGCATCATGGAGAGATTTCCCAAGGGCATCCCCGGCAACGGCTACGGCCTGACAGAGACGTCGTCGGTCACCTCGCAGAACGCCGCCGAGGACTATCAGCGCAAGCCCGACAGTGCCGGGCTCGTCGTCCCGGTCTGCGACGTGCGCGTCGTCGATCCCGCCGGCGCCGACGTGCCGCAGGGCGAGATCGGCGAGCTCTGGGTCAAGGGCCCCAATGTGGTGAAGGGTTATTGGAACAAGCCCGAAGCGACGGCCGACACCTTCACCGAAGGCTGGCTTCACACCGGCGACCTCGTGCGCATGGACGAGGAGGGGTTCCTCTACATTCTCGACCGCGCCAAGGACATGCTCATCCGCGGCGGCGAGAACGTCTATTGCGTCGAGGTCGAAAGCGCGCTCTACAGTCACCCGGCGATCATGGATGCGGCGGTGATCGGCATTCCCCACCGCGTGCTCGGCGAGGAGGTGGGCGCGGTGGTGCAGGTCAAGCCCGGCGCCGAGGTCGGCGAGGCCGAGCTGAAGCGTCACGTCGCCGCGCAGCTCGCCGCCTTCAAGGTGCCCGTGCGCATCGAGCTGCGCCAGGACCCGCTGCCGCGCAACGCCACTGGCAAGATCCTCAAGCGCGAGCTGCGCGCGCTGTTTGCCTGAGCAGGGATGCGAGCTGTGCCAATGCGGCGTTACGGTCCAGCGCATGCTTTGAGACGCCCGTTGCGCTCGCTTCTCAGCGCGAGAGCGGTGCGCAGCACGGCGTCTCGAAAGATGAGTGGGGAATGCAAGCGACGCACGAACTATAACGGCGTTGTGGTCGGCGACGGCACTTCAACGGGAGGAGCGGATGGCGCAAACCCTCGGGCGCGAAGCGAACGCTTACGATCCGTCATGGCGCAATGCGGCCGGGCTGTCGCCGCCGTCGCCTGCCTTGCGGCGCAGGCGGCGCCGGCGCTTGCCGGGCCGCCCGATCCCGCCTGGGTGACCAGCATCGTCGAGGAGGACGATTTCTGGGCGCCGAACAACAAGGATCGCCACTACACGCACGGCGTCAGGATCGCCTTCACCTCGCCTGACGTGCACAGCCGGTTCTGGCAGGCGCCCTTCGACTGGATCGGCAGCTTCACGACGGCCTTCCCGAGCCAGGGTCCATCCCTCGCCGGCGGCGAGACGGTGGTGCGGCGCTACAACATCATCGCGCTCGGCCAGAACATGTACACGCCGCAGAATCCCGCGCTCGTCAATCCCGACCCGCACGACCGGCCCTATGCCGGCTGGCTCTATGGCGGGATCGGGCTGATCCAGGACACGCCCGGCAGCGCGGCCGAACCGGTCGACCGCTTCGACGGGCTGCAACTCACCCTCGGCATCGTCGGGCCCGGCTCGCTCGCCAACGCCATGCAGACGCATTATCACCTGCTGATCGACGTGGCGCCGTTCCAAGGCTGGCACGCGCAGCTCCACGACGAGCCGGCGGCCGATCTCTTTTACGAGCGCAAGTGGCGCCACCACGACGAGTCCGAGGGGGGCTGGGGCTGGGACGCCATTCCGCAGGCCAGTGCGCGCGTCGGCAATGTCTACGACTATCTGGCGGCGGGCGGCCTGTTGCGCGTCGGCCGCAATCTGCGCGTCGATTACGGGCCGCCGCATATCGACCTCAACACCGGCGCCGAATACCTCAACCTCGAGCGCCTGACCGCCGGCGATTGGGGCATCTATTTTTTCATCGGCGGGGAGGCGCGCGCCGTCGCCCACAACATCTTTCTCGACGGCAACGATTTCAAATCCAGCGCGCATGTGCAGAAGATCCCGGCGGTCGGCGACGCGGAGGTGGGCGCGGCCTTTTTCTGGTGGCATTTGCGGCTGGCCTATACCCTGATCTACCGCAGCCCGGAATTCATCCATCAGAACGGGCCCGACCATTACGGCTCGCTCAACCTGACGCTTCATCTGTCGTTCTGACCGGCAGGAATACAATGTCGCAAGCACGGACCATCGGCGGAGTGACGAAGATGGCGAGGGCTGACGCGCGACCCGCCCGACCGCGCGATGCTGCGAGCCTGATCCTGCTGCGCGACGGCAAGGCCGGGCTCGAGGTGCTGATCGGCCGGCGCGGCAAGGGCGCGCGCTTCATGCCCGGGCGCTATGTCTTCCCGGGCGGCCGCATCACGCTGGGCGACGCCCGTCCGTGGCAGGGCGAGGCGAGCGCGCCGGCCGACGTCACCGACCGCTCGTTCCTGGCGCTCAAGCGCGCGGCGCTGCGCGAGACCTTCGAAGAAACAGGTCTGGTCATCGGCCGGTCGGCGCCGGCGCGCGAGGACGGCGACGGTGCGCTGTCGGCGATCGAGCAGGCCTACCGCGCGCTGGGCGCAGCGCCGGCACTCGATCTGCTGCGCCTGGTAGGCCGCGCCATCACGCCGACCAATTCGCCGATCCGCTTCCACGCCCGCTTTTTCGTCGCCGATGGAAGCTGCGCGCGGGGCGAGCTCGCGCCCTGCGAGGAGCTCGACGACCTTCACTGGCATCCGGTCGAAGCGGAGCCGCCGGGCGCGATGCAGAATGTGACGCGCTTCATGCTGGACTGCGCGATCGCGGCCTGGCGCGGCGCCGCGCCGGCCGAGCCGCCGCTCTACTGGCATCGCGGCGACCGCACCCTGGTCCGCCATGGCAGCCCGGCGCGGTGACGCGCCCATGCTGCGCGAGCGCATCATCGACCAGTATGGCGAGGGCTGCCGCATCCGGCAGGTGCGGCGCACGCCGCGCTTCGCCTCCTCGCTCTTCGTCGTCGATTTTGTGCAGGGTGCGCGGCTGACCCGCATCCTGGGCGCGATCGGCCGGGACGGACAGCTTACCGAGCAATCCGGCATGGACCTGCTGCGCCCCGAGCGCCTCGTCTTTCTCTATGAGCGGCTGATGCTGCTGGCCTTCGCCGTGGTCGAGCGGCCCGTGGCGGCGCTGCTGCTCGGGCTCGGCGGCGGCGCCATGTGCCGGCACCTCGCGGCGTATCTCCCGGATTGCGCGGTCACCGTGGTGGAGCGCGACGGCGCGGTCATCGACCTGGCGCGGCGCTTCTTCCACGTCACGCACCCCATCCGCCGCGGCGACGCGCAGGACGTGGTGGCGGGCAGCGCCGGCGCCTATGACGTGGTGCTCGTCGACCTCTACGACGGCAGCGGCGTGTCGGGCGTCGAGCCGGGCTTCTGGCAGGATTGCACGCGCGCGCTGCGCCCGGGCGGCTGCCTCGCCGTCAACTGGGCCGCCTTCGTCGATGACGAGACAGCGCGCGAAGAGGCGAGGCGTATCGCCGCCGCCGCCGGCCGCTCGCTCTTCCTCGGCCCGCGCGCGCTCACCGAGAATGTCGTGCAGCTGGCGCCGCTCGGCGGCAAGCTCACCCCCGCCGCGCTCGCCGCGCGCTGGCGGGGTTTCGCCCTCGCCCACTATCTGCCGCGCGAGGACCGCGACGTGCTGAAGCGCTGCACCATCCGCGCCGAGTTTCCGGTGAAGAGCGACGCGCGGGTCACTGCCCGGTGAACCGGGCGGCGCGCTTCTCGACGAAATGCGCGACGCCCTCGCGGAAATCCTCGGTCTTGAAGCTGGCGCGCATCTCCTCGTTGGCGAGCTCGACCGCTTCGCCAAGCCCGCCGAGCAACGCCTCCCACACCTGCCGCTTCATCACGCGCATCGAGCGCGGCGAGACGGCGTCGGCGAGCTCGCGGGCGTAGTCGCGCACCTGTGCCATGAGTTCGGTCTGCGGCACCGCGCGGTTGACCAAGCCGATGCGCTCGGCCTCCGACGCCGAGACGCGGCGTGCCGAGAAAAGAAGGTCCATCGCATGGCCCGGGCCGACCAGGCGCGGCAGCAGCCAGGCGAGGCCATATTCGGCGATGAGGCCGCGGCGCGAGAAGGCAGTGGTGAAGATCGCCTCGCTGCCGGCGAAGCGCATGTCGCAATAGCAGGCGAAGACGAAGCCGAGCCCGGCCGCCGGCCCATTGACCGCGGCGATGACCGGCTTGGGGATCGCCGGGAAATAGCTGTAGCGGTGCTGGAAATCGGCGCGCACGGGGCCGCCGAGATCGAGCGGCGCCGGCGCTTCCGGCGGGATGCTTGCGCCGCTGCCGCCGGCGGCGCCAGCGAGGCGCTCCATATCCGCGCCGGCGCAGAAGCCGCGCCCGGCGCCGGTGAGGATGATGACGCGCACCGCCGCATCGCGCGCCGCCGCCTCCATCGCCTGGCGCAAACCGGTCCCCATCTCCGCGTTGAAAGCATTGAGCCGGTCGGGCCGGTTCAGCGTGACGGTGGCGATGCGACCCTTGACTTCGTAGCGCACGACGGGCTCGGCCATAACGTCCTCCCATTCATTTGTGCTTTGCCCAAGAGCATAGCCGACCCGCTCGCAGCGGCGCCACCGGGTTGCTAAGGTCGCGCGATGAGCTTACCCGCCGAGAGCGCGGCCGAGCGGCGCTGGAATCTCGCGGCGGCGATCTCGAGCGTGACGGTGTTCGGCATGGGCATCGGCCTGGGTGGGCCGCTGCTGTCGCTCGTGCTGGAGGGGCGCGGGGTCGAAGCCACGCTCAATGGGCTCAACGCCGCCTCGACCTTCCTCGGCGTCATCCTCGGCCCGCTGCTGACGCCGCGCGGCGTCGGCCGCTTCGGCATCCGGCGCTTCCTGCTCGGCTGCCTTGCCATCGACATCGCGCTGTTCCTGCTGATGAAGGTCGTCGACAGCATCGGCGCATGGTTCCTGCTGCGCATCGCGCTCGGCATCGTCGGCTCCAGCATCTTCACGACCACCGAGGCGTGGATCAACCTGCTCGCCGACGCCACCGGGCGTGGGCGCATCCTCGGCCTCTACATCGCCTCGCTCTCGGCCGGGTTCGGCATCGGCCCGCTGCTGCTGTCGCTCACGGGCACCGCAGGCTGGACGCCGTTTATCGCCGCCAGCCTGATCGTCGCCGTTGCCGCCATCCCGCTGCTTGCCGCCGGCGACGGCACGCGCGACCTCGGCCGCGCGCCCGCGCAAAGCCCGCTCACGGTCTTCGTCAACGAGCCCATCCTCATCTTCACCGTCGCGCTGTTCGGCCTTTATGAGGCGGCGATCATGACGCTGCTGCCGATTTGGGGCGTGCGCATCGGGCTCGGCGAAAAGCTCGGCGCCGCGACCGTCTCGGCGATCTATTTCGGCGCCATCGCGCTGCAGGTGCCGATCGGCTGGCTGTCCGACAAGATCGAGCGCCGCGCGGTGCTGCAGCTGTGCGCCGCGGCAGGCCTGGCCGGCGCCGCGCTGCTGCCGCTCGTCGCCGGCACGACGCCCGTGCTCTTCGCGGTGCTGTTCCTGTGGGGCGGGTTCGCCACCGCGATCTACCCGGTCGCACTCGCCATGGCCGGCGAGCGTTATCGCGGCGCCGAACTGGTCAGCGTCAACGCCGCGATCGTCATGGGCTACGGGCTGGGCGCGCTGGTCGGGCCGGTGCTGGGCGGCGCGGCCATGGATGCGTGCAGTCTGCAGGGCCTGCCGGCGCTGCTGGCGCTGCTCTTCGCCGTCCTCGCCGCGACGACCTTCGCTCGCCGCCGTTGACAAGCGCTTGTGGAGAACGCGACGGCGCTCGGCGAAGCGGCCGCCAAGCCACAGCGCCAACCGGCGGGATTGGTCGACCGGGCCCGGCGATCGGGGTGGCCGGGCCCGGCCGTCTTCACCCTTGCTCGCGCGGTCGCCGCGCTGGGCTCGGCGCGCGCCGCGCAAGCGGAGGGGAAGTCCTGGAACGGGGTCGTGGCATTGCCTGGCGGGTCGCAAGATCCGGGCCAGCGACGGACCACATCCGCTGTCCCCGGTTTTCGCGCCCCTGTGCGGCGGGAGCCGCGTACTTGCGCGCAGCCGCTGATATTTTCTGGGTCGCGGCCGCCCAAAAACCGGGCACGCGCTGCGGTTGACCATAATTGCGGCAGGTTGCGCAGATCCTGTGCCGCTCGCCGCGCGGCGCGCGCCGGGTCTTTTAACGCAAGCCTCTGACAAGCTTGCCATTCGCGTCGCTCGCCGGAGTGGCCCCGGTTTTGCTAGGGATGTGCCGTAACCCCGAAGCGACTTCGCCAAGGAGTGAGAAGAATGCGGTTCGCGCCGGTCCGGCATCGCCTGCCGCTCGCCGCCGTCCTCTGCGTCGTATCCCTTGTCTCGATCCTCGCCACCGCGCCCGCCTGGGCGCATTTCGGCAGCGCCATTGGCGGCGGCTGGCGCGAGGGCTTCGCGCATCCCTTCTCCGGCCTCGACCACGTCGTGGCGATGATCGCGGTGGGCTTGTGGGCGACGCAGATGCCGCGCCCGGCCCTGTGGCTGCTGCCGGTGATCTTTCCGCTGTTCATGGCAGTCGGCGTGAGCCTGGTCCCGGCAGGCGTGGCGCTTCCCGGTGCCGAGGATGGCACCGCCATCTCCGTCGCCGTACTCGGCGTGCTGCTCGCGGTAGCGGCGCGGCCGCCGCTTGCTGTCGGTGCGGCGGTAACGGCGCTGTTCGGATTGGTCCATGGCTCTGCGCATGGCGCGGAGATGCCCGAGACGGCCGCGCCGCTGCTGTACGGCGCCGGGCTGATCACCGCCACCATGGCGCTGCAGCTGGCCGGCATCGGCATGGGGTTGCTGGCGCGGAGCGCCATCGGCCAGCGCGTGCTGCCGATCGGCGCCGCCGCCATCGCCGGCATCGGCATCACGCTGGTGCTGGCGCTTTAAGCACTACTGCGTTCGCTGCGGCGCATTGAAGCGATCGCCCTGATTTAGCACGCGCCGCCCGGGGGCGGGCGATCGAGCGCCGTGGCGCTCGACGGCTTGTCGCCGGCGGGCGTCGCGCGCCGTTCCGACGCGGTCCTGCCCCTCCTTGCGCACCCGACCTCCTCGCTGGGAACGACTCGCTTGCCGACCACCCGCCCGTCGCTTGCACCGGAGCATGATGGCGGGCGCGGCCGTCGCGACGCCTCGGCACCAAACAGCCAGTCCATGAAATTCAGGGTGCGGTCTGCCGGGGTCGCGGTCGCCCCCGTCGCGGCCCTGAACCCGTAGGCCGGCCCGCGCGCAAGGCGATATCGGCCGAGGGTATGCCGATCGCCTCGAGTTGCTGCTTTGCTGCCGCCGCGCCCGCCAGCGAGGCAAAAAGCGCGACGAGCGTGCGCTGTGCCCATCGCGCCAATCCCTGGCCGTCCTTGGCGAACGCATACGGCCCGAACCGGACGCTGGCCGCACCATTCCCGACGAGCAGTCTGATTCCATTCGGAAAAAGTCTCTGCCGGAACGTCGGGCAGCGTCACCGCGACTGGCAAATCTGGCGGGGATCGCTTCGGCGACGGACTACCTCGATCAGGTTATTGCAAATGGTTCTCATTTGCATTATCAGTTCCAAGCGCTTCGCAGCACCGGCTGCGGGCAACCGGAGGCAAATGATGCGACGATTGTTGCCGAGGCTGGTTCTGCTCTTCCTGCTCGCTCTGTGCGGTCCGCTGCCCGCACAAGCCGAGGAAGGCACCTACACCCTCACCATCAAGGACCACCGCTTCGCGCCGACCGAGCTCGAGATCCCCGCGGACAAGAAGATCACGCTCATTGTCAAGAATCTCGATTCCACCCCGGAGGAGTTCGAGAGCCTCGAGCTGCATCGCGAGAAGGTCGTCACCGGCGGCCAGGAGATCACCGTCTATATCGGCCCCCTGCGGCCGGGCCGCTACGAGTTCTTCGGCGATTTCAACCCGCAGACCGCGCGCGGACACATCGTCGCGAAATAGGCAGGCATCCCATGCTCGGCACCGC
>WNFI01133377.1_pt1 | contig 14112 bp, 10 predicted proteins | sample 5400471 | NCBI WGS metagenome assembly WNFI01 (sample SAMN13153348, study PRJNA577476) | soil metagenome | isolation source: 100 cm saprolite on Douglas fir-dominated hillslope | place: USA:California | collected 2013-09-17 | reverse complement strand
CATCTCGATCGTGGGCCTGAGATGGTGGGTGAGGATGAACACCGGGGTATGGAAGGGCGGGTCGTCGCCCCACCAGCCCTTCCACTGCTCGTCGGCCCAAGGGCCGCGCTGCGGCCCAAACTTGTTTCGTCCCATGATCTCGGCCCCGATGCCCGGGCCCCAGTTGCTGGCGAAGGCGTCGTCCGCGCCGGTGCTGCCTCCTGGCTCGCCCTGCATCACGTGGAAGCTCCGCGTCGGGAAGAACCATTCATGGAGCCTGGTACCAGCGTGTCCGAAGGGTGCTTCGAGGCTTTGGCCGTCACCGGTGCCGAACCCGTCGAGCGAAACCGAGAAGTTGTGGACTCGAACGCTTGACATGTGGTCTCCCTCGGAAATGGGTGCCGGCCAAAGGTTGGTGCGGCCGGGTTGGCGCACAGTAGCCCATCATAGAAAGAAGACGACCTGGCCGCCCTCAACTCATCGCTCACCGGGCCCACCCGCGTCGTTCAAATTGAACACGGTCGACTCGGGGTAGCGGGTGCCGGCCGCCAGCATCTCCGCGTAGACCCCACGTCCCGTGAACACCTGTTGACCGGAGGCATCACCTCCACCCGGGAAGACTCGAACCGGGCAGACTATCTTCCCTCACAGGCTGATCGTGGTCCCAGCCAAGACCGCAAAGCGGTTCTTATGCTGGGAGGCTGGGGTCGCCATTCCTCCCGAGTCCCAACGAGTTCGATCCGCCCGACAGCGGGCCCCGAGCCTCGCGGCGAGAGGTCGGTCTTAGGGGGCCTCGTTCAAGTTGGGGTCCTGGAACACGATGACCCCAGTCAGTGTCACCGTGGAGGTCCCGCTGGTGGCACACGCGATCTGCTGGCTGGCGTTGGACCACGCGAAGGTCCCGACGGCGTCGAACGTCAAATCGTTCACCCCCGGGAACACAAATGACACGCTGGAGAGTGTGCCCACACCCGGGGACGCCTGGGTCAAAGCTGTGCCCGACTGGCTGAAGAAGAAATTGAAAGCGCTACCGGTCGTTTCGAGCAGGTCACATCCAACGTTTGCCGAACCCGACCCGGACAGACTCATGCTTTCGGTCACGTAAGGATAGCCGGCACAGGTACCGGCTCCCGAGTAGCCCAGCGGAATGAAAGCCGGCACCTTTGTGATCGGGGCGCCGGCGGAAATCGTCATTGTCACCGCGCAGGTTCCGTTGATAACAAGTGACGCATGCGCGGGAGTGGCGGCCGCGGGGGTGAGTGCTCCGACCGTGGCCACGCAGAGAGCCAGCGCGGCACCACTGCGTCGCGCCCTGCTCAAGACCCGTCGTCCTATCACCGTTGACCTGTGACGCGCATAAGCGTCATTTCTTGCGGTAGACGCGGTCCTGACGCGTGCGCTGGAGTAGCGCCTCCACGGGCGCATCTCCCAGGGTCATGTCGAGGACCTCGCTCCGGAACCGCGCCAGCAGCTGCCCGGCGCGGGCCGGCTCTTCCTCGAGCATGTCGGCCTCGTCCTCGATGCACGCGGCGAGGAGCCGGAGGTAGGCCACCAGCGCGGCGCGGGCGCCGACATTGCGCTCCCCGGAGGAACGGCGCTGCGGATCGAACGGAGTGGCGATGTCCTTCATGGTCTCAATATGAATACGTTCGAGAGGGCCGAGTCGTTTACGCCGTCTCCGTGGCTAGCACGCCGTCCATGAGGCGCCGGCGTCCTGCGAGCAGGCGAACGTCGTCTGGGACAGCGGGCTGGTGAGCGCCACGATCAAAGAACTTGGTGTGGTTCGAGCAAGTACTGCCGATGCTGCTGGATGCGGCAGCGAAGCCGCCGACCATGTTGCTCCGCCATCGTCGCTGTAGTAGGCGCCAGCGGCCTCGGCCGCCTTCCCGGCAATCGCTACCACCCGCGGGGCGTTGGCCCCCCGCACGACCTGAGCAGTGACGGCACTCATACCCGACGGCAGAGCCATCGTCGTAAACGAGGCTCCCTGGTTGGTGCTCAGCGCCAGAGCCGCTCCGTTCATCGCCAGCAATGTTTGATCGTGGGCAAATTCGGGCGACAAGGCCATCGTGGTGTTTTGGCTCCATGGCAGGACCGGCCCGGCCGAGCACGTGGCCGTGCAGCTCATCACCTGGACGTTGAAACCGGCAGCAGTGGTGGCGTGAAGAACCGGTTGAAGAGCGGGTAGCGAGGGGCCAAGAAACGCTGGCGGCCCGGCCGCATTCCAGCCGGGTAGGAACGCCGATCCCAGCGTTGGGGATTGCCCGCCGGTGAAGTCCCAGCGGGCGGCGTTGCTGACCGAGAACAATGATCCCGTTCCGGCAGGCTGGGTGGCCGCGAAACCTGCGAGGTCGGGCAGGCTGGTGGCGAAGGACTTGCCGCCGTCCGTGGTCTCCTGCAGACCAGTGGCGCCGAAGCCGAAAAAGTGGCCCTGCCCGAAACTTGTCGGCGGAAGCAGCAGCTGCGTAGACGCGAAATTCGAAGCCTGCAGCGTGGTCCATGAATGACCTGAGTCGTGGCTCACGAAAAGGGCCTGGCAGGGCGCCGAGCTGCAGGCCCGGTCAGTTCCCGTCGCCATTATCGTGTGGTCCTGGCTGTACTGGGGTGACGGCTGGACGTCAGTGATCACGGCATCCTGGGCCTTTGCCTGGTGGGCGGAGACAGGGAGCGCCAGGGCCCCGGCGCCGGGATGGACCGGCGTTGCCGCCGGCGCCGCCAATGCCGCGCCACCAGATACCGGTAGAGGGCTATCCGACTTCAGGTCGGTCCACTGCATCGCGACGCCTGCCGACTGGCCGGCCGGGCCACCAACCGCATCCGCCGCGGGAACAGGTCCCCCTCCAGACAGCGCCACCGTGGCAGCCACCAGGCCCGGTACCCCGAGGCGCATCACCCCTGTCCACGCCTCGACCCCGGCCGTCCGGTTCTTGCGCCCGCGCCAAAGGCCGAACACGATCAGAGAAGCGCTCTCCTGCAAGTCGTCGAGGTACGTCCGCATCCGGCGGCGCGCCCGGCACAGCAGCACACGTGTGGTGCTGGTGGAGACACCCATGCTGTTGTGCTCGGGGTTGCCGGCGCCAAGCAGCCAACTGTCGGTGACCACGCGCCGCTCGCCCGGGGTCAGCCGGCGCAGCAGATCGCTGATCAGCATCCGGCGCACGACCAGCGCCTCGGGATCCTCCGTCTCGGCGGGCTCCCAATCCTCCATTCCTTCGGGCTCAGTGTCCGCGGTGTAGTGGGCGCGCCGGCGAAGCTCGTCGGTGCAGACGTTGGTCGCCGTCCGGATCAACCAGCCGAGGGGATCACCAATCAGCTCGTCCTGGTGCCTGACGGCGCGGGCGAAGACCTCTTGGACGGCGTCCTCGGCGTCGTGATGGTCCCGCAGCCGCGACGTGCAGAACCTCAGCACGGCGACGTGGTGCGCCTGGAAGGCGCGTTCCATCCTCTCCGTCGCAGTCACGGTGCGCGGCGGCGCCTCGACGTCAACCGCTGTGCTCTTCCTGACGGCCGCCACTGCGGCCTGTTTGCTCCCCAAAACAGCCACAACCCCGCCAACGTTTTCAGACGCCTTGCGGACATGCCTATGCCCAAAGCTGCGGGCGCCCTCGTCGGTAATCGGAGATCTTTTCAAATGCCTGCCACCGTGTCAATAGGTCGGGTGGCCCATGCGTCATAAAAGCCTGGCAGATGACTCCGTTCATGCGTCATTTCTTTTCCTCTGACGCGGTCACTTCTCGCGTCCGAGGCGGGACGGTGTACCACCACACGATAGCGGCGATGCGGTCACGCAAAACCAGCTTGTGGAGCACCGATGAAACCTGGTGTTTTACGGTGCCCCGGCTCTTCCCTAGGGCGGCCGCGATCTCGTCGTTGTTCCGCCCCTCGGCGAGCAGGCGCAGCACGTTCCACTCGGCCACCGTCAGCCGGCCCCGGCCGCGCCAGTCAGCACCCGGAGACTCCAGGTCATTCCCATCCACCTGTCATGAATACGTGGCAGGGCCCTCAAACGTTTACGTCAGTTTCGTCTGCCCGACCTCGTAAACAAAACGGCCCCCTGCTCCGTATTCGTTGTGGGGCCGCCATGCGAGCGGCCGTCTCACACGGGGATAAGGGAGGAAGCGCCGGGAGAGCACTGGCAGCGCGCAGGGCGCCGCTCGACAACAAACCCCTAGCAAACAAACAGAGCCGGCGGACGCAAGCGCCCGCCGACCCGATTGCAACAAAAACAACCTTACGAAATTTGGAGGCTCAATGAAGACATCCCTTCTTAGAAGGATTGCTGGAATGGGAACCGCGATCGCCGCGGCGTCCCTCCTTTCCGCCACCATGATGCCGTCAGCACAGGCCACCGGCGTGCTCGCCGGCGCGGGAACCGCTAGCTTGCCGACGTTCCCATGCCCCGGAGGCTGTGCGGGCACCGCGTCCCTTACGGGCGCCGCAGTCTCGACGCCAAACGGAACTGGCGTCGGAACCATCAACGCCAACTACACCTACTTCGAGCCCAACGGCCTAACGTGCCCCGGCACGGGCACAGCCAACGGAACCATCAGTGGCGCGGGCCTCTCCGCGACCTTCGGCTGGACCCGGATCGGGCTAGTGGCACTCGTCAGCCTGACGGGTGTGACGCTCAACGGCGGCGGCGAGCCCAACGGCACAGTAGTGGCGGTTTTCGCGCCGGTCCCAGTGCCACCGCTTGGCCAGGCCGGTGGCTGTGACGGCACGGCGACCGCGTCCGGTGTCCTAGCAGCCGTTGCTGCCGGAGGCACGCTCTAACCGGAGTAGTCCGGAAGGGGCTGAGTTCCACCGGGGGCCGGACGTTTCCTGTCCGGCCCCCCAGCTTCCAGATTGACTAAATGCACAACTTACGGGGGAAGAAGTTCATGCGGCGTCTCGCCAGTGCGGGGGTTCTGTTCAGCGTAGCGATCCTGATGTGCGTCGGCTGCGGCCGGAACATTGCAGATCGCGCCGTCGCTCAGAGCAGCCCGACCGCGGTCGCGGATCCGGTCAGTTCACCCGCAACGCCGCAGCTAGTTCCTAGCCCGCTGGCCCGCACTACTTCTCAGCCAGCAACCCCCGACCCTGGCAAGACTTCCGCGGCACCCCCGACGCCGGCGGCCGCTTACCCGCAGTATGCCAGCGGGACCACGCCCGCACCGGCGACTGTCAGCCTTGCCTCCAGCTGCGTTGTGCCTGGCGGGAAGCAGACCATAAGCGTTGTCAGCGAGCCCAACTTCGTGGTCGGTTATGACGCCCAATACGCCGACAGCAAGGACGGCCGGACTTACGGAGGGATGGACTCCAACGGCCGCGTCGACTCGAAGGGTTACTACAGCAGCACGTGGATAGTGGCGCCGACAGCGCCAGTGGGCCAGGTGACGGTCTGGGTGGCCGTGGGCGGGTCTGGAGAGACCGCTTTCCGCCAGCCGACCTTCCAGGTGAAGGCATCATGCTAAAGGTCCGGATCTACTTCGGCCTCGCGGGAGTGCTGGCGGCGGGCTCGCTGGTTTTGGGCGCATCCCCCGCGGCGGCGGCCGCTGCGCCCTGCAGTCTCTGGACACGCCCTGCGGGGAACCTAGGTTGGGGTAACGCCACCCAGATGCCCCAGCTGGATCTTCGCGGCGGCCTTGTGACGGTCGGAGACGGTGGAATGCGCTACATCCTCACCGTGACCGGCTTGCCGGCTCAGGGGGCCTCCCTCATTCCGAATGGCGCGTCGGCTGTCGCATGGGAGATGCGCTGGTCATATACCGGTGTTGCTTACTACGCTGCCGCCCGGGTCACAGCGGCGGCGCCCGGCACAGTGACGTACGACGTGGGGTCCCTGGTTCGTGGCGCCGAGGTGCCTAGCAGCAGTGCGACTGGCAGCATCGGGAGCGGACCAGGGGGAGCGGTTGCGATTGATGTGCCAACCGCCGCTGTTGGATCGCCAGCGCCCGGTGCCACCCTCGCGGCTCCGATAGGTCAGGTTTATGTGATCGACCTCACCGGCGCGCGCACGCTGGCGGCCCAGGGCGGGCCTGGCGGCTCATATCAGTTGGGGCAGTCGTGTGGGATGGCGAACGCTGCGACCGCGGGTCCCGCCGCGCCAAGCGCCGCTGGCGCCCCGAGCTCCGCCCCTCAGACAGCCGGTTCGCCCACACCGGACTCGGCGGGCCTGGCGACTATTGGCGAACTGCAGTTGCCGAGTTCGGCCAGGACGCTGTCGGCCTCACTTGCCCTGATTCCGTTCCCGATCGTTGGCAACCGCGCCTATTACACCTACAACCTGTCTGGCAGCAGTTGGATGCTTGCCTACGACCTATCGAGTCCGGTGCCAACGTTGCTGTCAAACACGAACCTGAACACGGATGTGACTTACGGGTTCGGAAACGGACGCGATTACAGAACGATCGACCCGGATGATAACCAAGCGCTGATGGTGGGTTGGGCCACACCAGTGTCGTCTGCGGGACCGTCGCCAACCTTGGCCGGGACACCTGCTGGAAGCCTTGTGCTCCCGATCGACCTGAAGACCATGAAGCCCGGTCAGCCGTGGGATCTGACTGCTTCGGCGCCCGGGTTCATCGCCAGCGGGATCACGTACTCGAGCAAGGACCATCGGGCATATCTAGTCGGAGACATGTCTGGCGACCTAGCTTTGCAGCCGTTCACGTACCGGGCAGAGAACGCCGCAGTCGTCTCCCTCGATCCAACAACCGGGGTCGTGGATTGGGTCCGGGTCATCACCGGCTGCCAGAAAGTGCTGAACACCCAAGAGGGTGGTTCGGTCGTGGTTAGTAGCCAGCACGAACCAGCCTTGTACTTTGCGTGCTGGCCCGGCACGCCAAGCAGCGCGGCGCCCGTGCCTGGCCAGGCCGACGTCATCCGTCTGTGGCTCAAGCCAGGCGCTACCCAGGTCGATGCCCTGACATTCCCGGTTGACGTATTCCCGATCAGTGGTCTATTCGTCTCCGGGTACGTCACCGGAACAGCGGATTTCGACTACGGTTCCGATCGCTTCTTCTTTCTCAGCCAGTCGGCGACAACTCCTGGCGCCTGGGTGCTCGACGGACCGAGCTCAAGTTGGGCTGGCTTCGTGAGCTCGCCGAACTCCTGCGACGACTACGTCGCCGTGGACTCCTCCACAGGGCGGCTGCTGTTGGCCGCTGATGACCCGAGGCACTCCCTCGGTAGTGGCTCGACCGCCTGCTCCGACCGGCCTGGCGGCTGGGTTTTGACGAGCGATGGCCGCCAACTGCCACCCCCGCAGGGAGTGCTGGTGAACCGCCACGCATCAGGGCAGATGACCGTCGACACAGCAGGTCACCGCTTCTTCATGCCGCAAGAACGAGCTGCCGCCAATGCGACCGTTGCGGATTGGCACATTGTCGTGGTCAAGGATGAGGCGCCCCCACTGGCTCCCGCGCAAATCCTGAACTATGACTCCCTCACCAATGACGTCCCTGAAGGAGCCGGCACGAGGTCGGACTTCGCCGGAGGGTCCAAGGGGTTCGGTACAAGGCTCCAGGCGGTTGGCGGGCTCGGTGCCCTGCAGGCGAATACGGACTGCGGGAGCCTCTATGGATGCGGGACCACCGGAATTGAGCCAGGCGACCGTGGTCTGTATGCAGCCCGAGCCGGCCAGATGGACTTGCGCCCAGTCGGCGCCTCGGCTGCCGGGCAGGCGATGCAACCCGACTCCCTTACTTCAAACGACATCACCACCCAGTCAGGGAATGCTGCCAGATGGCCTTGGTCGCCCTCCTCCTGCCTCGACGCCGGTGGAGGCAAGATCTCGGATCCGCAGAGCGGTCCCGGGTCAGCCTCAGCGATAGCCACATGCGATCTGAAGGGCAGGAAGGTTACCCTCAGCGCCGCTGCCTCGGCACTGGACGCTGGCAATGGTCTTACGGTCGCTGATAGCGAGATTTCGAGCACCGCCTGGCTTGACCGGACGCACGGGACGCAAACCGACACCACGTCCATCGCGAAGGACCTGGATCTCATGACACCGGTTGGCGAGCTTCGAATCGGGCGGGCGCTAAGCGAAGCCAAGACATCAGCTCACGGTCGCCACGGAACCGCCCAGGCAAGCCTGAGGCAGTTGATCGAGCACTTCTCCGTTTTGGATGCCAGCGGAAATGTGATCCTGTCGTGCGACTCGGTGGGGGCCGGCGGCTGTGATCCGACCACGGCAGCTTCCGCCGCCAACTCGGTTCTTAACGGGTACGCGCACCTCACCTTCCCGCAAGGCCAGGTCACCGCCACCAGCGGCGGCGCCTTCGCCGAGGTGCGGAAGTCGAACACCGACTTCTACAACGACCAGTCGGTCAACGACGACAACAGCTACGAGGTACCTGCCCTCCAGTTGGTCGTGTACAACGATGGCGCCGATCGATCTCGCCTGTTGGTGCAGCTCGCTGGCGTGCAGGCCAGTTCGATCTACGAGATAACCCAGGTGCATCCGATCTCTCCATTCGATGATGGGCAGCTTCTTACGACCGACTTGACGACCTTCGCCGACCTGCCGCCGGTCCCCGACGCACCACGACCAGCTGCCAGCCGGAGCTTCCTGGTCACAACCGTCCGCCGCTTCGCCGAGGGGCTGGGCATCCTGTTCCGCTCGCCGCTGCAGGCGATCGGCATCTTTGCATTCCTGTCCCTGTTCGGTCTCGCCGCGGGCGCAACCTGGCGCCGACGAGCCTTGAGCCGGGCCCTTGTCACTGGAGGTAGCTCGTGATTCCCAAGACCCTGTCGGTAAAGATGCCCCGGTGGGCCCAGTTCGCGGCGACCTTCGTCGCCGGTGCGCTTGTGGCGACCGTCGCGTTCGCCGAGATAGGGCCAATCCGGCTGCACCCGCCCGGTCGCGACTCCATCAGCACGACCCGCGTCGAGCAGGTCACCGACAACGGCCAGGCCGCGGGTCCGCAGGCGAGCGCCGCTGCCGGCCCCGGAGCGGCTGCCGGCCCGGCCGCACAGCAGGCTCTGAAGACGGCTCTGAAATGCCAGGCGGGCGCCAATGGCGGTTCGACCGACGTCGGCGTCACCGGTTCGACAATCAAGCTGGCGACGACCGAGGTTGAGAGCGGCATCGGCGCGGCCTTCCTGGGCCAGGTCAAGTACGCCATGGAGGCGGTCAAGAACAAGGTCAACCGCGCCGGAGGGATTTGCGGCCGCCAGCTGGACATCCAGTACGTGGACGACGGCTGGGACCCGCAGCGTGGCGCCGCCGATATCCAGAATCTGGTCAACGAGGGCATCTTCGCCATCCCGGTTGGCCCGTCCTCGGAGGGGCTGAAGCTGGAGATCGACAACCGGGACATCGATCACTTCGGGATCCCGGTCGTGGGCACCGACGGTATGCTCGTCGACCAGTACAACGATCCACTGGTCTGGCCGGTGGCGGCGTCGACCGCGGCCTCTGCCAGGCTCATGGTGGCGGACGCCTACAAGCGCGGCGCCCGAAGCTTCAGCATCGTCTTCGACACCAACTACAGGTTCGGGCAAGAGGCGGGCCTCGCCTTCGACCACGAGGTCAAGAGGCTGACAGGGGCGGACGTGCCCGGTTATCCCGGTGACGCGACCGTTCAGTCGGGGCAGACGACGTGCAACGCGCCCACGAGCTTCTGCGGTATCACCGCCAACAAGAGCGGTTATGGCGCCCAGGCCAAGAACATGCAGTCGAACCACGGCGACTACATGAGCATGTTCCTCGAGCCGGCGACGGCGCTGACCTGGATGGGGGACCCCAACGCCCCGGTGGCAGCTGACCTTGGAGACGGTAGGGCCCCGGTGAAGTACGGCGTCGGCCTCGGCCAGCCTCTGTTCACGTACGACTTCGGCAACAGCTGCCAGTCCGCCTGTGACCAGATGCAGGTCTGGACCAGCTACAAGCCGGACCTGGAGCAATATGCCGGTGATCCGCTGGTGCAGCAGTACGTGTCCGACCTCCACTCGGCGAAGCCCGACGCCGACCAGTACAACGCCTTCACCGAGGGCGGCTATCTGGGCATGGAACTCCTGGTCCAGGCCCTGCAGGCGTGCGGGCCCAACCTCACCCGCGCCGGCCTAAAGCGAGCCCTCGACGCCATCAATCAGCAGGCGGGCTTGACCTTCACACCCTCGATCGCCTGGCGACCGGGCAACCACTACGCCAACACCACCATGCAGGGCTGGGTGATCCAGTACAAGGGAACCTTCGGGCGCTGGCGCGCCGGGGACATCGCCAGCGACCCGCAACCGACAAGCGGCGCCGGCTAAATGGAGATCCTGGTCGGGTACCTGCTCCTGGCGGTGCCCTTTGTCGGCGCCTACGCGATGTTCTCGCTGGGCATTACGGTGATCTATCGAGCCTCGCGGGTGCTGAACCTGGCCCACGGCGCGATGGCCATGATCCCTGCCTTCGTCATGTACTCGCTGGTCAAGGTGGGCATCCATCCGTTGCTGGCGCTGCCGGTCGCCGTCGCGTCCGGCGCAGTGTTGGGCGTGGGTGTCGAGGCCCTCTTTGTCCGCCGCCTGCGTTCCCAGGGTCCGACCGCGCAGACCGTGGGCACGGTGGCGGCATCCGGGCTGTTGATCGCGCTGGCGGCCAAGGTCTGGGGCACCACGCCGCTGCGTGCCCCACTGGTTTTCCCGAAAGGCGCCCTGCGGCTGGCCGATAACGCCATCCGCCTGGGTGAGGTCGGCCTGCTCCTGACCGGCGTCGTTGTGGCGTTGGTCCTGTTCGCATTCTTCCGCTACACCAGCATCGGCCTGGGGATGCGCGGGGCGGCGGAGAACCGGAACGCGGCATCTCTGATGGGCATCGATCCCGACAGGATGGCCTCGGGGGCATGGGCCCTGGGCGGGGCGCTGGCAGGACTGGCGGGAGTCCTGCTGGCCGCGGTCACCGAGCTCGACCCATACAACCTCTCCTACCAGGTCCTGCCCGCATTCGTAGCCGTGCTCCTCGGCGGCCTTGAAAGCCTGCCCGGAGGTCTCGCTGGCTCGGGGGTCGCCGGGCTCACCTATTCTGTGGTGCCCCTGCTCCAGCGCGTCCCCGTCCTGGGCGTAGTCCTAGGCTCCCAGGGTGGCCCACAGATCATGCTCACCGCGCTGGCGATCGTGGTCATGTTCCTCCGGGGGCGGCGGTTCGCCCTCTCTGCCGATTCGTCTGCGGGACTGACTGGCGGACGGCCTGCTGTGCTCACACTTCGACTACCGGGGCGTCGCGTGATGCTGCTGGCCGCCATCCTTGCGGTGATCGCCATACCGATTGTGGCGCCCTTCTCAGTTCTGGGTGACACGCTGCTCGCGATGTACCTGGCGCTGGCGGCGGCATCGGTTGTGGTGGCGACAGGGTGGGTCGGCCAGATAACCCTGGCGCAGGCGAGCTTCGTCGGGGTGGCGGCGCTCACCACCGGAATGATGGTCCGCGGCTGGCACGTCCAGTTCCCGGCCAGCCTGGTACTTTCGGCCGCCATCGCGGCGCTGGCGGCGGCCGTGCTCGGCGTCGTCGCCCTGCGGGTGCGTGGCCTCTACCTGGCGGTGGCCACGCTGATCTTCGCCTGGATGGCGGACTCGGCCCTCATCTCCGGCCCCTGGTTGGGGGCGTCCGGCGGTAGTTCGACGATGCCGAGCCTGGCCCTGGGCACGCCAGGGACGATCCCCTACATCGATTTCACCGATCGGCGGGTCATGTTCTTCGTGATGGCGGCGGTGCTGGTGTTGTGCTTCGCCTCGCTTGGCAACCTGCGTCATTCGAAAGCCGGGCGGGCGCTGTTTGCCATCCGTGGCTCCGAGACGGCCGCCGCGTCGCTGGGCATCGACGTGGTCCGCTACAAGCTGGTCGCCTTCATGCTGGCCGGCGCCCTGGCCGGCGTCGCGGGCAACCTCCTGATCATGCGGGATCGGACGGTGGTGCCGGTCGAGTTCGCCAGCAACGTGTCGCTGCAATTCCTGGCAATCGCGGTCGTCGGCGGACTCAGCAGCCTGGGTGGCGCGCTCGCCGCCGGCGGCGTCTTCGCGGCGCTGGAGGAGATCTTCTTCCGCGTCCCCTTCCTGGCCGGCTGGCTCGAGGTCATGTCCGCGGGCCTGCTGACAGTGGTCCTGCTGGTGTACCCCGGTGGCCTGGCGGCATTGCCTGCATCCCTCGCCCGGCGATTGAGCGCTTTGGGCGTGCTCCGCCGGGAGGGGGGAGAGGCTGCCGAGATGGAGGCGGTCAAACCGATCGCAACCAGCGGCCTCGCCGAGGCGCTCGGCGACAGATCCGTGGTCAACCTCAACCTGCCCCGGGAGTCGCGCGCGGCGCTTCTCCGGGCCGACGGAATCACGGTGAAGTTCGGTGGACTGACCGCGGTCAACAGCGTCTCGATGGCGGTGCACCGTGGCGAGGTGGTCGGCCTTATGGGACCCAACGGCGCCGGCAAGACGACGCTGTTCAATGCCATCCTCGGCTTCAACGAGCCGGCATCAGGCACAGTCAAGCTCTTCGACAGAGACGCCACCCGGTTGGCCCCGCACCAGCGGGCTCGGCTCGGCGTGGGTCGTACCTTCCAGGTGCTCCAGCTCTTCCGGGAGCTGACCGTGTTCGAGAACGTGCTCGTCGCCACCCACCTGCGCAACCACTCCGGGTTTGTCTCGAACCTGGCCGCGGCTTCCGGCACCGTGCGTTCGGAGGTCGAGAGCCGCGAATCGGTGCGGCAGGTGCTGCTCGCGCTCGGGCTGGAGGCGCTGGCCCAGTCGCCGGTCGCGGGCCTGCCGTTCGGGACCTTGCGGATGGTCGAGCTGGCGCGGGCGCTCGCATCTGGGGCGGAGCTGATCCTCCTGGACGAGCCTGCCTCCGGCCTGAACGAGGCGGAGACTGACCGGCTGTCGGCGGTGGTCTCGGACCTGCGCGCGATGGGCCTGTCGATCCTGCTGATCGAGCATGACGTGCGCATGCTGGTCGGCCTCGCCGACTACATCTATGTCGTCGACCAGGGCCGGCTGATCGCCGAGGGCACCGCCGCTCACATCCAGCGTGACCCTCAGGTGGTCGCCGCCTACCTGGGCTCCGAGGTCGCCGCTGGGGACGGAGCAGAGCCGGCCGGTCAGGCCGACTCGGACGAGCGCGTCGCCGAGGAGGTGACCGTATGAGCCTCCTCGAGGTGTCGGACATCGACGTGAGCTACGGCCAGATCCAGGCGCTACGGGGCGTCAGCCTCAAGATCAACGCTGGTGAGATCGTGGCCCTGCTGGGACCCAACGGCGCCGGCAAGTCGACCACCCTGCGCGCTATGAGCGGCGTACTGGCCCCGACCCAGGGCAGCATCACCTTCGACGGGAAGCAACTGCAAGGCCTCCCCGCCAACCGAGTCGTCGGCATGGGGGTGGCCCACGTCCCCGAGGGCCGCGAGCTCTTCAGCGGGCTCAGCGTGCTGGAGAACCTGCGGCTGGGGCATTGGACCCGCCGCCACACTGCTCACGATTTCGACGAGCGGCTGGAACGGGTGATGGGCTACTTCCCCAAGCTCCGCGAGCGCTCCAGGCAGGCCGCGGGGACGATGTCGGGCGGTGAGCAGCAGATGTTGGTCATCGCCCGCTCCCTGATGTCGGCACCGAAGCTGCTGCTGGTCGACGAGCCTTCGCTGGGCCTCGCGCCGCAGATCGTGCGGCAGCTGTTCGACATATTCGAAGAGATCAACCGTGACGGCACATCGGTGCTGATCGTTGAACAATTCGTGGACCTCGCTCTGCGCCACAGCCACCGCGCCTACGTGCTAGCACGTGGCGAGATGCAGCTGGAGGCCAAGAGCGAGGATCTTGTCCACGATGAGGCGCTCCTGGCGGCCTATCTTGGGGGGGAGGTCCAGCCGTCCTGGGCCTCCAACTGAGGAAGGGAAGCCAAGGGCAGCGGCGATCCACGACCCGGCCTGCATCCCCCGCCGGCCGGGACGTGGTTGCTGCTCCTGCCGGTGCATCACGTCCTTGATCTTTGCCACCAGCTGAGCCTCGGTGAACGGCTTCTACGGCCCTCCGCGAACGTAGAGGGTCTGGCCCGACACGTAGCTGGACTCGTCGCTGCAGAGGAAGGTTATGACCGACGCCAGGTCCTCCGGCGTCCCGACCCGCTGAATCGGGGTCTGTGACGCCACCGCGGTCTTGAAGCTGTCGTAGTCGACGCCCATCCGCTCC
>WNFI01068058.1_pt1 | contig 14113 bp, 11 predicted proteins | sample 5400471 | NCBI WGS metagenome assembly WNFI01 (sample SAMN13153348, study PRJNA577476) | soil metagenome | isolation source: 100 cm saprolite on Douglas fir-dominated hillslope | place: USA:California | collected 2013-09-17 | reverse complement strand
CGGCCATCGTCAACCTCTGCGATAACCCGGGCTGCGGCCGCGATTAGTTTGCGACGGGTGTTCTCCCTCCGCTGCTGCCCAATTTGAGCTCTCCGCTCGAGATTTGTTTCACTCATGTCTTCTCTTCACATATAGTTTGGACTCGCCCTTCGGAAGGGAAGTCTAGGATTTGAGCACAGCTTCGCCAATTGCCTTCAATGCGGCGATTATCCGGAACATAATCATGGAGTTGTGATCCACCGGCGCTTGGCAGCAAGGGCGCGGCTGGATCGGACGGCCGTACCCGCGATGAGCCGGCGTTGAAATCCTCTGAGGAGAGGTTTCGCAGCACAGTCAATCCCAAATCAAACGGAGCGTAGTTGTTCGTTCAAGTGGAAGATTGAGAACCAGGCGGTCGTCTTCGCGGGCGGCGCCAATCGTGGCGGTCAAGACGCTGTTGAGATCTCCGGTCGCGACCTGTCTGTCGTCCGCAATCAATTGCCAGTGGCCACGACTCCAAACGTTCGAAATTTCGAGCCGGGCGGTGGGGCCGCTGCCTTCACGGGGCTTAAAGGTGAGCGCCAGCTGATCATCTTCGAACCAGGCGCGACGAACGTCCAGCTCCGGCTCCATTGCAATTAAAGCGGGTTGTGAAAAGTGAGCGTCGTCCCACGGACCGTCATACAACATGCGAAGCCCGTCGGGAACGTTCAGACGCGCGTAGGCGAGAAGCACGTTGCCGGTGTTGGGATCCATCGCGATCGGCCAACCATCCGCGTCGGTCATGGCATCCCGCCGTGGATAGTAGCGTCCGCCATCTTCGTCAAATCTGGGATGAAAGAAGCGGTCAGCATAGCCAAGGAATCCATCGAGGCTCTGCTTGTCACCGACCTCGGATGCGCATATGGCGGCCCACCCGATGTCACGCGCTGTATATAGGACCGGCGCTCCGGGCGCCCAGGAATCGCCAGCCTTGATGGTCAAGGTTCCATCAGGGCCCGGCACGCTCCATGCCGCCATGTGCCGGGGGTAATGTTCCTTGACGAATTCAGGATTCCACGCATGCATCAAGGAGGCGGCCCAGAAATCGACCCAAGGAAGATTGGGAGGTGAATAGACCTGACGCTCACGCTCGAGCACCATCATGTTGAGATGGCCGTTTCCATCGAGCATTCCGAATTCAGCCCAAGCCTTCACGTATCCGTCAGTAACCTCTTTCGCGGTCGATCCGCCATACACCAGATCATGAAATCGGAATCCGATGATCGGTGGCTGATTGCAGACCTGAAATACGCAGTTGGGTTCGCAGGCAATCCCGAGATATCCTCGCTCTACCATCTTCCAGTACAGCAGTTGGTTGAGGGATCGCTCATCATATCGGAAATGCTTGCCTCCCAGGCCCCAGAATAGCGGGTCTACTGAAAAGGTGAGTGCACCTGGTTCCGCGTACTTCCGATCGCGGAAGAGATAGTGATACATCAGCGTCATCGACTGAACGTACGCGCTGTACATGATGTTATCCGTCTCGACGGGATCCCATCTCGCGGGAAGCTCACCGAGAGAACGATTATGCGGGCCGTTGCCAGTACTAACGTAGTGCCAGTACGTCCAGACGTCAGGTGACAGCATCTTTTGAATAAGCTGGTCGAACGATTTTTTGAAGACCACCGGTGCGGCGGGCAGACGATGCACATGCGTGAGGGCAAGTGCGTACGACATGTAGGCGAGCTGAAATCGAAGCGAACTAAAGTCTTCTTGCAGCGTCGTCTTCCCCTGCATGCCGGACCAATCATCCGGAAGGCGCGCAGCAAGGTTCGTCATCCTCCGCAAATGGCCCGCCTGATTATCATCAAGCATAGGCGACGCCAGCGGATCGAACCGATAATTCTGAAATAACTGAGCGTTCGATTGGCTCATCCCTGGTCTCCCGGTCATCAATTTTTGCAGATATCCCGTCACGTCCGCGTCGTCAGGCAAAGCGGAAGATGACATTTATTGTCACTATGACCTTCTTTGTCACATTTTCAAGCAGAACAGTTGACAAAAAAGGTCATATTGACACAAGTTGTTCAATATGACATCGTCACGATGTGCTGCAGGTGCCGTGACGCGGGCGTTGATCCTCGTCCCGCCTCACCTGCGCAAGGTGCTGCCAAGACACCGAGCATAAAACGGTCAGGGGGTACTTTGCGGGACTTCATCATCCTCGGCGTCATTTCTGGAATTAGTTACGGGTTGCTCGCGCTCCCGTTGAGCATGCTTTTTGTCGCCACAGGAACGCTCGACTTTGCTCTCGGCGCTTATGCTGCCCTTTCCGGACTTGTCTGCTACGCGGTTGGCGGGCCGCTCGGAATCGCCGCCGGAATCCTCAGCGCGGTCGTCGCTGCTTGCGTGGTTGGAGCTCTCTCTCACCTCCTGCATCACGGGCGGCGAGCCGATCATCTGACCCTAGTTTTGGCGAGCTTCGGGTTCGCGATTTTTCTTGAATCGTTTTCGCTCAGCGTTTTTGGCGAGCAACCATTCGTCCGACATCTGTTTTTGGAATTTTGGGAGATTCTTGGCGTGCGCGTTTCTCCGCAGGCCGCAATAAATGTCGTCAGCGCGATTGCCATCCTCGGAGTTACCTTCTCAATCCTATATTTTTCACCGGTTGGTCGGATGATGCGTGCGAGCGCGATGAATCCAGTCGGGGCTTCGCTCGTCGGAGTTCCTGTGCGATTAGTGCGCGCATCCACCTTCGTTGTCGCCGGACTGCTGGCTGGCGTCGCCGGCGTGCTTTACCTTTATACGGCTGGGGTAAGTTACTCATCGGGCTTGCATCTGACCTTATCTGGATTCGCTGCGGCCATTATTTTTGGCTTGAGGAATCCTGTCAGAGCCTTCCTTGGCGGTATCGCGATCGGCGTCGCCGAGTCACTGAGCAATGGCTATCTATCAAGCCAGATCGCTGGTGCGGCTCCTTTAATATTCATATTCGCTGTCCTGGTTTTTCAGGGTGCAAAGACCGTGACGACGGTGGGGCGGGCATGAAACTGAACAATTCGTCCGCAGCAGTTGTCATCATCGGCGCGGCGATAGCGATACCCGTGCTGAACCTAAATCCGACGTGGATGAACACGTCGTCGATCATTGCGATCTATGCGATCTTGGCTCTCTCAGTTGGTATAATATATGGTCAAGGAGGAATCCTCTCGCTCGCGCAAGGCGCCTTTGCGTCCGTCGGAGCTTACATTACGGCCATCTTGACGACACGCTACAACATGTCGCCCTGGATGACTCTCCCCTTGGCAATGGCGCTGCCCGCCTTTGTAGCATTACCGCTCGCTCGGCTCGTCTCCCCACTTTCTCCGCTGGTCTTGGCGATCGCCACGCTGATGTTCGCGACGATTGTCGAGATGCTTCTTCGTGGCGGCGGCGACTTCACCGGCGGTTATGTCGGAATATCCGGCATTCCCCCGCTCATGAGCTATCAGACGCCGCTCACTTTTCACATTACGTCGTGGGCGTTTGTTTCCGTCATCGTCTTCCTCTACGCGAACTTCTTGAGATCGCCCAGGGGGCGGGCAATTAATGCGATCCGCCACGATCCCACGCGGGCCATCGCGGACGGCGCAGATGTAAATCAACTTCGATCGACCGTGTTCGCGCTCGGCGCAGCGGTCGCAGGCCTCGGAGGGTGGCTATACGCGCACCAACTCAGCTTCATCAGCCCCGAGCTGTTTGGCGTTCCCGTTTCGATCAATGCAATCCTTATGACAGTCGTCGGCGGCGCCGGAATTGTGTTGGGCCCCGTCGTCGGCGCAATCGTATTGAGCTTCTTCTACGAAGTTCTTCCAGGTCAACAAGCGCGCGGCATGTTTTATGGAGCTGCTCTCATATTAACGCTGATCATGGCTCCATCTGGATTGTTAGGCTTTCTTCGTCATCGCCTTCAATTGCGGAAACGGGTCAAGGACATGTCCGACGAACGTATGGCTCCGGCGGGAACACCTCGATGAGTAAGGGCATAGTCGTTTCCGCTATCGACGTCCAATTTGGCGGGGTTGTTGCGCTGAACAATTTGTCGATCAAGGTTCTACCGGGGCAAATCTTGGGCGTCATCGGTCCGAATGGATCCGGTAAGAGCACTTTGTTTAATGCCATCTCAGGTCTTGTCCAACTGTCGACCGGATCGATACGCATAAATGATATGGACGTTCAGGGTGCGTCGGCGCGAGCGTTGATCCAGGGAGGTCTGACTCGGACGTTTCAGACTCCGCGAGTCGATCCTGAACTCACGACGGAAGAAGCCATTCTGTGCGGCTTCCTGACGAAATCCGAACAGAGCTTAGTTGACGCACTGTTGCGGCTTCCACGTTGTCGCAGGGAGGAAGATGAGTTCAAGGCCTCCGCGCAAAGAATTGTGCAGCAACTAGGACTTCTGGATGTCGCAGGCATCCCGCTCGGCGAGTTGCCCATGGGACAAGTCCGACTGGTTGATATCGGCAGAGCGATGGCGGCACATCCGCGTTATCTGCTTCTTGATGAGCCGGCAGCGGGCCTCTCCCTGATCGAACAGCGTCGCATGGGTGACGTCGTTCGTTCTCTGGCCGCCAGCAATGTTGGAATTCTCCTCGTCGAGCACAATTTCGATCTTATCGGTGATCTGTGCGACCATGTTGTCGTACTCGACCGCGGAAAACTTTTGATCGAGGGTGACATCGCCACGCTGAGAGATGACCCTGAATTCGTACGCTGCTATCTCGGGAGCCGTGCGGCATGAATCGTCGGGATTCCCCCCTCGGACCGCGCGACGCGCAAGAGGGCGCGGACAATGTATTGCTTAGATGCGACCAAGTCTGCGCCAATTATGGCCCGATCCAAGTTTGCTTCGGGATCAATATTTCGGTTTCGCCCAAGGAGATCATTGCAGTTCTCGGCCCCAACGGTGCGGGCAAGAGCAGCTTTCTCGGTGCGCTGGCCGGTATCGTTTCGAATCGTGGATCGGTGCGCCTAGGCGAGCGTGAACTCGGGAGATTGCCGCCGCATCGACGAGCTCATGCCGGCCTCGCGTTCGTTCCGGAAGTGCGAGGAAATATTTTCTCCGCTCTCTCGGTGGAGGAAAATCTACGCCTCCCACTGCAGTGGCTCGCTCGAAGCGAGCGGATGAACATGCGAGAAAGAATTTACGAACTTTTTCCAATTCTAAAGACCAGAAACACGACTGAAGCCGGGATGCTCAGTGGTGGCGAGCAACAAATGCTTGCGATTGCCATGGCCGTTTCTCGACGACCGGCTGTGTTGATGCTGGACGAGCCGACACAAGGTCTCGCGCCCGCCGTATTCGATACTCTGGAATTGGCGATCGCAAGGTTCGTGGATGAAGGAATTGCGGTCATCGTTGCCGAACAGAATATGAAGTTTGTTTCGCGGATTGCGACGCGATTCATCGTGCTTTCCGGCGGGAAAATCGTTGGGTCCGGAGTGCGCGAGGACCTGAACAACGAAGCCGAGATTGTGCGGAAATATTTTCTGAAGAAGCCAAGCTGACTTCTGGACTGCGGCTCAGCATGAGCATGAAAGAGGACTGGTTCCTGCGCGAGCACAATAAAAGAGACGACAAAGGGAGCGAAAATGAAACGTAAAGAGAATACTGGCCGGAGTGGAAAACTGGTCTCTTGGATGCTGGGCGTTTCAGCTATTCTGTTGTGTGGCGCGGCGTCGGGACAGGAAAAGGCGCCAATCAAGATTGGTTCGCTATGGAGCCTGACCGGAGCAGCAGCACAATATGGCATCGCTGAACGCGACGCGGTCGCTGTTCTCGTCGATGACTTGAACAAGAAAGGAGGTGTCGGTGGTCACCAGATCCAGATTGTCAATTATGATGAAGCCACAAATCCGATCGAAGCGGCTCGCGGAGCGACACAGTTAGTTCTATCCCTGGATCTTCCGATCCGTGGTCGGTGACAACGACATCGTCAAAACAATAATCCAACAGATTGCGGCGTCCGGGGCCAAGAAGCTGGCGATGTTTCATGCCGAGGATGCCTATGGGCAGGATGCATTGAAGCTTATTACGCTTCTTGCGCCGACTCTCGGAATGGAGGTCGTTGCCACCAGCTCGTCGATAACCAGTGCGACGGATTTGTCGGCGCAGGCGACCAAGCTTCGCAATGCCGATCCGGACGCGGTCGCGATCGTAACGTCCTCTCCGGTTTTGGCTGCGACCTTCGCAAGAGCCTCAAAACAGGTGGGATTGAGAGCGAGTCTGTGGGGCGGCGTAGGGCTCGGAAACAAGGCATTTATCAATGTGGCCGGGCCTGCCGCGGAGGGTGTTCGGGCCGTTCTTCTCGCGAACTGGGATGAGCCCCCGCCGGGACTGGCAAGGCTTGGCAAGATCCTTATGGATGCCGGCAAGACCCCGCAGGGTATCGGCGAACCGATCGCGGCTAATTCGCTTATGATCATCGTTCACGCGCTCGCCAAGAACCCGGACGCAAAAGGTGACGCCTTGCGTGCGGCGATTGAAACTGCGTGCGGTGTGAAGACTTTTGCCGAAGGCGAAGCCTGCTTCAGCGCGGACAATCATGACGGTGTGTCACCTGTCTCTCTCGTCTCCGTCGTTGTCTCCGATGGCAAATTCAAAAGTGCTAAGTGAGTTTCAGGTCTCACGAGAAGGAGCAGCTGAGTTTGCTGGTAACGAAGGTGCGCCAGTCACCGTCGATAACCTCACCTCGGCGAGGGACGCGCTTCTCTCTGAGCGGGGCTTTCTCGGCCGTCCCTTGCCCGCGCTTGTCAAACGCTCATGGGATCGATGTTTGCAAAGCGGGCTTCGCGCGGGCGATGATCGGGTCTTTCAGTCAGCACCGAAGCGTGCGGACGTGGGGCAAATCGCCGATAAGCACCAGTCTTTAATCGGGTGCGCGTTGCCCGAGATGGAGAGCTTACTCGCTACCGTCAAGAAGCCGGAATGGTGCGTCCTCTTAGCGAAGATGAGATCGGTACAACTGCGCCTGGATGCGTCATTATCGAGCGGAAAGCAGTGCGCGTCGCATATCGGCAGCATTTTCTCCATGCCATAAAAAAATTCGTCTGCGCGGCTGCGCCGATCTTTGATCCCACTGGCGATCTGGCCGGTGTCATCGATCTTTCGGGTATCGACGTTGTCGGACCATCGGACATGCTTGAACGGGTGGCGTTGGCTGCAAAGGCCATCGAGAACAGGTTGGTTTGTCAAACTGACGGTGCCCTCACGGTCCGGTTTCATGTCCGGTCTGATATGCTGAGGACGCCCCACTCGGGGATATTGCGCTTTTCAGATGAGGGCGTGCTGGTTGGCGCCAACACTACGGCTCGTCGATTACTGTCGATGCTGAAGGGCGACAAGCAGGGAGTGACGTTTGACTCGCTGTTTGAGCACGGTTTTGGCGAATTGAGCGACCTATCCAAGGGTCCGGAAGCCGCATTCCTGACAAGTCTCGAAGGCGACCGGTTCTGCGCCGCAATAGATGCCGAACATCAGCGCCGCAAATCCCCTCCATTTGACAGGAACAATGCAAAGAAGAAAGGGTTGCCGGGATCTGCGGTTTCTACACCGGTGCTAGTCGATCCTGTGCTGGCCGCGACGATCGAACGGGCTCGTCGTGTATATGCGCAGGATGTTCCCGTCTTCATCAATGGAGAAACAGGCACGGGAAAAGAGATTTTTGCAAAGATGCTGCATGACACAGGTTCTCGTGCAGCCGGGCCCTTCATCGCCATCAATTGTTCGGCCATTCCAGAGAGTCTCATTGAATCGGAGCTGTTCGGTTACGAAGAAGGATCATTCACCGGTGCTCGCCGAGGAGGGGCTCGTGGCAAAATCGAAAGCGCCCACAAGGGTACGTTGTTTCTTGATGAAATCGGCGACATGCCGCTCGACATGCAGACGCGACTGCTGCGTGTCCTGCAGGAACGCGCAGTGACGCGCGTTGGCAGCAGTCGCCCGACGCCGATTGATTTCGGTCTTGTTTCCGCCACTCATCGCGATATTACGCTGTTGTTGGAACGGAACACGTTCAGGCAAGATCTGTTCTTTCGGATTCGGGGACTCCGTGTCACGCTGCCGCCGCTCCGAGAAAGACTGGATATCGAAAAACTGATTGATCGTTTCCTGTCGGCGCAAGATAGAGCAGACCGCCGGTTCTATCTCTCTCCAGAAGCGCGACATGTTCTGCTAGGTTATGAGTGGCCGGGCAATATTCGCGAGTTGCAACAGGCGATTTTGGTCGCAACCGCGTTAGCGCATGACGACGGAATGATTGGGCTTGAACATTTGCCTGAACATTTCAGCGACAAGACCGATGCGATCTTGCCAACCGACAGCCGAGGTCGCGTTACGTCGTTGGCCGACCAGGGGGATCACCTGATCAGGCAGGCGCTTGAACAGAACGCTCATAATATCAGCGCGGCGGCCCGCAGCCTTGGGATCGCGAGAACAACGCTTTACCGGAGGCTCCGGAAAGATGAACCGGACACGCAATGATTGATGAGAGATGGCTATCGGAGGACTCCATGATCCCGCGAATGGCCCGGCCGAACGAACGACGTCGGCAGTGTGCGGATCGAGGGTGAGCATGAGCAGAGCCATGTTTCCCACTCCAAATCGCATGATTCTCGACCGGAGGGACTGCATCGTTGCCGACCTCGGGCGCCTTGTCCCTCTGGGCGCGCTGATCATTTCGGAAGATGAACGGCGCACCTATGAAACTGACGCCCTGACCGCCCTTCGAAAGCTTCCGTTGGCGGTGGTGCTCCCGGGAACGACAGAAGAAGTGGCAGCAGTTCTCCGCTACTGTCATTTGCACAATATTCCGGTGGTGCCACGCGGGGCCGGTACATCGCTCGTTGGGGGCTCAACGCCGCAAGAGGATGCCGTCGTCGTCGGACTTTCCAAGATGACTCGCATCCTGGCGGTCGATTACGATAATCGCGCCGTAGCGGTCCAAGCGGGCGTGACCAACCTTGCCATCACGGCAGCCGTCCAGGATCGGAATTTCTTCTATGCGCCTGACCCGTCGTCTCAACTTGCCTGCTCGATCGGCGGCAACATTGCGATGAATTCGGGAGGCGCGCACTGTCTCAAATACGGGGTCACCACCAACAATCTCCTCGGCGTGAAAATGGTCATGATTGACGGGACCGTCGTCGAAATTGGTGGGGTGCACCTCGATGCAGGCGGCTACGACCTGCTAGGAATCGTGGCCGGTTCGGAAGGCCAGCTTGGCATCGTTACCGAAGCCACGGTTCGCATCCTGAGCGTGGCAGAGAATGCACGGCCGGTTTTGCTCGGCTTTCCAAAGGCCGAACTCGCCAGTGCGGCGGTTTCCGGCATCATCAGTGCCGGAATCATCCCGGTGGCGATCGAGTACATGGATAAAATGGCCATCGATACGAAGCAGCAGGGCGTCACCACAATCAAGGAAAGCCGTTCGGCCATGGAGACCGCCGCAATCTGGAAGGGACGTAAATCGGCTTTCGGCGCGACTGGGCGGATTGCCGACTACATCTGCATGGACGGCACGATCCCAACGGGCCGGCTCTCAGAAGCGCTCACCCGCATCGATGCTTTGGTAAAAAGCTATGGCCTTCGGGTCGCCAATGTCTTTCATGCTGGCGACGGCAACCTCCATCCACTAGTGCTCTATAACATCAACGATCCGGTCGAATGCGAGAAAGCGGAAGACTGCGGCTTGGATATTCTCAAACTGTGCGTTGAATTGGGTGGCTGCCTCACTGGCGAGCATGGAGTCGGTATCGAAAAGCGCGATCTCATGCGGGTGCAGTTCAGCCAAGAGGACCTCGTCCAGCAAATGCGCGTCCGCGCGGTTTTTGACCCCGCTTGGTTGTTGAATCCAGCCAAGGTCTTTCCGCTGGAAGGACGTATCACGGCGTGAAAGTGCTCGAACCCGACACCGAAGCTGAGGCGCAGACGCTCATCAAGCGCGCGCAACTCACCCGCGAACCGCTCTCAATCCGAGGAGGCGGCACGCGTTCATCTCTCGGCCGTCCTGCCCAGGCACAGGCGACGCTTTCGGCACTCAAGCTCAACGGTATTACGTTGTTCGAGCCCACTGAAATGGTGTTCAGTGCTCGCGCGGGCACGCCGATCAGGGTGATCGAACAAGCTCTCTCGGAGAAGGACCAAATGCTGCCCTTCGAACCGATGGATCACCGCCGGCTGCTGGCGACTGGAGGCGAGCCGACCATCGGAGGTATTTTCGCGGGCAATGTTTCCGGGTCTGCGCGCATCAACCGTGGTGCCTGTCGGGACGCCGCCATCGGCGTAAGGCTCATCAACGGCCGCGGCGAGATCGTCAAGTCGGGTGGACGCGTCATGAAGAATGTGACCGGGCTCGATTTGACCAAGCTCATGTGCGGCTCGTTCGGTACACTCGGTCTCGTCACCGAGATAAGCTTCAAGGTGGTGCCGCGCCCGGAGCGATCAGCGACCCTCATGCTGCTCGGGCTCGACGATCGTAAAGCGATCGAGGCGCTTTCCCGGGCGCTGGGCTCCTGCTTCGACCCGAATGGCGCGGCGCACCTGCCGGCAGGGGTAGGACGAGCCGAATCACGAACCTTAATCCGGATTGAAAATTTCTCCCCGTCGGTTGACCATCGCACGAGGGCATTGTCGCTGCTCCTCAACGATCTCGGTCAACATTCACTGCTCGAAGGCACTCATTCCGACGAGCTATGGCGAGCAGTCAGGGATGCCGAGTTTCTCGCCGAGCCACGCAACCGGCCGGTATGGCGCCTGTCAGTCGCGCCGATGCGGGGACCCGATGCGGTCGACCTGATACGGCGATTTATTCCGGACCTTCATTACTATTACGATTGGGGCGGCGGTCTCGTTTGGTTGACCGTGCCAGTTGCCGTCGATGCGGGAACATCCGTCATCCGTGCCGCCGTCGACGCTGTAGGCGGACATGCCACGCTCGTCCGGGCTCCCGCGGAGTTGCGCGACTGTCGAAGTTTTTCAGCCACTCGGTTCAGCGCTGCGGAAGATCGCCGCCGGACTTAAGGCAAGTTTTGACCCGATGGCCATCCTGGAGCCTGGTCGTATGTATGCGGGAATTTGAGAAATGCAGATCAGCTTCACCACCGAACAGCTTGGTTCAGATCCTCGCCTGCCGGCTTCTGCAGAAATCGTACGGACCTGCGTGCATTGCGGGTTTTGCACGGCGACTTGTCCGACCTATCTCCTTCTTGGGGACGAACTCGATTCCCCGCGCGGCCGCATCTATCTCATCAAGAATATGTTGGAGAGCGGTAAGGCGCCCAGTGCCGGCGTGGTGCGGCACATCGACCGCTGTCTCTCCTGCCTCGCATGTATGACGACCTGCCCATCCGGCGTTCACTATATGCACCTTATCGACCACGCCCGTGCCTACATAGAGGAGAACTACAAGCGCTCCATAGCGGATCGGGCGATCCGCATGTTCCTCTGTGCCCTGCTGCCCTATCCGAGGCGCTTCCGCCTCGCGTTGCGGGTCGCAAAACTATTTCAACCGTTCCGCAGATTGCTAAATGCGCTTCCTTTCGTTGGGGGCCGGGTGACCGCGATGCTTGACCTCGTTCCGTCAGATATCCCCGCGCGCTCGGGGATGAGGGGGCCGCGGGTGTTTGCATCCGAAGGTCGGCGAAAGGGCCGCGTCGTGCTACTGAGCGGCTGCGCGCAGCCTGTACTCAATCCGATGATCAACGAGGCAACGATCCGCCTGCTTACCCGCTACGGTACCGAAGTTGTGTTGCCGGTCGGCGAGGGCTGCTGTGGTGCGCTGGTCGCTCATATGGGCCGTGTCGAGGCGGCACGCGCGTTCGCGGTGCGTAACATCGATGCCTGGATCGCGGAAGCGGAAGGAGAGGGACTTGACGCGATCTTAATCACCGCATCGGGGTGCGGTACGACCATCAAAGATTACGGCTCTATGTTCCGCAATGATCCGTCCTATGCTGAGAAGGCCTCGCGGATTTCGGCTCTCGCCAAAGATGTCACTGAATATCTCGAAACACTTGACCTTATCCCGTTGCGAAGCGGCGGACTCAAGGTGGCCTATCATTCAGCTTGCTCGATGCAGCATGGCCAGCAGTTAAAGGAAGGGCCAAAGCGGCTGTTGGGCCGCGTCGGATACAAGGTCTTGGATGTCGCCGAAGGCCACATCTGCTGCGGATCGGCTGGCGTTTATAACATCCTCCAGCCGGAGATCGCCGGTCGCCTGCGCGAGCGTAAGGTAGGCAACGTGCTGAAGCTGAAACCCGACATCGTCGCCTCTGGTAATATCGGCTGCATGACGCAGATTGCAAAAGGGTTTGTTGACGCAGACGCGGCCGTGCCAGTCGTTCATACCGTTGAGCTCATCGATTGGGCGACTGGCGGCCCAATTCCATCCGCATTGGAACAAGCACAGACTGACAGGGCTTCGATCACGGTTGGCTGATATTTATCAGCAGGCAAATATTGCGACGTTGAATTTACGTCGGTAGATGTTGCTTTGAGACCAAATTAGCGTCTTTGATGGAGGGCAGTGCTTCGACAGACAATGTCGGTGCGCAAAAACGTGCTCGCCGCATCGCTGTGCGTACTCGGCAAAGTTATCCAGCCTAACGACACGATACCAAGTATCGCCAACTCCAGAGCAAACGCGACGCCTGCACCGAGCGACAGCGATTTCAAATGCGAATCGGACGTTCTCAGTGAAACAGCAAGCATCGCGCACGTTCCGCCGGTGACATGCTTGATCGAGCAGGGCGATGCGCCAAAAAGAAGTCTTCTCAGCCCCTGAAGTGCAAGGATGATTGGACCGAAAGTAAACGCGCCAAGGGCACAGCAAACCACTTTGGTCTCCTTCACTAGTCTGCGCGATCATCGGAGCGGGAAAGCGCCGGTGAGCTATCCGAGGAAACTGTACTGGCGACGTCTCGTCGATATGGCCAACGATAGGCAAAGCGATCGCTCTATCTGGTCAGCGAAGAGAGGCGCTAAGCATCCAGTCGATCATACGGTGTCATACTGACGTTTTTCGGACAAGTAATAATTTTGATGCGATGTGGGTCCTAGAAGTTCGAACGTCTTCATGCGTTGAGCTTCCTCAACGGCTTTGTCACCCGGGACATCAACGTATCCGCTGCGCAATTTGAAGCAGCCTGGACGCCGTCGCCACTTGGGTAATCTCGCGCGATGGCGATGACGCGGACATCCTGCTGTTTGACGTGCGTGACACGAGCCAGAACGGTGCAGATATTCGAGCCGGCGACTAATCAGATGCGCTGACAATGGATTTCGAGCGCCAATTCTCAGCTCCTGCGCGGCGTTTGCGTCACTGACGCATGCATTTTGTGAGTCCCCGATCCCAACTGGCGATGCGGATGTCTGGAACGAGCATCGCCGGGTCAGGCACCGCACTCGTCCGCCGTATCGCTACATGTGTAGCGATTCGCTACTGCGTAGCTCCCTGTCCAACAGCATTGCATCGGATCTCAGCCGCTAAACCGCTGGTATTTCAACAGGGTTGTTGTGTCGGTCGCCCTCTCGTCTGTTTGGCACGGCGCATGCTTATGCCAGTTCGAAGAAAGAGTTGTTTAGGGAGAGAAATTCATGCCGAAGATCCGAGCTGCTGTTGTCCGTGAGAAGGGCGGACCCTTCAAGATTGAAACAATCTCCCTCGAGGAGCCGCGTGAAAACGAAGTTCTCGTTCGTATCGCCGGTGTTGGCATGTGCCACACCGATCTTGTGGTTCGCGATCAATATTTTCCCACGCCGCTTCCAGCTGTGCTCGGCCACGAGGGGTCAGGAATCGTCGAGAAGGTGGGTGAAAATGTAAGGAAGGTGGCGGTAGGCGATACCGTTGTCTTGAGCTTCGCGAGTTGCGGTGTGTGCACAAATTGCCTCAGGGGTCGCGGCGGCTATTGCCCGGACCTCTATGGGCGAAATTTCTCCGGCGGTCGGCCAGACGGATCAAGTCCGTGTTGTGACGCTCATGGCGAGCGTGTCAGCGGATATTTCTTCGCGCAGTCTTCTTTCGGCGAATATGCGGTGGCAAGCGAACGCAACGTGGTCAAGATTCCGAGCGACGTGCCGGTCGAGATCATGGGACCGCTCGGTTGCGGCATACAA
>WNFI01249333.1_pt1 | contig 14114 bp, 1 predicted proteins | sample 5400471 | NCBI WGS metagenome assembly WNFI01 (sample SAMN13153348, study PRJNA577476) | soil metagenome | isolation source: 100 cm saprolite on Douglas fir-dominated hillslope | place: USA:California | collected 2013-09-17 | reverse complement strand
CGCCGGCACGAGCAGCGATGGGACGGCACCCACGCTCGCGATCACGGCACCCGCGAACGGCGCCTTCGTGGACACGACGACGCCCGCGCTCGCGATCGAATATCGCGACCTGGCTGGAACCGGCGAGCCGGCCGCCTCCGGCGTCGATGTCTCGACCCTCGAGGTCTGGCTCGACGGCGCGCTCCGCACGGGCTGGTTCGCTCGGCGACCCAACGACGCCACCGCCGTCGTCCCCGCCGACGCCGCCTTGGTGGAAGGCGCCCACGCCCTGCGCGCGCGGATCGCGGACATCGCCGGCAACGTGCGCGAGTCCACGTCCGCGTTCACGGTCGACGTGAAGCCCCCGTTCGTGGCCGTCCCGCAGCCCGCCGCGGGAGAGTTCCTGGGAACGGCCATTCCCGAGATCCGGGTGCAGTACCAGGACGCGAACCTCGACACCTCCACGCTCAGGGTCGACGTGAACGGCACCGACCGCACGGAATGGTTCCAGCGCGGTCCCACGGAGGCGGTGGCCCAGGTCCCGGCGGCGCAACCGCTTCCCACCGGCCCGAACCAGGTGGTGGCGTCGATCTTCGATCGGTCGCGAAACAAGGGCACGGCGAGCACGTCCTTCAATATCGACGTTCAGGCGCCGGCCATCGCGATCACGCAGCCGGCGCGCGGCTCGCGTTACGGCTCCGGCCGCATCGAGGCGATCGTCCGCTACTCGGACGACCAGGCCCTGAAGCTGTCCACGTTCAAGGCGACTCTCGACGGCGGTTCCATCACCATGTCACCGGGCCCGGCCGAGGCGACGCAGTGGCTCGAAGGCCTGGCCGAGGGCCGCCACGTCCTGTCCGTGGAGATCGCCGATCGCGCCGGGAACGTTGCCTCCGACCAGAGCGAGTTCTGGGTGGATACCGGCGCCCCGAGCGTGTCCGTCATGCAACCCGCACCCGGGGCCAAGGTGAACACGGCTCGTCCGGCGATCGCCATCCACTACTCCGACGCGCAGGGGCTCGCGGTGGGATCGTTCAAGCTCACGCTGGACGGGTTCGAGCGGACGGCATGGTGCGAGGCGAACCTGGCGGGCGCGACCTGCACGGTGCCCGAGGGCGAACCTCTCGCCGACGGCCCCCACCAGATCGTCGTCACCGTCTCCGACCTGGCCTCGAATACCGGCACCGGCGAGTCGGGGTTCACCGTCGACACCATTGCGCCCACCGCCTCTCTCGTCGCGCCGACCGCGCCCACGAACGTCGACCCGCCTCTCATCGAGCTCGCCTTCGCTGACGTCGGCACCGGCGTCGTCCCCGATTCCATCCACGTCTTCATCGACGGTGAGGACCATACGGGTGAGTTCGTGCGCAGCGAGACCAGGGCGAAGGGCCGGCCCGCCGCGGCGCTGTCCCAAGGGCCGCACGCCGTCCAGGCCACCTTCAAGGACCAGGCGGAGAACCCCGGGGAGCTCGAGGCGGGCTTCGTGGTCGACACCGAGGCGCCGGCGCTCGCCGTCACGGCGCCCAGCACGCCGTTCCTCAACGACGCCACACCCGGGATCGCCATCGAATGGAGCGACGCCGTCTCCGGGGTGCGCGGGGACACGCTGAAGGTGGTCCTCGTCCGTGTCGAGCCGCCGGAGACGCGCGACATCACGTCGTTGCTGACGCCCGGACCGTCCGGCGCGGAGGGGGCGATCCCGGACGCAGAAGCCCTCGCCGACGGCGGCTTTCACATCCAGGCCACCGTCACCGACGCCGCCGGGAACGTGGCCACGGCGACCGCCGCCTTCCAGGTCGATACGAAGGCGCCGACCGTCACGATCGACGATCCCGCAGAAGGCGCCTGGATCCGGTCCGCTTCGCCGTCGATCGCCCTTCACTTCTCCGACGAGGGGGTCGGCGTCGATCCCACGCTCACCGAGCTGCTCGTCGACGGCGCCGATCGCAGCGCGCGGCTGACCTGCGCGCCGGGCACGTTGCAGTGCACGGCCGCGCTGCTGGCCGAGGAGTCCCTTGCCGAGGGCGGCCACACTCTCGCCGTCACCGTCCACGATCGCGCGGGGAACGCCTCGACGGCCGCAGCCGTCTCCCATTTCTCCGTAGACACGCATGCGCCCACCGTGGGCGTGACCTCGCCACCACGCGGGAGCCGTATCGGATCGGGGAGCGTCCCCGTCCTGATCCAGTACGGCGATCCGGGCGGCAGCGGGATTCACGTCGGATCCGTGCAGGTTCTGGTGGACGGGGTTGACCGCACCACGGAGTTCACGGTGACGGAGGCACGAGCATCGGCCACGCTCGCGCTGCCGGATGGGCCCCACAACGTGATCGCGAACGTCGCGGACTGGGCGGCGAACCCCGCCGCCGCGGATGGCCCGTTCTGGGTCGACACGACGCCGCCCGCGGTGAGCAGCGTCAGCCCGGCCACGGAGACGTACGTGAGCGAGCTCGACCCGTCGGGCCGCCTCACCTTCGACGGCCAGGCGCAGGACCTCGACGGCGACCTGACCGTCACGTGCACCGTGGGCGGCCAGAGCTACGCGGGCTCGTTCACGAACGGTTCGATCCGTTGCGCGGTGCCGCTCGGCGAGAACGACAACAATGTCCAGGTCACCGTCACCGACCGCGCGGGCAATCACACCGACGTGGGTCGCACGATCGTCGTCGACCGGACTGCTCCCGAGATCGCCATCCAGCAACCGCCGGATGGCTCGTATACGAACGCGACTTCCCTCGAGGTCACCGGCCAGGTCTCCGACCTTCACCTCGACACGGTCGACGTCGCGGGAGTGGCGGCCGTCGTGGACGGTGGGGGGTTCTCCGCGAACGCGGTCCCCATCGGCGACCCGCCCGACGTCACGCTCACGGCCACCGCGCACGACCGGGCCGGCAATGCGGGCACTTCCAGCGTCACGCTCCACGTCGACCGCGTGGCCCCGGAGGTGCACATCACGTCTCCGCCGGAAGGAGCGGTCCTCACCTCCGGCACCGTCGAGGTCGGGGGCACCATCGACGACGCCTCTCCGATCGCCGCCGCGGTGAATGACGTTCCGGCGGTCGTGGAGGGCGGCCTCTCTGGCCGGCGCACGTTCCGGGCAGTGGTGGCGATCTCCGGCGCCGGCGTCGGGCTGCGGGCTCAGGCCGCCGACGCCGCCGGCAACGTGGGCGAGGACACGACTCACGTGAGCGTGGACACCACGCCGCCCACGATCGTCATCGAGCAGCCGGTGCCGGGCCTGGCCACGCGGGCGCCGTCGGTGCACGTGGTGGGCCGCGCCTCCGACGACTTGCCGGGCGTGAAGGTCCTGCTCGGCGCCACCAACGTGCCGGTGGTGGACGGACGGTTCGAGGTGGACGTGCCGCTCCCGGTGGAGGGTCCGACGGATGTCGTGTTGACCGCCGTCGATCTCGCCGGCAACGTGACACCGGTCTCCGTTCCCGTCCGCGTCGACCGCACGGCTCCCACCCTGACCGTGACGGCGCCGGCCCCGAGCTCGGTGATCCCGTCCCTTCCGTTCGCGGTCACGGGGACGGTGACGGATGCGACGGACGTGACGGTCACCGTCGGCGTGACGCCAGCGATCCGCTCCGGCAACGCATGGGTCGCCACCGTGGGTGGTCTCGCGGATGGCAGCCAGGCCCTCGACGTCGTCGCCACCGACGAAGCGGGCAACGCGATGATCGTCCCCTGGCCCGTCGTCGTCGACGTGCAGGCGCCGGAGGTTCACATCACCGCCCCCGCCGACCAGTCCGTGACGCGGGAGACGCACATCGCGGTGACGGGCACCGTCCAGGATGCGGCCACGGAAGCGGCGGTTGTCGTCAACGGCATGGCCGCCGCCTTGGCCGGGAGCACGTTCACCGCGGTCGTGCCGCTCAACGTCGAGGGAGAGAACCCGATCCACGCCCAGGCCACGGACGCGGCCGAGCACACGGCGGCCGACGACGTCCGCGTCATCCGCGACACCACGGCGCCCAGCGTCGATCTCACCGCGCCGCCGACGCTGCGCCGCGGGCAGACGGCCAAGGCCTCGGTCGTCGCGAGCGACAACCTCACCGGCGTCGCGAAGGTCACGTTCCACTTCGGGTCTCAGGTCGGGCAGGTCCTGGCCGACGATACGGGCCTGCCGGTGGCGGGCGCGAGCGTGCGCATGGGGACGACCGAGACCACGACCGACGAGCACGGCCGATACGCCTTCCCGACCGACCTGCCGGCGGTCGTCCTCACCGCGGAAAAGGAAGGGACGACGTCCGTCGATCGCATGGTGTCGGTGCAGTCGGCGGTGGGCACGGTTCCCGTCGATGCCCGCCTGACGCCGCTCGCCGCCCCCGCGACGGTCGCGGAGGACGAGCCGGTTTCGAGCGGCCCGATCTCCCTCCGTGGCCCGTCGGGCGCGTACCGGCTCACTCGGCTCACGCCCCAGGGGCTTCCCGGCCTGCTCCCCCTGGGATGGAGCCCGGTCACCGCGTTCGATGTGCGGTTCGAGGGAGCCGCGGGGGGGGAGCTGTCCGTCACGGTCACGGGTCTGGGCGAGGTCACGACGGTGTACCTCGCCGCCTACGATCGCGTGCTGCGCGCCTGGACGATGAGGGCCGGTCCTCTCGCTGTCGCCGACGGAGCGATGACGACGACGCTGCCGGGCGCGGGCAGCTACGCTCTCGTCCGCCCGGACGACGAGCAGGTCCCGGTGGCTGCCGCCGGTGAGCCGCTGACGGGCGTCGGCATGGCTGCGCTTCCGGACGCGGCGACGAGCACGAGCACGGCCACTCCGGCCACGCTGCCGCCCACGGGGGGAACCGCCGTCGGACATCTCACGGTCAGGGACGCGCCCGGCGTGCCGTCGGGCACGGTTGTCCAGGCCATCGTCACCGAGACCTTCACGCTGACCTCGGGGGCGGTTGCTTCGGAAGAGAAGCGGATCGAGGACATCGTCCTCTACCGCTCCGCGGGCGAGCTCGAGGCCGCGGTTCCGATCACGCCTTCGCGGTCGTTCGAGACGAGCGAGCTCCAATCGGGCAAGGTCCATCTCGACATCCTGGCCGGACGGGAAGGCGTGCGCGGCCAGTCCGGCGGCAATGCCCCCGTCGTTCTGGAGAGAGATGGCGTTCGGCTCACCGTCGGCCAGGGCGCTCTCGCGTCCGACCTCGCCATCGACCTCGGCCTGACGGCGATCTCGCCCTTCGTGCCTCGGAGCGCGACGCTCATCCCGCTCGCGGAAGTGACGCTCGACTTCTCGGGGCGCGAGCTCCTGCTCCCGGCGCGCCTGGCCGTGCCCGCGGCGGGTGCCACGCCCGCGGACGGCACGTACCTGTTCGCGCGCGTCGAGATCGTGTCGAGGCGCCGCTGGGATTCGTAGGCGGCATGACCACCAGCGATGGCGCTCCGCTGCGCGCCGTCGTCGCGGCCACGGGCACGCCCGCGACCGTGCTGCCCTTCATCGCGCTGAGCGGCACCGACGGTCGGTTCCTGCTCCCCGCGCTCCCCGGCACCGTCGGTCTCCAGGCGACCGTGCCTCCCACCGCCGCCCACGGCGAGGTGCAGGCGCAGGTCACGGTCGGACAGACGGCGACGGCGAACATCGCGCTCTCCGGCGTCGTGGCCGCGACCGTGAGCCCCGCCGCCGGTGCCATCGACGTGCCGACCAACATGCGCGTGGAGATCACGGCTCCGGTGGCGCTGGACACCACCGATCTTGGCTCCGCCCTCCGGCTGCTCGGTCCCTCGGGCAATGCGGTACCCACGCGCACCGTGGTCTCCGGCACGCGACGGACGATCAGTCTCGTGCCCACGGACCCACTCGCCCCGACCACGACGTACACGCTCGCGGCGGGGCAACTCAAGGACGTGTACGGCGGCGTGGTCTCCGTCCCCGCCGTCTCCTTCACGACGCGCGCCGACGTGCCTCCCGAATCGCACCCCGAGCGCCTGACCTTCAGCTATCCCGATCCGGATGGCCTCGTCTCGGTGAGCGCGCCCGCGGGCAGCCTGCTGCCGGGCACGACCGTGCTCATCGTCAATACGGGCAGCGCGTTCGTGCTCAGCTTCACCGTCGGCGATCAGGGCGATGCCCACGAGACCCTGCCCGCATCGACACGGGACGTCCTCAACGTCACCGTCACCGACCCGCACGGCAACGTGACGATCCTCGAGCGCAGCCAATACGTCGATCCCGTCACCGGACGCACCGCGGTCGGCGAGGGCGGAGGGGTGGTGGCGTCGGAAGACGGCTTCGAGCTGCGCGTCCCCAAGGGCGCCGTCGAAGGCGTTGCCGAGTTCAAGGTGTCGTCGTTCACGATCGAGGCGGGGGATGCGCAGCCGGAGCTGGAAGGCAGCCACTTCGCGAGCGGGCTCAAGATCGAGACGACGGGCGAGCCGGAATTCAAGAAGGAGCTGAAGCTCGCCTTCCCACGGCCCGCCGAGGCCCCGGAACGATCCTTCTTCTACGTGTACCGGAAGCTCGATGGCCCCAGCGGCGCGCACGTGTTCGAGACGATCGACTACGCGGAAGCGACCGCGGACGGCAAGGTCGTCACCGCCTCGTATCCGTTCGCGGGTTACGAGAACACCTTCGGCGTCTTCGATGCCGGAGCCATCACCAAGACGCAGTTCAACAACCTCTACTTGATGTGGACGTACGACCAGTCGATTCCGGGCATGGCCCTGCCCGGTGCCATCACCGGCCGTGTGGTGCGGCCGACCCTCACCGCCAACGCCACCACCCAGACCTACGCCGGAGTGGGCGCCGTCCAGGTGTGGGAGGGCGAGGCCGGGCAGACCTCGCCTCCGGCCGGAGCGCCCTTCGCGATCACGAAGGCGGACGGCACGTTCACGATGTGGGAGAAGGCGTTCACCGACGGGCCCGTCACCATCGTGGCGAAGGCGCCCGGTGGCGAAACCAGGGCCGCGCAGGCCTTGCGTGTCGATCCCGCCAACTGGAAGACCACGGGCCTGCGGTTCCAACGCAACATCGCCCAGGCCACCATCGCGCTCGACCCCGAGGAGCCGCCGCCTCCACCGCGCGACATCGCGGTGGACGTGCTGCGGCCGGTGCCCGCGGGCTACGAGAAGACCGGGGTCATCCCGACGGGCGCGAGCGTCGTCATCGCCATCCGGCTGACCAACGCCGACCTCGAAACCGTGAAGGTCGCCGGTGTGTCACAGACGGTCGAGACGGTTCCCGCGGGCAGCGCCCTCAAGTACGACCGTGTCGTCCGCTATCCGGCCGAGGGTGGGCCGGCGCTCGCACCCGGAAGCTACAAGATCGAAGTCGTCGGCCGTCCGATCGAAGGCGGGATCGCGATCACGGAGACGACGTACTTCACCGTGCTCGCCGCGGGCGGCGCCGCCGGTCAGGTTCCGGGACCACCCGCCGTCATTGCTTCGAGCACGCTCCCGAAGGATGCGGCCACGGACGTCCCCGTGAACGTCTTCCCGCAGGTCGTGTTCAGCGAGCCGGTCAAGGACGTGCCGACCCACGTACACCTGATCGACGACACCGGAGCGGAGGCGGCGACCGTCCTCCTGGCCCTCGACCCCGTGACGGGAAGGGTGGTCGATCTGGGCGCGGCGGCATCCTCCCCGCCGGGCATCACGTCGCTCACGATCCAGCCCGTGCAGGGGCTGAAATATGGCGTGAAGTACACCCTGCGGATCGACGCCGAGGTCGTCGACGAAGATGAGCCGCCGCAGAACATGGCGGCGTCCTACGAGTCGTCGTTCACGACGATCGCGCTCTCGTCCCTGACGGCGGCAGGGGGATCGACGTGGACGTCCCCCGGCATCGCCACCGTCGAGGAGCGCGCGTATCTCGTCGAGATCCAATCGGGCGGACGCGTCGGCGTGCTGCATTCGTTCGACACCACGAACGCGGCCTTCCCCGACCTGGTCGCCTCCGCGAACCTGCCCGGCGGTGGACGTGCCGTCGACCTCTCGGCCGCGCTGGACGCCGGGGTCGAGGGCGCGACGGTGCTGGGCGAGGCCGGACGGCTGGTCGCGGTGGCGACGCACACCGGCAACGGCATCGCGCGGCCGCCGAACGTCCTCGTCTTCGACACCTCGAAGGACAAGGACGGGCGCATCGATTTCCTCGGCGCGGCCAGCCTGACGAGCTCGGCGGTCCAGGGTTACGTCGACCGTCTCTTCCTGCGCACGCCGTTCCTCTACGTGGCCACCTTCCGAAAGGGAGTCCAGGTCGTCGATCTCGCGCGGGTCAAGGCGTCGCTGGCCGACGTCGGCGGCGTGAACAGCCCCGGGTTCTGGTCGATGCTGCGCTCCCTCAACACGGACGGCGATGGCTTCGGCCAGGACGCCGTCACGATGACGATCCCGATCGAGACCACGGCCGAGCCGCGGCATCCGGGCCGTGTCCTCGACCTCAAGGTCGGCGACTACGTCGTGAGCGGCTTCTCTCAGCCCACGATCGTCGGCACGGGGACGGATGCGCTCGGCGGCTCGGCGGAGTTCGCGCTGATCGTCGCCAGTCCCCTGACCGGCCAGGTGCTCTTCAAGGGCGCGCCCGCGTTCGGGGAGGGCAACCGCCTGACCAGCGGGCAGGCCGTGGCCCTGGTCAACGTCGCGGGTCGCGACCTGGCCGTCATCGTCGGGAAGGGCGACCTCATGGTGGGCGGCGTGCTGCTCCGCGCCCAGGACGTGCTGGCCACCGTCGATCTGACCGACGACGTCGCGAACCCTGTCCCGCGCGGGATCGTGGCCCTGCGGGCTCCGGCCACGGACGTCGCCGTCCACGGCGATCACGCGTTCGTGGGCGGCGCCTCCGGCACGATGCAGATCGTGAGCCTCGCCGATCCGGCGCAGCCGTTCTGGGCCGGCACCAGCCAAGGCGTCGGATCGCGGCTCTCGATGAGCGATGGCGGGATCCTGTTCAGCACCACACGCACCGTATTCGGCGGCCCGGCCAACCTGCGGGAGGTGAACGCCCTCGCCGTCGACCCCGCGGCGTGCCCTCTGCTCGACCTGCTCACGCCCAAGGTGGTGCTGAGGGGCTACCGCGACCCGCTCAACAACGTCTCCTGCGGCGCGCCCGCCGTCATCGAGTTCACGCTGTGCCAGCGCGCGGCCGTCACCATCGAAGTGCCGGGCCTTCCGAACCTGCTCGGCTATCTCGACGGCAACCTGGGGTCGAAGGTCAACATCTCGGGCCAGCCCCTGGATCCGGGCGCGCACGTGATCCAGATCCCCGTCGATCCGACCACGGCGAACCTGGACACGTCCTTCCAGATCAGCGCCACCGCGCTCGCCGACGCCTCAGTGAGCGCCGCTGCCGTCGGAGAGATCAAGCTCGAGGTCGAGAACCGTTCCGTCCTTCCCGTCGGCCACACGTTCGTGAAGGGCGTCGACATCCTGGACGGCCACGTCGTGCAGCAGGCCACGGACATCAAGATCCCGGGCCGCAACCTCGGCCTCGAGGTCAGCCGTACGTACTCGAGCGCGTCCAAGAGCACGGACGACGCGATGGGCGCGGGTTGGGCCTTCAACGGCGAATCGCGGCTTCTCCTCAACAGCGGCTGCCAGACCGCGACCGTGATCCCGGCCGACGGCAGCGCCCAGGTCTTCACGACCTCGAGCGTGACAGCGCCAAGGCGACGCCCGACGGCGGGACGTACCGCATCGACCACATCCGCGAGCCGCACGGGGACGAGCTGCGATTCCGCTACAACCAGCGGGGCCGCCTGGTGGAGATCGGAGAGTTCCCGGAGGAGCAGCCGGGGCAGGCCGTGCGGACGGTGACGTTCCAGTACAAGACGGTGGCCGGCTTCGACCGCATCGAAACCGCGTCCGCGCCCGGCCTGGGCGTCACGGTCGCCTACGGCTACGACGAGCTCGGGAACCTGAGCTACGTCAAGCGCACGGGCTCGACGCTGCCGACGCGCAAGCGGGCCCCGGTCTGGATCGAGCGCTACACGTACAGCACCAACACTCCGCGGGACCGGTACCAGATGCTGTCCGCGACGGATCCCAACGGCAGCACCGTCCGCTACACGTACTTCAAGCTCACCGATCCGTTCCCGGGCGACCCGAAGACGGTCGTGATCGAGGGCAAGGAGGAGTACGTCCGCCTCGTCACCGAAGAAGAGCGCACGACGGGCGAGACCTTCGAGACGCGTCTGAGCTACGACGCGACGCGCGCCGCCACCGACCGCCTCTGGACCACCACCGTCACCGATGCGCGCGCGAACGACACGCTGTACACGCTCAACCTCAACGGCAGCCCCCTCCAGATCGACGAGCCGCTGGGCAAGCAGACGCGGATGGAATGGTCCGACGATGCGCTGAAGACGAAGGAGACGGACGCCGAGGGCCGTGTCACCGACTATTTCTACGCGGACGGCCGCGGCAACCTGACGCGCGAGGTCATCCACACGCCCCCCGACGATCACGGCGACGTCGAGACCACGTACGAATACGACGCGCGCTTCAACAAGCTGACGCGCAAGGTGGACGCGGAAGGCCGCGTCACGACGTACGAGATCGATCCGGCCCGCGGCGACCTGCTCTCCACGACCGACTGGTCCGGAACCACCGGCTATCAGTACGCGCTCGGCCACGGGATGCTGACGCAGACGACGCCCCCGCGCGGCGGCGCGACGCAGTACGGCGGCTTCACTTCGTTCGGCAAGCCGCAAACGATCGTCGAGCCCACGGGCGTCTCGACGACGCGGAAGTACGACGCGCTCGGCGAGATGACGGACAGCGAGGACACCCTCGGCACGGTCTGGCACCGGATGCACGTCGATTACGACGGGTTCGGGCGCCCCGTCCTGCAGCGCCGGGAGTCGCTGGTGGCGGACTCGGATGACGAGCTGATCGAGACCACCTACTACGCGGCCGGCCAGCCGCGCCGGGTCAAGAAGGGCGGCGGCTTCAGCGTCACCGACTACACGCTCGACGGCCTCAACCGCGTGAAGGAGACGTCCGTCTCCGGGTCGGGGCTGCCGGCGGCCCTCGTCACCACGGCCCTGAAGTTCGACGGGAACGGCAACAAGGTGGACGAGCGCGATGCCCGCGGTGTTGTCCATCACGTCGAATACGACGCGCTCAATCGCGTGGCGGAGGTCTCGATCACGGCCGGACCGGCGCCGGGTCCGACCGGCCGCGTCCAATCCTTCACGTATTGGCCCCATGGCGGCAAGAAGACGGAGACGGACATCTCGGGCTCGGTCACGTCGTACGAGTACGACGGCCTCTACCGGCTCGAGCGGAAGGTGTTCGCGGAGTCCTCCGCGGGGGGCGCGCCCTACGCCGAGACGTATCGCTACGACAAGGTGGGGAACCTGGTTCAGATGGTCGATCGCAACGGCCGCGCGACGGAGTCGGACTACGACGCGCTCAGCCGTGTGGTCCAGGAACGGCGGCCCCTGGGCTTCACGCGGACGATCAAGTACGACGACGACAACGGCGCGCACCTCAACAAGACGGAGGAGACGCTCCTCCCGCAGGGCGTCACCACCAGCTACAAATACGATGCGGCGAACCGCGAGATCGAGCGCTCGGTCCTCCTCACCGGGCCGGAGGGTGCGGGCCGCGCGTACAAGACGGTCATGCAGTACCCGGCGAGCGGCCACGTCGTGCGCGTGCAGGACCCGCGCGGCACGTGGAAGGAGACGACGCTCGACGGCCTGGATCGGGTCGCCACGGAGGTGACGGATCCGCGCGCGCTGAATCCGGCCTCCGGCCTCGATCTCACGACGGAGACGCGCTACGACCCGCTCGGCAGCCGGAAGCGGTTCACGGACGCACGCGGGAAGGTGACCGCGTACACGTCGGACGCCGCGGGCCGGCTCCGCGTGGTGCTGGACGCGCTCGGCCAATCCACCCGGTACGAATACGACGGCGGCGGCCTGAAGACGAGCGAAACCGATCGTCGCCTGCCGCCGGTCACGCGCACGTTCACCTACGACAACCTCGGCCGTGCCCTCTCGACCTCCGTCGCCGGCGTGCTCAGCGGCGTGCCCTGGTCGCAGACGACGGAGTACGACGACGCCGCACGGTCACGGACCGACCGCGACGCGCGCGCGACGCCAACCGTGACGCAGCTCGACCGCCTGGGCCGGGTGGTCAAGGTCACCGACGTCAACGGCGACACCGTCGAGCTGACGTACGACGGCGTGAACAAGCGATCCGAGAAGGACAAGCGCGGGCACTCGACGGCGCTGGACTACGACGATCTCGACCGCCTCGTCCATACGAAGGATCGCCGCGGGATCGACTCCTTCACCGTCTATCGGGATGCGGAGAACGCGCGGGAGGAGAAGGACCGGCGTGGGATCGTGCGACGGACGCAGCTCGACCCGCTCGGGCGGGTGGTGCGGGTCGTTCGCGACTGGGGCGGCCTCGAGCAGACGGTGGTCGAGCAGAGCGAATACGACTCCGACGGCAATCGCGTCCTGCAGACGGACGGCGAGAGCCATCAGACCCAGTTCGTGTACGACGCCGCCAACCGGCTGGTGCGTCGCGTGGACGGTCTGGGCTCGCCCGTCGAGTCCTCGACGCGCTTCACCGTGGATGCGAATGGCAACGTCACGGACGAAGTCGACGACCGGACACCTCAGGGTATCCATCGCGAGTTCGATGCGCTCGGCCGCGTCAGCCTCGTGCGCGACGGCGCGGGCAACACCACGGAGTACGGCTACGACGGGGAAGGCAGCCGCACGTCGGTGAAGGAGCCGGCGGGCCAGGTCACGACCTACGACTACGAGGAGCTCGGCAAGCTCCGCGCGGTGCGTCCTCCCGGCGTGCCTCCGACGGTCTACACCTACGACGGCAACCGCAATCGCCTGTCGCAGGAGGACGCCGAGCACCACGTGGTCACGATGGAGTACGACCTCCTCAACCGCCTGACCGACACCTACCAGCCCGGGGTACCCGTCCAGCACCAGGACTACGACGCGAACGGCAACGTGACGTCGTTGAAGGATCCCAAGGGCCACACGTTCGTGAGCACCTACGATTTCAGCGATCGACTGACCAGGAAGACGTATCCCGCGCTGGCGTCCGAGGCCTCGTCCCTCGCGTCGGTGGACGAGTCGGTGGCGAGCGGGACCGATCCTCCGTCCGTCCTGCACACCGCGCGTAGCTACGACCGCCTCGACCGCTTGACCGGCGAGACGTCGATGCTGCCCGACGTCGGCTCGCGCGACGTCACCTACACGTACTTCGAGAACGGGCTCCGCAGGTCGGTCGCCGAATCCTCGGCGTCCACCGCGTACACCTACGACGCGCAGAACCGCCTGGCCACCGCGACTACGGCCGGTGGCACGACGTCATACCAGTACTTCCCGGACGACCTCCTGAAGGAGGTGGCGTATCCCAGCGGCGTCAAGGCGACCTACGCCTACGACGACGCCGACCGCCTGACGTCGGTCTCCAACGCCCGCGGCGCGACCGTCGTGTCGTCTTATGCATACGCCTACGACCCGAACGGCAACCGCACGTCGCAGGTCGAGACGAACGGCGGGCTGGCGGAGACGACCACCTACGGCTACGACGACCTCAGCCGCCTGACCCGCGTCACCTATCCTGTCGATACGGCCTTCCCCTCGGGGCGGGTGGTGGCGTATGGTTACGACACCGTCGGCAATCGGATCCGGGAGACCGAGAAGGACACCGTCGGCGCGGTCCTTGCGGACAAGCAAGGGGTCTTTGACAACCTCAATCGCCTGACGTCGCTCAACGACCTCGTCGACGGTTCGAAGTCGACGGTGTTCGGCTACGACGACAACGGCAACCAGACGTCGAAGACGGTCGGCGGGGCCACGACCGAGTACCGCTACGACTGCCGCGACAAGCTGATCGAGGTCGCGTCGGTCGGGGGAGTGCTGGGGCGGTTCCAGTACGACTTCCAGGGCCGGCGGAACCGCAAGGTCGGGTCGGACGGGATCGTCCAGTACTTGTACGACCAGACGTCGGTCTTGGCCGAGTACGACGAGACCGGCACGCAGAAGGCCCGGTACGACTACGGGTCCGATCGGCTCATCTCGATGTCGCGCTCGGGCGAAGGCCGGCGGTGGTACTCGCTCGACGGACTCCGCTCCGTTGTCAACCTGACGGACGACTCAGGGTCGCTCGTCGCCTCGTACCACCTCGACGCCTGGGGTAACTTCCGATTCCCGACT
>WNFI01133266.1_pt1 | contig 14115 bp, 9 predicted proteins | sample 5400471 | NCBI WGS metagenome assembly WNFI01 (sample SAMN13153348, study PRJNA577476) | soil metagenome | isolation source: 100 cm saprolite on Douglas fir-dominated hillslope | place: USA:California | collected 2013-09-17 | reverse complement strand
GGGGTTGCGCCAGTGACCCCGACCGACGTGTAGTTGCGGATCGCGTTCAACATCCACGGCTGGTTCGCCGCGAACGTGCCGGAGCCGTTATCGCCCCACTGCGAGTAGTAGTGGACGATGCTCGAATGGCGGCCGATTGAGGTGTCGAGCGCTCTCAAAGCAGTCATGTTCGGATCCCAAGGTGCGTTTGGCTCATACATTCCAAACTGCACGGTGCAAGGAGCTGTTGCGGCGTGCACTGAATTTTGAGACGTGAGCAGGGATGTGGCAGCAAGTGAAAGCACCACGGTGGTGATCGCGAATGCGCACACGAAACGGAATCGTTGAAGTAACAAGGTGAATCCCCTTCTGGCTCGGGGTTCACCCGGTGCCAAACTACCTCAGGTATACGAGTCGATCGGCGCACAGTCGCCATCCATTTGCTCTGTTCGCAAGCATCCGATTCGGCCGCAAGGCGGCCCCGCGATGGCCCTGCTGAGTAACCGTGCAAACGCAGTGGACTGAGAACTCTTGCACCCTCTTCCTTATATGTGTGCATGAAGCTGCTCGGAAACTGAGGGGGTGGAACCCGGCGGGAACCTACTGCTTGACCGACTTCACCAAGTCCGTGAAGTCATTGGAAATCAGGTTAAGGGGGAGGCCGAGCCTTGCGGCCCGGCCTCGCCCCTAGGGGTAGGGGTCTATCAGATCGGAAAACGGGTCAATTCGCCCGGCTCGATAGGGTCACCGGATTCTGCTTTCCGGCGAGGCGATTGCATCGACCGTGCATGGAGTCGGGCCAGCAAGGGACGCGGGTGCCCGAACATGATCACCGACAAGCCAGACGGCGGCCACGCCTGTGCCTGCCCTCTACGGACCGGGACGGGCCCAACCACGACCGGGTCCAGCATTTGCTTCAGCGTCCGCTCCAGCAGCCAGTCGAAATCATTCATCTGTATGGAAAACGCCTTCCCAACCGAAGTACCTGCGCCGGCGCTCATTGCCGCTCAGCCTGTGTCCGATCCTTACCAGGCGCAGCCGGCACGGCCCCGGGCGCATGACCATCACCGCGAACCTCAGGAACAGCCTGGCAAGGATCATCTCCCGACCGCCGCCGAGCTCACGCCGCGACGGCTGCCGCGTCGAGGTCCGCGGTGCAGAAGGCGCACCGGTTCGCGCCAACCGGGATGTTGCTCAAACAACGCGGGCACTCCCTTGTCTTCGGCTCCGGAGCAAACCACTACCTCCATTTGAGCTTCTGGTCCAAACGGACAACGCACAGCCCCGGCGATGTACGTTGGCGAGGCAAATCTCCTCAAGATTGCAGCCTGTATTGCCAGGCTGCAATGGCCGCTACAATCGCGTGGCGGACAAGGGGTTGCGGAGCTTAGACACCGATCACCGGTCGGATGCCGGCCTCTGGGACCAACTAGGGGCCTTGCAATCGAGCTTGGCCGAAATGGCTGGGCTTCGAGATGTGACGCTGCTTGTGGAACGCGCTCTTGGCCTGGCGCTCCAGTTGACCCGCTCCCCCACGGCTTTCGTCAGCCTCGCGGGCACTGCTGCGACCGACCACGTGGTCTACACACGGACGGCTGACCGGTCGGTAACCCTCCCGAAGACCACGATCGACAGGTTGGCGGGCGACGTCGCCGCCAAGGGCGCCAGCCATGTGGTCAACGACGGGGCTCGAGCCGCAGCCGTGGCCGACTTCCCGCTGAAGACCTTCTTGGGCGTGCCGCTGCAGGTTGGTGGCGAGGTTATCGGCGCGATCGGAGTCGCAAACTCTGCCGGGTACACCGCCCGCGACGAGATGGCCATGTCAATCTGCGCCAACCAGGTGGCGGCGGCAATCGAACTCGCCCGCCTGCGCCAGCGCCGGCAGGAGATGGTGGACGCGCTCATCAATCTACGGGCAGACCTCGACCGGAGCGAGGAGCAACGACTCATCAACGAAGGGCGGGCGCACACGGCAGAACGCTTGGAAAAGGCACATGAGCTGGCGATTGAGGCCTTGCTTGCAGTCTCCCGGCACATCCGCTCCGGCGATGGTCTGACAGGTTTCTACAGGTTGCTGACCGCGACCGTGGCTGAGCTCGTCGGCGCTGACCAAGTGCTGTTCTGGGAGGTGCGCCCCAACCAAACGTTGACCGCCATACCCGGCGGCTACGGAGTGGACGATGCGTTCATCTCGCGGTTGTATCCGGCCGCATGCGATCCAGATGGCACTGATCTGCCCAGCCAGGTCGTTTACAAGGATCTCATTTTCCGTGCGGCGCTTGATGAACACGGAGAGTCCCCCCACCGGGCCGTGCTTGAAGTGCTCCAGGTTTCGAATGCCATGAGCGTGCCCTGGCGCGCAGGAGACAACCGACTCGGTGTGGTCGCTGCGTACAACTCCCATCGAGCCGATGGTTTCTCGATGGAAGACGCCTGGCTCCTGCAGACGGCCGGTCTCGCCGCCGGCCTGGTCTGGCAGCTGAAGCAAGCGGAGGGGGAGCTCAACGAATCGGTCGAGCGCTTGCAGAGAGTGGATGCCGCCCGGCAGCTCCTTCTCAAGAATCTTTCCACGGCCGCGGACCAGGCAACGCGGCGATTTGCGGCTGAGCTCCACGACGATGCGCTCCAGAAGCTGACTGCGGCGGAACTCCAGCTGCAGCGCGTTCGTGAGTCGCAGGGCAATTCGTCACTCCCTCGCGGGATGAGTGACGCGCAGGCACTGCTCGTCGAGGTGGAAGAAGCATTGCGCAAGCTGCTTTTCGACGTGCGGCCGCCCGCATTGGACTCGCCCGGAGGTCTCGAGGAGACAATCCGCGACCGTCTCGCGCTGCTTCGCTCCCTCACCGGAATCGAGGCCCAGGTTGATCTGGACTTGCCCGACGACCCGCCCCACGAGATCAAGTCGCTCGTCTACCGGCAGGTGGCCGAGGCCCTCGCCAACATCGAGAAGCATGCCGGCGCCAAGTCGGTCAGCGTCGCCCTTCGCGCCCAGGAGGGCGGAGTGCACGGCGAGATCGCAGATGACGGGCGGGGCTTTGTGGTTTCGGAACGCGACCATCTTCCGGGCCACCTTGGCTTGCTGGCCCTCAGCGAGCGGGCCCTCCTGGCCGGAGGCTGGTGCAGTGTCACAAGCGAGCCCGGGGCGGGCTCTCGGGTCGAGTTCTGGATTCCGGTCCCCTCATGAGTCGAAACCCGATTCGGGTCCTGATCGTCGAGGATCACCAAGTCGTGGCCGAAGGGCTGGCCGCTCTCTTGAATGACCAGGAGGACATGACAGTCGTGGGCAAAGCAAGCTCAGTCGCAGAATCCGGGAAGTCGGCTGAGGCGGGCGACCCGGACGTCGTCTTGCTCGACTTCCGCCTGACCGACGGCACGGGCGCGGACGCAGGCGCCGCAGTTCACCGAGCGCGGCCGGGAGCGAAGCTGATCTTCCTCACCCGTGAGGACAGCGATGCTGCACGGCTGGCGGCCCTGGAGTCCGGGGCCAGCGCATTCATCCATAAGTCGAGGGCTGCATCCGAGGTGGTCGATGCCATCCGACAAGTCGCCAGTGGGCTCTCTCTCATCACCCCTCGCACCGTCGCAGCGCTCTTGACCAAACGCCGGGAGATGGATGCACAGTCTGAGAGGCTGACCCCTCGCGAGAACGAAGTCCTACGCATGATGGCGGAGGGCGCCTCGAGCCGTGACATTGCGGCGAAGCTGGGTATCAGCTACGCCACTGTACGTACGCACATCCGCAGCCTTGGCAGCAAACTGGGCGTCCACTCCAAGCTGCAGGCCATCATCAAAGCCCGCGAGCTGGCGCTTATCGAGTAAGGACGGCTACTTCAGGCGCTGGTGGCGCCGTTTGTCGTCGTAGAGGGCCTTGTCGGCTACCTCGTACATGGCTTTCCAATCGCGGCCCTTGATCCATGCTGCAAGCCCGACACTGACCTCAATCCTTTCCGGCGGCTTTTCGCCCCGACTCATGGTCCTGATGGCCGAGTCCAAGCGCGCGGCTACCTCGCGAGCGCGCGACAGGCTGGTTTCCGGCATCGCAACGGCGAACTCATCTCCGCCGAGACGCCCGCACAGGTCCGAAGCACGAACCACGCGCAACAGCTGTTCCGCCACGAGCCTCAGCGCCGCGTCGCCCGCTTGATGCCCGTGCCGATCGTTGATCTGCTTCAAGCCGTCGAGATCGATCAGCATCATCGTCAGTGGCCGATCGTGGCGTTGGGCCAGCGCCACCTCGCGTTCTATAGCCCTCTCGAATTCACGGCGGTTCGCCAAACCGGTGAGGTGGTCGGTGCGGGCCTCATCGGCCACGTGGTTGAGGTAGCCACGCGCCAAACAAGTGGTGAGGCGATCGAGTACGTCCTCGATCCGGCTTTGGGCGAGTGCCAGCACCTCGTCGCGATGCCGGCTGCCTTCGAGCGCCTGAGAGATCAGCTCGATTGTGATCCGCCGGAGGGTCGCCAGCAGGTCGATCAGCGACTCGAGTGAAGCACCCTGCGCGGCCCGCAAACGACCGTATTCGAGGGCGCGTTGCTCGTACCGGAACCATGGAAGGTCGGACTCCGAGTGGAGCGATGCGAGCAGCACGTCAATGAAGCCTGCAGCAGTGACCGCCGGATCCTCGCCGGTCTGCTCGTATGGGCGGAGCAGCTCGGGAGACCTGGCCCTGATCACTCGCAGCGCCTTGCTGCCACTCTCCCGCGTGTCCGCCGCCAGTCCTATGGCAATCGCGGCGAGCAGATTGCCTGGGTGGTTGCCGAAGGAATCCTGTTCCTGTGATTGATGCATCTCCCAAGGAGAACGCCCAGGGGTCGGCACGATACCCGCTTGCGGGACCCCGGCGATGGGCACTCAGGTTCGAGATCACGCGGTCGAAGCCAGCGTGGGTCTCCCCTCCCTGCTGCGCCCGCTTCGCGGTCGGACCCGACCTCCCCCTCAAGCGGGGAGGCGAGACGGAACTACCCCAACTGTGCTAGGCAAAAACTGCACAACGGTACGGCGACACCCGGCCCTTTGATGCGAAACAGTGTGCATTGCATCTTTCGGAGTTCTTAGAGCAAGGGGGTTAGTCAATTTCCGATGGCCATGACAACGGTGAAGCCGAAAGATTCGACTGACCAGCGCAGGTCGGCGTACGCGTACCAGCCCGGATGCGAAGCCGACTTCGAGCGTCTCTATCAGGCGTCTTACGGCAAGATCCTGGGGACGCTCACGGCCATACTGGGCGATCGCGCCGCCGCCGAGGACTGTTGCCAGGATGCCTTCGAGCGAGCGTTTCGGAAGTGGAGCTCGTGGCGTCCAGAGGCTCCGGCCGAAGCATGGGTGCATCGCATCGCGATCAACGCGAGCATCTCCCATCAGCGAAAGATGCGCCTGCGTGAGGTCGGTGAAGTGATCCGGCGGCTGGGCTGGCCCGAGCTGGCGCCAGATCCGCAGGAGCTGGTCGATCACCGCAGCCTCGCCGAAGCCCTCACCAAGCTGCCGCCCAAGCAAGCTGCGGCGATAGTTCTGCGCCACTATCACGGCTACACAAATCGAGCGATCGCCCACTCGCTCGGCGTCCCGGAGCGGACTATCGCCTCGAGGCTCGCCGCCTCCAAAGAACGCATGCGCGGAATGTTGAAGGACTCCTTCGAACTACACGTTGCCAGCGTTGAGAGGGTGCCCGCGTGGGTGGGATCCTCCACGGCGACCTATCGAGGCGCGCCGGACGCCGCATAACGCGATTGCATGAGCCAGTGCTTTTGTATCGCCAAGCGTTGATTTGACATAGATCTCACCCTATTTCGATCCCGGATCTGGGAGGTATTTTCGATGCAATACAAAGAGGCGAGCACTGTCCAGGAGGAGCCGGAGGGTACGGTTAGGGAGGAGTCCCACGTCAGGTCGGATGGTGGAGCGGCGCCCGAGTCCAGTACACAGGTCGTCCGCAGCCTCACGCCCGCTCGGCGCACGATTGAGGGGATCTATCTGGTATTTGCCATCGTCGACGTGTTCATTCTCGTTCGCATGGTACTCAAGCTGCTTGCGGCCAATCCCCACGCGGGCTTCAGCAGCTTCATCTACGCGGTCTCCGATGCGCTGCTGATTCCTTTCCGCGGCATCCTGCCCACCACCACGGTCACCGGCCAGTCGGTGTTCGAGCTGTCCGCGTTGATCGCGATCATCATCTACGCGCTGGTCGCGTTCGGTCTCACTCGTCTCGTCGCGATCGCTTTCTCGCGGAGCGTTGTGTTTTCACACCGCGAGCGAACCCGAGAAGGGCTTGCGCCTCGCTCGGAATAGAGCCAGGCCAACGGGCCCCTTTCGTCGCCTTCGCCCGACCCGCCTAATACAAATGTAGTAGGCGGGTCTAGGCCACCTGTACGGCGATAGGCTCCAACGCCTCCGGGATACTGATGGTTTTAGGAATCCACCTGGGGGAATGGTTTGCCTGCCTGGTCAACGGGAAACGGGATGACTGACTCATCCGCCAACCGCAAGCGCAGGCTCGCGCCCATCGAGGACGCCGGAACGCCCACCCCTGATCGGGTGCAGAAGTCGCAAGAGGCGACGTTGGCGTTGCTCGGCGCAGCTTCCTTGGGCCTCGAGATCAACGCGGACGTGCCCCAGTTCTTCGGTCGGGTGAGCCAAACGGTGGCCGAGCTGGTCGGGGCGAAACGCGCCGCCTTCTGGAGGCTGGGTTCCGAGGGGCTGCTCACGGTTCAGTCAGAGCCTTACGGCTTCGAAGCCGGATCACCCATCGATCGAATCGACGTCCCGCTCATCACGGACGGCGACGGCTTCTTCGAGGGCGTAACTCAGGGTGGCGAAAACTTGATCGCGGTTCCATGGCGAGCGGCGACCGTGCCGTGGAGCGTGCGGCACAGCGACCGAGTGATCGGGACGCTCGTCGCGTACGGCTCCGAACGCGGCTTCACGACGGACGATGCATGGGCGCTGAGGGTGGCCGCCGCGGCCACCGGTCTCGTCTGGCGTTTCAAGGAGACGGAGGAAGAGCTGGGCACCACCCACGAGCTCCTCCAGGAAGCGGCACTTGCTCGGCGCAGCCTGCTGAGCAATGTCGCCTCAGGCGGCGACGAGGCTAGGCGCCGCTTTGCGACCTATCTTCACGACGACTCGCTTCAGCTGTTGACGGCTGCGGAGCTCCAGTTGGAGCGAATTCGAGCCGACGCCCACAGTTCACCCCAGGCCGCGCGTTTCGATGAGTTGATGTCGACCCTGAGGAGCGTCGAGGATTCGTTGCGCGGGCTCCTCGTCAAAGTCAGTCCAGTGTCACTGGACTCGCCCCTTGGGCTGGCGGAGACCATCCACGAACGGCTGCAGCTCTTGCGCACCCACACCGGTATCGAACCAGACGTTGATGTCCAGCTCCCTGAGGTTGTACCCGCTGCATCCGGGGCGATCGTTCTCAAGACGCTCGCCGAAGCCATCACCAACATCGAGAAACACGCCCACGCCACGCGCATCAGGGTTACCTGTGAAGCCAGGGACGCCGGCATTCGCGTCGAGGTCGTCGACGATGGCACCGGGTTCGTGCTCGCCGAGCGACTGGACCAGCCTGGTCACATCGGTTTGGTTGCCGCGACCGAGCGAATCCACCTGAGTGGCGGTTGGTTCCGAATCGAGAGTGATCCCGGAGCTGGAACGAGGCTGGAATTCTGGGTACCGACCCCGGCTTAAGTCGCAGAAAAGGGAGGAGTCAGCACTGATGGGAACCAAGAAGGCGGCGGCCGACACCATCGAGCCGAGGGTCATGATCAGCGTCTTGACCGCAGTCAAGCGAGGCGACTTCACTGCGCGCCTGCCCGCCAATTGGACTGGATCCGCAGGCAAAGTCGCCTCCGCGCTCAACGAGGTCATCGAGTCCAACCAACAGTTGGATCGAGTGCTGCAGAGACTGGGCAAGCGCGTTGGCAAGGAGGGCCAGATCAGGCGTGCGGCGCTTGGCGATGCCGGCGGGGCCTGGGCCACGACGCTGGAGTCGGTCAACGACCTCATCGACGACCTGCTGCGGCCGAACAGTGAGATCGCCCGCGTCATCGGCGCAGTGGCCCGCGGTGATCTGTCGCAGACGATGCCTATGGAAATCGACGGCAGGCGCCTCCAGGGCCAGTTCCTCGACACCGCGAAGACCGTGAACACGATGGTCCACCAGCTCAGCCTGTTCACCTCGGAGGTGACGCGTGTCGCTCGCGAGGTGGGCACCGAGGGCAAGCTCGGCGGTCAAGCGCAGGTCAAGGGCGTGGGCGGGGTCTGGCTGGACCTCACCGACAACGTCAACTTGATGGCCGGCAACCTGACCGGCCAGGTCCGCAACATTGCCGAGGTCACCACCGCGGTCGCGAATGGCGACCTCTCCAAGAAGATTACCGTCGAGGTCCAGGGCGAGATCCTGGAGCTCAAGAACACGGTCAACGTCATGGTCGACCAGCTGAACGCTTTCGCCAACGAGGTCACGCGTGTGGCTCGTGAGGTGGGCACCGAGGGCAAGCTGGGTGGCCAGGCCGAGGTGGCCGGCGTCGGCGGGGTCTGGAAGGACCTTACCGACAACGTCAACTTCATGGCCAGCAACCTGACCGGTCAGGTCCGCAACATCGCTGAGGTCACCACCGCGGTGGCCATGGGCGACCTCTCCAAGAAGATCACCGTCGAGGTCCAGGGCGAGATCCTGGAGCTCAAAAACACGGTCAACGTCATGGTGGACCAGCTGAACGCTTTCGCCAATGAGGTCACACGCGTGGCTCGCGAGGTGGGCACCGAGGGCAGGCTGGGTGGCCAGGCTGAGGTGGCTGGCGTCGGCGGGGTCTGGAAGGACCTCACGGACAACGTCAACTTCATGGCCAGCAACCTGACCGGTCAGGTCCGCAACATCGCCGAGGTCACCACCGCCGTGGCCATGGGTGACCTCTCCAAGAAGATCACCGTCGACGTACGCGGCGAAATCCTGGAGCTCAAGAACACGATCAACGTCATGGTCGACCAGCTCAACGCATTCGCCAGGGAGGTCACGCGCGTAGCTCGCGAGGTGGGTACCGAAGGCAAGCTCGGCGGTCAGGCCGAGGTCATCGGCGTCGGTGGCATCTGGCAAGACCTCACCGACAACGTCAACACGATGGCAAGCAACCTGACCGACCAGGTGCGCGGAATCGCCCGCGTCGTCACCGAGGTCGCCAACGGTGATCTCCAGGGCAAGCTCGTGTTGGAGGCCAAGGGGGAGATCGCCGAGCTGGTGGACACCATCAACAGCATGACCGACACCCTGGCCATATTCGCTGAGCAGGTCACGAGCGTGGCTCGCGAGGTGGGTGTCGAGGGACGGCTCGGTGGTCAGGCCAGCGTGCCCGGAGCAGCCGGGACCTGGCGGGACTTGACCGACAACGTCAACCAGCTGTCGGCCACCCTCACCACCCAGGTGCGGGCCATCGCGGAGGTCGCCACCGCCGTCACCGAGGGGGATCTCACGCGGTCAATCGGGGTCGAAGCCAGCGGAGAAGTCGCGGTCCTCAAAGACAACATCAACGAGATGATCCTCAACCTGAAGGAGACGACCCAGAAGAACATGGAGCAGGACTGGCTCAAGACCAACCTGGCCAGGTTCACACGTCTGCTGCAGGGGCAGCGCGACCTGCTGACCGTGTCCAGGATGATCATGTCCGAGCTGGCCCCCTTGGTCGACGCGGAGCAAGGCGCCTTCTACACGACGGTCGGCCCAAACGGCAGTGCGGCTCACCTGAGGTTTCAGGCCGGCTATGCATACAAGCCAAGCAAGAAGGCCGCCGGTGAATTCGGGTTTGGCGAAGGGTTGGTCGGGCAATGCGCGCTGGAGCGAAAACGAATCCTGTTGACCAACGTCCCGCGCGGCTACATCAAGATCAGCTCGGGGCTGGGCGATGCGTCGCCGCTCAACGTGATCATCTTGCCTGTCCTGTTCGAAGGCGACGTTAGGGCGGTCCTCGAGCTAGCGTCGTTCGAGCGCTTCAGTCCCGTGCATCAAGACTTCCTGTCCCAGCTCACCGAGAGCATCGGGATCGTCCTCAACAACATCGAGGCCAACACTCGGACCGAGGGTCTGCTCAAGCAATCTCAGTCGCTGGCCAACGAGCTGCAGAGCCAGCAGGACCAGCTGCGACGCACCAACGAAGAGCTCGAGCAGAAGGCCGGTCTACTTGCCAAACAGAATGCTGAGATCGATCAAAAGAGGCACGAGGTCGAAGAGGCCAAGAATCTCGTGGAGGAGAAAGCCGAGCAGCTGGCCTTGACGTCACGCTACAAGTCGGAGTTCCTGGCTAACATGTCACACGAGCTCCGAACGCCACTCAACAGCCTCCTCATCCTGGCTCAGGAGCTGGCGGACAACCCGGACCGGAACCTGTTGCCGAAGCAAGTCGAGTACGCAACGATCATCCGCTCGTCCGGTACCGACCTGCTGAAGTTGATCAACGACATCCTCGACCTGACGAAGATCGAGTCCGGAACAGTCGCGATGGACATCAGCGAATGGCCGCTGGCCGAGCTGCAGCCACTCCTCGAGCGAACGTTCCGGCACGTGGCCAAAGCCACGAGGCTGGCGTTCACGATCCGGCTCGCCCCGGACCTGCCCAAGGCCATTCCTACCGATCCACAGCGCCTGCAGCAGGTTCTCAACAACCTTCTCAGCAACGCCTTCAAGTTCACTGAAACGGGCAAGATCGAATTCGCAGCAACGCTCGTGACCAAAGGCTGGAGTCGCGACCATGAGGCGTTGAACGAAGCCGGCGCGGTGGTCGCGTTGAGCGTCACCGACACCGGAATCGGAATCGCGCCAGAACAGCAGCAGGCGATCTTCGAAGCCTTCGCACAGGGAGACGGGACCACCAGCCGCAAGTTCGGCGGCACAGGTCTCGGCCTGTCAATCTGCCGCGAGCTGACGCGCCTGTTGGGAGGCGAGGTCAAGGTCGTGAGCGCTCCCGGCCAGGGCAGCACGTTCACCGTCTACCTGCCGGCCACAATCCCTACCCGAGCACGGCGAAACGCAGCGAACGGGTCGAACAACGGCTCGTCCTTGACCTCCGGCTCAGTCGCCCCCGTGAAGACCGGCTCGGCCTGGCGGAGGGGAGCCAGGAGTGCGATTGTCAAACCGGCGAAGTCACCGCAGGTCATCCGGCAAGACAGCACCGGGATGTTAGTGCGCAGCTCGGCACCACGCGCGACCGGGAAGCCCGATGTTCGAGCGCTGGTTGAACCGGAGACGTCCCTGGTTGGGAAGAAGGTGCTCGTCGTCGATGACGATATCCGGAACATCTTCGCGCTCACCGCCATGCTGGAACGTCACCAGATGGAGGTTGCCTCGGTGGACGGCGGAAGGGAGGCCATCGAGACGCTCCGCCGGACTGGGGACATCGACATAGCGCTGGTCGACGTGATGATGCCGGAGATCGATGGCTACGCGACCATGGCCGGGATGCGGGAGCTGGACAGCTTCAAGGACCGGCCGATCATCGCGCTCACAGCCAAGGCGATGAAAGGAGATCGGGAGAGGTGCCTCGAAGCAGGCGCCTCGGACTACATCGCCAAGCCCGTCGACGGCGAACACCTGTTGAGGATGCTTCGCACATGGCTCGCCCGCTAAGCGATTCAGACATCGCCGCGGCGCCCGCGCTCGGTTCGACGGGCGCGAATATCCTGGTGGTCGATGACAACCGGGCCAAGCGGATGGCACTCAAAGCGATCCTCGAGCCGCTGGGTCAGGAGGTGGTCGAAGCTGCGTCAGGCGGCGATGCCCTCAGGCACCTGCTGCGCGAGAACTTTGCGGTCATCCTCCTAGACGTCCGCATGCCGGCGATGGACGGTTTCGAGACGGCAGAGCTCATCCGGTCGCGCCAGCAGTCTGAGCTGACGCCGATCATATTCGTCACCGCCTTCGATCAGGCCGAGACAAACATCGGCCGAGGTTACGACTTGGGGGCGGTGGACTTCGTCTTCGCGCCCGTCGTGCCCGACATCCTGAGGGCGAAGGTCACTGTGTTTGTGGAGCTTTATCGAGTCCAGAAGGAGCTGCGCCGCTATCGCAACCAGCTCGAGGAGCTGGTGCAAGAGCGCACGACGGCCCTGACAGCGATCAATCGAGAGCTGGAGGCGTTCGGCTATGCGGTTTCGCACGATTTGCGCGCGCCGCTGCTTGCGCTCGGCCGGCTCAGCGACAAACTGCTACGCGACTCTGCCGGCATTCTCGACGCGACTGCAAAGGATGACCTGCAACGGATCCACAGAGCAAGCCTGGGGATGACGTCGCTTTTTGGCGGCCTCCAGGCTCTGTTTCGCCTGACAGGGGGCGAGATACGCCGTGAGCATTCGGATGTTTCAGCCATCGCCAAGGAGATCGTTGAGGCCCTGCGTGCGGCAGATCCCGAGCGCGAAGTCGCCGTCGACATCGCGAATGACCTCGCTGTTTCGGGAGACCCCAGGCTCGTCCGCATCCTGCTCTCCAACCTGATCGGCAATGCGTGGAAGTTCACCTCGAAGCGGCGTGGCGCTTGCATCGGTATTGGTAGAGAGATCGTGGATGGCGAATCCCGCATCTACGTACGCGACAACGGCGCTGGGTTCGACATGATCGACGGGCACAGGCTGTTCGGCGCTTTCAAGCGACTGCACAGCCAGAGCGATTTTCCGGGCGTAGGAATCGGGCTCGCGACGGTGCAGAGGATCATCAACCGGCACGGTGGCCGTATCTGGGCGGAAGGCGCAGTCGATGAAGGGGCGACTTTCTACTTCGTACTCTGAAAGGTCGCTCACGCGGTCCTGGACATCACGTCGCGGCCCGGTGCCGGCGTCGAGCTTCTATCACGATCCAGCGAATGGTCGTGGCCACGTGCGCTTCAGCTTCCCGAAGAAGATCGAAACCATCGAGCGAGGGCTCGACGCCCTGCGGCGTCTGCACTAGAACGGCAGGAGGGCCCGCCTGGCAGGCCCTCCTATGAAGTCGCTTCTAGCTGTGGAACCTCCTAGTCACCGTTGTGCCTGTGCCCGTTGCTGTCGCCGTTGTTCTCGTGGTTGTCGTCAGGTGGGTTGGGGAGCTCTTTCTTGTCGGACGGAACACAGAGGAGCTTTGGCTGCTTGACGCGGAGGGTCTCGGTACCGAACTGATCGCGGGTTTCCACGACCAGATTCACCTTGTCTCGTGGCGTGATGTCGTAGCAGACCAGGTGCGCGGGGCCGCCGGCCACCGGGCCGATGCCCTCGTTGTTCTTCTTGGCAGGGTTGCAGAGCAGGACTGGCCTCCTGATCGCAACGGTTCCTGTGCCGAACTGGTCCGTCAGGGTGGCGGTCGGCGCCGGTCGCCGCGCCTTGCCCTCGACGCTGTAGCACTCGAAGTTGTTGAGCGTGATGGGAACTGGCCCCGGGGTCTGGCCGGCAGGAGCCTTGGATGCCGGCTCTGCCAGGATGGCCCGCTCGTCGACCTGCAGGGTCTCAGTGCCGTACTTGTTGGTCACCTCGACCAACCGCTCTTCGAAATCCGCCGAGCTCTCGATGTCGTAGCCCTTCAGGTGGGCTGTCGGGGTGTTGATCGTCGAGCCATTGTTGCTGGCGGGGTTGCAGAGGAGTCGCGCACGCTTGACGGCGACTCGGGCCGACCCGAACTGGTCGGTCAGCGTGACCATTCGCCTTCCGTGATGTGAGTCACTGTCCTCCTCTTCGTCCTCCGCACCTTCTGGCACGACCGAGTAGCACTTGAAGTTGTCGAGCGCGGCGAGTGTCCAGGTCTTCGCCGCGGTGTCTTTCGCTGTCGCGCTGGCGGACGCCGCGATGGCGTCAGCCCCGAAGTTGGTTCCTGTATAAGTGAACGTCGCCTGTCCGCTGGCGTTCGTCACCGCGGCGCCACCGGCGGTGTTCGCGCCTGTGACAGCGAAAGTGACTGTTGCGTTCGGAACCAGGTTGCCAAACTGATCCCTGACCGTGGCAGTCACCGTGTGAGTGTTGCCGACCACGTTGGTGGCGGTCTTTGGCGTCAATACAAGCGTTGCAGGTGCGCCCGGCTTCCACGTCTTCGCTGCAGTGTCGCTCGGGTTGCTGCCCCCCACCGCCGTCGCGGTGATGGTGTCGTCGCCCGATACGGTGCCCGTGTAGCAGAACGTCGCCTGGCCGCTCGCATCC
>WNFI01526346.1_pt1 | contig 14118 bp, 15 predicted proteins | sample 5400471 | NCBI WGS metagenome assembly WNFI01 (sample SAMN13153348, study PRJNA577476) | soil metagenome | isolation source: 100 cm saprolite on Douglas fir-dominated hillslope | place: USA:California | collected 2013-09-17 | reverse complement strand
GACCACCAGCACATCCGAGAGCGCGTTGACGACGGAAACGCCGACGCCATGTAGCCCGCCCGAGGTCTTGTAGACCTTCTGCGAGAACTTGCCGCCGGAATGCAGCGTGGTCAGGATTACCTCGAGGGCGGATTTGTCGCGGAACTTCGGATGGCGGTCGACCGGAATGCCGCGGCCATTGTCGCGCACGGTGACAAAGCCATCGGCCGCGAGCTCGAGGTCGATGCGGGTGGCATGCCCGGCCACCGCCTCGTCCATGGCATTGTCGAGCACCTCGGCCACCAGATGGTGCAGTCCGCGCTCATCGGTGCCGCCGATATACATGGCCGGGCGCCGGCGCACCGGCTCCAGGCCCTCCAGCACCTCGATGTCTTTGGCCGAATAGTCCTGCGCCCGCTGGGCGCTCGCGGAGGCCTTCTGGAAGAGATCCTTCATGCGCGCCATAATGCACCGCACAAGATCGGTCTATCAAGCCGATGCGGTAGGCGGCAGCGGCGGAGACCACAAGATATGGTAGAAAAACCACGGCGCTTTCCGGAGCCCGAGGCGAGCCGCCAACCCAAGGGCGAGCTCATGGTGCGGACCCTGGCGATGCCCGCCGACGCCAATCCGGCCGGCGACATCTTCGGTGGCTGGGTGCTCTCGCAGATGGACATCGCCGGTGGCATTGCCGCCAGCGCGCGGGCCCGCGGCCGGGTCGCGACCGTGGCGATCGATGCGATGAGCTTCCACCGTCCGGTCACCATCGGCGATGTCGTGTGCTGCTACGGCGATATCAAGCGCGTCGGCCGCAGCTCGCTCACCATCGGCATCGAGGCGTGGGTCATCCACCGAGCGAACGAGTCGCGCATGCTGGTGACCGAGGGCACCTTCACCTATGTCGCCATCGACGACGATCGCCGACCGCGTTCGGTGCCGCCTGCCTGAGCCCGAATTCCAATAAGCCAACTGTATCGCGCGAGGCAATGATGGCGACGATCCGACCCGATCGCAGCAAGCAGACGACGCTCGACGTGCCGTTGCTCAGATCGGACACGCCCGGTGTGGCCAATGTTCTCCACTTCAACAACGCGGGCGCCGCCTTGCCGCCACGTCCGGTCCTCGATGCGGTGACCGGCCACCTCGTGCGCGAGGCCGCGGTCGGCGGCTACGAGGCTGCGGCCGAAGCGGCCGATCGCATCGCCGACCTCTACGACGCTGTCGCCACGCTGATCGGCGCGCAGCCGAACGAGATCGCCTTCGTGGAAAACGCCACGCGCGCCTGGGACATGGCGTTCTATGCGGTGCCGTTCCGGGCGGGCGACCGCGTCATCACCGCGCGCGCCGAGTACACGTCGAATTACCTCGCATTCCTGCAGATGAAGCAGCGCGTGGGAATCGAGATCGACGTGGTCGAGAACGATGCGTCCGGGCAGCTCGACCTCGCCGCGCTCGAGCGCACCATCGCTCCGCGAACCAAGCTGATTGCGATCACCCACGTGCCGACGCATAGCGGGCTGGTCAATCCGGCGGCCGCAGTAGGCCGCATCGCGGCGCGGCGCGGCATCCTCTATTTGCTCGACGCCTGCCAGTCGGTCGGGCAGCTCGCGCTCGACGTGCGGCAGATCGGATGTCACATGCTCTCCGGCACCGGCCGCAAGTATCTGCGCGGGCCACGCGGGACGGGCTTCCTCTACGTGCGCCGCGACACCGTCGGGATGCTCGAGCCGCCCTTCATCGATCTCGAGGCCGCTTCCTGGGTCGAGGCCGACACCTATGTCATCCGCGACGACGCGCGCCGCTTCGAGAACTGGGAGCGGTTCGTGGCAGGCCAGATCGGGCTCGGCGTCGCCGTCCGTTATGCGCTTCGGCTCGGCATCGAGGCGATCGAAGTCCGCGTCAAAGCACTGGCGGCGCTGCTGCGGCGCGAGCTGGCGAAGCGACCGCAGGTGAGCGTCCTCGACCTCGGAGCCGAGCAGTGCGGGATCGTCGCCTTCCTCATGGAGGATGAGTCGCCGGCGGCCACGCGCGACCGGCTGCGCGCCATGAACATCAACGTACACCTGTCCCGCTCGTCACGGCTCGATCCGCCCGGCCGCGGCTCCGACACACTGGTCCGTGCGAGCGTCCATTATTACAATGACGAGAACGAAGTGGAGCGCTTCGTGCGGGCCGTCGCCAGGTAGTTCAAGGAGGAGACACGAGCTAGACAGCGGTCGAGCTATGCGCTTCGTGCGTAGCTGATCTGCATGGCGACTTTCTCCCTTGAGTTCGATGGGGCGGTGGATTATACCGCGGCCGCGTGCAACCAGGCCGCGTACCGGGACCACAGGGAGGCAAGAAGATGACGAAGACCATGTCCCATGCCGCCGTCCAGCATCTGCGCTGTCGTCTGAGCGCTCTCACCAATGATCTGTTGCGCGAACGCTCAAGGCCGGTGCCGAACAGCACCGTGATCGCCGCCCTCAATCGCCAGAAGCAGGAAATCGAAGCCCGCCTGGCCGCGCTCGAAGCGCCGATCGCCGCCTGATCGACCAATTCCGGGACTTGTCCGCTAGGCCGCGCCTCGAGCGCGGCCTTTGTCCTTCGGGCGGATAACGGAAGGCGGAATTCCGCCGCCGGTTGAATCGTCCATTGACCCCTTGGAAACGATGGACAAGCCGAAGAAATCGCGGCTTATGGCGAGCTGTCGGGATCGTCAACCGCGGCGGACAGCAAGAGCCGCGCGGGTGAGACAAAGCAGAAGGCAAGGAGTTTTCCATGGCAGTCAATCCAACCGCAGCGTCGCATGCCGCTCCGCCGCCGGCCGCTCGGCCCCAGGCCCCGCCGCCAAAGGCACCGCCGCCGCCGCCGACCGCGCCAGCACCCGCCGCCAGTTCGAGCGGCGGCAAGAAGGTCAACATCACGACCTAGGGGGCGGGGCCGGCTTCGCGCCGGCTCTCCACAACCTAGCGGACGGGCGTGGCGCGCTTGCCAGCGCGCCACGTGCGCCTGTATGCCTGCAGCCTGAGGACTGCGGGGGCAAGGCGGGCGCGCGTGACGGGCAGCAGAGGACCAGGCGACGGTGACGACGCAGCGCCCACGACGGGTTCCATTGCCGTCGGCAGCGTGCACGGCACGGTCACGATCCGCTGCGCCGACGACATTCTGTGGGTGCGGCTTGCCGGCGAGCCGACCGGCGAAGAGCTCCTCGAGTGCTTCCGCAAGGCACAGGCGGCGGGGTTGCTGCGGCTCAGCATGCGCACGGTCGTCGACGTCCTGGACTTCATCGGCGTCGTCGATTGGGAAGCGATCCGGGTGATCCGCGACATGGCCCCCTGGGGCAGCGATGGCGGGGCCTCGCGCGTCGCCTATCTGAGCAAGGACATCCTGTTCGGCAGCTTGATCAAGCTCGTCGGCATCCTGTTTCGCCAGACCCGGCACAAGCTGTTCGACGATCGCGAGGCCGCGCTCTCGTGGCTGATGCTCGATAACTGCTGAGCCGCCGTTCCCGCATCGGGCAGTGGAAGGCGGCTAGCCGAGGGCCTCGCGGGCGGCCTTGATCGTCGCCCGCACCCGCTCGCTGTCGGTTCGCGTGTGCCGATACTCGCGCTCGCGCATGGTGCCGCCCATGCCGATGTCGGGGTTCTTGAAGCGCATATCGCTCGGCTCCTCGCGGGGTGCGGAGAAGTGGAATTCTCGCAAGGGCACGTGTCGGCGGACGGCGGCGATGCTGTCGGGGCGGAGCGCGCCGCAGCCCATGACGATGATGCGATCGCGGGCCAGCTCATGGAGGCGCTTCAAGGTGTCCAAGCCGTCGAGCGCAGCCGCACGAAGGCCGCTGGTCAGCACGCGGTCGACGCCGCAGCGGATCAGCGCCTCCAAGGCCGCGTCGGCGTCACGGGTCATGTCGAAGGCGCGGTGGAAGGTGACACGCATCGGGCGCGCGCGCCTGACCAGCTCGGCCGTGCGCGTTTCGTCGACGGCACCGTCTTCGGTGAGGCAGCCGACTACCACGCCCGGCACGCCCAGATCGCGGAGCGCCGTCACATCGTCCTGCATGCTTGCATACTCGGCCGCCGAGTAGAGGAAATCGCCGCCGCGGGGACGCACGATCGGGTGGAAGGGCCGGCGCGCCACGCGGAGCGCTTCGCGCACCATGCCCAGGCTCGGCGTGATCCCGCCTTCGATGAGCCCGGCGCAGAGCTCAACCCGGTCGGCGCCGCCGGCCTCGGCGGCGAGGAGACCGTCCACACCCTCGACGCAGATTTCAAAGAGGGGAGGGGTCATTGTGGAGCTCCGATGGGTCGATCTGGACGTGCGCGGACCGAACGCTCCGCCGTGGCTTCCATTGCTAGCCTCATCCCTTGATGGCGCCGGCGGTCAGGCCGGAGATCAGGTGCTTCTGGGCCAGGAAGACGCAGATCAAGACCGGCAGCAATTGCACAGTGGAGGCGGCGAACAGCACGCCCCAGTCGCCGGTCTCGACCGAGCTGATCATTTCGCTGATGGCGAGCGGCGCGGTCTTCGCGGACTTGGTCGTAAACAGGAAGGCGAACAGGAACTCGTTCCAGGCATAGACCACCACAAACACCGAGGCCGCGACCACTCCTTGGACCCCCAGCGGCAAGATGATGCGCCCCATGATCTGCAGCAAGGACGCACCATCGACCCGCGCCGCCTCGTCCAACTCGGTGGGGATCTGGTCGATCGTGGTCTTCATGATCCAGGTGCCGAGCGAGATGAAGAACGTGGCGTAGACGAGGATGAGCACGGTCCAGGTGTCGTTGAGGCCGAGCCAGTTGACCGCCGGGAACAGCGGCACGGTGATGACGATCGGAGGCAGCATGCGCACCAGCACCATGAAGAAGGCGGACAAGGTCAGCAGTCGCGACCGGTAGCGCGAATAGGCGTAACCTGCCGATGTCGCGACGACGACGGTGAGCAGCGTCGCACCGGCAGTGACCGCAGCGCTGTTGGCAAGAGCATCGAAAAAGCCGGGCCAGCGCTGCCACAGCCGCACATAGTTCGAGAGCGTCGGCTGCGACAGCAGTTCCGGCGGCCACACGAAGATGTCCCGCGACAGCTTGAGGGATGCCAGCCCCAGCACCAGGATCGGGCCGCCCGACCAGAGCGCGATCAGGCCCAACGCAGCGAGGCGAAGCAAGCGCACATAGAGCGGCCTAGGCACGCGGCACCATCGTGCGGTAGATGCGCTGCAGGTAGACGAATGACATCAGCAGCGAGGCGATCAGCATCAGCCATCCGGTGGCAGCGGCTCCGCCGAAATCGGCGTAGCGGAAGCCGGTCACGTAGAGGTACAGCGCCAGCACCTCGGTCGAGCGCGCCGGCCCGCCCTGGGTCAGCAGCCACACCTCGGAGAACAGGCGAAAACCGAAGATGTAGCGGAACAGCACGGCCACCAGGATCACCGGCATCACCGCCGGCAAGGTCACGTATCGAAACTCCTTCCACGCCGTGGCGCCATCCACGCGGGCCGCCTCGTACAGATCCGCGGGAACGGCGAGCAAGGCGGTATAGAGGAGAAGGAAGGTGAACGGCAGATGCGCCCACATGTTGATCAGACCCACCAAGGTCAGCGCCGCTCCGGCGCTGACCGTCCAGTCGAGCGCCGGAAGGCCGAGAAAAGCCAATCCGTGCGTGATCGGGCCGATCTCAGGATCGACGAGATAGCGCCATATGGTCACCGCGACGACCTCGCTGATGGCATAGGGTGCCACCACGATCGCGATCATCAACCGCCGGGCCGGCACGCCGCCGGCAAACAGCAGGGCGAGCGCGAGCGCAACCGCGAGCTCGACATAGACCACCACGTTCACCACCAGGAAGGTGTTGACGAACGCCCGCCAGAAGTAGCGATCGCCCAGGACGACGCGATAGTTGTCGAGTCCGACCCAAACCGGCGCTTGCCCGTAGCTGGAATGCGCGAGGCTCAGCCAGAGCACATACGCGGCGGGGAGCGCGATCACCAGGACAAGCAGCGCCTGCGCCGGCGCCACCAACGCCCAAGGCGGCCATCCGATGCGGTTCAGGCGACCGCCCTGCGGACGGCGGCGAGTCGCTCGGCGCCGTAGGCGAACAGCCCGGGCGCCCCGCCGGAATGCAGGAACGCCACGGTGGTGCCGGCTGGCCAGCGGCCGGCGCGGACATGGGCGATCAGGCCGGCCATGCATTTGCCGGTATAGACCGGATCGAGCACCAGGCTCTCGGTCCGCGCGCCGAGCTCCATGGCGTCGACGGAAGCAAGGGTCGCAATGCCGTAGCCGGCACCGATCTGGCGGTCATCCAGCTCGATCTCGTCCTCGGCCAGGCGCGTTGCCAGTCCCAGCATGACCGCAACCTCGTTGGCCCGGCGCGCGACGATCGGGCGGAGGAACCCGGCGGGCACTTGGGCTGAGATGCCGATCACCCGCGTGTTCACGCCGAGGTGCTTCAGGCCGAGCGCCAAGCCGGCCATGGTCAGTCCGGAGCCTGCGGCCAGGTACAAGGCGTCCGGCTCGATGCCGTTCGCCGCGAATTGCCGGACCAGCTCTTCTGCGGCCGGAAAATAGGCGGCTGCGCCGAGCGTGCCGGCGGCGCCGACCACATGCAGCAGCTCCGGCTTCCGGCCGGACGCGCGCAATCGGTCCATGATCTGCTCGAGCCGCCGGGCCACGGCCGGATCATAGGGATCGGCCGTGGCGATGAACTCGATCTCGGCGCCGAGGAGCTGGTCGAGCAGCAAATTGCCGGTCACCGGTGCATCGGCGCCGCCCCGCAGCAAGAGGACGGCGCGGAGACCGAGCTTCGCCGCCGCCGCCGCCGTGGTGCGACAGAAATTGGATTGCGCCGCCGCCGTCGTCACCACCGTGTCGGCCCCGCTCGCCAGTGCGGCCGCCATCAGCGCTTCCAACTGGCGGGTCTTGTTGCCGCCGAGAGCGAGCCCGCTCAAATCCTCGCGCTTGATCCACAGCGCCGGTCCGGCCAAGGCCGCCGCCAGCCGCGGCGCCGGCTCCAGCGGCGTCGGGAAATGACCGAGCGCGACGCAGGCCATCGACGCCGCGAGCCCGACAGCCGGGCGCATCGATGCCGTCATGGCTCAGTGCACCAGCGGCTGAACGCGGCGCACGACCTCGTCCATCGCCGCTTGCGGTTCCTTCATGCCCAGCACCGCTGCTTGCATCTCCTCGACGAAGATATCGGCGGCGCGAGCGGATTCATCGAAGGCCGGAAGCGGCACCCGGGCATATTTCAGCTCCTGCGCCTCCACCGCGGCATAAGGGAGCTGCGCCAGGACCTGCGCCTCGCGATAGGTCGAGGCGCGCACCGGGCCATTGCCGTTGAGCGCCGCCTTGAGCGTGTTTGCCTTCGACAGAAGGTCCACGATCAACCCCCAGGCCTCCTGCTTGTGGGTCGAGCTCTTGGGGATGACGAAACACCAGAACTCGGTCTTCACCGGTGCTGCCTCGAAGCGGCTCTTCAAGGCCTCGGCCACGGGTATCGCCGAGGTCTTCATCTTGCCGGGGAATTTCGACTTGGTGGGATCGTTGTAGAACTGCGTCCGGCTGAGTCCCTGGAAGCTCATCGCCGCGCGTCCGCCGGTTATCCAGGAGGTGATCTCCTCGTCCTTGACCTGGGTGAAGCTGCGCGGCAGCACGCCTTCCTTGTAGAAGTCGCGCAAGAGCGTGATCGCCTTCACCATCGCCGGCTGATTGGCCACCACCTTCATGTCGGCATTGATGAGATCGCCATCCCAGGCGCGGGCGAGATCGACCACATTGGGATAGGCCTGGCCGGAAATGACGAAGCCGTAGACCTGGGTTCCGTCGGCGCGGGTATAGGTTGCCTTGCGGGCGATCGCGGCGAATTCCTCGATCGTCGCCGGCGGCCCGGAAATGCCCCGTTCGGCGAACAGCTCGGCATTGTAGTGCAGCCCCGAGGTCGAATGGCGGAAGGGAATGCCATAGAGCTTGCCGCCGAAGGTCATCGCCTTGACCAGGCCGGGAAAGATGTCGGCCATGTCTTCGATCGGTTGCGCCTTTACGTAATCGTCGAGCGGCTCGAACAAGCCGGTGATCTGCGGCACCGCGCGCGCGTTCAAGAGCGTGGCCGCGTCGATCGAGGTGCGGGCGAGGCTGGCCTCCCGGAACAGCCGCTCGTGCAGCGGCGTGGTTTCGAGCGTCACCCAGTCCAAGGCTGTGCCGGTGCGGCTGCGCCAGGCCTCGGTGATGTCGCCGGCTTGCGCACCTTCGGCGACCGAGCGGATCACCGGATGGGCGAGCAGCGTCAAGGTTTTGGGCGCCTGCGCCCAGGCCTTGCTGGCGAAGCCTGCACCCACCAGCCCGCCGAGCAGGGTGCGGCGGTTGATGCCATGGGCGGTGCCGCGCTCGGATTTCGACCTGCGCATCGTCTTCATGGGGGTTTCCTCTCGATCGCGAAGCCTATCGCACTTCCGGTTGGCCGTCGGCCAACCACTTCCGGTATTCGGCTTTGGTCTTCTCGTTGGGCGGGTATAGGCCGGGTACGGGCGCGCCGCGTTGCACCTTGAGCTTGATCCAGGCCTCGATCCCTTCCTGCTCCAAGCCGCCGCGGGCCACGGATTCCGCGAGGTAGCGGGGAATGACGACGACGCCGTCATTGTCGCCGACCACGATGTCGCCGGGAAGCACCAGCACGCCGCCGCAACCGATCGGCCGCTGGAAGTCGGCGATCAGAAAGTCATTGGTGCTGGGTGGTGCGGCGTGGCTGGCCGAGAACACCGGCAACGACATGTCGCCGACCGGTCCGACATCGCGCATTCCGCCATCGCACACCGCACCGACGGCGCCGCGGGCGATCAGCCGAGAGATCAGCACGTCGCCGAGCGCGCCGCAGGAGCGGTTGCCCTGCATGTCCAGCACGAACACGCTGCCGGCAGGAATTGCCTCGATCGCCGCGTGCATCGGATTTGTGGTCAGGGCTCGGCTGCCGCCGGCCGCTAAGTCCTCGCGCCGTGGGACATAGCGCAGGGTGAAGGCGGGGCCGACGAAGTGGCAGCGCGCCGGATTGATCGGCCTGACCCCGGCGATCGCCCGCGTGCGCATGCCATGAGCGCGCAGCAGTTGCGAGGTGATCGTCGCGGTGCTGACGCTCTTCAGTTGCTCCAGCGTGTCGGCCGACACGTCTGCATTGTCTTCCATGCTTCCTCCCTTTGGCGGGAAGGCGCTAGGCCTCCCGCACCGTCGTTCGACCGGTGCTTGCCGTTGTCGATTTGCCTAAAGATTGGGCAATAACGGCCTATAGTGCTAGTAATGCTAGTTGAGCGCCTGATCGGAGCAATGAACCAAGAGGGGAGCGGCAATCATGTCAACGATGACCCTCGTCCATCTAATGACAAAGAACGCAGACCGGTTCGCTCATCCCAATTCCGTGAGGTTTGGGTTTTCGGGACGTCGCGATCTCCCAACGGCCTACGCGGCTGGATTGACGCTCTTCGCTGGTGGTGTCCTCGTTCCGGCGTCGGCACATGCAGCCGAGCCGGCCGTGCTCAATCCCGGCAACACCGCCTGGATGCTGGCCGCCACGGCCCTCGTCCTGTTCATGACGCTGCCGGGCTTGGCTCTATTTTATGCCGGGCTGGTCCGCTCGAAGAATGTGCTCTCGGTCTTGGCGCATTGCTTCGCCATCTGTTGCCTGATCTCCGTCCTGTGGCTGGTCGTCGGCTATGGGTTGGCTTTCGGAGATGGCGGCTCGGCCAATAGATGGATCGGAAGCGGCAAGGCGTTTCTCGCCGGCGTCGGTGTGGACGCGCTCACCGGCGATATTCCGGAAACCGTTTTCTTCATGTTCCAGATGACCTTCGCGATCATTACCCCGGCGCTGATCGTCGGCGCCTATCCCGAGCGCATCAAGTTTGGCGCGGTGGTGGTGTTTTCGGCGCTGTGGTCGCTGATCGTCTACGTGCCGATCGCGCATTGGGTCTGGGGCGGCGGCTGGCTCGCCGAGCTCGGGATCATGGACTTCGCCGGAGGGCTGGTCGTGCATTTGAGCGCCGGCATTTCGGCGCTGGTCATCGCCGCGATGCTCGGACACCGCAAGGGGCATCCCATGTGGCCGCGGCCACCGCGGGCTTGACCTGGATGGCGGTGCAGTGGCTCGACGATCGGCGGCCGCGCCTCATCGGACTGGTTTCGGGATCCATCGCCGGCCTGGCGGCGATAACGCCGGCCTCGGGTTTCGTCGGTCCGATCGGCGCTCTCGCAATCGGCCTCGCCGCGGGTGCGGTCTGCTATTTCGCCGCCCGCATAGTCAAGCGGACGATCGACCTCGACGACTCTCTCGACGTGTTTGCCGTGCATGGTGTCGGCGGGACCATCGGCGTCGTGCTGGTGAGCTTCTTCGCCGCGGCCGCGCTCGGCGGTTTGGGATTGCAGGTGACGGTTTGGCACCAGCTCGGGGTGCAGATCCTGGGCGCTGTCGCCACCATCGTATGGGCTGGCGGTCTCAGCTACGTGATCGTGAAGGTGACGGCGGCGCTGGTTGGACTCAAGGTCAGCGCCGAGGCGGAAGCAGAAGGGCTGGACCTCGCCGTGCATGGCGAGCACGGATACTCGCTCTGAGTTCCGTTCGACGTTAGGCCCGTCGACCAACCCCTCGCACTCCTCTCGGGTTCCAGGGAGGCGCGACGGAGAAGGAATACGGCCCCGCCGGTTTCCCGACGGGGCCGTTTAGCTCTGCGCGTCTGCGGTCCGCTCAGACCGAGTAGTACATCTCGTATTCGATCGGGTGCGGGGTGTGCTCCATGGCGTAGACCTCGCCCATTTTCAGCTCGATGTAGCTGTCGATGAGGTCGTCGGAGAAGACGCCGCCCTTCTTCAGGAAGTCGCGGTTCTTGTCGAGCTCGCCGAGCGCTTCGCGGAGCGAGCCGCACACGGTCGGCACCTGCTTCAGCTCTTCCGGCGGCAGGTCGTAGAGGTTCTTGTCGATGGGATCGCCCGGATGGATCTTGTTCTGGATCCCGTCCAGGCCCGCCATCAGCATCGCCGCATAGGTCAGATACGGGTTGCCCATGGGATCGGGGAAGCGCACCTCGACGCGCTTGCCCTTCGGGCTCGCCACATGCGGGATGCGGCAGGAGGCCGAGCGGTTGCGGCTGGAATAGGCCAGCAGCACCGGCGCCTCGAAGCCGGGAATGAGCCGCTTGTAGCTGTTGGTGGTGGAATTCGAGAAGGCGTTGATGGCGCGCGCATGGCGGATGATGCCGCCGATGTAGAAGAGCGCCGTCTCCGACAGGTCGGCATAGAGGTTGCCGGCGAAGGTGGGCTTGCCCTTCTTCCAGATCGACTGGTGCACATGCATGCCCGAGCCGTTGTCGCCCTTGATCGGCTTCGCCATGAAGGTGGCGGTCTTGCCGTAGGAGTGCGCGACCATGTGCACGCAGTACTTGTAGATTCGGAGGCGGAGTCGACCGGCGGCACCGGGAAGTAGCCGCCCTTGATCGGCGGCCGGTGGCCCATATTGCCTTCCTCGAACTTCTTGTCGGTCGAGTACGGGCCTTCCTCGGAGTCGACCTCGTAGTACACTTTGTTCATCGACACCTTGTAGCGGACGTCGTCGAACACGAAGAACTCCGCTTCGGGGCCGAAATAGGCGGTGTCGCCGATGCCGGTGGAGCCGAGATGCGCCACCGCCCGCTTGGCGACCGAGCGCGGGCAGCGGGTGTAGGGCTGGTTGGTCGATGGCTCGAGCGTGTCGCAGATGAGGATGAGCGATGGCTGGGCCGCGAACGGATCGAGGGTGGCGCTCGAGAGATCCGGCATCAAGGTCATGTCGCTCTCGTTGATCGCCTTCCAGCCGGCGATCGAAGAGCCGTCCATCATGAAGCCTTCAGTGAGCGCGTCCTCGTTCACCGTCCTGATGGACTGCGCCAGGTGCTGCCATTTGCCGCGCGGGTCGGTGAAGCGGAGATCGACGTATTTGACGTCGTGCTCCTTGATCATTTCCATAATCTTTTTCGGCGTGGACATCCTCGGTTCCTCTATTGCTCCAAAATCATACGGGGGGAGGCGGACAGTGCTAGCGGCCGGCGGCCCTGGCTAGAGCGCGTCGCCGCCGCGCTCGCCGGTGCGAATGCGGATGGCTTCCTCGATATGGGTGACGAAGATCTTGCCGTCGCCGATGCGGCCGGTGTGCGCAGCGCGCTGGATCGCCTCGACGGCGCGATCGAGCATGCCATCCTCGAGCACGACCTCGATCTTCACCTTGGGCAGGAAGTCGACGACATATTCGGCGCCGCGGTAGAGCTCGGTGTGGCCCTTTTGCCGCCCAAAGCCCTTGGCCTCGGTCACCGTGATTCCCTGAATCCCAACCTCGTGCAGCGCTTCCTTCACTTCATCGAGTTTGAACGGCTTGATGATCGCCTCGATCTTTTTCATCGCGTGGGGCTTCTTTACTCGAATAGACGGAGAAGGGACCGCCCCGCCAGGGCCAACCAAGGCCCGGGGGCAGGCGAGGCGGGCCGGCACCCGAGAGTGCCGGCCCGCATGGCTATGAATTGCACGGTCTGTGCCATGCAGAGAAGTGCGGAAGATCGGGGAGCAACACGCGGCCCTCCACTCGAATTGCCCATTAATTAATCAACTGGCCTGCTGTTTAGGCAGATTGCCGCTCAAACACCCTCGAATGCGCCGGATCGCCTCGCGGATGTTCTCGGTGGAATTGGCGTAGGAAAAGCGCAGATAGCCCTCGCCATGGGCGCCGAAGCTGGTGCCGGCGATGACGGCGACGCCGGCTTCCTCGAGCAACTTCACCTGCAGCGCCTTGGCCTCGAGCCCAGTGCCTTCGATATTCGGGAAGGCGTAGAACGCCCCGCCCGGCTCGACGCAACGGAAGCCCTGAATCTGGTTGAGCTCGCCCACGATCACGCGCCGGCGCTCATCGAAGGCGGTCATCATCCGGGCGACGTCGTCCTGCGGACCGGTGAGCGCGGCGATGCCGGCGTATTGCGCCGAGGCATTCACGCAGGAATGGCAGTTGATGGCGAGCTGCTCGGCGCCGCGGAACAAGGCCTTGGGCCAGACCGAATAGCCCAGGCGCCAGCCGGTCATGGCGTAGGTCTTGCTCCAGCCATCGAGCAGGATCACCTGCTCTCTCAGCGCGGGGTAGGTCAGCAGGCTCACATGCCGGCGCCCATCATAGAGCATCTGCCCATAGATCTCGTCCGACATGATCGCCACCGTGGGGTGGCGCTCCATGCCCTTGGCGAATTTGTCGACCTCCTCCTTAGGCACCGCGCCACCGGTGGGGTTGGCCGGGCTGTTCAGGATGATGAGCCTGGTCTTCGCCGTGATGCGGCCGAGCACGTCCTCGGCCGAGAAGGCGAAGCCGTTCTTCTCCAGGAGCGGGATCGGAACCGGCTTGGCGCCGGAATAGCGGATCACTGATTCGTAAATGGGAAAGCCCGGATTGGGATAGAGGATCTCGGCCCCGGGCTCGCCCAGCATCATGATGGCGAAGAACATGGTGACCTTGCCGCCCGGCACGACCAACACCAGGCCGGGATCGACTTCGACATCGAGGCGGCGCTTCAGATCGGCGGCGACCGCCTCGCGGAGCTGGGGAATGCCGTTCGCCGGCGTATAGCCGTGATGGCCGTCGCGGAGCGCCTTGCACCCGGCCTCGACGACATGGGCCGGAGTTTTGAAGTCGGGCTGGCCGATGCCGAGGTTGATGATGCTCTTGCCGGAGGCCGCGAGCGCGTTGGCCCGAGCCAACACCTCAAAGGCCGTTTCGGTGCCGAGCACGCTCATCCGCTCAGCCAGCTGCACCATGGTCTCGCCTCCATCCGTCCCAACTCGGAGCGCGGCACTATGCCCGAGCCGCTCTCGGGAGTGAAAGGGGGGCTTGGGAGGGGAAGAGCTGGGCTTGGGGGCGGAAGCGGGCGGGCGCGTCAGCGAGGTGGGCGGTGTCGACGGCCGCCGGACTCGCCCTTTTTTGCTCCGGTCTGCTTCGGCGGGTGCGGAGGCGGCTGCAGCTCTTCGTAGCGCATCGCCCTCAAATCGTAGTCGCGGGCAAGCTGCTGAAAGGTCGCGCGCGCCTGTGGATTGACCAGGTGTGCGGCGACGGTGCGGCAGGCGTTTGCCATATTGCGCCAATGGCGTGCGCGGTCGAGCATGATCGAGG
>WNFI01420757.1_pt1 | contig 14120 bp, 16 predicted proteins | sample 5400471 | NCBI WGS metagenome assembly WNFI01 (sample SAMN13153348, study PRJNA577476) | soil metagenome | isolation source: 100 cm saprolite on Douglas fir-dominated hillslope | place: USA:California | collected 2013-09-17 | reverse complement strand
GCGTATTCGTAAACCGCGAATAATCCGGTCAGGACCAGGACAGAGAATTTGAGCCAGTCCATTGCTAAACCTCGTCGATTATCTCATCGGGAAACTCCCGGTTCCAGAATAGAGTTGCAGGCCGAGACCATTCGTTGCCGTTGGCCGAATGGTCATGACAGATTGCAAATGACAGATGACAAATAAGAGAGCAGGATTTGTCATTCACTACGGTGAACTATGCCTTCACCCATCGAAAAACTAATCGATGAATGGGTCGCCCAAAATCCGGAGGAGCATCTCCCCGGGGAAGGCAAACCATTGGACCTCAAAGAGTACTTTCGGTGGCCGGAAGACAAACGGATGGGATACTCACTCCTCCGCAGCGCCGGATGTGTTCCGCCGGAGGTTGCGCTGCTTCAGGAAATTGATTCTCTAAAGCAAGCAATCGATCGGTGTACCGATCCTGAAAAACGGCAACGACTCCGAGACGAACTCCAAGCCAGACAAGTCGAATTCAATATGCATCTGGAGGAGCGCCACCGGGCCGGTCATCAGTAATCGGCGATCACTAATCAGTAAACAAATGCAAAATCTTTCAGCCCCGGCCGACCGCCAAATGACCGGCTACCGATCACCGATTACTGGTTACTGATTACTGATTACTGATTACCGATTCGGCCTCTCATTTTCACCCCAATACGTACGCGATAACTCCAGAACCACGGAATCTGGCGATCGCCTAACAGTCGTTGGCCTGTTCTTCTCAATTCAACCAACCCGACCTCCTCCTCGCTGATGTCCGCTTTGAGTAGTGCGGCCACGCTCCCTTGACTCCTCGCTAACCCGACCAGTCGTTCCGTGTCACCTAATTCTACCTTGTGAAAAGTGGATTCTCTCGCGATCCGGAAGCAGCCGCTGCGCCGAATGTTCTCGAGGTGTTGATGTTTAGGCCACGACTTGACTCGCGCCAACCGGATATCTGCATATTCCGGGTGATCGGCATTCGCGACGCATTCATTGTAAGCCAGTTCCAGTTCCGGTAAAACTGATGGGGGCCAGTCGCAATCGATTGCCGCGAAAACGCCTCCGGGCCGAAGAATACGCGCTACTTCGGGCAGCGTAGTCTCCGGATTCATCCAATGGAAGGACTGGGATGCCGTTATAATATCGACGCTCTCGGTGGCGATTTGGGTAGCATCTGCTTCCGCACTAGTCCACTCCACCGCGTGCGACGGGAAAAGGTTTGAACAACGTCTTTCCGCTTCTCGCCGCATATCCTGGGACGGTTCTACCCCGGTGATCGATCGTGTCTTCCCAACCCACATCATCATGGATAGACCGCTACCGCAGCCGAGATCCACAACGCGTTCGGCCGTCTCCAACTTAGCAAACTGCAACAGGAGATCGGCAATCGCCTCTGGGGGCGAAGGTCGCACCTGATCGTATACCTCCGCGAATCCGGTAAACCGTTCAACGCTTGGATTCATCATAAAAGTTCACGGTTCGCTGTTCTCGGCTCACTATATCGGTGTTCATCGGAGTCGGCTCAGACGATGCGAGCAATTCAGTTTTGCGCGCCGTGATCAGAACGTACCAAGCGACCTGAATCGCAGAAAAGAGACCCAGAAACGAAGCATTAATGAGCAAGACAATAGGGAGATCGATGGAGCTGGGATGGCTTTCTTCCTGAAACAACAGAAGGAGTGACGCAATCACGCTCGCGACGTAAACCAAGCCGCTTACTGCGTAAAATCGAATCCTGCGCAACTGGCTCAGCTGCGACTTTCCAATGAGATTACGGAACGCCCCCACTATCAAAAAAACGAGAAATGTTACCGAGGGGTAAAGTAACCCCTGTCCCACCTCCTTGGGGTTGTTTAGCGGCAATAGGAGAAGCAGTGACACCGTAACTATGAACAACAAATCCCGAAAAGCATTCACCGCGATACGAAGAAATCGCGGATCTGCTTGGGGACCCAGGACATACGGATTCCAAGTCAGCGCGATGAAGAGGAGGCCAACGAAAGTGGCAGCCACTTCACCAAGCAGCGCGAAGAAGGGATGTAGACTAGTCAGTTCTACCGAAAAATCGGACACGCCACGAAACTTAGCGAAAGTACCTAACCTCAGTAAACCCCGATCCTCAAACGAAATAGCCGGCAGCCAAATCTGCTATTTGCTATTTGTCATTTGTCATAACCGCGAAGCGGTCGGCCATCACCGCGTCGCGGTGCCGCTCACGGCCCCTTATCGACCGCATTGGCGAACACCTTCAACTGCTTTTCCACAATCGACGGGGATAAGCTTTGATATTCGGGTGTCAAGTAGGATGGGCTCGTTGCGCTGTCGCTCCGGATATTGGCGCCGCTGACTCCGAGGCCAATCCCAGGGATTAGTTGGTACGGTTTGTACTGTGGATGAAGCGCCTTGTCCTCGGCTTTGTCTTTCTTCTCCTGAGACTGCCGGCGAAACTCTTTATCAGCGATATTGTCGATCCGCGAATCTGGCGGAGCCTTGGTGAAATCAGCCTTCTGCTCGCCGATAACGGTAAGAGCCGGAAGCTCGATCGCCTTGGTCAAATCCTTGGAAAATTTCTCCTTGTCGGCTGGCTTTAAATCCGAGACCGGCACTACCGCTTGGCCTTCGTTGCTTTGAATGACCAAGGTCGTGGTACTCCGGCTGGTGACCTGAACATTGTGAAAGGTGTGGCCTGACGCCGTCGTTAGATCTTCGGCCTGAATCCGGGCAACCGAACATAAACCTAGCAAAAGAAATGAGAGATGTTTCTGTTGGCTGAAAAGACTGCCCGGACGACAACGCATACGGCGGACCATAGACACGATTCCGCCTTTCGGCGAGCTGAGAATTTTGACTAATCAGCAATCGCGATTCGCTGATTTGCTAATTAGCAGCCCCCGGCCCCGGTTTCTTTGCCTCAGTACCGGTCTTGTTTGCCGCATTAATGGTTGTGCCATTGTTCCCGGAAAGCACCAGAAGAACGTCGGCCGCCTGCTTGTCGGTCGAAGCCTTCGTATCTAACCACACGAGCCGCCCATTCTTAAATAGATATGCTTGCCGAGTCGCGAATGCGTTCTTAATGAGCGGCACGCCAAAAGCGGAAGTGACCTTATGATCGGTGTCGGACAGCAATTCAAATGGCAAATTCTCTTTTGACTGGAACGCCTTTTGGGCGTCTACCGTGTCCAGACTCACTCCGTAAACTCTCACTCCTTTTTGCTGAAGGTCTTGATAAGCGTCACGAAGACTACAGGCTTGCGCCGTACAACCGGGCGTCATCGCTTTTGGATAGAAATAGACCAGCGTGTATCCATCCTTTGCGGCTTCCGCCAAGTTAACGGATTTACCGTCTTGATCCGCAGCTATGACGGCCGGGATCGGATCACCAATCGATAATTTTCCGTTGGTCTCAGGTGTCTCTGACGCCAAGCCGGAGAACGGAAGTGATAAAAAGCAGAGGAGCGAAACAGAGCAGATCAATTTCATAGAAAGTGGAAGTGGAGTTTTTATATCCCTGAAGACGTACGTTGTGATTAACCCGTGTATTTGATTTACGCAAAGAGCATGCCAACGGATTCATCTCTTCGCCGCCCAACAGTTCCTGGGTAACCGCCGGCTACGTGGCCCTTCTAGATCGTAGACTAGACTCCGGCTTTAATATTCCCGACTCGTTTCCTTTCTCGTATTGCATTTGCACCGATTGATCGTGCGTTTTTTACGATGCAGGAAATAATTGCGATATCTTCCTCTCTGGGCGTCGCGATTGCCGGATCGTTCCACCGAATAACTCGCCGCTAACGTTCGTCACAGCTTTCAAATGAAGGCTTTGCCATTGAGTCTCAGCATTATTCTAGCGGTCATTGGAACCTCTTTCGTGGCACGTGCGGACGATCATCACTATTACGAACATCATGATCGGGATCACGAGGAAGATCGTGCTGACCATGATTGGCATGAAGAATATTGGCACCACCATCACTACGGTTTTTGGCATGGCCAACATGGCTATTGGGTCTTTCGGCATCACCACCACGAGTTTGTCATCCTGGGGCCCGGCTAACGGCGGACGATACCTAGGAAAACGGAAATATGCGGGAGCCGTTCGGCGGCTTCCGCGCTGATGAATTCGGCCGGAACCGGTCCGTTTTCTGTTTCCTGTTTTTCTCGATTCCGGCTACGGTATGTCCGTAGCAATGGACCCACTACTCATCGCTAAACCAACCAACAAGCGGGATGGTGCTGAAAACGTGTGATGCCTGCGAGTAGGCAAGCACTTTGTAGGTAGCATGCGCTGCCTCAACCGAAAAACCGGCTCGCACCGATGCGCTCGATCAAATATGCGAACGCCTGGCCAAAAGCGCTTGCCACTTTTCAATCAGGCGTCGCAGTCCTGAGTCGAGCGGCCAACTCCCTATCTCGCTGGGCTCAAACCAACGCAGTTCCTTGCTCTCTGGACTGGTTTGAATCTCCGCCTGTTCCGGCGCGATGAGAACGTATCGGACATCGTAGTGCAGATGCCCGGGTTCGTCTCCAAACGCTGGAATCTCATGGATGTCGAGATCAAACGGACGGGCCGAGGCGACGACCAGGCCGTGAATCCCAGATTCCTCGTACGCTTCGCGTTGCGCTACCGAAAGGACATCTTCCTCACCATCGCAATGGCCTCCGAACTGCAGCCAACGATCGAGCTTTCGATGATGATGCAATAGACTGCGGGCTCCGTCCGCGCTCACTACGAACGCGCTCCCGGTAAAATGGGCCGGAAAAGCATCACGCCTGAAGCAGTTCGGGCACGAATCGAGCAATTCGACCATCCGCTGACGACAAGCCACTTCGTGCGGCCGAGCAGAAAGGTCGAGAGACAATAACGTGTTTCGAAACTCAGCTCGGTTCATCGTGATTTTCTATTCGACGCTTCAGCTCAATTTCGCAAGCGAGGCGCTGCTCCGCTCCGCATGAGCATGAGAAAATCAGTCCCGACGAGTCCTCAATGCGTACTCTTAGGATTTATGTTACCGCACATGGGCGCGTCCGCGGGATCTCAGTAGAGGCGAGTCCGTCCTATTTTTTCTCGGTGCTTTGACGTTCGCCAATTCCGCATCGAAAGTGGCCGTCTTGACCACGCCCGCACATTCTTCGCCTACACAATTAAGTGCGGCTGACCCTCCTCCGCAGATTGATTCGCTCAAACGACCTTTGAGCGAATGGCTTCTGCTGCTAATGCTGGCTGCGGTGCAGTTCACGGTTGCGGTCGACTTTGTCATTATGATGCCCCTGGGACCACAACTAATGCGCATCTTTGGCATCGATACACCCGCTTTTAATATCGCGGTATCAGCATATGCCGGAGCAGCAGGAGTCTCAGGACTCGGTGCGGCATTCTTTCTCGATCGATTCGATCGGAAGACCGCGCTACTGATGATCTACGCCGGTTTTGCTATTGGCACTCTGCTTTGCGCACTCGCGCCAACCTACCAAACGCTGGTATTCGCCCGCGCCTTGGCCGGATTTTTTGGTGGCATCGTCGGCGGCATTAGTCTGGCGATGGTCGGAGATCTCGTGCCCGACAGTCGTCGGGCCTCGGCGGTTGGAACCGTTATGTCAGCATTTTCGGTCGCCCAGGTGGCGGGTGTACCGTTAGGCCTCTACTTCGCGGACACCCTTGGCTGGCATGTTCCCTTTCTCCTGCTGGCTGCTCTGAGCGCAATCGTTTGGGTTTTCGCTATTGTGCGATTGCCAAAGGTCCGGGCCCATTTACGGGCCAGCCGCAGCGAAACGCCATTACGCCGATTTTTGGGCATCCTAGCCAACGCCAATCATCTCCGAGCATTGGCATTGATGTCGGTGATAACCTTCGGCGGATTCATGATCATACCTGATCTGGCCAACTATCTGATCTCCAACGTTCATTTGAATAGTGGAGAGCTGCGCTGGGTCTACTTGATCGGCGGAGGTGCCACGCTCTTTACGATGAACGGGGTTGGTCGGTTGGCTGATCGGTTCGGCCGGATGAGGATTTTCACCATCATGATGTGCTGCTCGATTGTCGCAGCATTTCTGTCGACCCATTTGCCGGTCGTGCCCGCCGCTGTAGCGGTTGCGGTTTCAACCTTCTTTATGATCTCGATGACCGGCCGGTTTGTTCCGGCCATGGCGATGATCACCAGCAGCGTCGAGCCCGAACACCGGGGCGGCTTTATGAGCGCCAACTCGGCCGTTGCGCAGTTTTCCGCCGCGTTGGCGGCGACCATGGCCGCGTGGGTAATCCACGATGGAGCCAATCACGAACTGGTCGGCTTCGGCAAAGTTGCATGGCTTTATGCTGGTTGGGCCGTCATCGGTTTGTGGTTAGCCTCTGGAATTAAAACTGCGGCAGTACCTGGACCGAAGGGCTCACGGTTTACTGATGAGAGGCTTCCAGAATCCAGCACCTAGAAGAATGGCGTCGATGGCGCCGAGAACGACGGGAATGGGGAAAGGCGTGAGCGGTGAGAAGTGAGCGGTGAGGCGGGTCAGGGAGCAGTGTAGCAGCCAGAACATTGGTAGCGGCGACTGTCCAACCGAAGCTGAGCGTATGCCTGTCCCAGTAGGTTCGATCGAAGGGATTGAGTGCGCTCGGCCATTGAGTGCAGTCGCCGTATCGGGGCTTCTGATTGGCGACTACATGGGAAGTATCAGCTGGTCGTTGGCCAGTAGCGGGACAGTCGCCGCTACCAGCCTGGTCGGTCACCAATCAGTTCTCACTTCTCACGCCTTTCCCCATTCCCGCCGTCATCACTCGAGAAGCGGCATCCGCGAAATCGAGAACGCCGTCCTTATGAAATGGGAAGCGGCGACTAGCTGCCAGTTTCGCTATCCCGTGCACCATCGACCATGCCATGAAGGCCGGCGGTTTAGGATCCCCTCTCGCCAAAACACCGGCTTCTTGGCATTCAACAATGAGAGCGAGCAATGTGGCAAACGCTTCATCTCCCGCTTTAGCGTATTCCGGATATTTATCGCGGCTGAATGGCAGATCGAACATCACCAGGAAATGCTGCGGCCAGCGCAGGGCAAAGCCGACGTAGCCGCGTCCACAGAGTCGGAATCGCTCGTCCGCGGTCGCGCCGCGGGCGGCGGAGCGTTTCATTGCTGCGGTTAGCCGTTCGAAACCTTGCACCGCGACGAGGGCGAGGAGTTCATCTTTGTCGCGGAAATGGCGATAGGGTGCGTTATGGGAAACTCCGGCCCGACGCGCTACCTCACGCAGGGTGAAGGCCTGGGGACCGACCTCACTGATTAAGGCGAGAGCGGCGTGGAAGAGCGCGTCTTTGAGCTGGCCATGATGATAGGGTCGATCGGCTTTCATGGGGAGAGCAAAGCACAAAATGTTGACAACAGCAACATACTGGTTAATGTGGACATTGCCAACATGAAACACCCTTCGGTTAAACACCTGTCATCGGATCATTGCTGGGACGTCGGCGGCTCCGGCATCGGCGAGCTTGCCACCACCCCGGATACGCGCGGAACACGGAATACCGGATGCAGAAACCAGCAGACGCTAGGGCTGCTTGCTTCCGATTTCGACCGCCGACCACTGGAGCATTCAGCGCTCCTTTACGGTATTCTCAAACGCTCGATAATCGGAGGACCGTAGCTCGAACGCTGCTAACCGCCGATGGCGGGATATTCGCAATCGAAAAGAATCTCCTTTCAGGAAGCGTCGGCCGAGGCGTTACCGTTCGAATCCGATGCCTTCTCGCTGGTTGTTTCGCGACATGCGCCTCACCATTTTCATGATGTGGCCAAATTTCTGTCGGAGGTCCGTCGCGTTTTGACCCACAGCGGACGGTTCGTTATTGCCGATCAGATCAGTCCCAACGCAGAAATCTCCGACTGGATCGACTATTGGGAGCACACTCGTGACCCATCCCATTTTCTGCAGCGAACCGTTTCGCAGTGGCAGGAACTAGCTCACGATGCCGCGTTTTCTTGGATCAAACACCAGATCGTTCCCTATCGTTTACAGTTTGACTGGGGGTAACTCAGGCCGGTTGCGATGCCGTACGCATATTCAAATTGCAAAATCATTTTGATGTCCGCAGTCCCGAAGTAACGAAATGGCTAGATCCGACCTTCGACGGCGAGGGGCAGCTAATCTCCTTTGTCGAACCGATGTTGGTGGCGAGGATGGAGCCGTAGAGGCTAGAGGTTACAAGTTACAGGTTGCGGGTTGTTCCCGTTGAATGTTGTAACCAAGAGAGTTCCGCCTCGCATCGACTGATCGAAAAACTATTGCTGTTCCAGTTTGCCGTTTTCGTAAAGCCCAAAAAAACAATCCTTATGAGCAATCGACCAAACTTTTCGCGCCGGGAAGCATTGTCGCTTCTCGGACTTACCGCTGCGACTCTCGGCGCTCGGCCTGCCTTTGCTGCTCCGGCAAAGGCCGAAGAAAATTCGCCTCTCATTTATCGATTTCGTGTCGGAGATTTTTCGGCGGTCGCTGTAAGTGACGGCTTTTTGCGGATTCCTGAGCCTCATTCCTTTTATGCACCGCAGGAGTCAACCGAAGAATTCCAGGCTCTGCTAAAGGATTGGTACATATCACCCGATCGCGTTTTTCTTCCGTTCAACGTCCTCTTGATTGATACCGGAAAGGAACGAGTCCTGATTGACGCGGGAAGTGGCAACAGTTCGTACTAAAGACCGAGTTTGATTTCTGGACATCGCCCGACCCGGACCTTTCCGCCGGACTCGCTTCAACCGAACTGAAGAAATATGTTCTTGGGTTCGCGCAAAAGCGGTTCCCTGTATTGAAAGATCGATTCGTGAAGATCGACGACGGCACGGAGTTCACACCAGGCTTCAAGGCGATGCTGGCGCCCGGCCATACGCCGGGCCACAGCATTGTGGACATTCAGTCTGGGTCGGAACGCCTGCTACACATCGTCGACCTTGCACATCATCAGGTGGTGCCCCTCCAGAAACCTGCTTGGAAACCGACCGCAGATACCAATCCCGAGACGGCCGCGCAAAGTCGTCAGAAAGTGTTCGCTCAACTTGCGCAGGACCGAACACGGGTCTTTGGTTACCATCTTCCATTTCCAGGTATCGGACACATTCGCGTTTCCGATCCCGGTTACGAGTGGGTGCCGGAACCGTGGACACCGGCGTGAGCGCAGAAGGCCGAAAGGAACGGTCTCATTCGGTAGTTGTCCGCGAATCTTTGCCAACCACGGATTCATGCGGGTTACAAGTTGCGGGTTCACAGTGGTTGGCACTGCGACGTTCGCATCTGTTATTTGTCATTTGTCATACCGTTTGGCGACAGCCAAACGGTGATATATGGGTTAACTTATGGAATATCGTCAACTAGGACAATCGGGTCTCCGCGTTTCGGTGCTTAGCTTGGGCACCATGACCTTCGGCGGCGAGACATTCTTCAACAAAGTGGGCGCAACGGACGTAAAGGGCGCACGCCATCAAGTGGACCTCTGTCTCGAGGCAGGGGTCAACCTATTTGATACGGCCAACATTTACTCTCACGGGCTATCGGAAGAGATTCTTGGTCAAGTTTTGGAAGGTCGCCGTGATCAAGTACTGATTGCCACGAAGTTCCGGATGGTCATGCGTGATGGACCGAACGATGGCGGCGCCTCGCGTCATCACATCATCAAAGAGTGCGAGGACAGTTTGCGGCGGCTCCGGACGGATTACATCGATCTGTACCAAATTCATGAATGGGATGGAGAAACGCCGCTCGAAGAAACGCTGGAGACCCTTGATACCCTCGTCCGCTCCGGAAAAGTGCGTTACATTGGCTGCTCCAACTATTCGGGATGGCATCTGATGAAGGCGCTGGCGGTTTCCGATCGTCGGAACTATGCGCGCTTCGTCAGCCAGCAGATTTACAACTCCGGAAGGCACGCGTCATTTCAATAATTGGGGCGAACCACCAATTCACAACGAAGAACAGCTTTACAATATCATCGATTTGCTGGTCGAACTTGGCGAAACGCACAAGGTTTCGCCCGCTCAAGTCGCGTTGGCTTACCTGCTGGGACGACCTGGTGTGACTTCTCTCGTCATCGGCGCTCGAACCGAAGAGCAGTTGGCCGATAACCTGGCAGCGGCCAGCGTGCGGCTTGCGCCGGAAGAACGAGCTCGACTCGATAAAGCCAGCGCACCGGTATTGTTATACCCCTATTGGCACCAGGCCAAAACTGCCAGGGAGCGACTCAGCCCCGCCGATCTCTCATTACTCGGACCGCACATAAAGTAAGTTACAGGTTGCTGGTGGCGGGTTACAGGCGGTAGCTGAAAGCAATGGTGGCGGCTTTCCATCCCCCAGCCTTGTATTCAAGGTTGGGGGCTAGCCGTCGAAAAAGATCGCTCGATTCGGGTCGCGAAAACTCGTTGAACGCGTATTGCCGGAGACTCTTCGCGTGTTACGGTCGTGTTATGAGGTGTCGACGAACTCAGACCAACCAGCTCTTAGCGGCCCTTTTTTTGGCAGGAATAACTTTGCCGGCCAGGGCCGATAACCCGATCGCAAAAGAACTCCAGAACAAAGCAGCGACTGAACCGGAGTATTACCAAGTTCAGAACGAGCATGCTGCCATGCATCAAGCGGTGATCAAAGCTCGCAAAACCGTTGGCAAGTTTATTGATGCGTTGAAGCGCCCGGCGGCTGGCCAAACCGATTTTGAGGTGAAAAAGCCATTCGTGCAGGGAAGCGACGTCGAACATATTTGGTTGTCTGACGTTCAGTTCACCGGAAGTCGTTTTCAGGGGCGCGTGGATAATACTCCACGAAAGATTCACGGTTTAAAAGTCGGTCAACTGGTCTCGGTAAACCCGAACGAGATTTCAGATTGGGTATACGTTGACAACGGGAAGTTAGTCGGTGGCTATACGATACGCGTGCACTACAATGAACTGACACCGGACCAGAAGAAAGAGTTCGATCGTCAAGCCGACTTCCGAATCAAGTGAAGTACAGCGAGATTATTTAGACCGATCGTTTCCTAAACCATGAAGACGATGAAAAAAGTGCTGGTGTTTGGCGCGGCGATCATTGCCCTGTTCTTCTCCGGGTGCGCTGGTGACTACGTAGTTGGAACTTATGTGCCAGGTGTCTACGGCGGACCGTATTACGGCCCATACTATGGCGGATACGGGCCATACAACGGAGGCGAGTTCATTGTCGGAGGATACCACTACCATCACTACTACGGTGGACATCATTTCTACGGTAATGGTTTCGGCGCCCGCCATTTTGGGGCCGGTTTTCACCGCTGAGTTAGATGATTGCGAAAATCGCTTTGCCGAGAATTCTCCGCATCGGAGGCGGCGCATTCAAAGAAACCGGGCAGCTGTTGCAGACCCTTGGGTTGCGCACTCCGCTCATTGTCACCGATGCCTTCTTCACCAAGCAGGGATTAGCTGATCGGCTCAGTGAAATCCTCGAGGAATCTGGCATCGGCGGCGCTGACGTCTTCTCTGGAAGCGTGCCGGACCCGACCACTTCCTCGGTCGATGCCGGCCTTGAGGTGCTGAAGCATGGAACCTTCGACGCCGTCATCGGTTTAGGCGGTGGTAGCGCGATCGACACGGCCAAAGCGATCGCCATTCTCGGTGTGCACGGAGGTAAAATGCGCAGCTACAAAGCGCCACATCAACAGGATATCCCGGGATTGCCGATTGTCGCGATTCCGACGACCGCGGGAACCGGCTCCGAAGCGACGCGATTCACGATTGTTACCGACGAAGAGACCGGCGAGAAAATGCTCTGCGTCGGGCTCGCTTACCTACCGACGGCGGCGATTGTTGACTACGAATTGACGCTGAGCAAGCCAATGCGATTAACAGCTGACACCGGAGTCGATTCGCTGACCCACGCAATCGAAGCCTACGTTAGCAAGCTGGCTAACCCATTTGCCGACGCGTTTGCGCAGACTGCAATGCGAGCGATTTGGAAAAATCTGCCGACCGCCTGCTTCGATCCGCAAAATCGACCTGCGCGTGAAGCCATGATGTTGGCCGCGACTCAGGCAGGGATCGCATTCTCCAATTCAAGTGTCGCGTTGGTGCATGGTATGAGCCGGCCGATCGGAGCGAAGTTCCATGTACCCCATGGATTATCCAACGCGATGCTTTTGCCCACTATCACCGCGTTTTCCATTGCTGCGGCTAAGACGCGCTACGCGGATTGTGCGAGGGCCATGGCTATCGTGCGGGACGACGTAGACGATGATCGTGCGACGCAAGCCCTCGTCGAAAACCTGCGCGAACTGAACCAACGGCTAGAGGTCCCAACACCATCGCAGTACGGAATCGCTGAACCGGATTGGTTTGGAAGTTTGACGACGATGGCGAGCCAGGCATTAGCTTCCGGTTCGCCCGCAAACAATCCGCGCGTGCCAACAGCAGAAGAAATCGAAGAACTCTATCGAAAGGTTTGGGAAAGCAGTGGTAAGTAGTAAGCAGCAAGCGGTTGGCAGCGGCGACTGTCGCTGGGATTACGGGTTATAGGTTGCAGGTTGCGGGTTGCAGGTTCGCGGTCGTTACCGATGTTCAGACTGCGCCCTGCTATCGGCTATCATCTATTGCCTCTTGATACTTGATCGGAGCTCCTGGATTCTAGATTCTAAATCCTCCCCCCTCCTCCATAGACCGATGGACCACTTCTTCGATGCTCCGGCATTCAGTCTGGCATCTAAACAGTTCAAGCTGATCGCTGAGCACCTCGATATCTCGCCGAGCATGCGAGAACCGCTTTTCTGGCCCAAACGATGTATCGCGGTCTCCCTGCCGGTGAAAATGGATGACGGCTCAATCGAGAACTTTGAAGGCTACAGGGTCCAACATCATCTCGCAATGGGCCCGACCAAAGGCGGGGTAAGATTCGCCCCGACCCTGACAATGGGAGAGGTAGCGGCCTTGGCGATTTGGATGAGCTGGAAATGTGCACTTACCGGTCTTCCTTATGGTGGGGCGAGCGGAGGAGTGCGCGTTGATCCCAGGCAACTGAGCGTTGCTGAACTGGAGAGGCTTTCTCGGCGCTTCATGCAAGAAATGATCCCTTTTGTCGGCCCCAGGTCCGATATTATGGGCCCGGATATGGGTACAGATGAGAGGGTGATGGCTGGGCTGATGGATACCTATTCCGCATACCTCGGATACTCCGACCCTGGGATTGTGACCGGAAAGCGGGTGAGCATCGGCGGAACCACCGGCCGCCGTGAAGCCACCGGTTTAGGGGTTGTGTACTTGATCGAGCGAGCGGCCGACATGATAAAATTGAAGCTAGCGGGTGGCAGCGCGGTCGTTCAAGGATTTGGCAATGTAGGATCGGTGGTCGCGCACGGTTTGGCTTACCGCAACGGAATGAAAATTATCGGGATTGGTGATACCTCCGGTAGCTATTTCGACAAAACTGGCATCGATATCTGGCGAGCTCAAAGCTACGTTCTCGAAAACGGAGACCTCCGAAACTTTGAAGGGGTTGAACGGATCAGCGCGAACGAATTATTGACCTTGCCCTGCGACGTCCTGGTACCGGCGGCAGTGAGCGGTGTGATCAACGGACAGAATGCTGCGAAATTGCGTTGCCGCATTCTGGCGGAGGCAGCGAACGGACCCACGACAACCGAAGCAGACAAAGTACTTTTTGAGCGCTGGAACGAGATTTTCATGATCCCCGACATCTTGTGCAACGCCGGGGGTGTAGTGGTCTCTTACTTTGAGTGGGTGCAGGGATTGCAAAGCTTTTTCTGGACACGAAGCGAGATTGTCGATCGCCTCTTCAGAACCATGGAACAGGCTTTTGTGGCGGTAACGCGACGAGCTAAACAGCAGAAGATCCCCCATCGCGTTTCTGCCCTGGCCATAGCGGTCGAGCGCGTTATGAAAGCTCGGCAAGAATTCGGTTTGTTCCCCTAGCTAAGAAACGCCGGCGCGCCGGTAATGCCAGCAACGAACGAACGTCCGGAGAGGCGAGGCTCCCTTTTGTCATTTGTCATTTGTCATGCGCAGCGCCCGGCAGCGATACGTGCACGATGTCGTATTGATGCGCATTCACTCCTACCGGGTGAGCGACACGCTCGGTCGTGAACTGAAAGTCGATCAACTCCCAG